>Ga0081540_1001181_pt1 | contig 22852 bp, 19 predicted proteins | sample TabmetS2T1R1_FD_71024 | JGI IMG/M metagenome (GOLD analysis project Ga0081540, IMG submission 71024) | Tabebuia heterophylla rhizosphere microbial communities from the University of Puerto Rico - S2T1R1 | ecosystem: Host-associated > Plants > Roots > Rhizosphere ... | reverse complement strand
AGGCGGCGGCCCGGGCGCCCTCGCCTCCGGGAGCGACGACCACCGCGGGACGGGAGGCGCGGAAGACGGTGGACTCGGCGTTCATGGATCAGCTCCTCGGGGCGCTGGCGGTGGGGGCCGGACTGGCGGCCGGGAGGCCGAGGCCGAGGCGCCGGCGGTGGGTCAGCCAGCGCCCGATCAGGAAGGCGGCAAGTGCCGGCCACGTCGAGCCGGCGAGCAGCAGCCCGACGTACTCGTCGGAGGCGTGCAGGGTCTCGGCCGCCCGGACGACCACGAACGAGGCCAGCGAGGCGCCCGCGAGCACGGCGACGCAGCCGAGCAGGGGCGCCAGCCAGAGGCGGACAAGGGCGCGGCGCTGGCGGCGGCCGGCCACCGCCAGCGGCACGGCGAAGACACCGCCCAGGCAGAGCACGAACAGCAGGGTCTGGGCGCAGGCGGCGACCATCGCCAGGGCGCCCAGGCCGACCGCGAACGGCAGCACGTAGCCGAGGGCGGAGGTGGCGATGAACGCCCGCTCGAGACCGCGGCGGCCGACGGCCCAGTCGTTGACCGCGCCGACGTTCTTGCGCAGGTTCTCGAGCACCCCGGCCTTCCTGGCGGGCGGGGCGTCGGTGAGCACGGCCGTGCCGGTCTGCATGCGCGACAGCGGGTTGGCGACGAAGGACCGCCAGTAGCCGGTGAGCAGCCGGCGCTGGGTCGCCCCGGGCTCCAGGGCCGGGCCGGCGGCCCCGTCGGGGGCGATCCGGGTCACGATCCCCAGCATCGTGTTGGGCACGGCCGTCCCCGGCCGGGCGGCCAGGTCGACGGTGAACGTCGCCGTGCTGACCACCGGCTCCTGCGGTGCCGGGGCGCCCCGCCGCAGCGCCGCCCGTACCCGCGCCAGCAGCTCGTCCATGCCGAACGGCTTGGTGACGTAGTCGTCGGCCCCCGCGTCCAGCGCCCGTACCTTCGACTGCTCCTGGTCGCGGGCGGACAGCACGATCACCGGTACCCGCGACCAGCCGCGCAGCCCCTCGACGACCTCGACGCCGTCCATGTCCGGCAGTCCCAGGTCGAGCACCACCAAATCGGGCGGTTGCCGGCTGGCTGTGGCCAGCGCGGTCGCGCCGTCCGGGGCCAGCACGGCCTCGTACCCCCGCGCGCTCAGGTTGATCCGCAGCGCGCGCAGCAGCTGGCGGTCGTCGTCCACGACGAGGATCCTCGGCCGGGCGCTCACGGGGAGACGGCCAGGGGGAGGGTCACGGTCATGGTAAGGCCGCCGCCGGCCGTCTCGCTCGGCGTCACACTGCCGCCCATCGCGGCCGTGAAGCCGCGCGCGATGGCCAGACCGAGCCCGAGTCCCCCGTCGGCCGTGTGGTCGTCCAGCCGCTGGAACGGCGCGAAGATACGCTCGCGGTCCGCCGCCGGTACCCCGGGGCCGTGGTCCACCACGGAGAGGTCCACTGTGGACGGTGAGGCCGCGGCGGCCAGCACCACCGGGCCGCCGGCCGCCGCCCGCACCGCGTTGCTGACCAGGTTGGCCACGACGCGCTCCAGGAGGCCGGGGTCGGCGAGCACCAGCGGCAGGTCGTCGCTCACCGCGATATCGAGCCGGGCCTGCGGCGGCGCGTGCAGCAGGGCGCGGGCCACCACCTCGTCCAGCGCGACCGGCCGGGGCTGCACGGACAGCACCCCGGCCTGCAGCCGGCTCATCGCCAGCAGGTTCTCCACCAGGTCCTCCAGCCGGTCGGTGGACTCCTCCACGGTGGCCAGGAGTTCGTCCTGGTCGGCCGGGGAGAACGCCACGTCGCCCGCGCGCAGGCTGGACGCGGCGGCCTTGATGCTGGCCAGCGGCGTGCGCAGGTCGTGCCCGACCGCCGCGAGGATCGCGGTGCGCAGCCGGTCCACCTCGGCCAGCCGGGCGGCCCGGCCGGCCTGCTCGGCCAGCCGCTGCGCCTCCAGGGTCCGGGCGGCGGCCGCGGCCAGCTGGCCGAGCATCCGCCGGTCCTCGGCGAACAGCTGCGGTCCGTCGGCGACCAGGCGCAGCCCGGGCGCGGCCTCGACGTCGAGCACCGGGTGGGGCACCTCGGCCGCCTCGCCGACCGCCGACACCACCCGGCCGCCCTCGACCAGCGCGACCGTGCGCATGCCGAAGGCGTCCCGGACGTGGCCGAGCAGCCGGTCCAGCGACTCGTCGGCCACCGGTGCGGCGGCGATGCGGGCGAGCAGCTGGGCCTCGATGCCGCTGCGGGCCGCCGCCGCCCGCTGCCGGGCGGCCAGGTCCACCGCCACGCTGACGGTGACCGCGACCAGCACGTAGACCAGCAGGGCGATCAGGTTGTCGCCGCGCTCCACCGTCAGGGTGTGCAGCGGCGGCACGAAGAACCAGTTCAGCAGCAGGTCGGAGGCTGCCGCCGCGGCCAGGCCCGGCCACACGCCGCCGGCCACCGCGACCACCACGACGGGTACCAGGTAGAGCAGCGCGGCGTCGGTGAGTGACCCGTGCGGGATCAGCGCGACGGTCAGCCCGGCGAGGCCGGCCGCGCCCAGCCCGAGGCTCAGCCCGAGCCGGGCCGGCGAGCGGGTGGCCCGCAGACTCGACGTCACCCTGTAGTTATACGGCGGCCCCGGCGGGGTCCGTCGCAGGAGCGGGCGCGGGCTGCGGCTGCGGCTCCGGTTGCGGCGAGGCGGCCGGCCGGCTGGAGCGCAGCTGCCAGGGCACGTTGGTGACCATCACGTTGGGTTGGAACAGCAGCCGGGCCTTGAGCCGCAGCGCGCTCTGGTTGTGCAGCAGGTGCTCCCACCAGTGACCGACCACGTACTCGGGCAGGTACACGACGACCAGGTCGCGGGGGCCGACCCCGCGCCGGGCCGCGATGAAGTCCACGACCGGCCCGGTGATGTCCCGGTACCGCGACTCGAGCACGGTCAGCGGCACCGGGACCCCGCGCTCGGTCCACTGCCGCTGCAGTTCGCGTACCTCCTCGTCGCCGGTCGCCACGGTGAGCGCGGTCAGCGTGTCCGGGTGGGTGGCCCGGGCGTAGGCCAGCGCCCGCAGCGCCGGCTTGTGCAGCCGCGACACGAGTACGACGGCGTGGATGCGGGCCGGCAGCACCATCCCGGCCGGCTCGGGGGCCAGCTCCTCGTCGACGTGCGCGTAGTGCCGGTGGATCGCGGTCATCAGAAGCAGCAGCAGCGGCATCGCGATCACCACGAGCCAGGCGCCGTGGGTGAACTTGGTGACCAGCACGACCACGAGTACCAGGGCGGTGGCCAGCGCGCCGGCCAGGTTGATCGCCCGCGCGCGGTGGATACCCCGGCGGCTGGGACCGTCCCGCTCGGTGGCCAGCCGCCGGTTCCAGTGCCGGACCATGCCCGCCTGGGACAGGGTGAACGAGACGAACACGCCGATGATGTAGAGCTGGATCAGCCGGGTGGTGCTGGCCCCGAAGGCCCAGATCAGGCCGGCCGCGAGCAGGGCCAGCAGGATGATCCCGTTGGAGAACACCAGCCGGTCGCCGCGCCGGGCGAACTGCCGCGGCAGGTACCCGTCCTGGCCGAGGATCGAGGCGAGGATCGGGAAGCCGTTGAACGCGGTGTTGGCGGCGAGCACGAGGATCGCCGCGGTGAACGCCTGGAGCAGGTAGAAGCCGACCGAGCCGTCCCCGAACACGGCCGCGCCGAGCTGGGCGATCACCGTGCGCTGCTCGCCGCCGGCGGGAAAGCCGAGCAGGCGCGCGTTGTCCGAGGTGATGTGGACGTGGCTGATGATCGCCAGCGCGGTGATGCCGGCGAACATGGTGACCGCGAGCGCGCCCATGATCGCCAGCGTGCCAGCCGCGTTGCGGCTCTTCGGCTTGCGGAAGTTCGGTACGCCGTTGCTGACCGCCTCGACGCCGGTCAGCGCGGTGCAGCCGGACGCGAAGGCGCGCAGCGCCAGCATGAGCAGGATCGCCGTGCTGGTGTGCCCGACCGATGGCGCCACGGCGTAGTGCGCGCTCTCGGCGGTGACCTGGTGGCCGGTCAGCAGCCGGGCGGCGCCGACCGCGAGCAGGCTCAGCACGATGATCACGAAACCGTAGGTGGGCACCGCGAACGCCGTGCCGGACTCCTTGACCCCCCTCAGGTTGGCCAGGGCGAGCAGGACGATCAGGCCGACGTTGATGCCGACCTTGGCGCCGGCCAGCTGCGGGAAGGCGGACACGATGTTGTCCACGCCGGCCGCCACGCTGACCGCCACGGTGAGCACGTAGTCGACCAGCAGCGCGCTGGCCGCCACGAGCGCCGCGGTCGGCCCCAGGTTGGCCCGGGACACCGCGTAGGCGCCGCCCCCGGTCGGGTACGCGTAGCAGGTCTGCCGGTACGAGGCGACGACCAGCAGGAGCAGCACCACGACCGCCGCCGCCACCCACCAGGACAGCCAGAGCAGGGCCAGCCCGCCGAGGCTGAGCACCAGCAGGATCTCCTGCGTGGCGTAGGCGACGCTGGACAGCGGGTCGGAGCAGAACACGGGCAGGGCCAGCCGCTTGGGCAGCAGCGTCTCGCCGAGCCGGTCGCTGCCCAGCGGCCGGCCGACCAGGAACCGTTTCGCGATGTCGAGCACGGATCCAGCCAACCGCCCGCGCGGGCCTGCCAGGCGCCGCGTTGACGGCTCCTTGACGCCGGCACGACGGATCCTGACGAGTTCCTAATACGCCACCGGAATGGGGGAAGTCCCCGGAGTCGCCCCGGCCGGACCCTGTGGCACCCTGAATTGGTGTCCCCAGTCGAGATCGAGGGCTATGTCGCGGGCCTGAGCCAGCGGTTACGCGGGCCTCGCCGGATCCGGGCGGATCTGGTCGCCGAGGCGCGGGACAGCCTCGTGGACGCCGCCGAGGCATACCAGGCGTCCGGCGCGTCCCCGGCCGAGGCGCAGCGCCGGGCGGTGACCGAGTTCGGCAGCTACGCCGAGATCGTCCCGGACTACCAGGCCGAGCTGGCGGTCGCCCAGGGCCGGCGGACCGTGCTGCTGATCGCCCTCGCGCTGCCGGTCCTGGTGCTGCTCGCCCCGCTGATGTGGTGGCGCAGCCCCTGGTCGGGTGGTGCCCAGATGCCGCCCGGCTACTGCCGGCTCACCGTCGGGTTCGACGTGCTGTCGGTCGCGGGCGCGGTGCTGGCCCTGCTGGTCCTCGTCGGGTACGGGTGGGGCAGCCGGTATGTGCCGGACGGGGTGTGGCTGACCAGGGTGGTCGGCTGGTGCGGGCTGACGTTCCTGGGCGTGCACGGGGTGTCCGGGGTGGTGATCTACCTCTGGAGCCTGCACCAGTGGCCGCAGATGCTGGTCTGGCCGCCGGTCTGGGCGGGCGCGGCGACCATGAGCCTCGCGTTCGACTACGCGGCGCTGTGCGTGTGGCGGTGCCTGAGGGTCAGCGGCGCGCAGCGGGCCGCGGCGCGCGACGCCGTGCGGATCAGCCGGTCGCCGGCTGCGGCGTGAGCACCGAGCCGATCGTGCGGGCGAACTCCTGCCAGGCGCTGCGCTCGACGGACAGGCTGCGCCGGCCGGCCGGGGTCAGCTGGTAGGTGCGGCGCTCCCGGCCCCCGACCGTGCTCCACGCGCTCTCCACCAGGCCGGCCCGCTCCAGCCTGCGCAGGGCCGGGTAGACCGTGCCGGTCGGCAGGTTCAGCGCCCCGCCGCTGCGCTCCTGCAGCGCCTCGATGATGGCGTACCCGTGCCGGGGCTCGTCGTCGAGCACGGCCAGCAGGAGTGCGTCGAGGTGCCCGCGCAGGGCGTCGGCCTTCATGTGTAGCGAGTCTACGGGTGCTCGGCGTCGCCCGCTACCTCGGCCTTCGTCCGCCGTTTCCGCGGCTCGCGCACCCGCACCGCCGACCAGCACCGGGCGAGCAGCCCGACCGGCCGGTACCGACGGCAGGCGCCCGGTTCGCACAGCACACATTCGCTACCGCGGCGGAAATGCTCGTGAGTCGCATAGGCGTGCCCGCAGCGGCAGTCATTCCTCATACATTTCCAAACTTCAGGCACGCGGTGTTGTGTGTCTGCTACTTATGGTATTCAGCTGACTCCGCCGATCGGCGACGGTTACGGCCACCGGGTGGTCATCTTTCTGGCCGAACGGTTTTCACGATGAAGATGAAAGAAGCAAGTGACACGTGGCTCATGGCAGGGCGGGTCAGGTTTTGCTAGCGTCCCCTCCAGCCGAGATATAACAGCAGGCCAGGTAATTGGTCGCGGGATTGCGTCGATTGCCGGCCGGTTGTGCACAACCCGGGTTCAGGCTCGCTGCCCAGGTGATGACACCCTCGTCGCCCGGCCGGCGCCGCCCCGACCCCGGTTCCCCCTCTGACCGTCCGCGACCACAGCGGCCGCCGCCGTTCATGGAGAGGCTCGTGACTACAACACCAGGGGAGCGCACCCCGACCGGAGCCGACCGGCCGATCGTGAGCGTCGTCGTGCCGTGCCTGAACGAGGAGCGGAACCTGCCGTACGTGTTCGGCCGGATGCCCGCGGACATCGACGAGGTCATCGTGGTCGACGGCGGCTCGGTCGACCGAACGGTGGAGCGCGCCTACGAACTGTGGCCCTCGGTCAAGGTGGTGCAGCAGACCCGCAAGGGCAAGGGCAACGCGCTGGTGTGCGGGTTCGAGGCGTGCACCGGCGACATCGTCGTCATGATCGACGCGGACGGCTCGACCGACCCGGCCGAGATCCCGGACTTCGTGCGGGCGCTGCGGGCCGGCGCCGACTTCGCCAAGGGCTCCCGCTTCCTGCCCGGCGGCGGCAGCCACGACATCACCGCCATCCGGAAGCTGGGCAACTCCGTGCTCAGCGGGACGGTCAACACGCTGTTCAAGACGCGGTACTCCGACCTGTGCTACGGCTACAACGCCTTCTGGCGCTGGGTCGTGCCCTACCTCGACCTCCCCGACGTCAACGCGCCCCGGCCGGCCTCCGGGGAGATGCTGTGGGGCGACGGGTTCGAGATCGAGACGCTGATCAACGTCCGGGTGGCCGCGCTCGGGCTCCGCGTGGGCGAGGTGGCCAGCGTCGAGGCGGCCCGCATCCACGGCGTGAGCAACCTCAGCGCGGTCCGGGACGGCAGCCGGGTGCTGCGCACGATCATGGCGGAGCGCCGGCGCGCCCGGGCCTACCGCAAGTCCGACCGGCCGACCCAGAAGCTGCCCAAGGCGATCGCGCCGCGCCCGGTCGGTGCCGGCTCGGGGATCTGGTCGTCCTTCGCCGACGACGTCCGGCCCACCCCCGGCCCGGTCGGCGTGCCCGCACTGCTGAAGCCCACCGAGGAAAGGTGATGGCTGCCGGCCCGGACGAGGTCGTGCGGCCCGATCCGGTCCGGGTGGTCTTCGTCGACCTCGACGCCCCGTTGCCGGACCTGACGACCGCCCGCCCGGCCGGCGGCGGGTACGGCAGCGCCCTGGTCTTCGCCACCCGGCACGGGGTACCGGTCGGGCACGTCGAGATCCCGCTGGACGGCGGGACGGTAGCGGCGGGCCGGCTGGGCGAGGCGCTGGCCGTCCTCGGCGACCCGCGACCCGAGCCGGTCACCACGCCGGATCCGGCCCCGTTCGTCAGCGTGGTGATCCCGACCCTGATGAGCCGCGCCGAGGAGCTGGAGCGCAACGTCGCCGCGCTGTCCGGGCTGCGGTACCCGGCGTTCGAGGTGATCGTCGTGGACAACCGGCCGGACGCCGCCCCCGACGCGCCCGACCGGCCGGATCCGCTCTACGCGCGGCTGCGCGGGTACCCGGGCGTGTCCGTGGTGGCCCAGCGCAAGCCGGGCATCTCGGCCGCCCGCAACGAGGGCATCCGGCACGCCCGTGGCGAGATCGTCGCGTTCACCGACGACGACGCCCTGGTGGACCCCGGCTGGCTGGCCGCGATCGGGCACCGCTTCGCGGCCGAGCCGGACACCGACTGCGTGACGGGCCTGGTGCTGCCGGCCGAGCTGGAGACGCCCGCGCAGGTGTGGTTCGAGCGCTCCGGCGGCAAGCTGGACCAGGCATACACCCGCGTGCACTACCGGCTGGCCGGCGGCCCGTCCTGGGCGCCCGGCCGCTTCGCGGTCACCGCCCGGACCCCGGCCAACGCCGTGACCGCCCAGGGAGCTGACGGGGCGCAGGCCCGGATCCCGATCTACCGGGCGAAGTTCGGCATGGGCGTCAACATGGCCTTCCGCACCGCCTGGCTGCGCGAGTGCGGCGGGTTCGACGAGGCACTGGGTACGGGCACCGCCAGCCGGGGCGGCGAGGACATCGCCGCGCTCAGCGGGCTGCTGTTCGCCGGCCGGGGCATCACCTTCGATCCCGCCGTGGTCGTCCGGCACTTCCACCGGCGCACCGAGGAGGAGTGCCGCACCCAGATGTACGGGTACGGCGTCGGGTACACGGCGGCGCTGACCGCGCTGGTGCGCTCGGATCCCCGGCACCTGGTCGGGCTGGTGCACCTGGCCCTGCCCGCCCTGCGGGTAATGCGCAACCGCTCTACCGACCGCGTCGAGTCCGGGTACCCTTCGCACCTGCGGCAGATCGAGCGTCGCGGCCTGCTGGCCGGACCCCGGGCATACCTGCGCAGCAGGCGCCGCAGGATGGACAGGGAGGTCGCGGGCGCGTGACGTTCGTGGATGAACGGGCCGAGGGACGGTCCGTCGCGGTGCGGCCGCAGGGCGGCCCGAGCGTGTCGGTCGCCATCTGCGCCTACACCATGCGGCGCTGGGACGACCTGCTCGCCGCGGTCGACTCGGTGCTCGCCCAGGTGCAGCCGGACGACGAGGTGCTGCTGGTCATCGACCACAACGACGAGCTGCTGGCGCGCGTGCGTGAGCAGTTCGCCGGCGCGACGCGGGTCCGGGTCACGGCCAACAGCGGTCCGCGGGGTCTGTCCGGCGCCCGCAACACCGCGATCGACGAGAGCCGGGGCGGCGCCGTTGCGTTCCTCGACGACGACGCGGTGGCCGGCGCGCAGTGGCTGGAGCGGATGCGCTCCGCGCTGGCCGACGAGCACGTCATGGCCGTCGGTACCGCGGCCCTGCCGGACTGGCCCGGCGGCCGGCGCCCGGCCTGGTTCCCGCCGGAGTTCGACTGGGTGGTCGGCTGCTCCTACCTGGGCCTGCCCGAGGTACCGACCGACGTGCGCAACGTCATCGGCGCCGGGATGGCCTTCCGCCGGGAGGCGTTCGACCTGGCCGGCCGGTTCTCCACGGTCGTCGGCCGGATCGGCACCGCGCCGACCGGCTGCGAGGAGACCGAGCTGTGCATCCGGCTGCGCAACGCGAAGCCCGGTACCCGCGTCACCTACCTGCCGGACGTCGCGGTGAGCCACCACGTCACACCCGACCGGCTGCGGCTGCGCTACTTCGTGCGGCGCTGCTTCGGCGAGGGCCTGTCCAAGGCGCGGGTCGCCCGGCTGGTCGGCGCCGACGCCGGGTTGTCGACCGAACGCCGGTACGTGACCTCGGTGCTGCCCCGCGGGGTCCTGCGGGAGCTGGGCCGCGGCGTGCGCGGCGAGTGGCCCGGCTTCCTGGCCGCCACGCTGATCGTCGGCGGGTTCCTCGTCACCGGAACGGCCTACGCGGCCGGTCGGCTGATGCGGGCGGGCGACGCGGCATGACCGGGTCCGTTGACCGGCGGGTCAGCGTAGTCATCCCGTGCCACTCGGACGCCCGGTGGCCGCACCTGGTCCGCGCGGTCGCCTCGGCGCAGGAGCAGCGGCCGGCGCCGGTACGCGTCGTGGTCGCCGTGGACAACAACCCCAACCTGCTGGCCCGGGCGCGGCAGGAGCTGACCGGGGTCACCGTGGTAGCCAACCGGTACGCGCCCGGCGCCGCCGGTACCCGCAACAGCGGGGTCTTCGCCACCGACAGCACCTTCGTCGCCCTGCTCGACGACGACGCCCGCGCCCGCCCCGGTTGGCTGTCGCGGATGCTCGACCCGTTCGCGGACCGGGCCGTCGTCGGTACCGGCGGGGTGGCGGTGCCGGACTGGCAGGCCGGGCGCCCGCGCTGGTTCCCCGACGAGTTCCTGTGGGCGGTCGGCGCGTCACTGGCGGATGCTCCGGCCGCGCCGGTGCGGACCCGCAACGTGTGGTCGCTGGCGATGGCGGTGCGCCGCGCCGAGTTCGAGGCGGTCGGCGGGTTCCGGGTCGGCTTCACCAAGGTGGGCACCCGGTCCCGGCCCGAGGACACCGATCTGTGCCTGCGGATGGGGCGCGCCGGGGGGCACTGGGTCCACGTGCCCGACGCGGTCGTCGACCACGTCGTGCCGGCCGACCGGTCACGGATGCGCTACATGCTGATCCGCTGCTACAACGAGGGGCGCGGGAAGATCTCCATCGCCCGCCGCCACCGGGGCCGCCGGGACCTCGACCTGGAGCTGCGGTACCTCGGCCGGACGCTGCCCCGCGCGTTCGCCAGGGAGCTGGTCGGTGCGGTGCGCCGGTTCGAGGCGGCCGGCCTCGCCCGGGCCGGCGTGGTCGTCGCCGCCGTCGCCGCGGCCGCGCTGGGCGGGGCGGTGGAGATCGTCAAACCGGGCCGGGACAGCGACGCGCCGTTGGAACCCGCGGACGGCCCGACGGGCGCCATCCCGTCCCAGGTCGTCCGGGTGGTGCTGGCTCCGACTGGAGCCGAGGTGAAGTCGGGCGGTCCCCGGTGACGGCGGTACCGGTGGTTGTCCGCGACATCGACGCCGAGGGGCCGGTACCGGCGATCGGCGGGTACGACCCGGACGGCGCCCGCACCGAGCGCGCCCTGCTCCTCGTGCGGGCGTGGACGGAGCCGCTGGGCTACCTGACGCTGCCGGTACCCGAGGCCGGCCTGCCCGCCGAAGCGGTGCGCGCGGCCGTCCTCGACCGGTTCGGCGAGGAGATCGGGCGGCGGTCGCCGGGTGACCTCGCGCGACGCCGCGCGGAGGTCCTCGCGGACGCGCCGGAGGTGACCGTGGTCGTCTGCACGCGCGACCGGCCCGGCCCGCTCGCCCGTACCCTGGAATCCCTTCTGGCACTTGAATACCCGCGCGACCGGCTGCGGATCTTGGTGGTGGACAACGCCTCGCGGGACGACGCGACGCGGGAGGCGGTGCGGGAGGCGGCCTCGCGCGGCCCCGTCGAGTACCTGCCGGAGCCGGCACCGGGGCTGTCCCGCGCCCGCAACGCCGCCCTGGCCGCCAACCCCGGCCAGTCGCTGGCCTGGATCGACGACGACGAGGTGGCCGACCGGTACTGGCTGGCGGAGCTGGCCCGGGCGCTGGTCGAGAATCCGGGCGCGGACGTGGTCTGCGGCGCGATCGTGCCGGCAGAGCTGAGGACCGCGGCGCAGGTGTGGTTCGAGGAGTTCGGCGGACTGGTCAAGGGGCGCGGGTTCAACCCCGCGGTGTTCCACGGTCCGACGATGACCGGGCAGAGCCCGCTGTTCCCGTTGCCGCCGTTCGGCGCGGGCGCCAACATGCTGACCCGCCCGGGTGTGCTGGAGCGCATCGGCGGCTTCGACCCGGCGCTGGGCGCCGGCACCGCGACCGGCGGCGGCGAGGACACCGTGGCGTTCGGCCAGATCCTGCGCCGGGGCGGCACGATCGTCTACCACCCCGGCGCGCTGGTCCGGCATTTCCACCGCAGCGACGTGGACGGGCTGCGGCGGCAGCTCGTCGGGTACGGGACCGGGCTGACGGCCGGCTACGTGAGCTGGATCCGCCGGGACCCGAGCGTGCTGGCCGGCCTGGTCCGGTTGGCGCCGAGGGCGCTGCGCGAGGTGCTCGGCGGCTCCGGGCTGCGCACCGCCACCCTGGGACCCGACTTCCCTGCCGAGCTGCTGCGCGCCAACCGGAGGGGGATGCTCGCCGGTCCGGTCGCCTACCTGCGTTCGCGGCGCGAGGTCTCGCGGTCGTGAGCACGGGGACCGCACCGGTCCGGGTGCTGGTGGTCGACGTGGACCGTCCACTGCCGACAGTCGAACCGGACCGCGCCGAAGGCGGCCGCTACGGGTCGGCGTTCGTCGTGGCAACCCGCCGTGGCCGGCCGCTGGGCGCCGTCGAGGTCGCGCTGTCGGACCGGCCGGTACCGGCGGAGGAGCTGCGCGCCAGCCTCGCGTCCATTGTGGACGTTGAGTCCACTGTGGACGAACCGGCCGTCGCGCTGCCGGCCGCCTCGGTCGTGGTACCCACGATGTTCGCCCGGCCGGACGGTCTCGCCGCCTGCGTGGCCTCACTGTCCACGATGGACTATCCGGACCTGGAGATCCTGGTGGTCGACAACCGGCCCCGGCCGGACGAGTCGGACTGGGCGCCGGTGCTGGCGGTACCGGGGGTGCGGGTGCTTGCCCAGCCCCGCCCCGGTGCCTCGGCCGCCCGCAACCTCGGTGCGCGCGACGCGCGGGGCGAGATCGTCGCGTTCACCGACGACGACGTGACCGTCGACCGGGGCTGGCTGCGGGCGCTGGTCGGCCGGTTCCTCGCCGAGCCGGACGTGGACTGCGTGACCGGCCTGGTGCTGCCGGCCGAGCTGGAGACCCCGGCTCAGGTGCTGTTCGAACGTTCGGGCGGCGGCCCGCAGCGCCGGTACCGGCCGGCGACGTTCCGCACCGGGGACGACCCGTTCGCGGTCACCGACCGCTGGGCGGCCGGAGCCGGGCCGGCGTCGATCTACGCGCTGGGACCGTTCGGCGCCGGGTGCAACCTCGCGATGCGCGCCTCGGCCCTGCGCGAGACGGGCGGGTTCGACGAGGCGCTCGGCCCCGGTACCCCGACCCTGGCCGGCGAGGACCTCCTGCTGCTGCTGCGCCTGCTCGCCGCAGGCCGGGCGCTGGCCGTCGAGCCGGCCGCGTTCGTGTTCCACCGGCACCGCAGGGCCGAGGTCGACCTGCGCCGGCAGCTGTACGGGTACGGGGTGGGCTTCACGGCCATGCTGACCGCCGCGGTACACCGTGACCGGCGTCACCTCCGGGGACTGTGGGGAGTCGCCCGGCCCGCCGCCGCCTCCCTCGGTACCGGCGGAACCGGACGGGGGGCACAGCCCGGCCGGTACCCCCGTCGCCTGACCCTGGCCCGGCTCGCCGGGCTGGCCGTCGGTCCGTTCGCCTACCTGGTCAGCCACAGTAAGATGCGACGGTGGCGGTGACGGCAAGGGTCTACATCGGCCGTCTCGCCAGGTGGCTCTGGCCGGGTGAGCCGCTCGATTCGACGTCGGCCGCGATGGCGTGGACCGCCTCGGTGCTCGGGATCCTGGTGCCGCTCGTCGTGCTGCTGCCGGTCGGGCCGCTCGTGAAGACCCTGGCCGTGCTTGCGTTCACCTGTGCGGGCCCGGGCGCGGCCGTGGTGTGCCGGTTCCGGTTGGGCAACGTCGCGGCGGCCTGGGCGGTCGCCATGGTGCTGAGCCTGTCGGCCAACGCGGCGCTCGCCGCCATCATGGCGTGGACGCGGATCTGGTATCCGCTGGCCGGCTTCGTCCTGCTCGGCCTGGTCACGGCGGCCGCCTCGGCGCCCGTCCTGGCCCGCAGGCGGTGGTGGCCGGACGAGCTGCCGCCGATGCCGGAGGTGCGGGACGCCACCACGGTGATCCCGCGCATCGTCGACGCCGGACCCGACGCGACCACGATCATGCCGCGGATCTCCGGGGATGCCCCGGTCGAGACGACCACGATCATCCCGGTGGTCGGCAGCGGCGGCGATGGCTGGCTCACCGGTGGCAACGGCGCGGTCGGCAAGGGCGCGAGCGAGGCGGTCAGCGGCTGGGTGACCGGCAACGATGGCCCGGCCGACGTGGGCGCCGGCTGGCTGACCGGCAGCGGCAGTTACCCGGCTCTGGGCGGCGCGCCCACGAGCGGGGCGGGCTGGCCCACGGGCGGCGACGAGGACGGGATCCCGGCCGGCGCGAAGGGGTGGCCGGTCGCCGGGGCACGGCCGCCGGACGAGACGAGCGTCCTGCCGGTGGTGCGCGAGGGCTGGCTGGTCGGCGGGGGCGGCCCGGTCCAGGACGAGTCGGTCATGAGCGGCGAGCCGATGGGGTCGCCGCCCGCGCCGCTGCCCGAGCAGCCCCGGGTCGTGACCACGTTCCGGCCGGTGCCCGACGGTGGGGCCGGGGTGGCCGCGCCGGTCGCGGTCGGTTCGCCGCTGGCCAGGGCCGTCGCCCGGGGCTCCGACCTGCTGACCTGGCGCAACCTCGTCGACGCGCTCCCGCTGCTGGCCGGCGCCACGCTGTGGATCTTCGCGGTCACCAGCTCCAACACCGCCAACGTCGGGGACTACGGGCTGCTGACCAAGATGCACCCGACGTTCTTCGCCGCGGTGCTGGTGTGTGCCGCCGGCTTCGTCATCGAGCTGTACCGGCGTGACTGGCGCTGGCCGCTGCTGCTCGGTTACCTCGTCCTGCTGCTGCTGATCCTCCACGCGACGGTGCCGCTGCTGCTGAGCGAGCCGGAGTACGCCTGGGTCTACAAGCACGTCGGCGTGGTGCAGTACATCCGCACCCACGGCGCGGTCGACAACCCGAAGGACCTGTACCTGCAGTGGCCGACGTTCTTCGCGCTGGGCGCCCAGGTGGTGTCCCTGACGGGGGTCGGCGGCCTGGCCCTGGCGGCCTGGGCGCCACTGTTCTTCGACGCGCTCAACTGCCTGCCGCTGTTCGCCATCGCCCGTACCCTCAGCTCCGACCGGCGGGTGCCGTTCCTGACGGTGTTCATGTTCACCGCCGTCAACTGGGTCGGCCAGGACTACTTCGCCCCGCAGGCGTTCGCCTTCGTGCTGTGTCTGGGCGCACTCCTGCTCATGCTGCGCTGGATGCGGCTGATCGCGGGTCCGGCCAAGCACCGGCCACCCCGGCCGCTCGCCCGGCTGTGGGACTGGCTGCAGAACGGGGTCGTCGAGCTGCCCTACACCTCGACCCGGACCCGCAACCTGGCCCTCGGCGCGCTCTACTTCATCTACGCCGTGATCGCCTCGGCGCACCAGTTGTCGCCCTACGTCGTCGCGATGGGTGCCATCGCCCTCGTCGTGGTCGGGCTCATCCAGCCGCTGCGGATCGTGCCGATCCTGCTAGGCATCGCCATCCTGTACCTGCTGCCACGCCACCAGGTCGCCGACAACTACGGCATCTTCAGCGGCTTCAACTTCTTCCACAACGCGACGGGCGACGGTCCCAGGCTCGGTACCACGGCGGGCCGGGTGTTCTCCTCGCACGTCGTCCAGCTCGTCGCGGTGGAGCTGTGGGGGCTGGCCGCGCTGGCCGTGATCGACTCACGCCGCCGGCTGGGCACGGTCGCGGTACCGGCGGTGCTGGGCTTCTCGCCGTTCGCGCTGCTGGCCGCCCAGAGCTATGGCGGCGAGGCGATCTACCGCGTGTACCTGTTCACCGCCCCCTGGTGTGCCTACCTCGTCGCCGCGATGGTGGTGCGCTGGCGCTGGGTGCCCCGGGCCGCCGGCCTGCCGATCGGTGCCGTCGCGCTGGCCGGCGCGATGCTGGCCTGCCTGCAGGGCGAGCACGGCCAGCTCGTCTTCGACCAGTTCAAGCCGAGCGAGGTGCAGGCGGCGACGTACATCTACTCCAAGGCGCCGCCGCACTCGTCCATCGTGCTGACGATGACCAACTTCCCGTCCCGGATCACCGCGCAGTACCCGACGTATGCCGGCGGCCCCAACGCCGACGTCGACCTGATCAACCAGCTCGACCTCCAGGGCCACGAACTGGACGAGCGGGATCTGCCGACCATCGAGGACTACTTCCGCACGATCGGCTCCGAGCCGGCCTTCCTCGTGATCAGCCCCTCGATGGAGCACTACGCGCACTTCTTCGGGTACCTGCCGGACGGCGCCATGGACAACCTGCGCACCATGATCGGCAGGTCGTCCAACTTCAGCGTCTTCTACCGCAACCAGGACACGGTGATCTACCTCTGGATCGGCCAGACCACCGGCTAGCTCACTTGGTGGCCGAGTAGGCGACCACCCAGTCGACCTGGAAGTTGACCACCGGGGGTGTGGTGGAGTTCGGGCAGCCCTCCCAGGTGCCACACGGCCACGCCTGGGTCTGGATCGCGATGGCCATCGGGATGCTCGGCACGTTCTTCGAGGTCATCGTGGTCCACACGATGCCGTCGATGCGGTAGACCAGCTTGCCCGGGGTCCAGTCCAGCTCGGCGGTGTGCCACACCGAGAAGTCGCCCTTGGTCTCCTTGTGGATCATCGTGTTGTCCTGCCCGTAGTGCAGGGTCGCCGACGTCATGTCCCGGTTCTTGGCGTTGTCCTCGAGGATGTCGATCTCCGGCGGCCAGCTGTTGTCCTCGGGCCACAGCAGCATCGCGTAGGCCAGCCCGTAACCCTTGTCCATCCGGAACCGGATGGCGTAGCGGCCGTAGGCCTGGGTGAACGACTTGCTGCTGGACAGGCCGCCGGTCACGTAGAGGTTGCCCTTGGGGGTGGACTCGCGGCTGCCGGCGATGTTGAGCATGCCGTTCCTGGTCGTCACGTGCGACTCGTCCCACCAGCCGAGGGGGTCGCCGCCCGGCTGGCCCGAGTAGAGATACCACCGGTCGTTGAGGTCGCCGCCGGTGAAGTCGTCGGCGAAGGTCTGGTGCCAGCCCGGAATGTCGCCCTTCGGCATCGGTACCCCCGAGCCCCCGGAACCGGCCCCGGAGCTGGCGCCCGTGCCGGCCGAGGCGGTGGCGCTGGCCGCCGCGGAGGCGGGATCGCTCGCGCTGGCGGTGGCCCCGGCCGAGGTGGCCTGCGTCGACGCGGCGGGGCCGGCCGTCGCCGGGTCGCCGCCACCCTTGGGGGTGAACAGCCAGAAGCTTGCCGCCCCGAACAGCAGCAGCCCGACGAAGGCGGTGATCATCCCGCTGCGGTTGCGCCGGCGGTTGGCGACGCTGACCGACTCGATGACGGTCGGCACCGGCCCGTCGTAGATGTGCTGACGGGGGATGAGCGCGCGGCCCTTGCTCGGCGCCTCGGTTGAGGGCGCGAACGGGTCGGACTCTGGTGGGCTGGTCATGGTCTACTCCGAGGGGGCGGAAGGGCTACAGCCTAGCCGGCGGGCCTCGGAGCCTGAACTCGTTCTCACGGCCGCCGCGCGGTCCTCGATCAACTCTGGACGAACGGCCGGGTCGTCAGCCCTGGGCGCCGGTCTGCCTGCCCGACTGGGCCCGGGTGATCAGGTCGTGCAGCGGCTTGGTGCCGGTACCGACGACCAGACCGGTGACCAGGGCATCCACCCAACGGGGGATGGAGGTGACCCAGTCCGGCGCGGCGATCATGTGCAGCAGGTAGAAGCCGCTGGCCGCGGCCACGATCGCCGCGATCGCGGTGGCCACGCCCCAGAGCAGGACGGTCCGGTCGGACATCGCCCGGTCCAGCTTGGCCTTGGCGGCCGCCACGTCCTTCAGCGACATCGCCGGGTGCCCGTTGGCCATCGCCGCGACGGCACTCTCGTACTCGTTGCGGGCGTGGGTACCGGGGAACCAGTTGGAGAACGGCTCGAGGATGCGCTCCACCGCCCCGGCGAAGACGATCATGCCGGCGTACGCCGAGGTCTGGTTGCCGATCTTGAACGGGTCGGCGTGGGTACCCCAGCGCTCCATCACGTACGCGACGGCCGCGCCGGCCGCGACGATCAGGAACGCGATGCCCACCGTCCGCGCGCCGGCGCCCCTGGACGCCACGGCCGCCGCCTCGGCGTTGACCGCCCAGGCGGGCGGTGGCGGGGTGGACAGGATGGTGGTCGCCTCCTCGCGGGGCGGCGCGTTCAGCGTCAGGCTGGCCGCGACCGCGGCCGGAGGCTGGTGGGGCACTCCCGGGACGGTGTCGCCCTCGGGGGCACCCGCCGGAGCGGCCATCGCCGTCGCCGTCGCGGACACCGCGTGCGCGGCGCCGTTGATCGCCCGACCGACTTCCCCCATGATCGCGGATCGTCGTACCAGTGCCATCGGCCACCTCGTATCAGCAAGCGGAATCCGGCTGAGGATACGTGGACCTTGGCACCGGTTACTGTCTGATCCTTGTCAGGTGGCCGGGTAGCTCGCGTAGTCCGGGAAGTTGCCGAAAAGCCGCTCATCCGGCTCGCCCACCGTTACCGCCTGTACCAGCAGGTCGCCGCCGACGAACGCGCCCTTCCAGGAGGCGCCGCGCCCGCCGAACGGCTCCTCCCGGTCGCCCCGGGAGCGCGGCCGGTTCACGCCCACCTTGAACGCCTGCAGATCCTTGGCCAGCTTGCCGGCCAGCTCCTCGCTGTCGCAGGCGACGCTGGCCACCAGGGCACCGTTGGAGGCGTTCATCGCGGCCAACAGCTCGTCCTCGGTGTCCACCACCACGATCGTGTCGACCGGGCCGAACGGCTCGGCGTGCATCAGGCGGGACCGGCCGGGGGGCGCCAGCAACGCGCTGGGCGCGACGTAGGCCGAGGTGTCCTGGCCGTCCAGGAAGCCGACCGCGTCGGACAGGCCGCCGCGGTGCAGCGGGATGGCGCCGGCCCGGACCGCCTCCTCGACCTTGCGGTGCAGCGCGCTGGGCGCGACGTAGGCCGAGGTGTCCTGGCCGTCCAGGAAGCCGACCGCGTCGGACAGGCCGCCGCGGTGCAGCGGGATGGCGCCGGCCCGGACCGCCTCCTCGACCTTGCGGTGCAGCTCGTCCGCCTTTGCCGCGCTGATCAGCGGCCCGAAGTCCAGCTCGGGGAACGGGTCGCCGTCGGCCGCCACGGCGAGCGGGTGGCCGAACCGGATCGACTTGACCACCGGCAGGTACACGTCGAGGAACTTGTCGACCAGCTCGCGCTGCACGACGAAGCGGGGGTACGCGGTGCACCGCTGCTTGCCGTACTCGAAGCCCTTGCGCAGATGCCCGGCGAGCAGCTCCCACTGGGAGAACTCCCAGACGCCCCAGGCGTTGAGCCCCTCCTGCTCGATCATGTGGCGCTTGTCCGTGTCCAGCAGCGCGGCGGCCACCTTCCCGCCGTTGGACCGCCCGCCGACGAAGGCGACCGCCCCGATCTCCGGCGCGCGTACCAGCACCTCCGACAGCTCCTCGCCCGAGCCGGACACCAGCGTGACCGGCAGGCCGGCCCGGCGCATCACCGCGTGCGCGACGGTCAGGCAGACCGCTCCGCCCTGCGACGGGGTCTTCGCGATGACCGCGTTGCCGGCCAGCAGCTGCACGAGTTCGGCGTGCACCAGCACGCTCATCGGGTAGTTCCAGCTGGCGATGTTGGACACCGGGCCGGGCAGCGGCTCGCGGGCCGGGCCGCCGCCGACGCCGGCGAGCTGGCGCTCGATCTCCTCGACATACCAGCGCACGCCGGACAGCGCGCGGTCCACGTCGGCGCAGGCCAGCCGCCACGGCTTGCCGATCTCCCAGACCAGCAGCATGGCCAGCAGGTCGCGGTGCGCGGTCAGCTCGTCCAGGGCGGCGAGCACCCGGGAGCGCCGCTCGTCCAGCGGGGTCGCGGCCCAGGTGCGGTGCTCCGCCGCGGCGGCCCGCACGGCCCGCTGCGCGGTCTCCGCGTCGAGCCGGGGCAGGTGGGCGAGGACCGTGCCGTCGACCGGGGTGCGCAGCACAGCGGGGGTACCCGAGTCCCGCCACTGCCCCTCGACGAGGTTGTGCAGCCGGTCGTCGGTGAACGCCTCGGGTGCCACGGCGACCGCGCGACGCAGGGTGTCCGCCCAGGCAGTGCCCGGGGCCAGGCGCAGGCTCATTTCTCGTCTCCTCCGGAGGTGCGGAAATGGGCGGCAGCGACGGTGGCACCGCAAGGCTTGCCGTCAATGTGCCTTTTCGCGTCCCGGAAACACAAGGTGACCTGCGTTACGCCTCAGCCCTCGGTCGCGCCGTGCTCCGCGCACACCGCCCGCCAGCCGGCCGGCAGCACCTGTACCTTCATCCGGCGGCGGCAGGACGGGCAGAACCGGGGCGGTTCGAGTGCCCGGGCGGCACGGCAACCGGGGTGGTCCGCGACGCCCAGTTCGCCGCCGCAGCGGTCACAGTAAGAGGTGATGATCACTGCGTCTCCGGGTTCGCCGGCGCTCACAGAGTCTCCGACAGGGCCTTGACGGGCATGCGCAGCTCCTCCAGGAGGGCCAGGTCCTCGCTCGGGGCGCGGCCCAGCGTGGTCAGGTAGTTGCCGACGATCACGGCGTTGACGCCGCCGAGCAGTCCGTCGCGGGTACCGAGGTCGCCGAGGGCGATCTCCCGACCCCCCGCGTACCGGAGGATGGTCTTCGGCAGGGCGAGCCGGAACGCCGCGACGGCGCGCAGCGCGTCCCGGGCCTCCACCGGCGCCGCCTCGCCCAGCGGCGTGCCCGGCCGCGGGTTGAGGAAGTTCAGCGGCACCTCGTCGGGGCCGAGCAGGGCGAGCTGGGCGGCGAACTCGGCCCGCTGGGCGAGGCTCTCACCGAGCCCGAGGATGCCGCCGCAGCAGACCTCCATGCCGGCATCCCGCACCATCCGCAGCGTGTCGAACCGCTCCTCCCAGGTGTGTGTGGTGACCACGTTCGGGAAGAACGAGCGGGCCGTCTCCAGGTTGTGGTTGTACCGGTGGACGCCCATGGCGGCCAGCTCGTCCACCTGGGCCTGGCTGAGCATGCCCAGCGAGGCGGCGATGTTGATGTCCACCTCGGCGCGGATGGCCGCGACGCCCGCGCGCATCTGCGCCATCAGCCGCTCGTCCGGCCCGCGCACCGCGGCCACGATGCAGAACTCGGTGGCACCCGTCTTCGCGGTCTGCTTCGCGGCCTCGACCAGGGCCGGGATGTCCAGCCAGACCGCCCGCACCGGCGAGCTGAACACGCCGGACTGCGAGCAGAAGTGGCAGTCCTCGGGGCAGCCGCCGGTCTTGACCGACACGATGCCCTCGACCTCCACCTCGGGGCCGCACCAGGCCATCCGCACCCGGTGGGCGGCGGCCAGCGCGGCCGGCAGGTCCTCGTCCGGCAGGGTCAGCACCGCGAGCACGTCGGGCTCGGCCAGGCCGGTGCCCGTGGCGAGCACCGCGTCCATGGCCGCGGCCAGGGCCGGGTCGGACACGCGCGCCCCGGACAGGGGGACCTCGGAGTTTGCTGCTGGTGAGCTCGGCATGGTCGTACCCTACTTGTCATTCTCTGCGCGTCGGCGCAGTGCACCGCCGCTACCTGGAGGCGTCAATGGCAAGCGAGCCCGCTGACTGGCTGGACGACCTGCGGGAGCGGGCCGACCGGCGGCAACGGGTCGGGCTGCGCCGCGCCCTGCGCCCCAGGCCGGCCGGGGACGGCGTCACCGACCTGGCCGGCAACGACTACCTCGGGCTGTCCCGGCACCCGGCGGTACTCGCGGCGGCCGCGGGCGCCCTGTCCGAGTATGGGCTGGGTGCGACGGGTTCGCGGCTTGTGCGAGGGTCGACCGACCTGCACGCCGGGCTCGAGGCGGGCCTGGCCGGCCTCCTCGGGACCGGGGCCGCCCTGGTCTACTCGTCCGGCTTCCTGGCCAACGTCGGCGCGGTACGGGCGCTGGCCGGCCCGGGTACCCTCCTGGTCTCCGACCGGCACAACCACGCGTCCATTGTGGACGGTTGCCGGGGCAGCGGCGCCGAGGTGGTGGTCGCGCCGCACGCAGACGTCGTGGCGGTGGAGGCCGTCCTGGCCGGGCGCGGCGACCGGCCCGCGCTGGTGGTCACCGAGTCGGTCTTCTCCGTCGACGGTGACCTCGCGCCGCTCCCGGCGCTGCACGAGGCGTGCCGGCGGCACGGCGCGGTGCTGCTCGTGGACGACGCGCACGCGGTGGGCGTGCTGGGGCGGCGGGGCGCCGGCGGGGTGGCCGCCGCCGGGCTGTCCGGCCAGCCCGACGTGGTCGTCACCGCGACGCTGTCCAAGGCCTTCGGCGCGGCGGGCGGGGTGGTCGCCGGCCCGGCCGAGCTGATCGCCCACCTGGTCGACACCGGCCGGACCTTCATCTACGACACCGCCCTGCCGCCGGCCGTCGCCGCCGGGGCGCTGGCCGCGCTCGACCTCATCGTCGCCGCCGACGACCTGCGCGCGGAGCTGAACGAGCGGGCCGCCATGGTGGGCAAGCGGCTGGTCGACTTCGAGGTCACCGAGCCGGCCGCCGGGGTGGTCTCGGTGACCGCGCCCGGGCCGCGGGAGGCGGTGGCCTGGGCCGCCGCCTGCCGGGAACGCGGCGTCGCGGTCGGTTGCTTCCGGCCACCGTCCACTCCGGACACCCGCTCCCGGCTGCGGGTGACCATCAACACCGGGGTACCGCGCGAGGCGTTCGAGGCGGCGCTGGACGTTGTGGCAGAGTGCGCGCCATGACCGTCTGGCTTGTCACCGGTACCGACACCGGGGTCGGCAAGACCATCGTGACGGCGGCCATCGCCGCGTCCGCGGCCGCCGCGGGGCACCGGGTCGCCGTCGTCAAGCCGGGGCAGACCGGCATCCCGCCCGGCTCGGTCGAGGAGTCCGACATGGACACCGTCCGGCGGCTGGCCGGTCCGCCGACGGTACTGACCGTGTCCAGCTACCCCGACCCGCTGGCGCCACTGGCAGCCGCGCAGGAGGCGGGGGTACCGCCGCTGGCGCTGGGTGACGCCATCGAGGCGGTCGAGGGCGTGGCCGGGGAGCACGACGTGGTGCTCGTGGAGGGCGCCGGCGGAGTCCTGGTACCGATGGGGGAGGGCGGCTGGACGGTGGCGGACCTGGCGATGGCGCTGCGCTGCCCGGCGGTTGTCGTGGCCCGGGCCGGCCTGGGCACCCTCAACCACACGGCGCTCACCTTCGAGGCGTTGCAGCGGCGCGGGCTGTCCGGCTGCCTGGTGATCGGCGCCTGGCCGGCGGTACCCGAGCTGGTGCACTGGCGCAACCTGGCGGACCTGCCGGGCGAGCTGGCCGGAGTGCTGCCGGACGGCGTGGGCCGGATGCCACCGGAGCGGTTC
>Ga0081540_1001179_pt1 | contig 22879 bp, 21 predicted proteins | sample TabmetS2T1R1_FD_71024 | JGI IMG/M metagenome (GOLD analysis project Ga0081540, IMG submission 71024) | Tabebuia heterophylla rhizosphere microbial communities from the University of Puerto Rico - S2T1R1 | ecosystem: Host-associated > Plants > Roots > Rhizosphere ... | reverse complement strand
CGGCCCATCGGCGGCGACAATTTGCACCGCATCCGCGGCATCGATGCGCCCATGGCGCAGCCCCTCGCCGCGGCCGGCGTCAGCCGCTACGCCGAGATCGCGACCTGGTCGGCGGCAGAGGTGGCACGCTTCGATCGCGACCTTGCAGCCGATGGACGCATCGCCCGCGAGAATTGGATCGAGCAGGCGCAAATTCTGATGCGGGGGGGCGACACGGCATACTCGCGCGCCTTTGATCGCGGAGCGCCTGCCGAGGTAACGGCCCCGACGCCGGTCGTGACAGCGCCGGGCGAGGTGGTCGCCGAGGCTGCCGCCGATGCCGGCGGCGCGCAGGCGGCAAGGCCGCTGCTGCTCGGTACGCTGCGGTCCGTGCGCTCGCAGGCTTATCAGAACCCGGAGCCGGGGCCCGAAGCCGCCCACCGCGTCGGCTCGCACAACCGGGTGGTGCGTGCGGGACCGCCGCAGGACCTCAAACGCATCCGTGGCATCGGCGTCTTGATCGAGCGCCGTCTCAATGCGATGCAGATTGCCAGCTACGAACAGATCGCCAATTGGACGGCGGAAGACATCGAGCGCGTAAGCCGCACGCTCGACTTCAAGGGCCGGATCGAACGGGAAAACTGGGTAGAGCAGGCCCGTATCCTTGCTTCCGGCGGTGCCACGGAGTTCTCCCGCCGCGTCGATCGTGGCGATGTCGAGACCGGCCGCTACCGGCCCTAGGGAGTGGCCTTGGTCAGACGCACAAAAAATATTCTCTTTATTATGTGCGATCAGCTGCGCTGGGATTACCTGTCCTGCGCCGGTCACCCGAGGCTGAGGACACCAAACATCGACGCTCTAGCCGCCAAAGGCGTGCGCTTCACGCGCGCCTACGTGCAATCGCCGGTGTGCGGTGCCTCGCGCATGAGCTTCTACACGGGCAGATACGTACACTCGCACGGCGCCGTCTGGAACGGGGTTCCGCTTCGGGTTGGCGAGCTGACCCTCGGCGACTACTTGCGTCCCCTCGGCCTAGTAACGGCGCTGGTCGGCAAAACGCATATGCGCGCCGACATCGAGGGCATGCAGCGCCTCGGCATCGATCCCAACTCCATCATCGGTGTGCGCGTGGCCGAATGCGGCTTCGATCCCTACGAGCGCGACGACGGCCTGCACGGGATCGGGCCCGACGGGCGCTATGATCCGCAGCCGCCGCGCTATAACCGATATCTCAACGAGATCGGCTACGACGGAGACAATCCCTGGCACGACTGGGCCAATGCCGCCGCCGGGACGGGCGACGAGCTCGCCTCGGGCTGGGCCATGCGCAACGCCACAAAACCGGCGCGCGTGGCCGAGGCGGATGCCGAAACCCCCTACATGACCCGGCGCGCCATCGACTTCATGCGCGAGGCCGCCGACACGCCGTGGTGCCTGCACCTCAGCTACATCAAGCCGCACTGGCCGTATATTGCCCCTTCGCCCTACCATGCCATGTACGCCGCCGGCGATATTCTGCCCGCGGTCCGCTCGCCGGGGGAACGCAGCAATCCACACCCAATCTATCGCGAGTTCATGAACCTCAAAGTCAGCCAGACATTCTCGCGCGATGAGGTGCGCGCCGCCGTCATCCCCGTCTACATGGGCCTCATCAAGCAGATCGACGATCAGCTCGGTGCACTGTTCGGCTTCATGCAGCAGCACGGTCTGTTCGAGAACACGATGATTGTGTTCACCTCCGACCATGGCGACTATCTGGGCGACCATTGGCTGGGCGAGAAGGACCTGTTCCATGAGCCCTCGGTCAAGGTGCCGTTGATCGTCTACGATCCATCGACGCCTGCCGATCGGGCGCGGGGCATGGTCTGCGACGCCCTGGTCGAGGCCATCGACCTGGCGCCGACCTTCCTCGAGGCCATCGCGGGCGACGGGAGACAGCAGCCGCACCGTCTGGAAGGCCGCTCGCTGTTGCCTTGGCTTCGAGGCGAGGTCCCCGCGCCTTGGCGGCCGTTCGCCATTAGCGAATACAACTACGCCTTCCTGCCGGTGGCCGAGACGCTTGGCGTTGCCCCCCGCGATGCCTGCCTGTTCATGATCACGGACCGGCGCTGGAAATTGATCCACGCGCCCGGTTTCCGGCCGATGTTGTATGATCTTGAAAGCGACCCCGGCGAGCTGTGCGACCTTGGTGCCGACGCGGCCTGCGAGGGCGAGCGGCAGCGACTGACCGAGGCGCTGGCGCGCTGGGGCCTGCGCCTGTCGCAGCGCATCACGCGCTCCGAGGAGCAGATCATCGCCACACGCGGCGCATCCGAGCGCCGCGGCATCCTGATCGGTGTGTGGGACGAGCGGGACCTGCCGGCCGAACTATGGAGCAGGTACCGGGGCAAAGCCGCCGGCAGCTAGCTTCGTCGCTGTCGCGGCCGAGCGGACCTTGCCCGCCGCCTCCGACCCGATCGCCTCGCCGTGGTCGGTCGTCACCCTCCTAGAACATGCCCTCAAACTTTTTCTTGAAGCGGGAAAGGCGGCCGCCGCGATCGACCAGGTGGCGATCGCCACCGGTCCAAGCCGGATGCGTCTTGGGATCAATGTCGAGAGTGAGCGTGTCACCCTCTTTGCCATAGGTGGAGTAGGTCTCAAACTCGGTTCCGTCCGTCATCGTCACTTTAATGCGATGGTAGTCCGGGTGAAAATCGTCCTGTTTTTTCATGAGCCGCCTCAGGGTTGATCGGCCGCCGCGCAGGGCCGCCGCGCCGGTCAGGCCGGCAAAAAGGGTGCCGCCTTGTACTGGAATGGGTGATCCAGGACAAGCCGCCGGGCGGGGAAAGCGGCGTTGCAGAAAAAGACCCCGGCGGAATTTGTGACTGCCCCGCACCATTTTTGCTCAATCCCGGCGCGAGCCGCGGTTTTTGCCCTTCTCACGCGCGGGCGTATGCCGCAGGTTGCCTGGGCTGGACCCGCCGCCCAAAAACAGCGGACTCTATGAGGCCCGCCTGTAGCATCGGTGCGAAGCTGGCCTGGGAGGATGGGGCACGAGATGGGGGAGCCTCGGGTGCGATCGAGGAAGGGCGGCGGACGGGTGCTGGGCCTGGCCGTCTCGGCCGCGCTAGCCGCCGCCTCTGCCGCGCTGGCCGCACTTGGCGATGCGCGAGCCGAAGGTGATGGCACCTGGCAGAAATGGCCCGGGTCGGCAAACGCCGCGGTTAACGATGACCCGGCCGACCGCGAATTCATCAAGGAATGGGAGGCAACCCCTCCCAAGGGCTATCCGACCCTCAGTCCCAACAACCTCATTCCGATCAAGGCCGCCATCATTCGCTATAGCCAGATCACGGCGCGAGGCGGCTGGAGGCCACTGCCCGATCTACAGTTACAGCAGGGCTCGACGGGCCCCGCGGTCGCCATCCTGCAGGAGCATCTGGTGCTGACGGGCGACCTCAAGGAGCAGGGCGGCGGTCCGGAGAGCTTCGACTACTATGTGATGAAGGCGGTGCGCCGGTACCAGGCCTCGAACGGGCTTGCTCCCACCGGCATCGTCGACAAGCGCACCATTGCCGCCCTGAACGTGCCGACTGCAGTGCGCCTAAAGCAGCTCAAGACCAATCTGCAACGCTTGGAGCAACTCTCCCACGCGCTGCCCAAGAAGTATGTGGTGGTCAACATTCCCGCGGCCCAGGTCGAGGCGATCGAAAGGGATCGCGTCGTCACGCGCCATGCCGGCGTGGTGGGCAAACTCGAGCGGGCCACGCCCGAGCTCAAGTCGGCCATCCATGAGCTCAATTTCAATGCGGTGTGGCACTTGCCGCCGACCGTGATCGAGAAGGACCTGATCCCCAAGGGCCAGGACATGGCCAAGACCGGGCAGAGCGTGCTCGTCAAATACAAGATCGATGCCTACGGCAGCGACGGACGCAAGCTCGATCCCGCCAAAATCAATTGGAGCGCTGGTGCGGCCGGGCTCACCTACAAGCAGCAGCCGGGCCCGGACAATCCCTTGGGTTTCGTGAAGCTCAACTTCAACAACAGTCACGCGGTCTACATGCACGATACCCCGTCGCAGTCACTTTTCGGCCGCAATTTCCGCGCCGCGAGCTCGGGCTGCGTGCGCGTGCATGGCATCGAGCAGCTGGCGGCCTGGGTGCTCGCCGAGCAGGGTTGGAAGCAGGAGCACATCAAGCACATCAAAGAGACCGGGGAGCGCCGGGATGTCCGCCTCAAGCTGCCGGTGCCGCTCTATTTCACGTATTTGACGGCGTGGGCGACACCCGACGGCGTCGTGCAATTCCGGCGCGACCTTTACCAAAAAGACGGCGTTGGCGCCGCCGCCGGGGGCTACTGAGCACGGGGCTCGTCGGGCCCTTTGGTGGGCCGCACGAAAACGCATCCATGCGACAATCCGCAGTGGCGCGGCCAACACCCCCTCGTCTAGAATGACTCCAGGGAAAGGGGTGGACTCCGGCAACCCCAGGGTGCAGGCGCTGACTGCTCTCAAGGTGCGCGCGCGAGGTGGGTTCATGGATTACGCAAAGGCGTTTGTTAAGGCGCTGCAAACGGTTAAGGACGAGGGACGGTATCGGGTTTTTGCCGACATCCGGCGCAATCGCGGGCACTTTCCCTCCGCCCGGCATTTTGCCGCGGCGGGGCCGCGGCAAATCACGGTTTGGTGCTCGAACGATTACCTCGGCATGGCGCAACATCCCGCCGTCATCGCCGCTATGCACGAGGCGCTGGACACGGCCGGCGCCGGCTCAGGTGGCACGCGCAACATTTCCGGGACTTCGCACTACCACGTGGAACTAGAGGCCGAGCTCGCCGACCTTCACCGCAAGGAAGCCGCGCTGCTTTTCACCTCGGCCTACGTGGCCAACGACACGACGCTCGCCACCCTGCAGAAGCTGCTGCCCGGCTGCCTCGTTTTTTCCGACGAGAAGAACCACGCCTCGATGATCGCCGGCATCCGCAATGGCGGCGGCGAAAAGCGCATTTGGCGCAACAACGACCTTGCCGATCTTGAGGCCAAGCTGCGCGCCAGCGAGCGCGGTCGGCCGAAGGTGATCGCCTTTGAATCGGTTTACTCCATGGACGGCCTGATGGCGCCCATCGGCGCCATTTGCGACCTGGCCCAGAAATACGGTGCCCTGACCTATCTTGATGAGGTGCACGCGGTCGGACTTTACGGTGCTCGCGGCGGCGGGCTCGCCGAACAGCAGCGCGTGATGCATCGCGTCGATATCATCAACGGCACCCTCGCCAAAGGTTTCGGCATCATGGGCGGTTATATCGCCGCCACGCGCGATATCTGCGATGCGATCCGTTCCTATGCGCCGGGCTTCATTTTTACCACGTCGTTGGCTCCCGCCATTGCCGCCGGCGCGGTCGCCAGCATTCGCCATCTCAAGACCAGCGCCGTTGAACGCGAGCGTCACCGGGATCGCGTCGGTACACTCAAAGGCCGCCTGAAGGCGGCCGGTTTACCGGTGATGGACAATCCCAGTCACATCGTGCCACTTCTGGTCGGTAATCCCGTGTTGTGCAAGCAGATGACGGATGCGCTGCTCGACCGCTTTGGCATCTACGTGCAGCCCATCAACTACCCAACCGTTCCGCGCGGCACCGAGCGGCTCCGTCTGACGCCGAGCCCGCAGCATTCCGACGCCGACATCGAGCGATTGGTTGGCGCCCTGCGCGTGCTGTGGTCGGAAATGGGCCCGACCTTTGCGCCGCGGGGGGAAGCGGCCGAGTAGCCGGCGAAGTTCCCAGTTCAGCCGCGCTCTGGCAGCGTGCCGGGCCTTAGCTTGCGCGCGAGCTGGTCGAGCACGCCATTGACGAGCTTTGGCTCGTCGCCCTCGAAAAAGGCCCGCGCCACCTCGATGTATTCGCTAATGACGACGCGGGCCGGTACGTCTGGCAATTCGATCAATTCGAAGGTCGCCGCCCGCAGGATGGCGCGGACAATCGAGTCGATGCGGGCCAGGCGCCACCCGGTCGCGAGCTGCTGATCGATCAGCGGGTCGATCTCACGCTGTCGCTTTACCACTCCACGCAACACCTGGGCAAAGTGCTCCTGGTCGGCATCGGCCATGCTGTTGCCATCGCCGCTGCCGCTTAGCCTGTGCTGCTTGAATTCCTCGATTACCTCGTGCAGATCGGTTTCCGCCAAATCCATCTGGTAGAGCGCCTGCACCGTCGCCAGCCGGGCCCGACTGCGCGCGATATCTCCGCGCTTGTCGCGCTTGGCGTTCGGCGCGGTCATTCCAAATCCTCGGCGAACACTCGCTCCATGGCGACGAGTGCCAGGCAGGCGCGCACGGCTTCGGCACCTTTGCCCTTGCGTCCGCCGCGCGCGCGCTCCAGCGCCTGGGCTTCGTTGTTCACGGTCAGAATGGCATTGCCCAGCGGGATGGCGTTGCGAACCGCGATCTCCATCAGCCAGTGATTGGCATTGTCGCAGACGGTGTCGTAGTGCGTTGTCTCGCCGCGGATCACGCAGCCGAGCACGACGCAGCCATCAAAGCGAGCATCCGCGTCATCCGAGCCGATCAAATCGGCCTTTACCGCCTGGGCCAGCGCCAGTGGAATCTCCAGCGCGCCCGGCACCACCACGCGCTCGAAGCTTGCTCCCGAGGCTTCGAGCTCGGCGATCGCGCCAGCCAACAGCTCCGTGGCGATCTCCTGGTAGTAGGGCGCCTCGATAATGAGGATGCGGGCGCCGTACACTTGGCCGCTGGCGGCGGCGGTATCGGCGGATTGCTGCTTGCGCGCCATCGCTGGTTCAACCGATCCGACGCTGGCCAACGATGCGCAGGCCAAAGGCCTCAAGACCGACGTAGCGCGAGGGTGGGGCGTTCGACAGCAGCACCATGTCGCTGACGCCGAGGTCTCGCAAAATCTGCGAGCCGACGCCGATCTCGACGCGGCGGCGTTCCGGATCGGTATGCTTGCGCTTCTTGCGTTCGGCGTTTTGCGCGATCGAGCTCGACACCCCCTTTGGCCGCAAATCCCGAATCAGGACGATGACGCCGCGACCTTCGCGCGCGATCTCGGCCATGGCCTTCTCGATCAGAGCCCCGCGCGTGCCCTCGCTGCTGCCGATGCCCAACAGATCGGCCAGCACGTTGACCGCATGCACGCGCACCAGCACGGGCCCCGCCGCGCTTAGATCGCCTTTGACCAGGGCCAGATGTTCGACGGGCTGTACGGTAGTTTCGTAGACGTAGAGATCGAAGCTGCCGCCGAACAGGCTGTCGACCGCGGTTTTGGCGACCTGGCGCACGATGCGATCATGCCGCAACCGATAGCCGATCAGGTCTTCGATGGTGCCGATCTTCAAGCCATGGCGCTGGGCGAAGGCGACGAGATCGGGCATGCGTGCCATGGTGCCGTCGTCGTTCATGATCTCGCAGATGACGCCCGCCGGAAACAGACCGGCCATGCGCGCGAGGTCGACGGAGGCCTCCGTATGGCCGGCGCGCACCAGCACCCCACCCTCGCGCGCAATCAGCGGGAAGACGTGCCCCGGCGAAACGATATCCTGGTGGTCCTTGGTTGGATCGATGGCGGTGGCAATGGTGCGGGCGCGGTCGTGCGCAGAAATGCCGGTGGCGATGCCCTCGCGCGCCTCGATTGAGACGGTGAAGGCGGTGCGGTTCCGCGCCTCGTTTTGCCGCGCCATGTATTCCAGGCGGAGTTGTCCCGCGCGCTGCTGCGTCAGTGACAGGCAGATCAGGCCGCGGCCATGCTTAGCCATGAAGTTGATGGCATCGGGCGTCGCCATCTGCGCCGGAATCACGAGGTCGCCCTCATTTTCGCGATCCTCGGCGTCCACCAGGATGATCATGCGCCCGTTGCGCAAATCCTCGAGAATCTCCGCGATGGGCGACAGGAAGCCTTTGCCCTCGGCATAAGCGGCGCGTGATAGTCCCTCGTTCACGGGCGGTACTCCAAGGCCCTCGCGACGTAGCGGGCGAAGAGATCGACTTCCAGGTTCATCGCGTCGCCTGGCTTTTTGATCCCCAAAGTAGTTTGGGTCAAGGTGTGCGGGATGACGTTAATGCCAAAGCGCCGACCCATGACCTCGTTGATGGTAAGCGAAATGCCATCGAGCGCCACCGAGCCCTTGGCGGCAATGTATTGGGCCAGGTGTTGCGGTGTTTCGACCGTCAAGCGGCGCGATAAGCCGTCGGGGCGCAGATCGACGATGTAGGCCAGGCCGTCGACATGGCCGCTGACGATATGGCCACCCAGTTCGTCGCCGGCCTTGAGCGCCCGCTCCAAATTGATTTTGCGCCCGGCTTGCCAAGTCTCGAGGCTGGTTTTGCTCAAGGTCTCGTTGGAGACGTCGACCGTAAAGATACTGCCCGTAGCCACCGCGCGCACGCTGGTTGCCGTCAGGCAGGCGCCATCGCACGCGAGCGAGGCGCCGACGGAAATCGTGTCCGCCGGGTAGGCCGAGCGCACGGAAAAACGTGCGCCCTCGCGCGCGAGGAGTTCGCCAACGTCGGTGATGATGCCGGTAAACATGGGGCGCTAGGCTAGCACAGCTGGCCCAGCCTGCGCGAATGCGCAAAGGCGGGCAGGTGGGTCGCCATCGCATAGCAGCCGCGATTAGGGCTGTGCCCAAGCCCGCCGACTTGCGCTGAGGCCATCAGCCGCGATAGCCCGCATGGTCGGTGGTCTTGCCCCGGGCGCCGGCCTCCAGAGCGGCGCGCATCCTGGGCTCGATTTCGCGCTTTGTGAAGCTCTTGGGGTCGACGTGCACGTACACCGTTTCGCTGCTGACCAGCAAGGTGCCATCGCCGACCCGGCGCAGCTCGAAGCACAGGGTGAACGAGGTGGTGCCGATGCTGTTCGCCCAAACCGAGATTTCCAGCACGTCATCGAAGCGGGCCGGCGCCTTCCACTCCACAACTTGGCGCACCGTCTGACTTTCGAAGGTGCCGTCGAAGACGTGGCGGGGGGAGGGCAGCGCGGCGCGCAGAAACTCGGAGCAGGCGAGGTCAATGTAGTCGCCGTAACGGGCGTTGAACACGACGTGCTGAGCGTCGCATTCTTGGTAGCGCACGCGTACATAGTAGCGAAATGGCGTGGTCATTCGCCTCTGCCGGCTCCAAGATGGCCACGCGCACGATAGACAGTTAGCCGATTGTTGCCGAGGTGGCGGTCGGAATGTAGCAGCCAGCGCGCCGGGTCACTGAAGACTTCAAGCCCACGGTCGCCCAGCGGGGGCACGCCGTCGCCCGCCAATGTGCCGGTGCCGCGCGCAATCACCGCCTCATCGACAAGCCCGGCGGCGATGAACGAACCAGCGACGCGGGGCCCGCCTTCGACCAGGAGGCGGGTGATGCCATCGGCTTTGAGCGCGGCAAGCACCTCGTGCAACGACAATCGGCCCGCTTCTATGCCGACGCGACGAATGGCGATGCTGGCGGGCAGGTCCGGTAACGGGGCGTCCAGGGCACCGATCAGCGTGAGCGGCACCGCCTGGGCGCTGGTTGCGAGCTTGCTCGCGCGGGCGGTGCGGAACCCGGTGTCGAGCACATAGCGCCGCGGCGACCGCTGATCCAGGCCGGGCAGCCGACAGGTCAGCTGCGGATCATCGTCCTCTACCGTCTGACGGCCGATCAAGATGGCGTCGGCGCGGGCGCGCAGCAGGTGGGCGTAGGCCCGTGCCTCCTCGCTCGTGACCCAACGCGGCTGACCGTCACCCGGCGCGATCAGTTCGTCGGCGGAAACGGCGAGCTTCAGTTGCACGAATGGGCGTCCCTGCGTCATGCGCAGGATATGTCCGCCCGCCATCCAGCGCGCCTCCGCGGCACGCACGCCCGTTGTCACGGCGATGCTTGCCTGCCGCAGGCTGGCAAAACCCTTGCCCGAAATTTCCGGGTTGGGATCCTCGATGGCGCCCACCACACGACGGATACCCGCCCTGCAAATGGCATCGGCACAAGGCGGGGTGCGCCCGTGGTGTGAGCAAGGCTCGAGCGTGACGTACATCGTCTTGCCGCGGGCGTTGGCGCCGGCCCGCTCGAGCACATGCGCTTCCGCATGCGGGCGCCCGCCGGGTTGGGTCCAGCCGCGGGCGATCATCTCACCGGTCGCTTCCTCGACGATGACGGCGCCCACGGCTGGATTGGGCGCGGTCGTCCCCAAGACCCGCCGGGCCAGGCCGAGCGCCACGGCCATGAACCGGCGATCCTGCGCCGCGTCATCGGCGTCATGCTTGGACGGGAGAACCAACGGTCAGTGCTTTCTTTCCAGCGCCTCGGCGGTTGGCGGCTTGGCAGACGCCGTTGCGTCGGTCTCCGGCGCGCGAGCGATTTCGCCCAGCACCTCCTGAAAGTCAGAGGCCTCGCGAAAATCGCGGTAGACCGAGGCGAAGCGAACGTAGGCGACGGGATCGAGGCCTTTCAGGGCCTCCATCACCAATTCGCCGATCATCGAGGAAGGCACCTCTTGTTCGCCCATGCTTTCGACCTGGCGAACGATGCCGGACACCATGCGCTCGACGCGCTCGGGCTGGATCGGTCGCTTGCGCAGCGCGACTTCCACCGATCGCGACAGCTTCTCCCGGTCAAACGGTACGCGTCGGCCGGAGCGCTTGGCGACGATGATCTCGCGCAACTGCACGCGCTCGAAGGTGGTGAAGCGGCCGCCGCAATCCTCGCAGCTGCGCCGCCGCCGGATTGCCTGGTTCTCTTCGGTGGGCCGGCTATCCTTCACCTGGGTATTCTCGCAACCGCAATATGGGCAGCGCATGTCCTCTGCTCCCGAAAGCCATGCCGAGACGCGCTAAAGACGCGCACAGGTACCCTTCTGGAAGGCTCGCTTCAGCCGTAGATGGGAAAACGCTCGCACAGCCGCAGCGCTTCCTCCCTTACCTTCGCCTCAACTTTTCCGTTGCCGGCCTCGCCATTGGCCGCCAGGCCATCCAAAACCTCCGCCATCAGTCGTCCGATGCTGCGAAACTCGGCGACGCCGAAGCCGCGCGTGGTGCCGGCCGGCGAGCCGACGCGAATGCCCGAGGTCACCTGCGGCTTTTCGGGATCGAACGGCACGGCATTCTTGTTGACGGTGATATGGGCCCGCCCCAGCGCCTTTTCGGCGGCGATGCCGGTGAGGCCCCTCGGCCGCAGGTCGACCAGGTTCAGGTGGGTATCGGTGCCGCCCGAGACGAGGTCGTAGCCGGCACTGAGCAACACTTCACCGAGCGCCTTGGCGTTCTCCACCACACCGCGCGCATAGGCCTTGAACTCCGGGCGCATGGCTTCGGCAAATCCCACCGCCTTGGCGGCGATCACGTGCATCAATGGCCCGCCCTGCATACCCGGGAACACGGCGGCATTGACCTTCTTGGCCAAAGCTTCCTCGTTGCTGAGGATCATGGCGCCGCGCGGACCACGCAGCGTCTTGTGCGTGGTACTGGTCACGACGTGGGCGTGCGGAAACGGGCTCGGATGGGCGCCGCCGGCGACAAGTCCGGCGAAGTGGGCCATGTCCACCATCAGCAGCGCGCCCACCTCGTCGGCGATCGTGCGAAAGGCGGCAAAGTCGATGATGCGCGGATAGGCGCTACCGCCAGCCACAATCACCTTCGGCCGGTGCGAGCGTGCAAGCTCCCTGACATCGTCCATGTCGATGCGGTGATCCTGTCGGCGCACCTTGTAGGGCACGACCTTGAACCACTTGCCCGACAAATTCGCCGGCGAACCGTGGGTCAGGTGGCCGCCGGTGTCCAGGCTCAAACCCATGAAGGTGTCGCCGGGCTTCATCATCGCCATGAAAGCGGCCTGGTTGGCGGTGCTGCCCGAGTGCGGCTGCACATTGGCGAAATTGCATTTGAACAGCTTCTTGGCCCGCTCAATTGCCAGCGTCTCAATCTCATCGACATACTGGCAACCGCCATAGTAGCGATGGCCCGGATAACCCTCGGCGTACTTGTTCGTGAGTACCGTGCCGGCAGCCTCCAAGACGGCGCGGGACACGAAGTTCTCCGACGCGATCAGCTCTATTTCCTGTTGCTGACGTCGCACCTCGCGCTCGACGCTGGCGAAAACCTCGCGATCGGCCTCGGCGAGCGGCGCGGCGGACAACGGCGATTGCGGCGCCTCACGACGCCCGGCGGCTGCAGTCATCGATCGTCTCACGATTCGCTAGGAGCGCCAGAGCGGCGCGGCGCCCTCATATCATGGCGTTCGCATCTGCAACAAGACGCCAGGCGGCACGAGCCTAAATCGGCGCTGCGTCGGAAAGCCATCCCTTGCGCCCTCCCCGCCTCGTTCCGGCCCCGGCGGCCAACGCCGGCGGCACGCCGTTGCGCTGCCGGGCCCCGGGCGGCGCCCTCCGTCGCCCCGCTGGCGCCAGGGCTGGGCCCACGGTTTGGGTCGCAAATCGCGGCAATTGGCCTATTGTTGGGTACCATGACCAAGCAGGCAGGCGGCGGCGAAGTACTCCACGACGAGGAGGCGATCATTCGCCTGTTGGCGCCGCTTGCGCAGGCACCGGGTGCGTTCGCCCTTGAGGACGATTGCGCCGTCCTTGAGCCCAAAGCCGGCAGTGCGCTGGTGCTTAAGACCGATCCTATCGCCGAGGGCGTACATTTCCTTCCCGACGCTCTGGCCGCCGACGTTGGCTGGAAGGCGCTTGCCGTCAACCTTTCCGATCTTGCGGCGAAAGGCGCCACGCCCTGCGCCTATCTCCTGGCCCTGTCCTTCCCCGCGCCGCCCCGACGGGCATGGCTTATTGCTTTCGCGGCGGGCCTAGCCGAGGCGCAGGCGCGCTTTGGCTGTCATCTCCTCGGCGGCGACACGGATCGCCGGCCCGGACCCTTGACCATCTCGATCACGGCGATCGGCGCGGTGCCGCGAGGCCAGATGGTTCGGCGCGGGACGGCGCGGGGGGGTGATCACCTGTTTGTGTCCGGCAGCCTCGGCGACGCCGCGCTCGGGCTGCTGGTGGCAAAAGATCCGGCGCGGGCCGCCGCCTGGGGTTTGTCCTCGGCCATGCGCGAGCATCTCCTTTTCCGCTACCGCCGGCCGCAACCGCGACTGGCGCTCGCCGCCGCCCTGCGTGCGCACGCCTCTGCGGCGATGGATCTTTCCGACGGCTTGGCCAAGGATCTTGGTCGCATGTGCAAGGTGAGCGGCTGCGGCGCGGTTGTACGCCTGGCCGACCTGCCGCTGTCCGCAGCGGCAGCCAAGGTTGTTGCGGCCGAGGCTGGCCAGTACCAGGCGGTGTTGGCGGGCGGGGACGACTACGAGATCCTGGCCAGTGTGCCGCCGCCCAACGAGGCCGCCTTTCGGCAAGCGGCCAGCGCCGCCGGCATCACCGTCACACGCATAGGCACCATGACGCCGGCGCGCGACATCACGATTGAGGGCTTGGACGGGCGCAGCGTCGATTTGATCGAGGCCGGCTGGGATCACTTCGGTCCCGGCGACGCCGATGCCCAAAGCGGCTGAAGCGCGCGGCGGCTGGGCCAAGCCCGCCAATGCGCGCATGCGCAGGGGACGCGCGGAGCGCTAGCGCTCGAGCACGGCCGGGCGGCTGTCGCGGGCGGCGGCGCGCCGCCGGGTGTGGGCAAAGGCTTCCTGCAGGCGTGTGACCTGGGCGCCGACTGGGTTTCCGGCGGGCGTTGCCTCGCCGACCGCCAGCTCCATCGCCCGATCGAGCTGAACGATACGATCATTGAGCGAAAAGCTCTGCTCGACCAGCTGCTGCAATCCCTCGGGCAAGTCGACAAAACCTTTGACATGCGACGGTCGCCCCGGGCCTTTGAGCTTGACCCGCTGCCGCTTGCTGCGTGCTTCCTCCGGGGAGATTTCGCCGGACTTGAGGGCGCGCCGGATCATCAGCCAGGAGGCAAGCTCGAGCAGGCGCGTCGTCAACCGCATGCTCTCGGTGGCGTAGAGCACCGACAGCGGCCCGCGCAACTTGCGCGCTTCCTGCCGACCTGGCCCGTCCAGATAACGGGCCGTGTGTTCGACGAGCGCCATGCCTTCTTTGAAAATGGCATCGAATTGATCGGAAGCGGCGAACCGTTCGCCGAAGGAGATCGTAACGCCGGTCGTGGGTGCGGCGCTTTCAGGTTCTCGACAGGTGCTCATGACTCAACTTGGGACAACAGGATACACTCAAGTGACCATCCTACCGTAGGCTACCTTGGCAGGCCACGGTTAACATCGGATGTTTATGCGCCTTGATTTGCGACTGTGGTGTGGCGCACACGCAGCTTATGCACATCTTCTGCCAACGCTCGGCCCGGTGAGCGCCGGTGGGCGGGCTGCCCGAGCCCTGAGCTGTGCTGGCGCCGTTGCCCCTCGCGCATCCCCCGTTGGCACGACCGGGGCTGGCAGGCTGTCGCCCACGAAAAATGAGCCGCCCTGCGGCGGCTCAGGAGTTAACAGGGAGGCGTCAAACGGAGTGGATACGATCCACTCGGATCCAGAGAACTGGATAACCCGATAGTGCAACTGATTGGATAACAAAAGGTAAAGCGCCGTGCCCAATCGGCATCTTGGCGGCCGTCGCGGCGCCTGGAGAAGCGCGCTGGCGTCTCGCCTTGTAGCTACCAGCGCGATGCGGTCCGCGGCATGAAACCCGTCGCGTGCCGCGCAAGAGCTCAGCGCTTGAACACGGAGGCTGCCGCGGCCTCGTGCGCCTTCTTGCGCGCGACGTTGTCCTTCACCCTTGCAATTTCCGCCTCGAGTGCGGCGACGCGCGCCTCCAGTTCACCGATGGATAGGCTTTCCAGCGGCTCTCCGAGCGTGATGCCCTTTGTGGGTTTGGGCTTGAGCTCATCCCAATCCATGGCGGCCTCCCGAACGAGCCAATCGGCCTTGCAGCCTGACACGAGTTCGCCCTTGTCTCAACCCCGCGCGCCGGGCCACTGTGGCGGTCGCAACGAACTTGCGTGGAGCTGACCTATGGCCCGCCCCCCAGAAACCATGACGGCCATCGAAATTAGCACTCCCGGCGGCCCGGAGGTGCTCAAGCCAAAGGTGGTGGCAACGCCCACGCCCGGCGCAGGGCAACTGCTGGTCAAGGTGGCCGCCGCTGGCGTCAACCGCCCCGACGTTGCGCAGCGTTCCGGCTCCTACCCGCCGCCGCCCGGGGCCTCGCCACTCCCCGGTCTCGAGATTGCCGGCCAAGTCGTCGGGCTGGGAGATGAGGTCAGGCGCTGGCGCACCGGCGATCAGGTCTGCGCCCTGGTCAATGGCGGCGGCTACGCCGAATACTGTGTGGTCGAGGACCTCCAGGCCTTGCCGATCCCAACCGGCTTCGATGCGGTCAAGGCCGCGGCGATTCCCGAAACCTTCTTCACCGTCTGGGGCAACGTCTTCGAACGCGGCCGCCTCGGCGCGGGCGAATGGATCCTGGTGCATGGCGGCTCCAGCGGGATCGGCACCACCGCCATTCAGCTTGCCAAGGCTTTTGGCGCCAAGGTGATTGTGACCGCGGGTTCGCCCGAGAAATGCCAAGCGTGCCTGGAACTGGGCGCCGACCGAGCGGTCAACTATCGCAGCGAAGATTTCGTCAAGGCCTGCCAGGAGGCCACGGGCGGCGAGGGCGTAGACGTCATCCTCGACATGGTGGGCGGCTCCTACACGGAGCGCAATATGGTCGCGGCGGCGGCAGACGGCCGCATCGTGCAGATTGCCGTCCTCGGCGGCGCGACCGTCACCTTCAACATCTCGCGCCTGATGACGAAACGCCTGACGCTGACCGGCTCGACCTTGCGCCCGCGGTCGCGCGCATTCAAAGGCGCCCTGGCGGCCAGCCTGGAGGCCAAGGTGTGGCCTCTGCTGGCCGCCGGCAAGGTGCGGGTGGTCCTGGATTCCACCTTTCCCCTGCGCCAGGCCGCCGATGCCCATCGGCGGCTGGAAGCGGGGGAACATATCGGCAAAATCGTACTGACCGTTTAGGCTTACCAGGCGAGCGCGGGAAGCGCGGCCACCGGCGCGAAGGGAAGAGATTGGAACAGCTGGGCCAGTACGGCGGGGTTCAAGCCTTGCGGGGCATGAATGGCGCTGGCGATGAACACCGAACGCAGACCCGCGAGGTGGGCGCCGCGTAGGTCGGTTTCGATGCCGTCGCCGATCGCCAGCACCTTGTCCTTGGCAACCGGTCGGCCTTTGAGCCCATTGATCGTTGCCAGGGCGCGCTCATAGACGGGCCAATGCGGTTTGCCCGCGTAGCTAACCTCGCCGCCGATCGCGGCATACTCGGCAGCCAGGGCGCCGGCGCAATAGACCAATGTGTCGCCGCGCTCGACCATAAGGTCGGGGTTTGCGCAAATCATCGGCACGCGCCGCGCAACGAGGCCGGTGAACAGCTCGGCGTAGTCGTGCGGCGTCTCTTTGGTATCATCGAACAATCCGGAGCAGACGATCACTTCGGCGCCGAGGGCGTCGGTAAAATCGATGCTAAACCCTTCAAACAGGCCACGGTCGCGCGCCGGACCAATGTGCAAAACCGCACGCCCTTGCCAGGACGCGATCATGGCCCGCGTGACATCGCCGGAGGTGACGCCCGCATCATAGGCCGTGCGCGCCACGCCAAAACCGTCGAGCTGTGCCACCACGGCCGCGAAGGGTCGGGGCGCGTTCGACAGCAAAACTACGGTGCCGCCAGCCTGGCGAAACTTGGTGCAGGCGGCCGCCGCCATCTCAAAGGCGCTGGCGCCGTTATGCATGACGCCCCAGATATCAACGATCCACGCCTCGCTGCTGGGGGCGAGGCCGCGCATGGAGGCCAGGATGGGAATTTGGGTCCCGCTCATGAGGGCCTTAGCGCAGGATCGCTGGCGCTGGATGCACGTTGCCTCTTGTCGGATCAAGCGACCCCACGCCCCCGCTCGGGAGCTCCGGCCTTGCTCTAGCGGCAAGCCCGCAGGCAATCAAGCCGCGGCCGGTTCCCCGACAACCTCGGCCTTGACCAGTTTCGGTCCACCGAACAGGCCGCCCATGCCGAACTGCACGCCGAAGCCCAAAATTCGGGCCAGCATCCAATCGTCCTCGATGCGCGCCACGATCAAGGTCAGCCCGTAATCGCCGAGGAAGCGCACCACGTCGGAGGCCGCAACGCGCCCACCTGCCGCCGCCAGCCCTTCCAGGAACACGGGCGCTTCGAGCTTTAGGAACGCAAACCCCACCGCTTTTAGGCCCGCAAAGTCCATCTTCAGGTCGCCGACCTCCTCGAGCGCGAAGCGGCAACCCGCCGTCGTCAGCGCGTTCAAGCCGTTGATTTGGATGTCCGTCAGGGTGCGCGCGGCGGCTTGGCTCAAGGCCAGGATCAGCCCCATCCCACGCGCGTTGTTGGCTTGTTGCACGACGGCATCGATGAAGCCCGGATCGGTGAGCGACTCCGCGGCGATCCGCGTCAGCACGTTGCCCTCGCGACCGCGCTCGCCCAGTCTGTGGGCCACGCGTGCGGCGCGGATCACGCGCGCGGCATCCATGCGCGCAATGAGCCCCGTGCGCTCGAGCGGGGAGGTCTCGATTGCCGCCCCGTCGGCGGCCAAGAAGCGCGCGCTGATCTCGAAGTGGCGCGCCCGGCCCTCGTTCAAGGCCTGGACCGGTTCAAGCAGGGTTTCCATGCGATTGGCGGCGATCGCCTCGGCCGCGCGCGCAACCTGGGCGTTCGGCAGCGGTGGCGCCGTCGCGGTGCCGGTCGCGCGTGCCGGGCGGCTGGGCGCGGCCTCCGGCCCAAGCTCGCTCGGCGGCGCCTGCGCGCCTGGCCACCAGCCGCCGCCCGCCGCGGCGGCAGGCTCGCCCGCGGCAGCGCGCATCGAGGCGGCCGCCGTATCGAGCGCCGCCAATGAGCGAGCGATCATGGCGTCCTCGAATTCGCCGGCGGGTGCCGCGGTCTGCGGCGCCGTCGCGGGGACATCGCTCAGCTCGTCGGCGAGTTTCTTGATGAGATCTTGGATGAGCTCGACGTTCTTTTCCGAGGGTGAGGGAGGCGGCGTGTCCTGCCAGGGCTCCCCGGCGCCACGCGGCGGCACGGGATCGGCGGCCGCGCGGGCGGCGACCCGCGCACTGCCCAAGCCTCCGCCGGCGTCCCTCGGCCGATAATGGAAGGCGATTTCGGTGCTGGGATCGGGCAGCGCGTGCGGATCATCGAGGCCGGAGGATAGGCGGTCGGAGGGCTCGCCAGCCCCGGCGAAGGCTGCCGCGCGGGACAACCTCTCGCGCGGGTCGCTCAGCGGCGGGGCAAGGTCGGGCTCCCCGGCAATCCATTGCATCTCGTCGCGAGGCTCTTCACCGCTGGCGTCGATGAGCGCCCGGCGCACCAGCAGATGAAACAGCAAGAGCACCGTGTAGACGGTCAGGGCGGCCGCCATGCCGGGCCACAGCGATAGACCAAGTTGCAGGAGGAACCAGGCGCCGAGCGCCATCGAAAGCACCGTCACCGAAAAGATGACGAAGGCGTCGGCAAAGCGCCCGGGCGAGGTGGGCGAGCCAGGGATGCCGAGTTGCTGTGCCATGCAGCCGAACTCCGCTGTTTTTTGATTCGTGCTGGCACAAGCATTCCTGCGCCGGGGCTGCATGCGCAACCGCGTGAACTCGACTATCACCAGCTTTCCAAGCCGCAGGGGCAGGTGCACCCGATCCGGAACGGCGAGCCGGCGGCGGCCACACCCGCCGCCGCCCGTGCGGTCTAGGCAACCGCCTTCAGGACCTTGGCGATCCCATCGCGAATTTCGGCGATCTCGGCTTCGCTTGCGATCAGCGGCGGGGCAACGATCAGCGTATCAAGGGCGACGCGCACGTAGAGGTTCAGCTCGTGGAACATGTGCTCCGTTGCCTCGAAGCCGCGCAGCCCCGGTTTGCCGGCGACCGGCTCGAGGTCGATGCCGCACAAGAGGCCGACCGTGCGGATATCGGCCACGTTGGGCTCGCCGCGCAGGCTCATCATGGCATCGCCGAAGGCTGCCTCAAGGCTGCGCGCTCGCTCAAACAGGCCTTCGTCCTTGTAGATGTCGAGCGTGGCGAGGCCCGCCGCCGCCGCCAGGGGGTGGCCCGAGTAGGTATAGCCGTGAAACAGCTCGACCATGTGCTCGGACCCGGTCATGAAGGCCTCATAGATTGCCTTGGAGGCCATCACGCCGGCCATCGGCACGGCGGCATTGGTGACGCCCTTGGCAAAGGTGATCATGTCAGGCACGACGCCGTAGCGCTCCGCGGCGAAGCAATGCCCGAGCCGCCCGAAGCCAGTGATGACCTCGTCGAAGATCAGCAGGATGCCGTGCTGGGCCGTGAGCTCGCGCAGCCGCTTCAGGTATCCCTTAGGCGGAGCCAGGATGCCCGTGGAGCCCGCGACGGGTTCGACAATGACCGCGGCAATGGTGGAGGCATCGTGCAAATTGATGAGACGCGTGAGCTCGTCGGCCAGATGGCCGCCCCAGTCCGGTTCGCCCCGGCTGTAGGCCTGCTTGGCCCGGTCATAGGTGGCGGGGAGATGGTCGACCCCCGTCAGCATGTTGCCGAACTGCTTGCGGTTGGCGACGATGCCTCCGACCGAGATGCCGCCGAAACCAATGCCGTGGTAGCCGCGCTCGCGGCCGATGAAGCGCGTGCGCGCGCCCTCACCCTTCGCCTTGTGATAGCCCAGCGCGATCTTGAGCGCAGTATCGACCGCTTCCGAACCCGAGTTGGAAAAAAACGCATAGTCGAGATCGCCCGGCGCCAGCAGCGCCAGCCGCGAGGCGAGCTCGAACACCTTGGGATGGCCGTATTGAAAGGCGGGCGCGTAGTCGAGCCGCGCCGCCATGTCTTGGATGGCCTTGACGATCGGATCGCGGCAATGGCCGGCGTTCACGCAAAACAGGCCCGAGGTGGCATCGATGACCTTGCTGCCGTCGGGCTTGAAATAGTGCACGCCCTTGGCGCCGGCGAACAGGCGGGGCCGTTTTTTGAAGGCGCGGTTGGCGGTGAACGGCACCCAATAAGGCTCGAGCTCATTGGGCTTCATGTCGAGCGGGGCCATGGCAGTCTCCGCGGGTTGCAAGATGGACGCTTTTGCCCTTCTAGCAGGGACCAGGCCCGGCTCCAAGGCTTGGGGCCGCGCGCGCCCTGCGAGGTTGCGCCTGCTGCAGGCTAACGGTTTTTTTGCCGCTGCCTCGGCTCCGCCCTAACATTGCCGGGTGTTCGTTCGGATTCCGGCACACACTCACCCGAATCTGATCGGCATTTAGCGGTTGTTAGCCGATTCGGCGTGACAAGCGGGAACACGCCAATGCGCACGGACGTAACAGCGTTTCCGGAGGAAACCAGCATGTTGATGAGCGTCATCGAGGAAGCCCAGTCGGCTCCCGCCTACCCGGAACTGGTTGACAAACGCATCTTAATCACTGGCATCACAAGCGACTGCGGGATCGACATTGCGCGCGCCTTTGCCGAGCACAAGACGCGCCTTGTGCTGCAGTTCGCCGAGGCGAACGAAAGCATGCAAGCGATCGCTGAAATTGCCGCGCCAACCGCCGTTGAAACCATGGCCTTCGGCCCGCTTGGCAGCGAAGCGGAGGCGATCGTACGATTTGCCCGGCGCGCCGTGCAGACCTTCGGCGGCCTCGACGCGGTCATCAACCTGGTGCCGCTTGCCCCCGGTGCATTCGAAGGTGCCGTGAGCCTGGCGGCGATCGACGCCCTGGTCGCCGATCGGCTCAGAGGCGCGTGCATCTTTTCAAGCGTCGCGGCCAACCGCATGTCGGTGACGCTGACGGAAGGCTTGATTCTCAACGTTGCCATCCTGGCGACGCCGGCGCGCGGCCGCCGTCAGGCGCTGGCGGCCGTCATCAAAGCCGCCGTCGCGGCGATGACGCGGCTGCAGGCCGAGGAATGGGCGCACAAAGCCATCCGTTTCAACGCCATCGTGCCGCAGACGCTGCCCATCGGAATAGAGCCCGTGCTGCGCAGCGAACCGGACATGGCGGCCTTGGCCTTGTATCTCGCCTCCGGCCGCGGCAAAGGGCTTTCCGGCCTGCTGTTTGAGGCGGAGGCGGCCCGGGCGTCGGCCTAACCGGACTTGGCGGCGCAAGGCTTTAACGCCGCACGACGAGGCCGTGGCGGGCAGGCCCGTGCTCCTATCACTCGCCCTGCCGGGGCTGCCGCTTCCGCGGGTAGACGATGCCACCCGCCGGCCCGTCGCAGCCTGCCTCGCAGACAACGACGTCATGGTCGGGATAGGCGAGTTGCAGGGCATGGGGTGGCCGCGGCCCGCCGGCCTCCGCCTCGGCATCAAAAGCATCGGCCCGACGCACGAGGCCCAGTTGATTGTGCCCACCGGGGGCGTCCGCCGTCGGCCGCCCCTCGCGCCCCGGCATCTCGTTGCCACCAACCTCGTCCTCATCTTCCGTGGAGGGGGCCATGTCGTTGCCCGGCTCGGCCGCTGCGGGCTGCGCCTGGCCGACGGCGGTTTGCAGGCACGGCGCAGCCGTCAGCAGCGAAACCAGCAGCACACAGCACAGGCACCAGTTGGCGCGCATGGGGTTGCATCCGCCGCTGAAAGAGTTTGCCACGTGGCGACTATGCGCGTGCAAGGTAAATCAAGCCCTGCTTACAAGAGCCGGGGACCGCGGTTTTCGCCATCGCGGACGAAGGGCCGCCTCAGCGCATGGCCGGGTAGCGCCAAAACTTCCCCTTGCCCTGCTCGATCATCTCCAGGATCGGGATGCGCTTGTCCGGCGGGCGCTCGCCGGTCTGCAGGAGCAGACCGATGTCGTTGAGCAAGGCGGACTTTTCCGCGTAGCTGGAGTGGTTGAGTGCCAAATAGTCGAGGCTGGTCTGCGTTACATCGATGGTGTCGATGCCCTCGATGATGATGGGGCCCTCAAGGGGCACGTCGCCGGCCCGTGGAATGCCGCCGGCGACGCGGCGCGCGGCCTGCATGGCGCGATCGTTGGCGGAGGCGTAAAGGGTTAATCCGCGTCCATACTTTTGCAGATCGGTGGCGATGTTCTCGAACACGTTACGATCGATATCAGGCGCCGCCATGATGATCTGATTGAGTTTGATTTCCGGCCCCAATGTCGGCCCCAGATCGCGCAACACCTGCAGCAGGGGCAGGTTGCCCATGCTGTGGGCAATCACGCTGACCTGCTTGGCGCCGGTCTCCTTCAGCACCAGCTCGAGATACTGGCGCAGGTAGGGTTCGGTCTGCACCGAGCTTTCGCGATCGTAGCCATAGCCGCTGAAGTCGCCGAGCGAGGGCCAGCTATAAAGAAAGGCGGCACCATCGAATTTGAGGTCATAGGCCATCTGCGCCGTGCGATAGAGCGCATAATCGAAGGTCGTGTTGTAGCCGTGCACGAACACCACCGCCTGATCCTTGAAAGCGTGGCTGCCATTTACCCGATCGCGCGCCTGGGTGATAAACTGCTCGCGGCTCAGAACCGACATCTCCTTGATGGTGAAATGGCTTTTGGGATCCTCGGCGCCTTCGTACAGGGTGATCTGGAAATAGGGGATACGGATCGCGAAGGGCCGCTCGATGTTGGGAACTTGATGGGTCTTGGGCACCGTCACCAGCGCCTGCCCGAGCTCGAGCCGCCGGGCGCGCTCGGAGGTGTAGAGCACGCGTTTGGGTTGATCCTTCCGCGCACGATCGGTGCCATAAAACACCGGCACTACGTCCCAGTCTCCTTGCGAGGCCGCCGGCGCTCCCGGGGGCGGGCCAGTGAGCGAACGCGTCGCCTCCTTTTCGGCCTCTAGCGGAGACGCCGGCGCCGGGACAGCGCCGTCCGTGCTGGGGAGCGAGCGGGGGGCCGGCTGCGACACCGGCGGGGGTGGTGGCGCCGGCGGCGCCGCGGCCGACTTAGGCTCGGGCGGCGGCGGTGCCCCGGCCGTTGGCGGCAGGTCGCGGCGGGCGGCGGGCGGCGGCGCGGTCGCCAGCTCGCGCCTCG
>Ga0081540_1001178_pt1 | contig 22883 bp, 20 predicted proteins | sample TabmetS2T1R1_FD_71024 | JGI IMG/M metagenome (GOLD analysis project Ga0081540, IMG submission 71024) | Tabebuia heterophylla rhizosphere microbial communities from the University of Puerto Rico - S2T1R1 | ecosystem: Host-associated > Plants > Roots > Rhizosphere ... | reverse complement strand
CGGAGAAAAGAGGAGACGCATGGGGGGTTGGCGGGGCAAAAAAAAAAAGGCCCCCCCCCCACCTCGGCATCTCACGTTCGTTCCTCTACAAGAGACTCGCAGAGATCGAAACCCAGAGGGGTTGACCGCCGGGAGGTGGACCGGCAAGCGATCCACCCCGCCCGCTCGCTACTTCTTGACCAAAGGGCACTCACTTTCGGACAGCGGCCGGAAAGCGTCCTCTGCGGGAATAGTCGCAACGACCTTCATAAGGTCCCACTCGTTCTTTGATTCCGACGGCTTCTTGGCCTGCAGCAGGTACATGTCCCGCATCATGCGTCCATCCTCGCGGATCGTCCCGTTCTTGGTCATGAAATCGTTGACCGGGATCTTCTTCATCTCAGCGATGACCGGCAGGGCTTCGTCGGTCCCGGCGGCTTTCACCGCTTTTAGGTAGTGCGTGGCCGCACTGTAGATGCCGGCCTGGAACATCGTTGGGGGCTTGCCGCCATGTCGCTCCGCGAAGCGCTTCGCAAAGGCGCGCGTCTCGTCGTTCTGATCCCAATAGTACGCCTCGGTAAACAATAGTCCTTGGGCTACGCTGAGGCCGAGACTGTGGATGTCCGTGATGAGCACTAGCAGACCAGCCAGTTTTTGTCCCCCGGCCACGATCCCAAACTCGGAAGCCGCCTTGACCGAGTTGACCGCGTCGGCACCAGCGTTTGCGAGACCGATCACCTGGGCTTTTGAGGATTGGGCCTGAAGGAGGAACGACGAAAAGTCCGAAGTATTGAGCGGCGCCCTGACGCTACCAAGCACCTTGCCGCCATTTTTCTTCACGATCGAAGACGTATCCTGTTCCAACGACTGGCCGAAGGCGTAGTCAGCGGTCAGAAAGAACCAGCCATCCGCGCCTCCCTGCTTCATCATCGCGTTCGCGGTACCCTTGGCCAAGGCGTAGGTGTCGTACACCCAGTGAATGCCGTTAGGCGAGCAGGCCTTTCCGGTAAGCACGGTAGACCCCGCTGCAGTCGTGATTGCGACCTTGTTCTTCTCCTGGGCGATTCCCTGGACTGCTATGGCCACCGCCGAATTGCCGAGGCCAAAAATCGCGTCCACCTTATCGACGTCGTACCAGCGGCGCGCAATCGCGCTTCCGACGTCCGCCTTGTTCTGTAGGTCCGCGGACACGACTTCGATCGGCTTGCCGTTCACGTTACCGCCGAAATCCTCCACGGCCATCTTCAACGCGACGACATCGCCCGGCCCCTGAATATCCGCATAGGGTCCCGACATGTCGTCCAATACTCCGACCTTGACGACGTCGTCCGAGACCTGGGCACGGGCATCCATTGCCGAGCCCAACAACGACAACCCGACAACCGCCGCCGCTAATTGCTTCCGCATGCTAAACCTCCCCTGATTTACTTACGGGTCGCTTAGCAACTCGAATGCCAGTCGGTTTTGCGCGGCGATTCGGCGATATTTGACGCATTTCGTAGATCGCGACTGACCTCAGAGAGGACATATGTCCTCTGAATCAACACTCTTTGGACATTTTGAAGAACCGGGAGGAAATGACGTCCGATCAGGTCAAAGCGATGTTGGTACACGCGCATCAAGCCGGGGCGACGAAGACAATGGTCGACGATCGGCCTGCAAGGCTAAACGCTGGCCGTCTTCTCGGTTGAAAGAAACAGGCGATAGGCAGGATTTTCGCTTTCGTTCCAATAGGGATAACCCAGTGCGTCCAGTGCTTGAACGAACCGGGTGCGCTCCTCAAGCTGAACTTCGATTCCTGCGAGGATGCGTCCGTAGTCGGCTCCCTGATTTCGATAGTGAAAAAGAGATATGTTCCAGTCAGGAGCTAGGCTCTCGAGGAACGCCAGCAATGCGCCAGGACGCTCTGGAAATTCAAATCGGTAAATGAGCTCGTGCTTCAAAAGTGGTGCCCGACCGCCAACCATGTAGCGCACATGATCCTTGGCCATTTCGTTGTCGCTCAGATCCAGTATCGGATATCCCTCGCACTTGAGTAGCTCGATGACTTCCCGCTTTTCGACCTCGCCGCGAGTCAATGCAATTCCTACGAAAAGCTGAGCCGATCCAGTCGTATCGGCGAAACGATAGTTGAATTCAGTGACCGCCCGCGAGCCGAGAATCCGGATAAAGCGCCGATAGCTACCCGGCTTTTCCGGAACGGTCACGGCAAGGAGCGCTTCTCGATGTTCGCCGACTTCAGCACGCTCGGCGATGATGCGGAGACGATCGAAGTTCAGGTTGGCTCCGCTATTGATGGCGATCAGACTTCCCTCGTTACCCGCACCGCGTTACGCGTAGGCTTTCAGTCCGGCAAGGGCCAGCGCTCCAGAGGGCTCGGCGACCGACCGCACGTCGTCGAAGATATCCTTTATCGCCGCACACATGGCGTCCGTATCCACGGTAACGACCTCGTCCAGCAACTCGCGGCAGAGCCGGAAGGTCTCCTCCCCCGCCTTGCGGACTGCGACACCATCGGCGAACAGTCCGACCTGATCCAAGGCGACCAGATGACCTTTGGCGAGAGCCGCCGCCATCGAAGCGGCGTCCGCCGGCTCCACGCCGATGACCTTGATCGACGGATTCAAAAATTTCGCGAAAGCTGCCACGCCCGCCGCCAATCCACCACCACCGACAGGTACGAAGATCGCCTCGATTGCGTCCGGATGCTGCCGCAGCACTTCCAATCCGACAGTGCCTTGGCCGGCTATGACGTCGGGGTCGTCGAAAGGATGGACGAAGGTCAGACCCTGTTCGGCTTCGATTTGCCTGGCCTTCGTTTGCGCATCGTCGAACGTGTCGCCATGCAGAAGAACATTCCCTCCCAATCGACGAACGGCTTCGACCTTGATGGCGGGCGTAGTCCTCGGCATGACGATCGTTGCCGGAATGCCGAGCTTTCTCGACGCCAGCGCCACGCCTTGCGCATGATTTCCCGCGGAAGCACAGATAACACCCTGCTTGCGCTGGGATTCCGGCAGCCTGACCATCTTGTTGTAGGCGCCGCGAATCTTGAACGAGAAAATCGGTTGGAGATCCTCCCGCTTCAGCAACACCTTTCGCGACAGCCGCTCCGAGAGCCGCGGCATATGATCGAGAGGCGTTTCGACCGCCACATCGTACACACGCGCTGTCAGAATGCTTTGAGCATAGTCTCGTAGCGAGTTCATTGGAGCGGACATCCGCATGTTCCGTCGACAGGAGGAAGGCCGGCCGAGCGGCGGCCGGCTCCAAGCATCACATCGCCAACGCTTAAATCAGGCGCTCCGCTTGGCGGACGGAAATCGCGGCTCGCGCTTCTCTCGGACCGCAGCCACGCCTTCCTTGGCATCCTCTCCGAGAAAGCACAACATCTCGAGAGCGAGCGAGGCATCGAACGCCGGTTGCGACATCCGCATCCAATTGTTCAGCGAGCGTTTCGTATAGCGGATAGCAAGCTGGCTGCCGTTCGCGAGTTTGTCGGCCGTTGCCATGGCCTTTTCCAACAATTCGGCGCGCGGCACGCAAAGACTGACGAGACCGATCCGCTCCGCCTCTTTACCGTCGACGAAGTCAGCCGTCATCAAATAGTATTTAGCCTTCGCCATCCCGCAAAGCATCGGCCACAGAATGACGGCGTGGTCTCCGGCCGACACGCCGATCCTCACGTGACCATCGGTGATTTTCGCCTCTTCCGCCATGATGCTGATATCGGCCATCAACGCCACCGCCAGACCAGCTCCAACAGCCACGCCGTTGATCGCCGATATGATCGGCTTTTCACACGCCAGCATGTTGAAAACGATATCGCCAGCCTCCTTCATCGTCTCGGCGACCTTGTCGGGATTGCCGACGGTCTCCCCGATCCACGACAGATCGCCGCCCGCCGAGAAGGCGCGGTCGCCTGCACCGGTCACCACGATCACGCGCACCTCCGGATCATGGTTCACGACGTCCCAGATCTTGGTGAGCTCCCAGTGCATGCGTCCGTTGGTCGCGTTCATCGCATCGGCGCGATTGAGCGTGAGGAGCAGAACCCCGTTGGGCTTGCGGTCGAACTTGAGAAATTGGAAGTCGGCGTAGTTCATATCGGTATCCTTTCCTCCACTTACGTCGTTGAGTGATAGATAGCAGGCGACGCAATCGCCATCGGCGTCGATGCGCTGTCAGGGCTTCGTCAGGTCACGCCCGATCACCTGACGCTGGATCTGATTGGTCCTTTTCCAGATCTGCGTGATCTTCGCCTCGCGCATGAGGCGCTCGACGCGGTGCTCCCGCGTGTAACCATGTCCACCGAACATCTGGACCGCCTCTGTGGTCAGTCTCATGGCGAGATCACTGGCCTTCACCTTGACCATCGAAGCTTCGACGCTGATGTCGCGGCATCCGTCGTCGACCAACCGACCCACGTGATCCAGCAGAAGGCGGGTCGACAGCAATTCGGTGGCGAGGTCGGCCATCATGAATGCGTTGGCCTGGTGCTGCACGACGGCTTTGCCACCCTGGATACGATCGTTCGTGTAGTCGAGCATATCGTCGAAGGCAGCCGACGCAATGCCCAACGCATGAGCCGCCACGGTTGGGCGCGATTTATTGAGGGTCGCGATCATGATCTTCATGCCGTCGCCCGGTCTCCCCAGTACGTTCGCCCGCGGGACTCGGCATTCCGTAAATGCCAAAGCCGCCGTCGAGGACGCGTGCGTGCCCATCTTCTTCTCGAGCCTCAACGTCTCGAAGCCCGGCGTGTCCTTTTCGACCAGTATCGCGGTCACGGCCTTTGGCAAATCCTCGATCTCGGTCCACTTCCCGAAGAGCAAGACGACGTCGGCCACGTCGCCGCTGGTGATGAATATCTTCTCGCCGCTGATGATAACCTCATCGCCCTCCGGACGGAGCTTGGTCCGGATATTGGCGGCATCTGAGCCGGCGTGGGGTTCCGTGATCGCCAGAGCACCGATGGCACCCTCCGCAAAGCGCGGCAGGAACCGCCTCTTCTGCTCCTCGTCGCCGAATTCAATGACCGGCTTGGCAGCCGTGCCGCACGTGCCAAAGATGATTCCGGTGGAGGCGCACGCCGCGGACACGATCCGGACCACCTCGAGGTAGCTGCGGTAGGAAATCGGCGCGCCGCCGTATTCCTCGGGAACGAAGATGCCCCCGAGTCCCATCCGACGAATTTCCTCGATATTCGGCCAGGGGAATTCCTTGCGTTCGTCGAAGCCCTCGGCGCGCGGCATGATCGCGGCCGCGGCGAGCCGCGAGACCTGCTCCAGCAGGATAGCTTCTTCCGGCGTCCAGGATCGGGATTCGTCAAAGTGGGAGAATGTCTTCACGTCTGCTACTCGGGCTGAGGATGGCGCGATCGGCTCGCTAAATTAAGGACACTAAGTCCCGCGAAAGACGGCAGCCTTCTTCTGCAAGAAGGAGGACACGCCCACCTCGAAATCATTCGTCCGGTTACATGCGAGAAACGAGCGCCTCTCCTCTTCGAGTTGATCGTGGAGTGTGCGCTCCTGCGATGTCCTCATGAGGTGCTTGATTCTGCCCAAGGCGAAAGTCGGTCCGCTCGCCAATCGATTGGCCAGCGCCGCGGTTTCGGCTTCCAGAGCTCCTGCAGGAACGACGCGGTTGACGAGACCGAGCCGAAGGGCCTCCGAGACCGCGACGTTCTCGGATAGCATAGCGATCTCAAGAGCCTTTCGCACGCCCACGATGCGTGGCAAGGACCACGACGACGATCCGTCGGGACTCGCACCGAGCTTCGCGTAGGCCAGGTTGAAGATGCTGTTGTCGGCGGCGATCGCGAGATCGGCCGCCAACGTGATGCTCACACCCGCACCGGCGACCGCACCATGAACGCTCGCGATGACCGGACTTTGTAGCTTGGTCAGAATTTCGATCGATGCGTGCAGGTCGGCGATCAACCCATCGATGCGAGCCGTGCGCGCAGCAAGTTCGCCGCCAAACTCCGCCACGTCCCCGCCTGCCATGAAGGCGCGACCGGCACCCGAGATCACGACGACACGGGTCTCGCGATCCATTTCGAGCTTCTGACATATCTCCAGAAGCGCTTTGCCGGAAGCGGTATCGAGCGCATTCAAGACCTCAGGTCGGTTGAAGCGGATCTTGGCTACCGCGCCCGCTCGTTCAAACGTGACTGGCTCTGCCGACATTATATCCTCCCATTTGTATCAAGATATTGATTTATAAAGCCCAGTCCGGCTTGGTACCGAATGGCGCTACCTCGCCTTGGAGGATCGCAATCTGGTCGTCTGGCGCGCCCATTTTGTGAGACACGCTGCTTGAGAGCTGACGTCACAACGTCGCACTTGGAACGCTCGATGTCTCGTGATATAACAAGATATTGTCATAATATGCAAGTCCCAAGGGAGGGAAAATGAGAACTTTGTCGGCAATGTTGGTCTGTGCCTCGCTGATCGTTGGGTCGGCCCACGCTCAGACCTCAATAAAGATCGGCGTGCTGACCGATCTGAGCGGTCCATATGCGGATCTTTCGGGCAACGGCTCGATCATCGGAACACAGCTCGCCGTCGAAGAATTCACGGCGCAGCACAAGGACGTCACCGTCCAAGTGATCTCCGCCGACCATCAGAACAAGCCTGACATCGCAGCAGCAATCGCTCGCAAATGGTTTGACCAGGAGGGCGTCGACGCGGTCGTCGACATTGCAAACTCCGGTGTTGCTCTCGCGGTGAGCCAGATCGTCCGGGACAAGAACAAGATATTCCTAGGAAGCGGACCGGCGACCTCAGACCTGACCGGTAAGGCCTGCTCCCCAAACACTTTCCACTGGGTCTATGACACTTACGCGCTTAGCCACGGGACCGGCGGCGCGCTCGTCAAAGCGGGCGGCGACAACTGGTTCTTCGTCACGGCGGACTACGCGTTCGGGCACGCTCTTGAACGCGATACAAGCGCGGTCGTCGTAGCGCAGGGAGGCAAGGTTGCGGGCAGTGTCAAGCATCCACTGAACACCAGCGACTTTTCATCCTTCCTGCTGCAAGCGCAGTCCGCAAAAACCAAGGTCATCGGTTTGGCCGACGCAGGTTCGGACATGATCAATGCAGTCAAACAGGCGAGCGAGTTCGGCATCACTTCCAATGGAACGAAGCTGGCTGCTCTATTGGCGTTCATCACCGACGTCCATAGCCTCGGACTGAAAGCGGCGCATGGTCTCGTTCTGACCGAGGCGTACTATTGGGATTTAAACGACGATACGCGCCGTTTCGCGAAGCGCTTCGCCGAAAAGGCACCGGGGCGCGTTCCCTCCCAGATTCACGCCGGCGCCTACTCGGCGACATTGCACTACTTGAAAGCGATCGCTGCAGTAGGCGAAAAATCGACGACCTCAGTCCTGGCTCAAATGAAAAAGACGCCGACCGACGACGTCGTCTTCGGCCACGGGAACATCCGTGAGGACGGCCGCGTGCTTCACGACATGTATCTGTTCGAAGTGAAGAAACCGGAGGAGTCGAAGGGACCGTGGGACTACTACAAACTTCTGGCCAAGATCCCGGCGGACCAGGCATTCAGGCCTCTGTCCGAAAGCGAATGTCCGCTCGTCAAGAAGTGAGGTCGACGGCGTCCCTGGCAATTGTCAGGGGCGCCGTTTGCCCTTCTTCCGCTCCCGTCGCGGCTGCTCGAGGCTGACCGTCGTGAGGAGGCGCTGCAACGCGTTGAGATAGTGGGCGAGCGCAACGCGGTCGTCGAACTTGAAGCCACTGACCGCCTGGTCGTAGAATTGGAAGATACGTTCGCGGAGTTCCTTCCAGAAGGCGAACCCTTCCGGCGTAAGCTTCACGACCCGCGCGCGCTTGTCCTCCGGGTCCGTCACCCGTTCGACGAGACCGTCACGCTCGAGGCGTTTCAGCACTCCATCCAGATTCTGGCGGCTGACCACGAGGAAGTCGGCCAGGGTGCCGACCGACATGCCGTAGGTCGGCCTGGGATCGGACAGGGCGCCGAGCACGGCCCATTGTACAGTCGTGACGCCGAGTTCCTTGACGGCCTGCTTCTGGAGCGTGTTCGCAACCTGAAAGAGGCGGAAGAATATCCGGTTGTTGAGGTAGTCCGCGGCCCGATCCGGGTTGCCCGGCGGCGGGGCGCCCGGCGGACCACCGGCGACCACCTCAGCAACAGCTTTCTTCGAGTTCCTCTGCGAAGCCACCTGACGCCCAACCGGATACGAATTGCGAATTCCTGCCTCGAAAGAGCATGAGAACGGCCGCAACGCAACGATCGGCGACCGGATTCCAGTGTGAAACCGCCTTTCCGGCCCGGAGCGCTGGCTTAGGCCTATCCGTTCATCGTAAGGCCGCCGGATACGCTGACCACCTGGCCGGTCATGAAGTTGGCGTCGTCGCTCGACAGGAAGGCTATCAGGCCCGGAATGTCTTCGGGCTGGCCGAGACGCTTGAGCGGGATCGCCTTCTTCAGACCGTCGTAAATCTTCTGTCCGTATTCGCCCTCGCCAACGAAGGACCGCAGCAGGGCAGTGTCGGTCGGGCCCGGGCAGACCACGTTGACACGGACGTTGTCGCGCGCGCACTCCCGCGCGATCGTCTTCGAGAATGCGATGAGACCGCCTTTGCACGCCGAGTAGACCGACTCGCCCGACGAGCCCACCCGCCCGGCGTCGGAAGCGACGTTGACGATCTTGCCGCCACCTGCGGCGATGAGATGGGGCAACGCGGCTTTGTGGAGATTGAGCGGTCCTTTGAGGTTGATCGCGATGATCTTGTCCCAGAGGTCCGGCTCCGTCTTCAGGAAGGGGGCCGCGACGTCCCAGCCCGCATTGTTGACGAGGATGTCGAGCTTCCCGAACCTGGCAACGCCGCGTTCGACTGCCTCCTTCACCTTCGCGTAGTCTGTGATATCGACCGTGACGCAAATCAGTCGCTCCTCGCTCGCCTTTAAATCAGCAGCGAGATTCTTCAACGCATCGGCGTTGACGTCGAGCGCGACGATCTTGACGTCCTCTTCGATGAATCTACGGCAGATGGCCTGCCCGATCCCGCCGGCCGCACCGGTCACCACCGCTACGCGGTCCTTCAATCCCCTCATCACGCTGCTCCGATGTCTTCTCTACGTTTCACTTGCCCTGCGCCAAGTCGCGAAGCTTGAATTTCTGGACCTTGCCGGTGGAGGTCCGCTCGATCGGTCCAAAGATAAACTTCTTCGGCACCTTGAACCTGGCCAGCCTTGCCCGACAGAAATCGAGCATCTCATCGACGGTCACCTTGCCTTCGTGGCCGTCCTTCAGCTCGACGAACACGCAAGGGGTCTCGCCCCAGCGCTCGTCCTTGATTGCGACCGCAGCCGCATACGACACCGAAGGATGCTGGAATACGACCTCCTCGATCTCGATCGACGAGATATTCTCGCCACCGGAAATGATGATGTCCTTCGACCGATCCTTGATTTCGATATATCCGTCGGGATGGGTGACCGCGAGATCGCCGGTCCTGTACCAGCCTCCGGCGAAAGCCTCGTCCGTCGCAGTGGGATTCTTTAGATAGCCCTTCATGCCGTTGTTGCCACGGAATAGAATTTCCCCGATCGTCTTGCCGTCATGCGGAAGCGGCTCCAGCGTCACCGGATTCGCGACGATCATGTCGTCGGTCACGACGTTGCGGACGCCTTGTCGGGCCATCCGCTTCGAGCGTTCCTCTGCCGAGAGCGAATTCCACTCGCGATGCCAATCGCAGAGCGCGGCCACCCCGTGCACCTCGGTCATGCCGTAGACGTGGCGGACTGTGAATCCGAGTTCCTCCGTCGCCTTGAGGATAGGTGCCGGCGGCGCCGCTCCCGCCGTCATGATCGCAACCGGCCGCGCAAGTCTGATACCTGTCTTCGCCGCCCCCTCAATCAACATACCGAGGACGGTGGGGGCGCCGCACATGTGCGTCACGCCGTGTCTGTCGATCGAAGCGAATATCTCCGTCGGCAAGACCTTGCGGAGACAGATGTGCGTGCCGCCGATCGCCGCCATACCCCAGGAGAAGCACCAGCCGTTCACGTGGAACATCGGCAGCGTCCAGAGATAGACGGAATCGCTATTCAGTTGGTGATGGACGATCTGCCCCAGCGTGTTCAGGTAGCAGCCGCGATGATGGTAGAGCGCGCCCTTCGGATTGCCGGTCGTCCCCGACGTGTAGTTGAGCGTGATCGCATCGAACTCGTCGGCGGGCCATACAATCTCATCTTCGGGGTCCCCGCGCTGCAGGAACGCTTCGTAGTCGGTTTCACCGATCAGTTCGCCGCCTTCCGCGTAAAGGTCGTCGATGTGGACGACGAGCGGCCGGGCCTTGGATTTCGCCAGCGCATGCTTCGCGACGTCACTCCACTGGCGATCAACGATGAATATCTTGGTCTCGGAGTGTTCGAGGATGAACGCGATGGCGGTCGCATCCAGCCGTGTGTTCAGCGTGTTCAAAATTGCGCCGGCCATCGGGACGCCGAAGTGGGCTTCGAGCATCGGGGGCGTGTTCGGGCAAAGGATGGCCACGACGTCGCCCTTGCCGATCCCGATCTTCCCCAGCGCAGACGCCAGCATCCGGCAGCGGCGTTCGTGCTCGCGCCAGGTGAACGTGACGTCTCCGTGGACGACCGCCGCGCGATCCGGAAAGACGTCGGCAGCTCGCCTCAGAAACTGGATCGGCGTCATCGGTCGGAAGTTCGCCGGCCGTCGCTGCAGGAAGTCCGCGCTCAGATCTATCGGCATCGATGTTCCCTCATCCCTTGATGTCGTTGCATTCCGCGGTCTGGGTGCCGCTTCAAATGCGATTGCCGAGGATCGCGCCTTCGTAGATGGCGCGCTTGGCGTCGAGCTCGCCGGCGAGCCTCGCGCCCCCGATCACGTGCGCCGTCTGCCCGTTGGCGGCGATGTCTGTGGCGATGCCGCGCTCGGATTCCTGGCCGGCGCAGACGACGATGGTGTCTGCCGGCAGCACCTCGTTGCGATCGGGCAGCGCGATGTGGAGACCTTCGGAGTCGATCTTGAGGTAGCGCGCCTCGGCGATCTGCCGGACCTTGAGATCCTTCAGTTCTTGCCGGAGGATCCAGCCCGTGCTCTTTCCGAGCGTTCGGCCGAACGAACCCGGCGAGCGCTTGATCATGGTAATCTGCCGCCTGGCGGCATGGACCTTCGGCTTGCCCTCGATGCCCCAGCGTTCGAAGAACTCCTCGCGCGTCTGTCGACGGCCGTTGGTCTCCATCGCGAGAAAGAGCGCGACGTCGTGCCCGATTCCGCCGCCACCGATGATAACCACGCGTTCGCCGGCCTTGACGGTCCCGTCGAGCACCTTCGAATACGAGACGACCCGCGGATCATCGGCACCTGGGATGTCAAGGGGCCGCGGCGTCACGCCTGTCGACACGATGACCTCGTCGAAGTTTGCGCGCTTGAGCGCCCCCGGATCCACGGCGATGCCGGTCTTGATCTCGACGCCAGCCGCGGCCAGTTGCGCTTCGTAGCTCTTCAGCGAAAGACCGTAATCTTCCTTGCCGGGGATGACGGCCGCGAGCGCGAACTGCCCGCCGATGCGCGGCGCCGCTTCGAACAGCGTGACGTGGTGGCCGCGTCGACCGGCTTCGAGGGCCGCCGCCATTCCGGCGACGCCGGCTCCGACCACGGCAACGCGCTTCTTCGTCGGCGCCGGCGCGTCGGAGAAATCGTTCTCGCGGGCCGCCCGCGGATTCACCAGACAGGTGATAACCTGGTCAGTGAAGTAGTGATCGAGGCACGCCTGGTTGCAGGCGATGCAGACGTTGACCTGTTCGGAGCGTCCTGCGCTGACCTTGTTGACGAACTCGGCGTCCGCCAGCAACGGTCGGGCCATTGAAACCAGATCTGCCGAACCGTCGGCGATGACCTGGGCCGCGTCCTCGGGAAGATTGATCCGGTTGCTCGCGGTGACTGGAATCTTCACGGCCGCCTTCAGTCGGCGGGTCGAGTCGATGAAGGCTGCGTGCGGGACGGGGCCGGCTATGGTCGGGACGGCCGCTTCGTGCCAGCCCACGCCCGTAGACAGGCAGTCCGCGCCGGCCTTCTCGATCTCCTTGGCGAGCCAGACGGTCTCGTCCTCCGTCAGCCCGCCCTCTACCAGCTCGAGCGCAGAAATCCGATAGGAAATGATCGCGTCCCCGATGGCGGCGCGGACCGCCTTGACCACGGACATGGGGAAGCGACCGCGGTTCTCGAGCGAGCCGCCCCAATGGTCTGTCCGGTGGTTGGTGCGGGGCGCCAGGAATTCGCTGATCAGGTATCCTTCGGACCCCATGATCTCGACGCCGTCATAGCCGGCCTCGACAGCGAGCCGCGCCGTATTGGCGTAGTCCCTGACTGTCTCCTCGATCTGGTCTGCCGAAAGCTCGGCAGGTGTGTCGCGGTTGATCGGCGACTTGATGGGCGACGGCGCGACGACGGCGGGATGATAGCCGTAGCGCCCCGCATGCAGGATCTGCAGCAGAATTCGTCCGCCCGCGGCTCTTACTTGACCAACGATCTTCTTGTGGTCTTCGACCTGCTCGGGACGCTCGAAGGTGCCGGGCTCGTTCTTCATGCGGCCGGCAAAATTCGGCGCGAAGCCGCCGGTGACGATGAGGCCGGCACCGCCCTTCGCGCGCTCGGCGTAGAAGCGCCCTAGTTCGTCGAAGCGTTCGGGATGACACTCGAGACCGGTGTGCATCGACCCCATCACGATTCGGCTCTTCAGGGTCGCCGAACCCACCCGGATCGGGTCGAGCAGAATGGATCGAGCGTCCATGGATGATCCTCCGAACTGATGCGTCTCTGACGGCGCTGAAAGATACATAGCGCGTTTGCCAAATATGTCAATATGTTTATATATTGGACGAGTTGGGCGTCTTTGTGGGGCGACAGCATCAAACGAATATTGTAAGTCTTGAGCCTGAACTTTACTTCTTCGTCCGAAAAACGGCGATTGGCCGAGCTTCAAATATGAAACAATATGTTGGCACTATGACGGCGAGCCGCTGCGGACCGATCTTAGCCCCAGCCAGAGTTCGAGGCGGCATGAAGATCGGATTCATCGGGACCGGAACCATCACGGAAGCCATCGTCACAGGCATTGCTCGCTCCGAGCTCAATGCCGAAGTCCTTCTCGTTTCGCCGAGAAGCGCGACGGTCGCGTCCAGACTCGCGGCCACGTTCCCATTGGTCGAAATCGCGCGCGACAACCAAGATGTGATAGATCGCAGCGACGTCGTCTTCCTCGCGATCAGACCTCAGATCGTACGCGACGTGCTGCGGGAACTACGGTTCCAGGATGGTCAGCGTGTCGTCGGCCTCGTCGCGGCAACCGGTCGGAAGCAGCTTTTGTGGTGGACCGGTGGACGCACACTCGTTTCGCAGGCAATTCCCCTTCCCTTCGTCGCAGACAAGATGGGGCCGACCATCGTGTACCCACCGGATCCAGAGACAATCAGGATCTTCGAGGCGATCGGAGGAGCGATCGGCGTCGAGAGCTTGCACGAGTACATGGCCGCGAGCGTCGGCAGCGCCCTTATGGCGGTTGCCGCCGGCGTTCAGGAAACCTGCGTCAGGTGGCTGTCAGAGAACGGCATGGCGACCGTCGCGGCACGGGCCTACGTATCCGGCTTGAACTTCGGGATCGCCGGCGCAGCGCTCGCTTCTCCCGGGATTCCGCTCGACGCCCTCCGAAGCCACTACAGCACGGTCGGTGGTATCAACGAGCAGTGCTATGCCACCTTCGTCGACCGCGGCGGCGTAGAGGCTTTGGAGGCGGCGATGAACGCGGTGCTCGAAAGAGTCAGAGCGACGCCGACAGAAAACATGCTCGATGGAGGAGCGCCATGAAATGTTACGAACTGCGGGGACCGGATGGAGCTGAAGGTCTCAAGCTCGTCGACAGAGCCGTTCCGCAGCCCGCTGCGGGTCAGGTGCTGGTCCGGATGAATGCCGCCACCCTGAACTATCGCGATCTTCTCACCGTCAAGGGCGGCTACGGATCGCGTCAAAAGTTCCCGCTGATCCCGGTTTCGGACGGGAGCGGCACGGTCGAGTCCGTGGGCGCCGGCGTTCGACAGTTCGCCGCTGGCGACCGGGTCATCGGGAGCTTCTTCGAGAACTGGCTTGCTGGCGAACCAAGCGAAGCAAAGATGCACGCCGCGCTGGGCGGCTCGGTGGATGGTGTGCTCGCCGAATACCGCCTCTTCCCGGCACACGCTCTTGTGCAGACACCATCGCATCTCAGCGATGAGGAGGCCGCAGCAGTGCCCTGCGCCGGCCTTACGGCATGGAGCGCGGTGGTCAAGCTCGGCGGCGTCAAACCCGGTCAGACCGTTCTGACGCAAGGAACCGGCGGCGTCTCCCTGTTCGCACTCCAGTTCGCCAAGATGTGCGGAGCGCGCGTCATTGCGACTTCCTCAAGCGACGCCAAGATCGAACGGCTGAAAAGCCTGGGCGCCGATGTGACGATCAATTATAAGACCACACCCGACTGGGGAAAGAAGGCCCGCGAATTAACCGGCCACGGCGTCGATCTTGTAGTTGAGGTCGGAGGCATCGGTACTCTGAACGAGTCGATCCGCGCCACCCGGATCGGCGGCACGATCGCCTTCATCGGCGTTCTTGCCGGCCCCCCGTCCGCCAACACGCGGCTCCCGTTGATGGTGATGCAGCAACAGCGCTTGCAGGGCGTCACGGTCGGCTCCGTCGAGGATCTTCATGGGATGTGCGCCGCGATCTCTCTCAATGGGATGAAGCCGGTGATTGACCGGACGTTCTCATTCGACCAGGTAAGGGAGGCATTCGCTCACATGGCGAGCGGTTCTCACTTCGGGAAGGTGGCGATCGGCATCGGCTGACGTCTCCAACGATTGGTGCTCGTACCGTGAGCGTTAGCGCATCGTGCCAAGAAGTCGTGCGGAATTGGAATTATCGACCAACATTGAAGGATGACACGTACAGAAACGCAGCCAACCACCTCGCCACGGAGCGTATGGTCGGACGCCTTTCGTCTAGGTCAACTTCAACCCTGGATTCCGGAGTGCGGATTACATGACTTTGGCGATGAGCTGGGAAGAATGGGCCCGGCATGACGGAGTTGCGCTCGCTTCTCTGGTCAGCAAGGGCGAGGTGACGGCGGCAGAATTGGCAAGCCAAGCCGCCGCCGGCGTAGCAAAGGTCGATCCTGAAATCTCGGCGGTAGTGGAAATCTTCGATGACGCTGTCGAGAACCCCGAGCAAGCCGAAGCCAATATCGCAGCTTGCGTGTGATTCAGACTTGTGTCTGCGCCCCTTGCGACCTCACTAAAATATCTGTGCGATCACGATCGCATAGGCGATAAACACCACCCCCAGCCCCCAGACCATCGCAGGAATCTGCAACCGGCGCCCCATGGTCACCTCCAGCGCGATATAGCTCAGCGTACCCAGCGCCATGCCGTTGATGAGGTTGTTGGTCAGCACGGTGACGAGCAACGTCAGCACGATGGGCACCGCATTGACGAGATCGGTCATGTCGATGCGCGCCAGCCCCTGCATCATCAGAACGCCGACGAGCACCAGCGCCGGCGCGGTGGCTTGGGGCGGGATGATGACGAAGATCGGCCAGAAGAACAAAGCGAGGCAGAAGAATGCGGCAACCGTCAGCGAAGTCAGGCCGGTGCGCCCACCGGCCTGCACGCCGGTGATGGACTCGATATAAGCTGTGACGACGGACGTGCCGAGCAGCGGCCCCACGATGGAGGCCGTCGCGTCGGTCGCAAACGCAGCCGTGGCATTCGGGATCGAGCCGTCGGGTCGGCGCAGATTGGCAGCACCCGTGACGCCGATCAACGTGCCCAGCGTCGAGAAGAATTCGGCGCAGAGGAAATAGAACAGGAGCGGTAGCGCCACGACGAAATGGCTGAAGAGATAACCGACGTCGAGCGCCATAAAGGTGCTCGTCGGCCAGCGCGGCCACGACATGATCGCCGATGGCACCGAGGTGACCATCTTGCCGTTGGCGCCAGGAACGAAGAAGCCGATCAGGGTCAGCACCGCGATCGACAGGATCAGCGCCGCAGGCACGCGGCGCGCCACCAGAACCGGCGTGAGCAGGAGGCCAAAGAGCGTCAGCAGCACCGGCGGGCTGCGCAGCGATCCCATGGCGATGTAAGTCGATGGGTTCTGCACCACAAATCCGGCACCGCGCAGTGCAATAAAGACGATCAGCGTACCGACGGCGGCCTGGATGCCGATCTTCAGCGCTTCCGGAACGTCCTTGGCGACACGTTCGCGCAGCTTCGATAGGCTGAGAATCAGAAACAGCACGCCGGTGAAGGCGACCATGGCGAGCGCGCCCTGCCAGGGCATGCCCATCTGCTTGACGATGACATAGGTAAAGATGACGTTGGAGCCCATTGCGGGCGCAACCGCGAGCGGCAGGTTGGCCCAGAGTCCCATCATCACCGAGCCTAAGATCGCGGCCAGCGCCGTGGCGCTGACGAGATCGGCGCGGTCCATTCCGGCATTGGACATGATGGCCGGGTTCACCGCGATGATATAAGCCATCGCCGCAAACGTGGTCGCGCCGGCCATGACTTCACGGCCAACGCTGGTGCCGCGCTCGGTGAGGCGAAAGATGCGGTCGATCGAGCCTGCCGCGCCGCTTAATACGGGACTCGATGCAATCCCGGCGGCGGTCGATTGCGGTGGCGTCATCTCGTTCATCGCGGTCGCTCCTTTACCAGACCACCGGGTGCGCTTCGCCCGTCTGCACGTTGATGAAGCCAAGCGGCGCCTGCTCGCAGGGCGCGACCAGCACCCAGCTCCAGGGCGCACAGGTCAGCGTTGCGAACATCAGGCGCTCGGGAAATCCGGGATACCAACGCGGCCGGTAGGTCGGCTCATACATCCAGTCGACCTTGCGGCCTTCAGCGTAGAGCGCCTGCATCTCGGCATCGAGCGTTTGTGCCGAGCGGCAGCTCATCAATCCTCCAACCTCGAAGCGAACGGTGGTGACGAACTCGCCCTCACGCACCAGCGCCCATCCGCCCTGAAGCTCGACCAGCGCGTTCACGGCCTTCGCCATCGCCGCGTCGGACGAGCCGACCACCCAGATGTTGTGCTTGTCGTGCGCGACCGAGCAGGCGAGTGCCGTCTCCGGCGTCCGCGGCCCGCAGCCGCGCCAGAACATTTTTGCCACCTGCCCGTCGCCGGAGAAGCGGTCGACGATGGCGAACTTGGTGATGGCCTCGCTGGGATCACGCTGCACAGTGCCATCGCGCACCGGGAGCTCGAGGGTGTAGAACTCGGGATGCCAGTGGAAGGGCCGAATCACGGCCGCCTTCATCGTGGTGCGGCCAGGCGCGGCCGGCAGCTCGAAATCCTTCGGTCCGATCGTGCGTTTGATATTGACTGTTCGCGTGGCCCAATCCGGCCACTGGATTTCCGGCACCTTGCCGATATAGCACTTGCCTTCTGAGACCTGCACGCCATCAGCCCACACTTCGGCGATACTGAGCTTGGCCACATCCGACAACAGCACGACGTCGCCAAAGCGCCCCGGCGCCAGGCTGCCGACGAACGGTGTGAGGCGCATGTGCCGCGCCGGATTGATGGTGAGACACTGGATCGCGATCTCTGGCGCGAGGCCGGCCTCGATCGCGACCCGTGCATTGTGATCGCTGGCGCCGAGCTCGAGCGTATGGCTGGCGCTGCGGTCGTCGGTCGTGAACGCGATCTGCGACCAGTCCTGCAAGCCCTTGGCAAGCAGCCACGATACGATCTCGGGCATGGCGTAGATGCGCAGCTCGACGAACAGGCCGCGGGTGAGCTTGTCCCAGGTCTCTTCCGGCGTCTGCACCTCGTGGTCGGAGGCAAGGCCTGCGGCGGCAAAGGCGTTGATGGACGGAAGATCGCGCAGGCCGGAGGCATGGCCCTCAACGACACCGCGGGCCGCAAACGTCGCCTCGATCATGCCCCAGAGCCGCTTGTAGGACGGATTGTCCGGATTCCAGACCGCGGGCCAATCCATCACCTCGTCGAGCCCGGTGACCATCAGGCTTTCGGCCATGAAGCGCGCCTGCTCCTCGCGGCCATACCAGCCGCCGCCCCATTCATAGGCGGTGGGCGGCACCGCCGATCCCGGCTGCGGAAAAATCTTCAGCGGCGATCCGCGGAGGCGTGCCTCGAACCAGAATTCGAGATTGCGCGGACCGTTGACGTTGGAAAATTCATGGCTCGCCTCGCAGGTCCAGGTATTGCCATGCGGCAGCACCAGGGCCGCTTCCCATTCCGGGGTCAGATGCGAGCTCTCGATATGCTTGTGCACTTCGCCGAAGCCGGGAACGGCCGCAAAGTCGGGCCGATGAGTACGCTCGCGGACTTCACCAGGATAGCTTCCGGCCGGACCGACCCACGCGATGCGGCGGCCCTTGAAGACGATCTCCTGGTCCTCGCTCCACGTGCGGCTGTGCACATCGAGCAATCGGCCGACCCGCAAGCTGCAGTCGGCCGGGCGACGGCCGAGCGCTGTCAGCACCAGATCCTGGCGGATGCGGACTTCTTCGGCCGCATTGATCATGAGATCATCCGGCAGCTCATTCAGGGATGTCATGACCTGCCCCACTCTCTATGCCGGCACTCTCGCGGCGGCTCGTTTCCGCTGCGGTTTGCCGGTCTTGTTGGAACGTTGCCTTGCCGCAGCCGCGTCGCGCTGCCGGATATCCTTCAGAAGCGTGGAGAGCGCCCAGTCGATCGCATCGGCGATTTCCGTGCTGGACATGCCGAAGTCTTCGCGCAGTGCGCTCCAGGCCAGCACGTTGTTGAGGTAGGCGGCGAGCGCCTCGGCCTGGCGGGCCTCCTTCGGGCCGAGATGCCGCACCAAAGGTGCCATCGCCTTATGATGCTGGTCGATCAGGTGCCGCCGGAAGCCCGCTCGCACGCGGCGCCCGACCCGCGTCGTAGCTATGGCGCGGGCAAGATGCGGATGCTGATCGAAACTCTTGCACAGCTTGCGGAAAATACCCGGCAACTCATCGGGTGAGCTGAAGGGGACGTAGCCAAAGACATTGTCGTCGATCCACTCGCCGGCGGCTTCGAACAGCTCGGCGCGGGTCTTGAAGTGGCGATAGATCGTTCGCTCGGCGACCTTGGCACGCTTGGCAACGGAGGCCATCGAGACGTCGTCGGCAGTTTCATCTTCAAGCGTCTCGACAAAGGCCGCAACGATGCGCTGCCGTGTCATCTCGGCATATTCGTCGCGAAGGCTCGAGAAATGTCGCTTTGCTGTACTCATGTCATAAGTCTGACACCAAGATTTTGGACGTCAAGACGAGATTTGAGGCAGCCGCGCTGCAATAGTGGGCCGTCGCTTCTGCCGCCGGGCTCGACTCATGTCGCTCGCGCAGCCTGATCCGCAGCGTTTGAAGCCCAAACGTGTGTGGACCCGACCAACTGCCCGGTGCGGGTGGCACTTTAGGCGGGGGCGCAGTCGCCACCGTTCGGGATCGTGGGTAGCGAGCGGGAAGCGCGCCGATCTCGCCAAGGACGGCATCCGACTGCTCCGGTTGCAGACGCCAGCCGAAGGCCGCCCATCCTTCGACCTGCGCCGTCCGGGTCTTGCGGGTTTCGACCAGCGTTTCCTCCGATCGACCGCCCTGCTCGCCGAGCATCAGCACCGGACAGTCAAGCGCGCGGCCGGAGGCATCTCGGCCGCTCCATTCCCTGCAATCTTTTGATCTTACCTTGGCAAGATCAGCGGGGTGACCAGGATGTTCATGCCAAGTCTTTTAATGTCGCGCCGGCGCTGTACGGCGGGCCTGTCCTGTTGCGGTAACGGTACAACTGACCCAATGAGGGAAGGCCAATCAGAATCGGGGCAAGCCGATCAACCGTTTCAGCCCTTGAGCGCGGTGACCACTACCTCAATCAAGGCACCGCCTCCGAGATCGGCCACACCGACCGTCGCTCGGGCCGGCAGGTCGTCGGCGAAAAATTCGGTCCAGGCCGCGTCCATCTCCTTTTTCTTGGAGAGATCCGTCACGAAGATCGAGGCGCTGACGACGCGGGACGGATCCGTTCCCGCCTCTTTCAGATAGCCGGCAATCTTGCCGAGGATGTTGCGGGTCTGCTCGCCCATCGAGACGCTGGTGTCGTCGGCGATCGTGCCACCGACGAACACAAACCCGTTGGCTTCAACTGCGCGGTGCATGATCGGGGTGCGCATGTTGCGGATGATGTTCATGATGTCCTCATCTGGTTCTAGGGTGCGAAAGGATGAAAGCGGTCGATGCCGAGATCGCCGATCCGGGTCTGGGTGCCGCCGTTGACGATCAGCTCCGTCATCACGGCGCCGGCGCCGGGGCCGAGCTGGAAGCCATGCAGCGAAAAGCCGAATTGGTGATAGAGCCCCGAATGGCGGGCGCTCGGGCCGAGCACGGGCAGTTCGTCGCGCGTCCGCGCCTCGATGCCGGCCCAGGCGCGCACAATGGTGGCGCTGCGCATCACGGGGAATAATTCGAACACCGTGCGCGCGCTGACGGCGAGGCTCCGCCAATCCAGCACGGTTTCATTTCGATCCTGGTCCGGCGTCGCCAGATGCCCGCCGCCGATCAACACCGTGCCATTGGCGAACTGCTTGAAGGAGAGCTTACGGCCCCGCAGGATCACCACTGGATCGATGAAATGCGGCACCCGGGAGGTGATCATCAGCATCGGCGCTACCGTCTCGACCGGCACCGGCTCGCCAAGCGCAGCAGCAATGCGGCCGGCCCAAGCGCCTGCGGCATTGACCAGCACCGGCGCCGCATAAGTATCGGCGCCGACATCCACCCGCCACAGTCCATCCTGCTTTCGAATGTTGGTCGCTGCCACGCCCTCACGGACGGTTGCGCCTAGCGCGGCTGCCTTGCGGCGGAACGCCGTGGTGGTTCTGGCGGGATCGGCCGCGCCGTCGCGCCGCGACACCACCCCGCCCGGGCAACTCTCGGCAACCGCCGGCACCAGCCGCCGCAGCTCCGGCCCATCGATCAGCTCCTCGTGGGTGAAGCCGAGCGCGTTCAGCTCGGCGACGCGCGCGCGACACGTATCGAACTCGGCGTCGTTCTCGGCGACCAGGACCTGGCCGTGGCTTTCGAAGCCACAGGCATCGTCGACCAGTTCTTCAATCCGCTCCCAAATTCCCATCGAGCGGATCGAGAGCGGGATCTCCGCCACATGCCTTGCGAGCTGACGAACGCCGCCGGCATTCACGCCTGAGGCGTGGCGGCCGGCATAGTCCTTCTCGATCAGCACCGGCTTCATGCCCGCAAGGCACATGTGAAGCGCAGTCGAGCATCCGTGGATGCCGCCACCGACGATGATGGCATCCGCAAGCTTCGTCATCCGCGCACCACCGCGTTGACGTCGGTCTCTGTCTTCGGCACCGCCGCCAGCTCTGCCAGCGTGATCGGCTTCACCGGTGCGCGAAGCCGGTAATAGCCGATCTCCTGAGGAGACTTGTCGCGGGCTTGCGCCATCAGTTCAGTAACGGTCAAACCGCAGAGCCGACCCTGGCAGGGTCCCATGCCGGTGCGGCGATAGGCCTTGAGCTGGTTGGGACCGGTCGCACCGATCGCGACGGCGTCGAGAATGTCCTTGGCTGTGACCTCCTCGCAGCGGCAGACGATGGTGTCGCCTGAGGGGATGCGGAACCGTTGGGAGGGGCGGAATAGCGTATCGAGGAAGGCACGGCCGCGCTCGGCCCTTGCCAGCGATGCTCTGAATGTCGCCATCGGTGCGAGCTTGGCAGTAGCCGCAGGCGCCAACGCTTCCACCGCAGCTCGTGCAGCGATATGGCCGCGAACAATTGCGGCCTGGGCGCCGCCGATCCCGGCGCCATCGCCGGCGATCGCGATACCTTCCACCGACGTGTTGCCGTCGTGATCGAGAATTGGCGACCAGCAGAGCTGCAGGTCATCCCAGCGATGCTCGACCCCGGCCGCCATCGCGAGATTGACGTTGGGCACCACACCCTGATGCAGCAACAACAGTTCGGCCGGCATCGTTTCGCGTCGGCTTCCGGCCGCGTAGGTCACCGTTGCAAGCTGGCCGTCGCCGGCGGCAGCGAGTTCGCTCACTCCGGTCACCACCGGCACTTTCGCCCGTACCTCCCGCATCATGGCAAGGCCCTTCGCGAAATAGGGCGAGTTCATGAAGGCAAAGGCCTGAGGCAGCGCGGCAAGATAGTTTCGACGCGCGGTCGTATCGAGGATGCGGTCGATGCGGCCGCCAAGGCGCAGGATTTGTGCCGCGAGCAGCCAAAGCAGCGGTCCCTGCCCAGCGATCACCGTCGGCCCATCCGGCACCAGGCCCGAGGATTTCAGCATCGTCTGTGCGGCGCCTGCGGTCATCACCCCCGGAAGTGTCCAGCCGGGAATCGGAAATGGCCGCTCAAGCGCGCCCGTCGCCAGAATCACGCGACCCGCCTTGACGAAGGACGATGCGCTGCCGATCGACACGCCGATCTCGAGATTCCGGTCGAGGCTCCAGACCGTCGCGCGCTGGATGATCTCGACGCTACTTGATCGTGCCGCGTCGACAAGGTCCGCGCCCGCCCAATAGTCGGCGCCGAGGTAGTCGCGCTCAGTCACGGGGGTTGACTTGATGGCGCGCCAGACCTGGCCGCCGGGGCCAGCATTTTCGTCGAGCAGTAGCGTCGACAGGCCAGCCTCGGCTACGGTCGCGGCGGCGGCAAGCCCGGCGGGCCCTGCCCCGATGACCACGACGTCATAGCTGTCGCGCCTGGGAGTGGTGTTCATCGGCCGATCTCCCGCTTGCCCTTCTGGATCTCGATCTGCATGCCCTCGGCGACAGGCACCAGGCAGCCCTGGCGATTGCCGACACCATCAATGGT
>Ga0081540_1001177_pt1 | contig 22891 bp, 14 predicted proteins | sample TabmetS2T1R1_FD_71024 | JGI IMG/M metagenome (GOLD analysis project Ga0081540, IMG submission 71024) | Tabebuia heterophylla rhizosphere microbial communities from the University of Puerto Rico - S2T1R1 | ecosystem: Host-associated > Plants > Roots > Rhizosphere ... | reverse complement strand
CTGCACGTGCCGGAGGGGGCGGCGGTGGACATCGTCGAGACCGACCGCGGGGGCAAGTCGACGTACCACGGGCCGGGCCAGCTCGTCTGCTACCCGATCTTCGACCTCACGCGCCACGGGCAGGACGTGAAGCGCTACTGCCGCGACCTCGAGGAGGCGCTGATCCGCACGCTCGCGCCGCTCGGCGTCGAGGCGACACGGATCGAGGGGCTGACGGGGATCTGGCTCGAGTCTCCCCCTCGCAAGATCGCAAGCATCGGGATTCACATCTCGAAGTGGGTGACAACTCACGGGTACGCGTTGAACGTCGACCTCGACCCGGCGCCGTTCACACGGTGGATCACGGCCTGTGGCCTCGAGGACACCGCGTTCACGACGATCGCGCGCGAGCTGGGCCGGCCGGTCCGCGTCGACGAGGTGCGACCGCACGCTGTCGCGGCGCTCGAGGACGTGTTCGACCTGGAGCTCGCCGAGGCCTCCCCGGACGCCCTGTCCCTGTCGCTGTCGCGGGTCCAGGCCAACGTGGCCGGCACCGCGTAGACGCCTCCGCGACCAGCACGGCACCAGCCTGACCACGATTCTCGCAACGAGCGAGAGAAACAACGCCGACTGTGGGCAAATCGTCACACATTCGCGACGAAGACCGTGGCCGCTCCGGCCACCCCCAGGGACAGTCCCTGGAGATGGTCTGGCGCTGGCGCGGCGTCGGCAGGCTGCGACCGTAGACTCGCCGGCATGTCCCCCGCGCGGCTCGAGACGTTCGCGGACGGCGTCTTCGCCATCGCGGCGACGTTGCTAATCCTCAACGTGGACGCGCAGATCCCGGAAGACGTCGAGGACCTCGGCGCCGAGATCCTGCACATCTGGCCGTCGTATCTCGCCTACGCCGTCAGCTTCGTCACGATCGGGATCATGTGGGTCAACCACCACACGATCATGGGGCAGGTCGCGCGAACCGACCGGCGCTTTCTGTTCGCGAACATCGGGCTGCTGATGTGCATCGCCTTCGTCCCGTTCCCGACGCGGCTGGTCGCCGAGCACGTCCGCGGCGACGGCGCCGAGACCGCCGCGCTCGTCTACGGCTTCACCATGGTCCTGACGGCGGTCATGTTCAACCTGACCTGGTTCTACGCGTCGGTCGGCAGGCGCCTCCTGCGGCCCGACGCCGACGCGGGAGTCGTGAGCGGGATCACGCGCGCGTACCGACCCGGTCCGTGGATCTACCTCGGAGCGACACTCATCGCCTTCGCCAGCCCGACGGCCGCGGTCATCCTCTTCGGGGCGATTGCCCTGATCTACGTGCTCGAGAGCTCGATTCTCGGCAACACGGCTACCGCCTGAGCGCCGTGATCAGCGCGTCGACGACCTGCGGGTCGAACTGCGTGCCTCTACCGCCGCGTAGCTCGGCGAGCGCGGCCTCCTGCGTCAGCGCCTTGCGGTACGAGCGGTCGCTCGTCATCGCGTTGTAGGCGTCGCAGCAGGAGACGATCCGCGCGAGCAGCGGGATCCGCTCGCCGGCGAGCCCGTCCGGATACCCCTTGCCGTCCCAGCGCTCGTGGCAGGAGCGGACGACCCGGCCAATCTCGCCGAGCAAGCCGCCGACGCGCAGCAGCAGCCGCTCGCCTTCGATCGTGTGCTGCTCCATGACGGCACGCTCCTCGTCCGTCAGCGGGCCCGGCTTGCTGATGATCGAGTTCGGCACGCGCACCTTGCCCACGTCGTGCAGCAGGGCCGCGAACTCGGCGTCACGACGCTCGCGTGCCGAAAGCCCTAACTCGTCGACGACCTTCAGCGTCAGCTCGACCACGTCGCGGCTGTGGACGCCCGTGTACTCGTCGTCGGCCTCGACGACATCTCCGAGCAGGAACGCCGTCCCGCGGTAGGCGTCACGCAGCTCGAGCTCGTGGTCGATCCGCACCCGCCGCTCACGAGCGAACACCGAGAGCAGCGCCACCAGCGGCAGCGCGAGCACGACGCCGTACGGCGACGACTCGGAGGCGAACGCAACGGCGAGCCCGACCGGCGCGAGGCCCGCGTCGATCGCGTAGACCCAGACCATCGCGCGCAGCTGAACGCTCGGCCGCACGCCGAGCGCGAGCCACTCACGACCCGCGGCGCAGACCGTGTCCAGCGCGAACTGAGACAGCAGCGCGACGACGTAGAGCGGCCAGTCGGAGAGCCGCGGCCCACGCTCGCCGGCGAGCCCGAGCACCAGCGCGGGCCCGACCGCGTACCAGGCGAACACGACCCTCGTTCCGACGCGAGGGAGGCTGAGCGAGCCGCGCACATGCTCGTCGAGGCTCCCGAGCACGATCCCGGCAGCAACCGCGAGCGGCACGAGGCCGACCGGCAGGACGAACAGCATCGGGACGAGGATCAGCTCCGTCGGCACCGCCGACCCGGTCCCGATCTCGAAATCGAGCCGGAACGCCGCCGCGTAGGCCGCGACGAGCAGGACTACCGCGGCGGCCCCAGGCTCCCGCTCCGACGGCATCAGCAACGCGAGTGCGAGCGCCGCGGCCAGGAACCCTCCGGCAAAGACGACGAACGACCACAGCTCCCGCCGCGCGAGGCGCTCGAGCCGTCGCGCGCGCCGCTCCTCGATCACCCGCTGCTCGTCGGGGTCGAGCAGAACGGAACGAGGCGTCGTCGTGGAAGCCGCAGCGGACATCGGTAGAGACATCGTCCGCGCGCCCGCGCGGGTGTCCCTCGAACGGGGGATCGGAAGGGCGGCCAAGCCCCCTATCGGGTGATGCAGCGCGGCCCCTGCCGACGAAAGTGAGACCACTTCAGCGGCGGAGGAGGAAACGAGCGTGGCGGCAGCTGTGGCACGGAAGTGGTGGGCCTTGTTCGGAATGGCGGTCGTGACCGCGCTCGCCTGCGCGGCGACGGCGAGCGCCGGCCTGATCACGACCGGCTCCGGGGGGTACTGCGACCCGGACGCCACGAAGGCATTCGCCCGGTGGGGCGATTCCGCGTACTACGCGCGCCTACTGAACGGCGGCTTCGAGAACGGCGCGTCCGGCTGGACGCTGAGCGGCGGCGCGAAGGTCGCCGCCGGGAACGAGCCCTACTTCGTCAGCGGCAACCGCCTCGACAGCCGCTCGCTGCTGCTGCCGTCCGGGAGCTCGGCCTACAGCGGCACGGTCTGCTTCGCCCTCGGTGACTGGCACCTGCGCCTGCTGACGCGCAACGTCGGCTCCGCAACCGGCGGCCTGCGCGTGCAGGTGGTCGTGCCCAGCCTCGTCGGCGGCCTGCTCACCGTCCTCGACGGCGGGACGGTCAAGGGCAGCGGTGCCTGGTCACCGTCCCCCCGGCTCGCACTCGCCCTGTCGAACGTCACGAGCCTCCTCGGCACGCGCGCGGTCGCCTTCCGCTTCACGCCGGTCGGCGCGGGCGCGGCGTACCAGCTCGACGACGTCTACGTCGACCCCTGGAAAGGGACGTAAGGAGGCCGTAGCCCGTCGAGGACGACCTCGACGTAGCGGCGCCAGAGCTCCGGGTCGGGCGAGTCGGCGGCCCCGCGAATCGCCGAGCCGACGAGCGCGGAGACGTCGTCGGGCGCGATGTCTGGCCGGAGCGCTCCAGCCTCCTGCGCGCGCTCGATCAGCTGTTCGATCAGCCCGTTCAGCTCCACCTTGGCCGACGCAACCTCGCCGACCTCGCCGCAGCGGGAGAAGCCTTCGTGGAGGCCGCGGTCTCGAGCGTGTAGCTCCCCGGCATGCCAGACGAAAGCCCGAAAAGCGTCCCCGGCATCTTCCTCGAGGAGCGCGCGCTCCAGGTAGGCAGCGAGCTCGCGGATCTGCTTCGAGACCACGGCCGCGATCAGCGCGTCCTTGGTCGGGAAGCGGCGGAATACCGTGGCGTGTCCCACGCCGGCGCGCCTGGCGATCTCGTCGACGCTGACGTCGCAGCCGCGCTCGGCGAAGAGCGCGGCTGCAGAGTCGAGGACGCGCTCGAGGTTGCGCTGCGCGTCCGCGCGGAGCTGGGTGCTCATGCCGCGGGCACCGGCGCCGCGGTGGCCTCGGCCTCGATGCGCGCGACATGCCGTTGGCGCAGCAGCGCGACCATCGTCACGAGCCCGGCGAGCACGAACGCGGCGCCGCCCGCGAAGGCCCAGTGGAAGCCGGTGACGAGCGCCTCGGGGTCGGTCGCACCGCCGGCGCTCGCGGTCTTGCTCGCGGCGAGGGTGGAGAGAATCGCGAGACCGAGCGCGCCGCCGATCTGCTGCGAGGTGTTGAAGAGGCCGGAAGCGAGCCCCTGGTCATCGTCCTCGAGCCCGGTCGTCGCGATCAGCGTCAACGGCATGAACACCGCGCCCATCCCGAGTGAGGTGACGATCAACGCCGGCAGGACGTCCGCGACGTACGTCCCGTCCACGGGCAAGCGCACGAGCAGGAGCATTCCGATCGCCGAAACGAGCATCCCCAGCGCGGCTACCGGGCGGACGCCCACCCGCGGCGCGAACTGCGAGGCGAGGCCGGCAGAGAGCATCACCCCGGCGGTGAACGGAAGGATCGCGAGACCGGCCTTCAGCGGGCCGTAACCGAGCACGCGCTGGATGTAGAGCGTGTTGAAGAAGAACATCGCGAAGATCCCGGAGGCGACGAGAAGCATCACGACGTTCGCGGTGAGCAGTGAGCGAACGCGGAAGATCGACAGCCGGACGAGCGGCGCCTTCGAGCGCAGCTCGATCACGACGAACGACGCCAGCAGGATCGCCGAGAGGGCGAACGAGCCGAGGGTGATCGCCGAGCCCCAGCCGTCGGTCTCGGCCTTGACGATCGCGTAGACAAGCGCCATCAGGCCGCCCGTGACACTGACCGCGCCGCCGACGTCGAACGAGCGCTGCGCATGCTCGTCCCTCGACTCCGGGATCAGTCGCAGCGAGAGCACGAACACGACCACGCCCAGGGGTACGTTGACGAAGAAGATCCACGGCCACGAGAGCAGCTGGGTGATCAGACCGCCGAGGACCAGCCCGAGCGCCGCACCGCCGATGGCGATCGCCGCCCAGACACCGAGCGCGCGGGCGCGCTCGCGGCCCTCCTCGAAGGTGGTCGAGATGATCGAGAGCGCGGCCGGCGAGATGAACGCCGCGCCGAGGCCCTGAAGCGCCCGTGAGGCGATCAGCATCCCCTCGTTGGCGGCGAGGCCGTTCAGCAGCGACGCAACCGTGAACACGACAAGACCCCCCAAGAAGAGGCGCTTGCGCCCGATGAGGTCACCGGCGCGCCCTCCCAGCAGCAGGAAGCCGCCGAAGACGAGCGTGTAGGCGTTGACGATCCACTGCAGGTTGGCTTCGCTGAGGCCGAGGTCGGTCTGGATCGAGGGCAGGGCCACGTTCACGATGGTGGCGTCGAGCACGACCATGAACTGCGCGAAGCAGACCAGGACGAGCACGAGCCACTTGTTGGTCTCACTGCTGGTCATCTAGCTCCTTACGATAAACGGACGAAAGAGTCCACTTAGAGTACCAGAAACGGACGGGCCAGTCCGGTTAATACACTGTTGCGAGATGGAGAAGTCGCTTCCCGTCGCCGAGCGCCCGCGCCGCCCCGAGTGGATGAAGGTGCGCGCGCCCTCGAAGGACTCGGCCTACTTCGACGTCAAGAAGCTGATCCACGGCGCCTCGCTGAACACGATCTGCGAGGAGGCGCGCTGCCCGAACATCGCGGAGTGCTGGGGCCGCGGGACGGCGACCTTCCAGATCCTCGGCGACACGTGCACGCGCGCGTGCCGCTACTGCTACGTCCATTCCGGCAAGCCGGACTCGCCGCCGGACCCGCTCGAGCCGCTGCGTCTCGCGGCGACGGCCGCGAAGATGAACCTCAAGCACGTGGTCGTCACCTCCGTCGACCGCGACGACGTGCCCGACCGCGGCGCCGGCCACTACGCGGCGACGATCCGGGCGCTGAAGCACAAGGTGCCCGAGGCGACGATCGAGGTCCTGACGCCCGACTTCCTCGACGTCGAGGAGGAGGCGCTGCGCACCGTCCTCGCGGAGCGGCCGGACGTGTTCAACCACAACATCGAGACCGTGCGCCGGCTGCACGCGCGCATGCGCGGCGCGAAGGCGAGCTACGACAAGGCGCTCTGGCTGCTCGAGCGGGCGAAGCAACTCGCCGACTACCCGGTGCTGACGAAGTCCGGGATCATCGTCGGCCTCGGCGAGACGAACGACGAGGTGGTGGAGACGATGCGAGACCTGCGGGGGCACGGCGTCGATGTCGTCACGATCGGGCAGTACCTCCAACCGAGTGCGAAACACGCGACCATCGACCGCTGGGTGCACCCGGACGAGTTCCGCTGGTTCCGCGAGCAGGGCGAGGCCCTCGGCTTCGGGTCGGTTTTCTCGGGCCCGCTGGTTCGGTCGAGCTACCGAGCCGACGAGCAACAGCACGCGGCCGCGACCGGCCGTGGCGCTGTGGCGTACTAGCGCCGCGCTGGCGCTGGTAGCGCTCGTCGCCTGCGGCTGCGGCCACGATCCTTCCGTGCGCTCGTCGGAGACGACCGCAACCACGGCAAGCCGCGCGCAGATCTCGCCGGTTCGACAACAGCCGCTAGTGGTCGAGGGCAGGGGCTTCCGGCCCCGCGAAAAGGTCACCCTCGCGGCGAAGAGCCGTCAGAGCAGCCTCGCAACGGCGAGGGCGGACGACTCCGGCAAGTTCGAAGCCACCTTTCACGGGCTCGAGAACTGCGACAGCGTCACGGTGGTGGCCGTCGGCTCGATGGGCAGCCGCGCCGACTTCAACCTGTCGCAGATCGCCTGCGTGGATTCGTAGGCGCTCCCCTTCGACTCGACGTTCGGCGCGGCCGCCGGCGTCGGCACCAACCTGATGCGCCTGCCCCGTCCGTCCGACGGCCGCCCGAGCTTGTGCAGGGTGGTTTATAGACTAGTCGGCATCTTGTTGCCGCGATCCGCACGGCTATGCATAGGCGGGTCCAAAGAGAGAGGGCCGACTCGCGCCGGCCCTCTCGAGACGCACCTGTCGGAGCGGACTAGTCCTTGAGCGGCTCCGAGCTGAACACCTGAATCTCGGCGGTGCGCACGAACCGGCGGCTGCTCACCGCGGTCGAGGTCGAGACGTTGATGTCGCAGTCGGTCGTCGCCGTCGGGTCCAGGTCCTGCTCGCCCTGGTAGGCGGGCCCACCGGTGCACTGGTTGGTCAGCACGCGCAGCCTCAGGTGCGTCGCCTTGAACTTCGGCACCTTGAAGTCGCGCAGGATCAGGTGCGGACCGTTGGGTCGCGGAGCGTCGCCCGGGAAGGCGTCGCCGGCACTCGTGTACACCTTGCTGTACGCGGCGTCGGTCGAGCAGTCCGCCCCGGCCGCCGCGTTGCACGCCCACAGCTCGAACGACCGGAGCCCCGCAAAGCGGCTCTGCCCCGGTGCGATCATCGCGCTGACGGCAACGTCGGTGACGTTCCGGGCCTCGGTGCCCGCGAGGTCGATCGTGATCTGCTTGCCCAGGATGCCGGACAACGTCCCGTCGGCGGCGCGGCCGTCTGCCGACCAGTTCGTCGCCTCGGTCTCGTCCAGCGCGGCACCCGGGGTCGTCCCGTCACCGGTGGCGGTGGCGCCGCCGGTGGAGGAGGCCCAGTTCGTGGGCATGACCACGGTCTGCGTCTTCACCTGGTTGGCGTTGAACTTCGCCCGGAAGCGGTAGAAGCCGTAGCCCTTGGCAACTGCCACGAACTCGTACTCGCCCGGTGCGAAGGCGGCGGTCGCATCGCGGTTGACGTCGATCCCGGAGTTCGTGGTCGCAGGATCGGTGTCGGCGATGGGATTCGCCTGCTTCTCGTAGTGGCCGACGAAGACGTTGCCGACCACCGGATCACCGGTCTCCTTGGAGACGAGCGAGAACGTGACCTGTGCGTTGTTCTCGAGCGGAGAGCCGAAGTCGGGAACGGGGTTCGTATCCTGGGTTCCCAACGCGGGGTGAATGGCAGCCGCGTTGCCCATCCCGCGGCGTGCGAACGCGCCCCAGATCTCCTGCTGGTTCGCCCCGCCGTACCGCATCACGTCGGCCGCGAGCATCGAGTTGCGCGCGTCGATCATCGTCGGTCCGGTCGGCTGGAGCAGGAAGGAGTCGAACAACAGTTGGGCCCAACGCCGGTTGCCCGGGCAGTTCTGCGAGGGCAACTCGCCCGCCGCACACTGCGCCTGCAGGGCCTCGTCGTCGGCTGGGAAGGCGCCGTCGTACTTGCCGATCAGCGCCTGCCGGACCGAATTGTTGACGGCGATCCAGATCTCGCCGTCCGAGTGGACCTCGTTGCCCCCGGTGTCGTAGCCGATGTCGCTGAAGTTCAGCGGGTTCACGTGCGCGAACACCGACGGGGTCGGGAAGGCGCCGGTCCGCGGGTAGTTCATGACGTAGTTGCGGATGCCGTGCTCCTTGTTGCCGGTCGCGTACGCGCCCGTCGCGAACGGGTCCTCGCCGTCGACCGGGGTGAAGCTGTTCTCCCGCAGGTACTCGATCGACACGAGGTCGGACGTTCCTTCGCCCATCGCGCCGGCGTGGAAGCCGGTCCGGCTCGAGCCCTTGCCGATCATGCGGTTCTCGATCATGTGCGTGAACTCGTGGGCGATCACTCCCATGTCGTAGTCGCCGTCGACGCACGGGGCGTAGAACGATCCGGCCACCGGCTGCCACATGAACATGTTCGTGATCGACGAGACACCGTCCGGGAGCGTGCTCATGTTGGCGTTGTCACGCGATCCGGACTGGAGGCCCGACTGGACGTCCCCGATCAGCGGGTCGCCCTCCTGGAAGGGCTCGCTGTTCCCGAAGTTCGAGGACTGTGCGTTGAAGTTCTGCTCGGTGAACCCGAGGTAGTAGGAGAAGTCGTGCATCCGGTTGTGCATCGCGAACAGGTTCACCGTCGCGGCGGCGTCGTCGTACGTCGAGCCGGGTGTCTCCACCGCAGCCCGCTGGCACTGCCGCGTGTTCCAGTCGTTCGTCCATGCGTACGAGTAGTCGCGGCCGAGGCTGACCGGCATGAACTGCGGCGGCGACGGAGCTCCGCCGGCTGCCCATGACGTCGCAGCCTTGTTGTTGTTGCCGCTCGTCGTGAACGTGTTCACGTTCGCCCGCGCGTCGTAGTCCCACGGCGAGCGGGAGGCGAGGTTGCCCACCACCCGGTCGCAGCCGGCAGCAGACCGCCAGCACCACGCCTCGCGCGTATCCGTGGAGGGATGGCCCCACGGGAAGAACGCGTTGGTGGCGAGCGGGGGGTTGGCCGGGAAGGCCTTCCACCGCGCCCAGAAGGGTGGCGGCGCCGGGCTGTCGTCGATGGTGACGGTGCCCGTGTAGGTGCGAGGGATCGCCCAGGCGGCTCCGTCCACGAAGTCGCACACCTGGACGAAGTAGTCGCCCTGAGGCACGCCGCCGTCCGGCGAGTAACGGAACTGCTCCGGCGAGGTGCCGGTGTCCACGGTGAGGATCGGCGTCGTGCTCGCGCCGAGGAAGAGGAGGAAGACGATGTCGTTGTTCTGCAGCGTCGCCGCCGCGATGGAGGACAGTGCCCGGACGCCGGGACCGACCGTGAACGGGCCCTTGCGAACGTCGCACGCCCCGTCCGTCCCCGGCATTTCGCCGCTGAACGGCGTGGTTGTGACAGCGAGGGCGTGCTTCGCACGCGACTTGGAGGTCGAGAAGTTGTCGGTCAGGTTCGTCCGCGCGAGGATCGCTCCAGTGCGGGCGTTGACGATCACGCGGTACGCGGCCGTACCCGCGCTCGAGGTGTCGAGCACGATCGTCTCGTAGGCGGGGACCGCTTTTCGCGCGGTCGCGAACGCGCCGATCCGCACGCGCTGCAGGTCGCGCAGGCCACCCACGCGCAGGTTCGTCCAGCCGCGGCCGAGCTTGGCCGAGCGCACGTTCATGAGCGTCGACTTGAAGCCGAGGCTGCCCGCGGCATGGAGCCACCCCTGAGCCGCTGTCAGCTTCTTCGAGCCCTTCAGCGGCACGGAGCCGATCGCGGTGGACGAGACGTAGCCGATCTTCCAGCGCTTGCCCTTTGCGCGCTGGACGGCGACGGTGATCATGCCCGTGCCGTTCACGACCTTCAGGCCGCCGAGGGCCTGCTGGAACGTGACCGCGTGAGCGCTGCTCGTCGCGAGCCGCGAGTCCGCATAGACGCGGAGCCCGGACACGGAGTCGAGGCGGAAGATCACCTTGTGCTTCGCCAGCCAGGCACGAGCGGCGGCCGTCGGGGTCGCACCCCGTGCCTGTTTGCTCAGGAAACCGCGCGGCCGCATCAGCGTCGACGGCGTCCCGTACGCGTTCCATGTCGCCCTCGCATGCAGGGCCCGCACCGCCGCGCGCTGCGCGGCCGTCGGCTTCTGCAGGGCACCGGACCGCACGAAGTCGCGCAGGTTGCCGTGCTTGGACGGCGTTGCCTGGCGAACTCCGAAGCTGGGCCCGGCGAGGACGAGACCGACTGCTGCGGCGGCGAGCACCGCGCGCAGCAGCGCCTGTCTGAAATTCATCCTGCCTCCCCTTTCGGTTTCCCCCCACCCCTCGCAATAGGGGTGCTGAATAGTGCAGCGGCGATCTTGAGACCTCTATTGGGTGCTGTCAAGAGAGCACGCCAAAGGGCCGCCCGGAGGCGGCCCCTTGGTGAGTGTGGTGAATGCGGCTCGGCTTAGTGGTGGCCGTGGCCGTTCAGCTGCATGCGCCAGATGCCCTGCGAGTGCGTCGCTGCGTAGAGGACGCGCGCACAGTGGCCTCCGCCCATGCACGTCGGCACGCGGTTGGACGGCTGGATCTCGAGGTGCATGACCTCGTAGCGAGGCATGCCCAGCGTCGTGTGCCAGCCGCTGTGCCCGTCGTTCGAGCCGCGGAGGACGCCGAAGTCCGTCGCGACGTAGAGCGTGTGCGTCGCGTCGTCACGGACGACGTCGGAAACCGGCAGGTCTCCGTCGTTGAACGGCGTCGGGTAGGCGTTCGTGCCGCTCTCCACGTTCAGGTTCGTGAAGATCCCCGAGCCCGCCGCGGAGCCGTTCTCGCGGGCCTCGAACACGTGGCCCGGCGTGGTCGGCGTCGCGGCGTTGTAGCCCGAGTACGTCACCCACGCGTGACCGGCATCCGCCGGATCCACGTAGATCCCGCTCGGGAACCGCGTCGGCGAGGTGGCGTTGTCGATCCGGTGCCAGGTCACGGCCGCCGGGTCGCTCGCGTTCACCTTGTGCGTGACGAAGATGCGACCGGCCGAGGTGGCCGCCCACATCGTCCCGTGGTCGGCGCCCGAGCGGGCCATGAACGACATCGACCCGCCTGCGCGGTCGGCGCCGTAGAACGCGCCGGTGAGGTCGCCGGCGGTGTTCAGCCCGGGGGCCCCGAGCGGCATATAGTCACCGCAGCCCAGCTTGTTCCCCGGCGTCACGAACTCGGGGCATTTCGCCTCGTAGTCTGCGACGTTCGGGGTCGTGTCCTGAGGCACTGCGCCCGCCGTGCCGGCCCCGAAGGCCCAGCTGCGCCAGACGTGCGCGCCACCGTTGTAGATCGGGTGTGTGCCCGGCTGCGGATTCGGATCGCCGGTCTGCGGCCAGTAGAACGCGAACGGCTCGCCGCTACGCACGAGCGGAGCGGTCGCGATGACCCACTTCTCCGGGTCGCCGTTGCGGAAGTTCGAGTCGCCGAAGCCGCCCGTGAACTCGTTCGCACGCCACGTCGGCTCGGTCGCGTCGTAGACGGCGTTGCCACCGTCACCGTAGATGACCTGGTTGAACACGTCACGGCTGCAGCCGTTGTTGTTCGACCACGTGCCGTTGTCCTGCGTTCCACCCATGACCTCGCACGAGAGGAACGGGTTGATGGCGACGTTGATGAACTGAATCGTGCTGCTGAGGCGGTTGTCGATGTGGTCGAGCGCCGTCGGCACCCGCGAGAGCAACCGCTTGCACGTCGCGTACTCGCCGGTAGCCGGATCAGGCCGGCCCGGGTCGTCGCACTGCGACGAGATGTCGGTGAACAGCCCGCTCGTGCGGATCACGCCGCCGTCGCTCGACTCGATCACCTGCGTCGGGTTCCCCGGATTGACGATGATCTCGTGCTGGTCGGGATGGATCCCGTTGGACGCCCGTAGACAGCCGTTGTTGAAGTACGGCGCGAACGCACACCACGGAGCCGGTGTGTCTCTCGCGTCGTTCGTGAGGTCGGTGAACGTCCGCAGGTCGGGACGCGCACCGTCCGGGTCGCCGGCGGTGTGCGAGTAGAGAATCGCGCGGCCGTTCGAGCGCCCGTCACCACAGCCGACGCCCTTCGTGTTGCACGGCAGCTCGCCGTACTGGAACGCACCGATCACGTACACCGTGTCCGGCAAGCCGGCAGGTGAGTAGACGTCCTCGTCGTACCAGCACTGCGCCCAGCAGAAGTCGTCAGTCGCATAGAACGGACTGGTCGTCGACTGCGAGGTCAGCTTCTGCCACCCCGCGTAGGTGTGGGGGAAGGTATTCGCGACGCTGGGCTCCGACGCACCCGGCCCCTGCGAAGCCAGCAGGCTTGCTGCCGACTGGTCCGCCATGTCGGTGCGCCAGAAGTTCGACGCGAGCGGATCGGAGGGACCGTTCCCGTTCGCCGTGCCGTCGGTCAGGTACATGCGCGTGTGGCCGCTCTTGGCGGTCAGCGCGAACATCGTCCGGTCGATCCCCGCACCCTGGTTGAACTGCGGCGCGAAGACCTGCTGGAACGCCGTCTGCCCGGCACCGGCGTCACGCCGCCATGTGCCCGCGTCGAACGCCGCCGCGTAGACGACGTCCGGGTTCAGCGGGTCGAGCCCGACGTCGGTGACGCCGAAGCCGTTCGGAATGTTCCCGTTCCAGACCTCGGTGAAGGTCTGGCCGCCGTCGAACGACTCGTACAGGCCGGGCTGGTTCGCGCCCGGCTCGAGCCGCGTCGTCCCGCCGTTGCCGATCGTGTGCGAGAGGCCGCGAACGGCCTGCGCCGACCCGACGAACACGTGCTTGCTGTTCCGCGGGTCGAGCACGATCCCGTTGATGCCGCGCCCGAGGAACGCGTCCTTGCCGGGCGTGACGCACGCGTAGGTCGCGTTGCTGACGCAGCGGCCCGGGAGCTTCGCCCAGTGGTTGCCGCCGTCCTTCGACCGGTACAGGCCGACGCCCGCCTCACAGCCGGACGAGCAGCGGTTGCCCTCGCCCGTGCCGAGGATCAGGGTGTCGTGCTTCTTGTCGTTCGGGTCGAGGACGAGCTGGCCGACGGAGTTCTGTGCCAGGTCCTCAGGAGCGACCTGCTTCCACACCGGGTTCGGTGCGACGACGTTGTTCGTCCGCCAGACACCGCCGCCCGAGGTGCCTGCCCAGATGCGGCACTTGCGCGCTGAGCAGTCCGGGTCGGCGACGAGCGCCACGGTTCGGCTCGCCGTCACGTTGGTCGCGCCGCTGAAGGCCAGGACGCCAGGCTCGACGGCGTACTTGCGCGGCCCGTAGAACTGCCACTGGGACGAATCCCACTGGAAGCCGCGACCTTGGCTGCGGCGCAGCGCCTTGCGCAGGCGTGCATCGCGCTTCGCAATCTTGGTGAAGGTCGACTTCGCCCGGGCGACCAGCGCCGGCGAGATCGTGTTCGCCGGATACGTGCGCGCCGCGGAGCGGTACGCCTCGTAGCCCTGAGCAGGGCCTTCACCGGCAGTCCCTTCCTTGTTCAGCAGGCCGCCGCTCCCGGCGCCCAGTCGGTAGACCTGCGTCCCGCCGGACGAGCGTCCGGCCAGGAACACGAGGGTCAAGGCGACGGCCGCAGCCAGGAGCAACACCGTCCCCGACAGGACCGTCGTGCGCGTTCGTGTCATCACTCTCCCCTTTGTGCGTTGACGACGTGCGCGCGGGAGCGACCCCTCGCTCCGAAACAGCCACGCCCGCGGGTGGTGCAGAGTGGCTTATATGCGAGCGTAGATCAGGCTGTCAAGAACAGAATCACGGTCTGACGGCATCGCCGGCGTCCACGAGCCCCGCGCCGTAGGCGTCGGCAAACGCGATCGGGTGCGACTGGTCGACGTGGCAGAAGCCGGTCGCGCACGGGGTCCCGTCGAGCGCCGGAGCCGTGTTCAGCGCGTCGTTCGGCCCCATGTAGTTCACGGGGGAGCTCGCCGTGTCGGCGACCCGCTCCACGAGCGCGCCGGGCCTGCCGACCAGACCCCGATGTGACGAAAGGACGAGCGCCGCTACTCCCGCGGCGTTGGGCGTCGACATCGAGGTGCCTTGCAGCCAGCCGAAGCCGTCGCCGCGGGCGGTGAAGCACGCCGAGTTGAAGAACGAGCCCGCAAAGGGGTCGGTGCAGATCAGGCCGTGCTCGGCGAGCGCGCCGAACGAGCCCCAGGTGCCGAAGAGCACGTTTCCCTCGCCACCGTCGTAGCCGGGGATCTCGTACTTGCGCGCGCCGCCGGGCGCGGCCAGGTCGATGCGCGAGCCGAAGTTCGAGTAGTAAGCGAGCTGGTCGCGCGCGCCGACGTGCTGCTTCCAGCGCAGCGGGACCGAGGCGGGCGCGGCGCCGATCGCGTTCGCCGTCGCCGAGACCATCGTCACGCCGGGCACGCCCGAGGGAACCACGAGCCAGCCGCGCAGGTCGTAGTCGGCGAGCGAGTCGCTGCCCGGCGAGACCGTCGCGATGCCCTCGCCGCCGAACGAGACGCGGCCGACGTCCTCGAGCTGCCGGCCGCCGAGGTCCATCGAGACGCGGTCGACACGGACGTGCTGGTTGCCGGCCGCGCCGAAGACCGCGACGCCGTTCGCGCGGCAGTAGTCCACCGCGTCGGTGAAGAGCAGGTAGTCGTCGGCCGTGAACGGGTCGGCCGGGTCCATGTAGCCCTCGATCGACATGTTCACGATGTCGATGCGCGGGTCGGAGCACGCGGTGACGAGGCCGGACAGGATCCAGGTCGAGAGGCCGCCGAGGCCGGCCGCGAGCACCTTGTAGGAGCCGATCCGCACGCCGGGGGCGACGCCGTTCGAGGCGAAGCCGTTCAGTGCGCCGGCGATGCGGCTCGCGACCCACGTGCCGTGGCCCTCGAAGTCGCCGTCGCGGCAGTCACGCAGGCCCTTGCGGTCGATGACGCCGAGGCCGTAGAGCGCGATCAGGTCGGAACACGGGATGAAGTTGCCGCCGAGCGACCGGTCGACCACGCCCTTGAGCTCCTTGTGGTTTGCCTCGACGCCGGTGTCGAGCACGGCCACCGCGACCGAGCGGCTGCCGGTCGTGCGCCGCCAGGCACGCGAGACGTCCATCCGGTCGTCGTCCCACTGGAAGACGCTGTGCCACGGATCGGCGACGGGGTTGTGGTGATCAGCGCCGAGACCGCCCTGGCGTCCGCGTGCGAGGAACGGGTCGGGGTCGCGATCAGCCCCGAGCAGCGTGTCCGGGAAGAAGTTCGTGACGGAGCGGTTCGCGTCGATCCGCGCGCCGAAGCCGGACGAGCGCGGCACGACCGCGAGCGCGTCGATCGCGCTCAAGTCGCTGACGACAACGCCGCCGGCTGCGGAGACGGCGGTGCGCATCTGCGCAGGCGTCGTCTCCTGCGCGAAGCGCACGATCTGAACGCCGAAGGGGTTGCCGGCAGCCGACGCAGGCCCTGCAAGGACGCAGGCAGCCGCAACAGCCGCAATGACGATCGTGAGCCGCTTCACCGTAGGAGTGAGGTTCGGCGCCGAGTCGTGATTCCTGCATCACCCGTTTCGGGAAAGGGAGCGGCCGCCCCGCACCACCGGCAACGAGAGAGGCCCGCCTGGCGGGCCTCTCTCGTTTCGTAGCTCAGTCGACCGGTTCTATCTGCCGCCTGGCTGGGTCGCGCCGTTCACCTTCAGCGTGTAGGGCGCGTAGTCGGTGATCGATTCGGTCGGCTCGTCGTACATGACGATGAAGCCGACGACGTCGAGGTGCTTGTCGTTGCCGAGAAGCGACGTCAGCTGACCGCCCGAGAGGGATCCGTCGAAGTCGTCATTCAGCCGAAGCTGACCGAGCGAGACCGTGAGACTCGGATCCGTCGTCGAGTAGGCGACCATCTGCACGGTGAAGCCGCTGACCTCGATCGGCTTCACCTGCGTCCGGGACTGCCAGCCGCTGAGGCTGGAGCCGTCCGAGACGAGCGTGCCGCTGACGCTCACGTTGTCGACCCAGAACCCCGGCGGGACACCGCGCGCGTTCGCGTCCGGGTGGCCCTGCGTGTTCGAGTCGGTCACGTAGCGGAACGCGAGGAGGACGTTCTGCCCCGCGTACGCGGAGAGCGAGCACGTCTCGTGCTTCCAGCCAACCGAGTCGCCGCTGAAGCCGGGCACGTTGTTCTTCACGGTCGCGATCGCACCGGGGTTCGTGTCGGTCCTCGTGTCGGTGCACGCCACGCTGTGGTAGCTCGAACCGCCGTCAGTCGAGACCTGGACGAACCCGAAGTCCCACGGCCCGCCCGAGTCCTCTTCGAGATTCCACTGTGAGTCGAACTCGAGGTTCGAATTCGCACCGCTGACGCTAACCGACCTGATGATCATGCGGTCGGCGTTGTCCTGGATTCCCGAGTACAGCGCCGGGTTGCCCGTATGACCATTCGGGTTCGAATCCACGACCCACTCGACCGGCTTCGTCGGCAGCGTGCTGTCGCCGTCGAAGGTGACTGAGGAGACTTCCTTGGCGTTGAGGTACCGACCGGCGGCGTTCCGGGCGCGGACGTAGTCCGAGCCGTTCGGCGGCGCACCGGGCGTCGAGTACGCGTCCGGATTGTCCCAGTTCACTGCAGCATTCAGCGCAGGCGTCTGGTACAGCGCGGTGTCGCCCTTGCGAAGGGTCGCTCCACGGTCGAGCGCGGCGTCGATCGCCATCGAGGCTGCCCAACGATGCAGCACGTCACGCGACGAGGCGCGAAGCCCGAGCACCGACTGGAGGCCTTGCAGGCCCTGTCCGTCGTTGTTGTGCAGCGCAGAGATGAACGCTGTCCCGTACTGCCCATGCAGATACTCGGCGAAGGAGAACGCTGCTCCGTAATCGCAGAGGATCTCTCCGGCGCCCTGGTCCTGCCAGGCGGTGAGAGAGTTCTCCGGCCCGCCGCCGCGTGGATTGGGATTCGCGTCTGTCTGGATGATGAGGTTGCCGAAGAAGCACTGCAGGTGACTGTCGAAGCCGATCTGCGAGACCGGACGCGAGGGGAAGTCGTACCCGGTCGCGTCGATTGCGAAGTCCGACAGCCCCTCGTTCACCCACGTCCGCTCCCCCGGGTCCGCGTAGTAGTGCAGGAGGTGCTGGTACTCGTGAGCAAAAACCCCCTCGTACAGGAACGGCCGGGCCGGCGCGCTCGTGCAGTTGTTGCCCGGCACCGGGTCGTGCGGCGGGTTCGCGCCAGTCCTGTGGAGCCAGTCGAAGGCGTCGATCGTCATGATGTTCCGGTCGAGAAGCTCGTTCAGCCCCGAGGAGAAGAATCCGGCGATGTACGAATTGCCCTGCGTGTTGTTCAGGTCGGTGAAGTTGTCGTCGCGAACGTTGTCGATCAGGACGACCGTTCGGTTCCCGGCACCAGTCGGGTCTCCCGGGGCGTCTGCCGCCAGCGCCGCGAGGTGCGCGCCGTTGGTTCCGTCCCTGTCAGGCGCGACGCTGAAGAGCGTCGACTCCTTCGGCAGCATGTTGTTGTCGAACTCGCTGGCCAGGTAGTCGATCTGCGCCTGCGTGACCGTCGTCCGGTCGTTTCGACAATCCGTGGCCTGGAACTGCGTGCCGATGGAGGTGAAGCCGCCGAACGAGCGCGGGACGTCCCGGGCGACCCAGATCTCCGTGTTGGAGCTCAGCTTCCTCAAGACGTACTGCTTCCGGTAGAAGCCGAGTGCGTCGTCGAGGGCTATCCAGGTCCTCGCATCGCCGACCGCCGCCGGCGTGCCATCGTGGAACGTTCGCGCCCTGCGCTGCTTGGCGCGCAGCTTCCGCTGTTGCTTGATCACCGTCCGAAGGGGCTTCAACTTCCCCTTGGCCACCTCGACGGGGATCCGCGAATTGCGGCCGACGTTGCGGCTGACGTCGATGATGCCGATCTGGTCGCCGCCCTGGCTGCGAACGACGGACTTTCCGTGTCTCCCGCTGCTCGCCGCGCCGCCTGCGGCGGCGGTCACTGCTGCGACGAGCGCGATGGCGAGCAGAACGATCAGCGAACGGCCTCCGAAAAGCCCCCCGCTCCGTCCTCTGTACCTCATCTCTCTCTCCCTTCGATCTGATCAAGGGATCGCGGCGAGCATGATCAGGCGAAAGCGCCTGCCCCGACCAGCTCGAAACCCCTCCCCCAGTGCAGGCGAATCCTCGTAAATAGCGGTTCCTCTGTCAAGGCGTGACGCCGTTTGCGTTGATCTGCACGTCGTCCGGGCGGACGCGATGCCTCGGAGCCGCCGGCTAAGAGGGCTTGGCCATCTTGCGGTAGTCGAGTGCCTCGTCGAGGACGGCGTCCGCGACACCGGCCTCTCGTGCGACGTCCCGCAACGGCCGACCGGAGGCGGCTGCCTCCTTGACGATCTCCGCGCCTTTGTCGTAGCCGATGTACGGGTTGAGCGCGGTCGCGGCCGACAACGTCAGCTCCGCGTAGCGCTCGCACGTCTCGCGGTTGGCCTCGATCCCGTCGACGCACTTTTCGGCGAAGAGCCGCGAAGCGCTCGCAAGCAGCTTCGTCGAGTCCAGGATGTTCCGCGCGAGCAGTGGGACGAAGACGTTCAGCTCGAAGTGGCCCTGCAGGCCGCCGACGGTGATCGCCGTGTCGTTGCCGATCACCTGCGCGGAAACCTGGGTCACGACCTCGGGAATCACCGGGTTCACCTTGCCCGGCATGATCGAGCTGCCCTTCTGCAGCTCGGGGAGCGCGATCTCGGCGAGGCCGGCACGCGGGCCCGAGCCCATGAAACGGAGGTCGTTCGCGATCTTCGTCAGCGAGACGGCGACGACCTTGAGCGCGCCGGAGGCCTCGACGATCGCATCGCGCGCGGCCTGCGACTCGAACGGGTCGGCCGGCGGCGAGATCTCGAGCCCCGTTTCCTCTTGCAGACGCGCGCGCACGCGCGAGGCGAACTCGGGGTGCGTGTTCAGCCCGGTGCCTGTCGCCGTGCCGCCCAGCGGCACCTTGCCCAGCCGCGGCAATGCGTCGCGGACGCGCGCGGCGCCCTCGCGAACCTGCGCCGCGTAGCCGCCGAACTCCTGGCCGAGCGTGACGGGCACCGCGTCCATCCAGTGCGTCCGGCCCGACTTGACCACGTCGTCGAACTCCCGCGCCTTCGCCTCGAGCGACTCCGCGAGCCGGTCGAGCGCGGGCAGCAGGTCGCTCGTCAGCTCGTCCAGCGCGGCGAGGTGGACGGCGGTCGGGAAGACGTCGTTCGACGACTGGCCCATGTTCACGTCGTCGTTCGCGTGGACGTCGTCGCCGGCGAGCGTCGCGATCACCTCGTTCGCGTTCATGTTCGAGGAGGTGCCCGAGCCGGTCTGGAAGACGTCGATCGGAAACTGGTCGTCGAGCTCGCCGTTCGCGATGCGGTCGGCCGCCGCGGCGATGCGCTCGGCCTTTTCGGCGGCGAGCAGTCCGAGCTCGGCGTTCACGCGCGCGGCTGCGGCCTTGATCCGGCCGAGCCAGCGCGCAACCGGTGTCGGAATCGGCTCACCGGAGACCTGGAAGTTCTCCACGGCTCTTCGAGTTTCGCCTCCCCAGAGCTCCTGCTGCGCCTCGGTCGCCATCTGCCGCGAGTGTAACGGGGAGGGGCCGCCGTTCAGCGACCCCTCTCCGGGTCTCAGCTCGGCAGCCGCCCCTTGCTCGGGCACGGGTTGCTCGAAAGGACGTTGCGGAAGTCCTCGTAGAACACACCGTCCGCATAGTTGAGGCCGAGCAGCGGCCCGAACTCGGAGGTCGCCGTCCCGCCGAACGTATTGGTCGTGCCGGGCATGTGGACGCCGCCCTCACGCCACGCGCAGGCGTTCTTCCCGGTCGTCGAGAAGATCGGGTAGAACTCGGCGCCCGGCGGCGGCGAGAAGCAGCCGATACCGGTCGACGTATCGCAACCCACGAGGAACTCGATCGCCGGCAAGTCCGCCTCGAACGCCATCCGTTCGTAGTTCTGGCCGTTCGTGAGCGGGCTCGTGAAGAGGACCGACTCCGCGTGCAGCTGCCGGTCCTGGACCGGATTCGCGAGCGTCCCCGGCCACGTGTGCTGGTACGAGACTCCGTCGAAGTCGAAATCCGCGCCGATACAGCCGCCGACTTGGATCAGCAGGGACGCCCCGGGGTTGAAGCAGCCTACGTCGTCCGCGTCCGACTTCGGATCGACGCACTTGCCCTGGACGTTCGCATGGTCGCAGTACTCGAAATGGCCAATCTCGTCCGAGAACGAGACGTTGTACGAGTGCGCCGCCCACGGCACGCGCGTGTGCTCACTCGACGTCGAGTACATCGGGTGGAACGCGTATGGCTCTTCGGTGCAGGTGGACGCGTTCGGCTGGAAGAGCGGGTGCGCGAAGCCGTTCGCGATGCTCGCCGTCATCGACCCGCGCTCACCAGTGGTCAGGTCCCGCACCTCCGTCACAAGTCCGGCTGGCGAGTCGTGAATCGAGATGGCGATCTCGTCGCCGGGGTTCATGAACAGCACCCGCGCGGGGTCAGGCGTGAACGTCGTGGCCGTGAAGCTCAACGGGTCAGGCGGCGCTTGCGGCACGCCGTTCTTCGTCAGGAAGGCGAAGTTGGCCCACTCCTCGCCGGCCGTGCTGAGGCACGCGGCGTTGTTCGTTTGGGTGAGGCTGTCCGAAAGCCCGAACACCGCCATCGCGGCGCACCACTTCGTCGCGTCGCACGACGTCCCGACAACAAACGGCGTCCAGCCAGGCGGGTAGAACTGGAGTTCGAGGAAGCCGCTGCCGACGTGGTTGCCGATCCAGTTCGGTGAGGACGGATCGGCGTCATCCTTGATGTTGGCGTCGGAGTTCGCGGGGCACGGCGTGCCGGGATTCGGGTAGCTCTGCGTCTCGCAGAGCGCCATGCCGAACCAGAACGCGATGCGCTGCTGGAAGTTCCAGGTCCCGCCGCTCCCGTCTTGCGTCGGCAGGACCGGTGACTCGCGCGGGATGCGCAGCCGCCACTCGTTCGAATTCCCGGAGCCGGCACGGTTCGAGTAGAAGAGCAGCGCGGGCTCGTCGTGTCCGACGTAGTTGCCCTCGTAGTCGGTGTGGGAGCGCGTGTCCGGACAGGTGCCGGCGTGGAGCTCGCAGTACGGTTCGCTGGCCGCCGAGGCGGTCGGAACCGCGACGACGAGGACAAGCGCCACCAGGCCGAGCAGCGGGATGACGAAGCGCTTCATCGTCTCCTCCGATCGGAAGCGCCCGGAGAGGCGAGAGGCCACCCCCAATTGACCCCTCTCCCCTACGGCCGCAGGGTCTGAGCGACTCTAGCGCCGTCGGGCACGAAGACAAAGCTAATCAGTCGAGTATTTCGGCTGGACCTTCTCGCCGCGGATGCGCGCGATTGCGTTGTTCGCAGCGATCGCGGCCTCGCCCATGCCGATCGTGATCAGCGTGATCTTGCCCTCGTAGCCGGCCACGTCCCCCGCGGCATAGACGCCCGGCAGTGACGTCTCGCACGTCCTCGGGTCGATGTGGATCTGGCGCTTGCCCTCGAGCTCGAGCCCCCACTCGGCGATCGCGCCGAGGTGCGAGTGGAAGCCGAGCAGCGTGATCAGCGCGTCGCACTCGACCTGCTCGACCTCACCCGTCTTCGTGTTCTCGATCGAAACCGCCTGGAGGCTGCCGTCGCCGTGCAGCTCGCGCACCTCGCAGGGCGTGAAGATCCGCACGCGGCCGCTCGACTCGAGCGCGCGGGCCTCGTTCACGGACGACTCGAGCGCCCGGAAGTTGTCGCGCCGGTGGACGAGCGCGATCGGGTGCTTGGCCGTGTCCTGCAGGCCGAGCGTCCAGTCCAGAGCCGAGTCGCCGCCGCCGACGATCACGCAGGTCGCGTCGCGGAAGACATCCTTCTCGCGCACGAAGTAATGGACGCCGCGGCCCTCCCAGTCGTCGATGCTTTCGATCCCGAGCTTGCGCGGCTCGAACGCACCGTGACCCGCGGTGATGATCATCACCCGGGTCAGGTACGGCCCGCCCTTGTCGGTGACGATCGCGAGCAGCTCCTCGCCGTTCTGCGAGAGCCGCTCGAGCGACTGCACCTCCTCGCCCAAATGGATCTCGGGCCCGTACTGCAGTCCCTGCTCCGCGCAGAGCTCGACGAGCTTCGTGCCGAGGATCTTCGGGTGCCCGGCCACGTCGTAGACGTGCTTCTCCGGGTAGACCGCAGCGACCTGACCGCCCAGCTGCTCGAGGCTCTCGATGATCCGCACGGACGCGTCGCGGTGGCCGGCGTAGTACGCGGCCGCGAGACCCGCGGGGCCCGCTCCCAAGATCGTGATGTCGACGACGCCGTCAGCGCTCAAGGCGCCAAAAGCTTAGACGGCTGACCCGGCAAAGCCGGCCCAGCCTCTTATGGTCGGCGTCGCAAGCGAACGCCTTAGTGCGCGCAGCCTGATCCGCAGCCGGCGGCGTCTTCGGGCGCTTCGCCCTCTTCCACCTGGAAGGAGTGGCCGCAGCCGCACGAGCCGGAGACGTTCGGGTTGTTGATCGCGAACCCGGCCTGCAGGCCCTCGACCCAGTCGATCTCGGTGCCGGCGAGGTAGGGCGCGCTGAACGGGTCGACGACCACCGGAACGCCGTGGCTCGCGACCTCGTGGTCGCCGTCCTGCGGCCCACGGTCGAAACCGAGCGCGTACTGGAAGCCGGAGCACCCGCCTCCCTGGACGGCGATGCGCAGGACCGAGGCCTCGCCGTCGGGCTCCTCGGCCATCAGGTCCTTGATCTTCACGGCCGCGCTCTCGGTGAGCGCGACGATCGTCAGTG
>Ga0081540_1001176_pt1 | contig 22902 bp, 22 predicted proteins | sample TabmetS2T1R1_FD_71024 | JGI IMG/M metagenome (GOLD analysis project Ga0081540, IMG submission 71024) | Tabebuia heterophylla rhizosphere microbial communities from the University of Puerto Rico - S2T1R1 | ecosystem: Host-associated > Plants > Roots > Rhizosphere ... | reverse complement strand
TGCTGCTCGAGCTCGCGTCGCCGTCACGGCCGGCCACTGCGCCCGCGCCGGACCCGGCGCGGCTGGAGGCGGCCGCCCGTGCCTTCTCCCGGTCGCGTGCGGACGGCGCCGCGGTCGCCGAGCTGCGGATCCCGCGCATCGGCCTGCACGCGGTCGTGGTCCGCGGGACCGCCGCGGACGACCTGCGCGAAGGTCCAGGCATGCTGGACGGCACGCCGCTGCCCGGCCAGCATGGGACGACGGCGATCGCCGGCCATCGGACGACGTATGGCGCTCCCTTCCGACACCTCGACGCGCTGCGGGCGGGCGACACGATCGCCGTCCGCCTCCCGTACGGCAGCTTCCGGTACGCGGTCGAAGGCACGCGCATCGTCGATCCCGGCGACCTGTCGGTCCTGCGCCGCGTCCACCACGACCGGCTCGTGCTGAGCGCCTGTCATCCCCTGTTCTCCGCCGCTCGGCGCATCGTGGTCCTCGCACGGCTCGTCAGAGTCGGACAGTCGGCCAGCTCGCTCAACTCGAAGGTGTGACATGGCCGATACCCCCCTCGATCCGTCAGTCCCACCCGACCCCTCATTGGCACGTCAGATGAAGCTCGAGTCCCTCAAGGAACGCATCGCGCGCGCGGACTACGCCGTCGACCCCGACGTCGTGGCCGAGGCCGTCATCCGCCGCATGCGTTTCGTCCGCGAGAACGAGGCCGAGCCTCGCGTCAGCCGACGCGATGCTCGTAGCCCCGAACGTCGCGGGCGCAGCCACCCGCACTGAGCACGACGCCGGGCTCGCCGGCCACCACGCTCCCCACCCGCGTCGCGCCCGACGGCGGGTCGACGCCGGCCGGCAGGCAGGCGCACAGCTCGAAGTCCTCGCCGCCCGCTGCGGCCGGCTCCCAGGGCTCCTGCCCGAGCTGGGCTGCGACGCCGGCGACGCCGGGGCCGAGCGGCAGCGCCTCGAGGTCGATCTCGATCCGCACGCCGCTGCGGGCGGCGAGGTGGCCGGCGTCCGTGGCCAGGCCGTCGGAGATGTCGAGCATCGCGGTCGCGCCGAGGCCCGCGAGCTGGCGGCCGGCCGCCAGGCGCGGCTCGGGCCTCAGATAGGCGCGCACCAGCGCGTCGTCGCCACGCGCGCGGCCGTCGAGCACGGCGAGGCCGCACGCGGCCGCGCCCAGGGTGCCGGTGACGACGACGGTGTCTCCCGGCTGCGCGCCGTCGCGCCCGACGAGCGCCTCGGCGCGATCGGCCCACCCGTTGACCGTCACCGACAGCGTCAGCGCAGGCGCGCGTACGAGGTCGCCGCCGGCGATCGTCGTGCCCGTCCGCTCGGCCAGCGCCTCCATGGCGCCTACGCACTCGAGCACCGCGTCGGCGCCCAGGTCGCCCGGTATGCCGAGCGCGACGTAGGCCTCGCCGGCGTCGGCACCCATGGCCGCGAGGTCCGAGAGGGCGGCGGCGAGCGCCCGGTGGCCGGCGTCGGCGGGGGTGACGCCCGGGTGGTCGAGGCGGAAGTGCACGCCGTCCACCATCGCGTCGACCGAGGTCACGAGGAACGGCCGGGCCCGGACGACCGCGGCATCGTCGCCGACCCAGCGCAACACGCGGTCGGAGCGGGGCCGCAGCAGCTGCTCGAAGGCGGCGATGAGCGACAGCTCGCCGCCGGCCATCAGCGGTGCCGATAGACGATCCGCGCGCGATCGAGGTCGTAGGGCGACAGCTCGACGCGGACGCGATCGCCGGGCAGGATGCGAATCCGGAAGCGGCGCATCTTGCCGGCCACGTGGCCGAGGACGACGTGGTCGTTGTCCAGCTTGACGCGGAACATGGCGTTGGGCAGGGCCTCGATGACCTCGCCCTCGAACTCGACCTTCTCCTCCTTGGCCATGCGGGCCGGACCGTAGCAGTCACCGGTGGCCCCTGCGAGCGCTTCTCGGCGGCTCAGAAGCGGGCGTGTCGCCCGCCGCGCGCCGCCTAGCCGGGGGCCGGCGCGGTCCCGCCGTCCTGGCCCGTCCCGCCCTGGTCGCCGGCCGGCGGCTGCTGGGTCTGGGGCGCCTGCTGCGGAGGCGACGAGTAGGCATCCGGCGGGTACTTCGCGCCGCCCTGGCCGTTGCCACCGCTGCCGCCGTTGCCGCCCTGGTCCTGTCCGCCGTTGCCGTCCTTGCCCTTCTTGCCGTCCTTGCCCGTGGCGTCCGGGCCGGTCGGCTTCTCGACGCGCTTCTTCGAGTACTTGCCGAAGAACGGCTGCGGCTGGAAGGGCACCTTCGGCTTGGCGAAGCCGCCGCAGAACTTGCCGTGCGCCTGCTTCATGTAGGCGCCCCAGATCGGCGCGGCGATCGCGCCCCCCTGGGCGTTCGGCCCGAGCGGGTAGGGGTCGTGCGGATGGCCGACCCACACCGCGGTGACCAGTCGCGGCGTGAAGCCGACGAACCACGCGTCGGTGAAGTTGTCGACCGTGCCGGTCTTGCCCGCGGCCGGGCAGCCGATCTGGGCCTTCGTCCCCGTGCCGCTCTGCACGTTCTTCTCGAGGATCTGCGTGGCCTCGTAGGTCACCCCGTCCTCGAAGACCTTGTGGCGCACCGGCTTGCCGAGGTCGTCGACGTGGCCGTTGGGGAAGGTGACCTTGCGCACGACGATCGGCTTCATCCTGTAGCCGCCGTTGGCGATCGTCGCGTACGCGCGCGCCATCTCCATCGGCGAGACGCCCTCGGTGAGGCCGCCCAGCCCCTCGGCCGGGTAGCCGTGCAGCGGGCTGGTGATGCCCATGTCGCGCGCGGTCTGGGCGACCGACTCGGGCCCCAGGTCGGCGTCGAGCTGGGCGTAGACCGTGTTGTCGGACTTCAGCGTCGCGGTGACGAGGTTCATCGACCCGCCGTAGGTGCGCCCGAACGTGTGGACCTCGTAGGTGGGGCTCGTCGGCAGCCAGCCGGGCGCCAGCGGCCGCGAGACGTAGGAGGTCGTGTTCGGGTTCACGCCGCGGCGCAGCGCGTCCATGAGGACCATGACCTTGAACGTCGAGCCGGCCTGGCGGTGGCCCTGGGCGGCGAGGTTCCACTTCGACGCGCCGTAGCTCGACGAGGACACCATCGCCTTGACGTAGCCCGTCTGCGGGTCGACGGTGACGATCGCGCCGACGCGGTCGGGGGCGCCGAGGTTGCCGTCCATCGCCGTGCGCGCCAGCCGCTGCAGGTGCAGGTCGATCGTGGTGTCGACGCGCAGCCCGCCGCGGCGCACGGTGTCCAGCCCGTAGCGGTCGATCAGGTACTGCTTGACGTAGTCGAAGACGTAGCCCTCGCGCTTGGCTGTGTAGTAGCTGTTGTGCTTGACCCCGAGGCCCATCTGCTTGGTCTCGTCGGCCTGCGCCTGGGTGATGTAGCCCTGGTCGGCCATCCGCTGCAGGACGTCGTTGCGGCGCGAGAGCGCAGCGGCCTTGTCCAGGAACGGGTTGTAGACCGACGGCGCCTGGGGCAGCCCGGCCAGCAGCGCCGCCTCGCGCAGCGTCAGCCGCGAGGCCGGCTTGTCGAAGAAGACGCGCGCGGCGGCCTGGACGCCGACCGCGGTCTGGCCGCCGACCGTGCCGTACGGCACGGAGTTGACGTACTTGTTGACGATCCACAGCTTCCCCGCGTGGCCGGGGTGGCGCTCCTCGAGCTCCTGAGCGAGCTTGGCCTCGCGGATCTTGCGCTTGTAGCCGGCGACGCCGTTGCGCGCGCGCTCGCCCGTGTAGAGGTTGCGCACGAGCTGCATGGTGAGCGTCGAGCCGCCCTGGATGTCCTTCTTGGACTCGAGGTTCTTGACGCCCGCGCGGATGATGCCCTCGTAGTCGACGCCCTTGTGCTCGTAGAAGCGGCGGTCCTCGATGGCGACGGTCGCCTCGCGGACCACGTCGGGGATCTCGTCGGAGGTCACCGGCGTGCGCAGGATGTTGGCGTTGATGAAGCCCAGCCGCGTCTTGCCGTCCGAGGCGTAGATGCGCGAGGTGGCGCCCAGCTCGATGGGCTTCTTGGTGTCAAGCGACGGCGCGCTGTTGGCGACGTTGATCACCCACGCCACCGCCACGATGCCCGCGATCGCGGCAGCCGTGAAGACGAGCCCGAGGATCAGGAAGAGGACCTTGGCGGGACCGCCCTTGTTGCGCTGCCTGCGGCGTTGACGCTCTCGTCTGGACATGAAGCCTCATCGGGGGCCCGGCTCAGGCGGCCACGTCGGCCGCCTTCGCCACCCCGAACCCGTGAGGGTAGATCAGGGTTCGCCGCGGTGCCCCCGACACCCTGCCTCGCGCAGGGCGCGCAGCGCGGCCGCGCGCAGGTCTCCCTCGCGCGCGATGCGCTCCGAGGGCGCCACCGGCGGCCCCGCCACCACCAGGCGGATCCCGGTGTCGGTGACCTCCGCGATGCGCGCCGAGCGGCTGTCCTTCAGGGCCTCGACCGCGGCGAGTGCGGCGGTCTCGTCGGCGTCGGGCGCCAGCCAGACCGAGATCTCCAGCGCGACCGTGGCCGAGCGGATCGAGTCGTTGCGCAGGATGCCCGCGGCGAGGCGCTCGTTGGGCACGATCACGCGCGCGTCCGAGCCGGTGCGCAGCCACGTGTAGGTCAGGGTCACGTCCTCGACCGTGCCCGTCTCGCCCTCGAAGGTCACGAGGTCGCCGATGCGCAGCGGCTGGGTGACGGCGAGCACCATGCCGGCGATGGCGTTGGCCAGCATCTGGCGCGAGGCGAAGCCGACGACCGCGGCGACGATCGCGGTCGAGGCCAGGACGGTCGACGCGAGCCGGTCGAGGCTCGTGAACTGCCCGATGGCCAGGGCCAGGGTGATCACGATGATCGCGGCCTCGATGATCCGGCGCAGGAAGCGCAGGCGGGTGTCGACGACCGGGCTGAGCTCCGGGCCGCCGAGCGCCTCGGCCAGGCGGCGCGTGCGGCCGCGCAGCGCGCGGTGGACGACCGCGACGAGCACCAGCCCCGCCACCAGGATCGCGCCCGCGGTGATGTAGTCGTCGGTCGAGGCGCCGGCTGCGACGATGAGGCCGCGCATGGCGCCGGAACCTACCGCGACGAGGGGGCCCGCCTACGCCGCCCACATCGGCGGCTCCGCCACCCCAGGGCCAGCCGTCGTTCTGCTCGATGCCCTGGGGACGCTCATCGAGCTCGAACGCCCCTGGCCGCACCTCGCCGACGAGCTCGCCCAGCGCGGCGTGGTGGTCGGCGAGCAGGACGCCCGCAGGGCGATGCTGGCCGAGATGACCTACTACCGCGCTCACCACGACGAGGCGGTCGACTGGGCGGCCCTGAAGGACCTGCGCCGGCGCTGCGCCGCAGTCGTCCAGGAGGAGCTCGGCACGTCGCTGCCTCTGGACGACGTGCTCGACGCACTGCTCGGCGCGATCCGGTTCCGCGCCTACCCCGAGGTGCCTCGCGTGCTCGCGAGCCTGCGCGGCAGCGGCGCGCGGCTGGCCGTCGTGAGCAACTGGGATGTGTCCCTGCACGACGTCCTCGAGCGCACCGGGCTGGGACCGCTCGTCGACGTCGTCGTCATCTCGGCGGAGGTCGGCGCGGCGAAGCCGGACCCGGCGATCTTCCGGGCGGCTCTCGACCGGCTCGGGGCCACCGCCGATGCTGCGCTGCACGTCGGCGACAGCGTCGAGCACGACGTCGCGGGCGCGCGTGCCGCCGGCATCGACGCAGTGCTCGTCGCGCGCGACGGCGCGCCGCCGGTGGACGGCGTCCGGACCATCGCCTCGCTCGCCGAGCTCGTGCCCTGACGCCGGGCGGACATCGCGGCTCGTACCCTCTCGTCACATCCGCATGTCAAGCCCGCCCGCACCCGCCCCTCCGCCTTCGCTGCACGAGTACCCCGAGCTGCCCGAGGGCGTCGAGCCGCCGGTGCCGGCGGACCGGCCCCCGTGGCGCCCGTGGACGGCGTGGGTGGCGCTCGTCGCCGGCTTCGGCGCGGCGCTGGTCGGCGCGCTCATCGTCGGGATCATCGGCGCCGCGGCCGGCTCGGACTTCAGCGACCCCAGCCCGGCGGTCAACATCGGCGCGACGATCGTGCAGGACCTCTGCCTGGTCGGCGCCGCGATCCTCTTCGCGGGCATGTCGGGCCGCCCGCTGCCCGCGCAGTTCGGCCTGCGCCCGACGCCGCCGCTCAAGGCGCTTGGCTGGATGGCCGCCGCCTTCGCGACCTTCTACGTCGTCACCCTGATCTGGGTGGCGATCGTCGGCGGCAACCCCGACGACGAGAAGCTGCCGTCCGAGCTGGGCGCCGACCGCAGCACGGTGGCCCTGCTCGCGGTCGCCTTCCTCGTCTCGGTCGTGGCGCCGATGGCCGAGGAGTTCTTCTTCCGCGGGTTCTTCTACGGCGCGCTGCGCAACTGGCGCGGCGTGCTGCCCGCGGCGGCCATCACGGGGCTGGTCTTCGGCGCCATCCACGCGGGGTCGGCGGACTGGGAGTTCCTGTTGCCGCTGGGCGTCTTCGGCTTCCTGCTGTGCCTGCTGCGCGAGAAGACCGGATCGCTGTACCCGTGCATCGTCTTGCACTGCGCGAACAACTCGCTGGCCTTCGGCGTCTCGCAGGACTGGGGCTGGGAGATCCCGGTCCTCTTCGCGGTCGCGCTGTCGCTCATCGCGCTGGCGGCGATGGCCGTCCGCACCCGCTGGACGCCCGCGCCTGCATCGGGTGTGTAAACGCTCCAATCGCGGGTACATTTCCGCGCCATGCACGGAACGCGCTGGGGCGTGGCTCTCTTCGCCCTTCTCATGGCCACGCCGAGCGCCGCATCGGCAGCCAAGGGTCCATTGCTGTCGTTGACGCCGGAGCAGGTCGGCGCAGACCGGGTGACGCTCGTGGGCCAGCAATGGCGCGTGCGGGTCGTCATGCAGCCGTGGGTGGAGGGCCAGACCGCGAGCGTGCGCTTCTACCGCCACGGCAAGCGCATCGGCTCCACGCCGGTGACGTTCACCCCCTCGCCGACCGGCAAGTCGGGCATGGCGGTCGTGCCGTTCAGCAGCAAGCTTGCCGCGCGCGTTCAGGTGCGCGCGTCGCACCTCGCGACGCCGGCGCTGCCCACGCTCGTGGCCAAGCCGGTGCGGGTCACCGTGGCGCCGCTGCACGCGTCGCCCGGGGCGCGCGGCCCGGCGGTGCGCCTGCTGCAGGGCGAGCTGTCGCGCCTGGGCTACGTCACCGGCCAGCGGGGGCTCTACGACGACCGCACCGGACGGGCGGTGCTCGCCTTCCGCAAGGTCACGGGCATGTCGCGCACGACGCTTGCCAGCTCGGAGGTCTTCAAGGCGCTGGCCAAGGGCAAGGGCCGCTTCAAGCTGCGCCACCCCGAGCACGGAAAGCACGTGGAGGCCGACCTCTCGCGGCAGGTCATCGCGCTGGCGCAGGGCGGCAAGGTCGAGCGCATCTACCCGGTCAGCTCGGGCAAGCCCTCGACGCCGACGGTCATCGGCAGCTTCCGCGTGTACTCCAAGTCGCCGGGCTTCAACGCCAAGGGGATGTACTTCTCCGACTACTTCATCCGCGGCTACGCGATCCACGGCTACGCCGAGGTCCCGGTCTTCGCCGCCAGCCACGGCTGCCTGCGCGTCCCGATCCCGGACGCGATCTCGATCTACAGCTGGCTGAAGATCGGCAACGTCGTCGACGTCTACCGGTAGACGCCGGCCGGGTTAGTGGCGACCGCGCGCGAAGCGCGCGAGGAACCCGAGCCCAAGGCCGTAGACGAGCAGCGCCAGCAGGGTGGGCAACCCGCGGCGTGCCCACGCGCTCGAGCTGTCGGCGGACATCGAGGCGAACGGCTTGACGAGGACGTCGTCGGCGTCGTCGATCGCCTCGTGGACCTTGTTGTGGGCCTTCTCGCGGGCGCGCTCCTCGCTGGCCGACGGGTCGGCGCTGCGCGTCGCCTCCAGGCCGGCGATCTGGGCGACGGTGTTGTCCGACGCGTGCTGCGTCTCGTCGATCGCGAACAGCCCGAAGCTGACCAGCACGATCGCGCTGGCGACTACGGCGGCGATGCGCAGGAGTCCCTCCATGGACGCAGATAGGGTACGCGCGGATGGGCGCGCGGGAGCGGTTGATCGACGAGTTGCGTACTCACGCGCTCATAATTGGGGATGTCGTTCTGACCAGCGGTCAGGTGGCGTCGTACTACGTCGACGCCAAACGGGCGGTCCTGCGGCCAGTCGGATTCGCGGCGATGGCCGAGCTCGTCGCCGCCCGCGCGACCGACTGGGGCGCCACCGCGGTCGGGGGGCTGACCATGGGCGCCGACGCCCCGGCCTGTGCCGCGCTGGCCGGGGGAGCCGACGTGAAGGCCTTCTTCGTGCGCAAGGAGACCAAGGCGCACGGGCTGCAGCGACGCGTCGAGGGGCCGCCTCTCGAGCCCGAGGACCGCTGCCTCATCGTCGAGGACGTCGTCACCACCGGCGGCTCGACCCTGCAGGCGATCGAGGCGGTCCACGACGCCGGCCATCAGATCGCCGGCGTGGTCGCCATCCTCGATCGTCTGGCGGGCGGGGCCGAGCGCATCCGCGAGGCGGCCGGCGGCGCGCCCTACGAGGCGCTCGCGACGATCGACGACATCTACCCCGATCGCCCGGACCGCGGAAGCGCGTCTCTATGATCGACCTCCCGGCAGGCCCCGATAGCTCAGCTGGATAGAGCGACTCCCTCCTAAGGAGTAGGCCGCAGGTTCGAATCCTGCTCGGGGCACTCGGAGGGCGACCACTTCATCCCGATCGGGCGATGCGTCGCCTGCTCGCGCCAGATGCAATGACAGACCGGTCTGCCGACGAAAGGAGCCCACCGTGGCAATCGGTCCTGTGCAGTTGATCGTGCTCGGGTTCAGTCACCCCGAGTTCCACGGCGAGATCATCGCCGAGCTGGAGCGCCTGAAGGAGAGCGACACCGTCCGGGTCATCGACTCGCTGGCCGTCTACAAGGACGCCGCGGGCGAGGTGGAGGTCGAGCACCTGAGCAACCTCACGGAGGACGAGGCCAGAGAGCTCGGCAGCAAGGTCGGCGCCCTGATCGGCCTCGGGATCGAGGGCGATCCGGGCATCGAGGCCGGCGCGCAAGCCGGTGCCGAGGCGGCTGCCGGAGGCGTCGACTTCTTCTCCGAGGAGGAGGCGTGGGACGTCATCGAGGAGATCCCCAACGACTCGGCGGCGGCGCTGATCCTGCTCGAGCATCACTGGGCGGTCCCGCTGCGCGACGCGATCGCCCGCGCCGGCGGCTTCCGGATCAGCGACGGGTTCATCAGCCCGCTGGACCTGGTGGCCATCGGACTGATGAGCGCCGAGGAGGCCAAGGAGCTGCACGCGATGGAGACCCAGGCCGCCGAGACGGCCGGTTGATGAACCGAGACCTGCAACGAAACCAGGAGGCACGAGATGTTCGGATCCCGCAGGGTCGCCCGCCGCACCTCGCGGCGTACCGCGCGCCGCGTCTCGCGGCGGCGTTTCTGACGCGCTGAGGCCACGCCCGGCTCGACCCCTGCGCACCGCCGCGGGTCGCCGCCCCGTGCCTAAGCAGCATCCTTTAAGCGGTCGTTACGCGAGAACGCCTAATGTGCCCGGCTGGCTGGCTCTGGGAGGAGGCGGCCATGAGGGAACGAATCGATACATCGGTCAACGCACGGCGCGCACGGTCGCATCGAGGGGGGCACCGGCGCGCGTACACCGTGTAGTTGCCGAATTAAGGAGCGACGGCCCATCCGCGCGGATCGGCTGCGACAGGAGTAAAGTCGCGCCGCCGGGGGAATGAGGGCCCGGCCTGCACTTGCAGCACTTTGTTGGGAGAGGGACCCATCAGCGAGGTACGAGATGACGCGAGGCCGTAGGCCGTGAGCACCGGCGCCGCCGAGCTGCTTCAAGACACCGGTGGAGTGATCACCGACGAGGCGACCGAGACCGCACAGGAGATCGCCGCCAGGTCGCCGCTGCAGCTCTTCTGGAGGCGACTGAGACAGGACAAGGTCGCGCTCGTCGCCCTTGGCTTCATCGTCCTGCTCATCATCATCGCGATCTTCGCGCCGCTGATCGTGAAGCTCTTCGGCGCCCATCCGCCCAACCAGCAGAACTCCAACGCGCTGGACGAGTTCGGCTCGGCGGCGGCGCCCGGCAACGGCTACCTGTTCGGGACAGACGCGCTCGGCCGCGACGTCTTCAGCCGGACCATCTACGGCGCCCGCGTGTCGCTCGAGGTGGCCTTCCTCGCGACGGGCCTGATCGTCGCGATCGGCGTCACGCTCGGCATGATCGCCGGCTACTACCGCGGTGCGGTCGACACCGTCCTCTCGCGCTCCATGGACGTCGTGCTCGCCTTCCCGGTGCTCCTGCTCGCGCTCGGCCTCGGCGCCGCCTGCTCGCTGAAGGGCTGCCTGAGCTCGGACTCCGTGGGCCGCGACCTGCTGATCGCGGGCGTCGTCGTCCTGCTCATCCCCGTCGTCATGACGAGTATCTCCCAGCTGCGCGGCAGGCCGGGGTTCAAGGCCGTCGCCGGGCCCGACTGGGTGCTGCGCCTGGCGCCCGGGGTCCTCCTGATCTTCCTGGGCGTGGTCTTCTCGCTGATCGTGTCGTCGAAGGCGACGCTGATCCAGCCCGGCCTGCCGGTCGTGATCTTCGTGATCACCCTCGCCGGCTGGCCCTACATGGCGCGCATCATCCGCGGCCAGGTCCTCTCGCTTCGCGAGAAGGAGTTCGTCGAGGCCGCCCGCTCTCTGGGCGCCTCCGACACACGCATCATCTTCCGCCACATCCTGCCGAACCTCGTGGCGCCGATCATCGTCTACACGACCCTGCTCATCCCGACGAACATCCTGTTCGAGGCCGCGCTCTCGTTCCTGGGCGTCGGGGTCCAGCCGCCGACGGCGAGCTGGGGGGCGATGATCGCCGACGCCATCGAGATCTTCGACACCGCGTGGTGGTACATGACGTTCCCGGGTGTGGCGCTCCTGCTCACCGTCCTCGCCTTCAACCTCGTCGGCGATGGACTGCAGGACGCGCTCAATCCCCGGACGGGGCGCTGAGGGGCGCCCGTAGGGAGAGAGGCAGTGCACACGTTCCGCAACAAGGAGGAGTACGTATGAGGAGGTCCGTTCGCTGGACCCTCTTCGTGAGCGTCGTAACGGCGCTCGCAATGTTCGTCGCCGCGTGCGGCGGTAGTGACAACGGCGGTGGTGGCGGCGGCGGCAGCAAGACCGCCGCGGTACAGACGAAGATCGCCCAGGGCAAGAAGGGCGGCAACCTGACGTACCTGGCTGCCGGCGACGTCGACTACCTCGACACCGGTCAGACGTACTACACGTTCGGCTACATGGTCGCCTACGCGACCAACCGGATGCTGTACTCGTTCAAGCCCACCGACTCGATCCACCCGGTGCCGGACCTCGCGACCGGCCCGCCGGAGATCTCGGCAGACAACAAGACGATCACGGTTCACATCAAGCCGGGCATCAAGTACGCCCCGCCGGTGAACCGCGTGGTGACGACGAAGGACATCAAGTACGCCTTCGAGCGTGCGTTCTCCAAGGAGGTCCCGAGCGGTTACGCGGGCGCCTACTTCAGCTCCATCGCCGGCACCCCCGACAAGCCCAACAGCGGCGACGTCAAGCCGATCTCGGGCATCGAGACCCCGGACGACACGACGATCGTGTTCAAGCTGAAGACCGCCGAGGCGCCGCTGGTGTCGCAGGCGCTCGTCATGCCGATCACGACGCCGGTCCCCGAGGAGTACGCCTCGAAGTTCGACAAGAGCACGCCGTCGAAGTTCGACCAGTACCAGTCCTTCACGGGCCCGTACATGGTCAAGAACGACCCGACGACCGGCAAGGTGACCGGCCGCGTGCCCGGCAAGTCGATCGAGATCGTCCGCAACCCCAACTGGGACGCGAAGACGGACTACCGTCCCGCCTACCTCGACTCGATCAAGATCGAGGAGGGCAACGATGACCTCGCGACCGCGTCCCGCCGCGCTCTGAACGGCCAGTCGACGGTCTGCTGCGACGCCGGCTCGCCGCCGGCCCAGGTCCTCAAGCAGGCCCTGGCGCGTCAGAAGAACCAGGTCATCTTCGTGGCCTCGGGCGGCACGCGCTACATCGCGTTCGACACCAAGGTCAAGCCGTTCGACAACATCAACATCCGCAAGGCGATCATCGCGGCCTCGAACCGCAACGCCCTGCGCCTGACCCGTGGCGGCGCCATCCTCGGCGACATCGCCACCGGCTGGATCCCGCCGGGCATCCCCGGCTTCGAGGAGGCCGGTGGCCTCAAGCAGAACACCGACCTCGACTACCTGGCCAACCCCAACGGCGACCCGGCGGTCTCCAAGAAGTACATGCTGGCCGCCAAGAAGGACGATCCGAGCTTGCCGATCGACGCCAACGGCAAGTGGAGCGGCGGTGAGAAGATCCTCACCATCGCGACCAACGCGGATCCGGGCAAGAAGACCGCCGAGGTCTTCCAGGGCCAGATGCAGGACCTCGGGTTCAAGCTGAACTTCCGCATCGTGCCTCAGGACACGCTGTACACGAAGTTCTGCGGCGTCCCGAAGCAGAACGTGGCGATCTGCCCGAACGTGGGTTGGTTCAAGGACTTCGCCGACCCGCAGTCGATGCTGGATGCGACGTTCAACGGCAAGAACATCCTCCAGCAGGGCAACGTCAACTGGCCCCAGCTGAACGACCCGCAGATCAACAGCGCCATGAAGGCCGCCTCGACGACTCCGGTCGGCACCGAGCGCAACCAGGCCTGGGCGAAGATCGGCCACATGATCGCCGAGCAGGCCCCGGCGATCCCGTGGATCTGGGACAAGACGGCGTCCGTCGGCTCGGCCAACGTCAACCAGGTCGTCAACGGTTACGACACCGCGCACGACCTGAACTTCACGTCGATCAAGTAGGAGGACGTGAAGGTCGTCTAGACCACAGCTGAGGAAGTCCCGCCGGCCGCCCGGCCGGCGGGACGATCCTCAGGCCCGGACACCGCTCACCTGAGGCCATGCTCCCCTTCATCATCCGCCGGCTGCTCTGGATGGTCGTGCTGCTCCTCGTGATCAGCTTCCTGACCTACATCATCTTCTACACGCTGCCCGCGGCCGATCCCGCCGCCCTGCGTGCCGGGCGTCAGCCCACTCCGGAGCTCCTGGCGTCGATCAAGAAGTCGCTCGGCCTCGACAAGCCGTGGTACATCCAGTACCTGAAGTACCTGCAGCGCCTGGTCTTCCACTTCGACTTCGGCTACAGCTATCAGAACCAGGTCTCGGTCAAGTCGCAGATCTTCGACCGCCTCCCGGCCACCGCGGCGCTGGCGGTCGGCGCCGCGATCGTCTGGCTGCTGATCGGGATCCCCGTCGGGATCATCTCGGCGATCAAGCGCGGCACGTGGATGGACCGCATCGCCATGGGCGGCGCGCTCGTGGCGATCTCGGCCCCGGTCTACTGGCTCGGCCTGGTCTCGCTGTACCTGTTCTCCAAGGACCTCGGCAAGATCCCGCTCTTCGAGGGCCAGGGCGCGTACCCGAGCAGCGGCAACATCTTCACCAAACCGGGGGAGGTGATACCGGCGCTCATCATGCCGTGGTTCGTCCTCGCGGCATCGTTCGCGGCGATCTACGCCCGCTTCCTGCGCGGCAACCTGCTCGAGACGATGTCCGAGGACTACATCCGCACTGCGCGGTCGAAGGGACTGCGCGAGCGCACGGTGGTCTTCAAGCACGGGGTGCGATCGGCGATCACGCCGATCGTCACCATCCTCGGCCTCGACCTCGGCATCCTGCTGGGCGGGGCGATCCTGACCGAGACCGTCTTCAACATCCCGGGCGTCGGGCGCTTGGCCTTCGACGCGATCCAGAAGAGCGACCTGCCTACAGTGCAGGGCACCGTGCTGATGGGCGCCTTCTTCATCATCATCCTCAACCTGGTGGTGGATGTGGTGTACGCGTTCCTCGACCCCCGCGTGAGGTACTAGCTTGGCCCTGCTTGAAGTCACCGACCTGAAGGTCCACTTCAAGACCGACGACGGCATCGTCAAGGCCGTCGACGGCGTCTCCTACACGGTCGAGAGCGGGCAGGCGATGGGGATCGTCGGCGAGTCGGGCTCCGGGAAGAGCGTCTCGTCGCTGACCGTCATGGGCCTCACGCGCTTCTCGAGCAACGCGATGATCTCCGGCTCGATCCGCTTCGACGGCCGCGACCTGCTCGCGGCGTCCGACGAGGACATGCGCAAGCTGCGCGGCAACGACATGGCGATGATCTTCCAGGACCCGCTGTCGTCGCTGCACCCCTTCTACAAGATCGGCGACCAGCTCGTGGAGGCCATCCGGGCCCACCGCGACGTCTCCAAGGCGCAGGCCCTGGACCGCACGGTGGAGATGCTGGGCCTCGTCGGTATCCCCGAGCCGCGCCGTCGGGTGGACTCCTACCCGCACGAGTTCTCCGGCGGCATGCGCCAGCGCGTGATGATCGCCATGGCGCTCATCAACGACCCCAAGCTGCTCATCGCCGACGAGCCGACGACCGCGCTGGACGTGACGGTGCAGGCCCAGATCCTCGACCTCATCCAGCGTCTGCAGCGCGAGCTCGACACCGCGATCGTGATGATCACCCACGACCTCGGCGTGGTGGCCGAGGTCACCGACGAGATCGCGGTCATGTACGCCGGGCGTGTCGTCGAGTACGCCGGCAAGGACACGATCTTCGCGGCGCCCGAGCACCCCTACACGTGGGGCCTGCTGAAGTCGATCCCGCGCCTGGATTCCCCGCGCGGCGAGGAGCTCGTGCCGATCCCCGGCCGCCCGCCGTCGCTCATCATCAAGCCGTCCGGCTGCGCGTTCCATCCGCGCTGCCCCTACGTGCGCGAGGCGCACACGAAGATCGATCCGCAGCTCGCGCCGGCCGCCGACGCGGGCAACGGCGGCGGCCACAAGCACGAGGTCGCCTGCCTGCTGCCGGCCCAGACGCGCCGCGCGCTGTGGGCGGCGCTGCGCACGGGCGAGGTGCCCGAGCAGGTGCTCGAGCACGTCGACGTGCCCGAGACGGCGGTCGACAAGGAGGCCGTGGGCGAGGTGCTCGCACCCGCCGGCACCGAGGTCGCCGAGGGCGTGGTCGCCGAGGGCTCGGCCGCCGAGCCGGCGCCCGAGCCCGCGACTGCACCTGCCGGCGAGACAGAGGAGACCCCGTCGTGAGCACCAACGGGGGCGTCAAGCTCTTCGAGATCAACGATCTCACCAAGCACTTCCCGCTCAAGCAGGGGATCATCTTCCAGCGCCAGGTCGGCGCGGTGCGCGCGGTCGACGGCATCTCCTTCGACGTCTTCGAGGGCGAGACCCTGGGGCTCGTGGGGGAGTCGGGCTGCGGCAAGTCGACGACCGCGCGGCTCATCACGCGCCTGCTCGAGCCCACTGACGGCTCGATCGTCTACAAGGGGCAGGACATCGCGCACTCGTCGCGCAGCGAGCTCAAGCCGCTGCGCCGCGACATGCAGATGATCTTCCAGGATCCGTACTCGTCGCTGAACCCGCGCAAGACGGTCGGCTCGATCATCGGCGAGCCGTTCGTCATCCACCGCCTGGAGAACGACGAGGCGACGCGCAAGAAGCGCGTGCAGGAGCTCATGGACGTGGTCGGGCTCAACCCCGAGCACTACAACCGCTTCCCGCACGAGTTCTCGGGCGGCCAGCGCCAGCGCATCGGCGTCGCGCGCGCGATCGCGCTCAAGCCCAAGCTCGTGGTCGCCGACGAGCCGGTCTCGGCCCTCGACGTCTCGATCCAGGCGCAGATCATCAACCTGCTCTCCCAGCTGCAGCGCGAGCTGGGGCTGACGATCATCTTCATCGCACATGACCTGTCGGTCGTGCGCCACGTGTGCGATCGCGTGGCGGTCATGTACCTGGGCAAGATCGTCGAGCTCGCCGACGCCGACCAGCTCTTCGAACACCCGCGCCACCCGTACACGGGCGCGCTGCTCTCGGCGGTGCCGGTGCCCGATCCGCGCCTGGCGCGCGAGAAGCACCGCCAGGTGCTCGGCGGCGACGTGCCCTCGCCGACCAACCCGCCGCCGGCCTGCCGCTTCCACACGCGCTGCCCGAAGGCGCAGGACGGCAAGTGCAACGTCGAGGAGCCGTTCTTGGAGCCCAAGGAGGGCGGCAACATCGCCGCCTGCCACTTCCCGCTGACCGACGAGGAGATCGCGGCGCGGGTCCCGACCGCCGCCGCGTAGGTCCCGAGCCGCGGGCGCGGACGAGCGACCCGCCTAGTCCAGGTAGGCGACGACGTCCGCGGCGGGGGCGCGCTCCGGCGGGCGCTGCTCCTGGCGTGCGGGTCCGAGGTGCAGCAGGGCGATCGCGCGCTCGTCGTCGCCGATCCCGAGCGCCGCGCGGCCCTCGGCGGTGCGGAGCACCGCGGGCGTGCGCCAGTAGCCGGCCAGTCCGCGGCCGTGTGCGGCGAGCAGGACGATGTAGGCGGCGACCGACGCGGCCGCCAGGTCCTCCTCGTCGGCCACCGGGTCGCCGGTCTGCACGACGGAGACGGCGACGAGCGTGGGGGCGCGATCGAGCTTTCCGGCGGCCTCGGGGCCTGCAGCCTCCTTGAGGTGAGCGAGGGCCTGCGGGCCGAGGACGCGGAAGCGCCACGGGTTGGTGAGGTGGTGGTTCGGCGCCCAGCGTGCGAGCTCGAGGATCTCGTCCAGCAGCGCCGGGTCGACGGGCTCGGAGCCGTAGGCCTTGTGGGTGCGCCGCGTGCGGATGGCCTCCTCGAGCTCCACCCCTACTCCTCGTCCTCGTCCTCGGCGTACAGCGACTCGAGCGCGAGCTGCTGGGCGCGGCGGTCGAAGAGCTTGATGTCGAGCGTGTCGCCGCGGTAGTCGTCGGGCGCGATGAGCGTGAAGCGGCCCTCGACGAGCACGCACTGGTCGACGTTGACGTCGGCGAGCTCGGCGGTGACGACCGCGCCGCCCTCGACGATCGGCCGCCCCCACACGAGCGTCATCGCGGCGGCCTTGCCCTGCTCGCCGCGCCACGTGCCGATGACCTCGTCGCAGAGGTCGATCTGCCAGTCGGGGTTCTGCTCGGCGGTCTCGGCCGTGTAGTCGGCCACCGCGTGGAAGTCGGCCGGCTCCTCGCCGTCGCCGCCTGGCGTGTAGCTGACGTAGCCGTAGAGCTCGTAGCCGGCGGTGGTCAGGGCCGTGGCCGGGACGAAGGTCCGCCCGTGCCAGGTGCGGTCCGGGTACCAGGTGATCTCGCCCGGCTCGCCGAGGTCCTCGCCCTCGCTGTCGATGCGCAGGCACGCGGCGAGGAACTCCTCGGTCAGCGTCTGGGCCCAGCGCCCGTACGGGAGGAGATCCTGCGGCGGCTCAGCCGCGAAACGGGGCACGAAGCGGTCTTCCGGTGGCATACGGAGCGAAATCCTAAGCGGGACCCGCCTCCGGACCGAATCGGACCCGCCCGCCCTCCGGCACCCGCAGGGTTACGGAAGCTCGAGGAGGATCGTCACCGGTCCCTCGTTGACCAGCTCGACGTCCATCATCGCCCCGAAGACGCCGCGCTGCGCGCCGAGCCGGTCCGCGAAGCGCTCGTAGAGCGGCTCGGCCTGCTCGGGCCGTGCCGCGGCGACGTAGGAGGGCCGGTTGCCCTTGCGCGCGTCGCCGTAGAGGGTGAACTGGCTGACGACGAGCACGCCGCGGTCGCCGAGCGGCTCGTTCATCCTGCCCTCGGGGTCCGCGAAGATCCGCAGCGCCCGGACCTTGTCGGCGAGCCGGTCGCACACCGCCTCGTCGTCGTCGTGGGCGACGCCGAGGAGGACGAGCATCCCGGGGCCGATCGCGCCGGCGGTCTCGCCGTCGACCCGCACCGCGGCGCGGCTGACGCGCTGGACGACCGCCCTCACGCCGCGCGCAGCTCGGCCGCCGCCTGCTCCGGCGCGACGATGTTGAGGTGCACGCCCGTGCCGAGCTCGAGGCCGGCCATGTGGGTCAGGCGCGGGACGATGTCGATGCGCCAGCAGAACTGGTCTGCACCGCGAGGCGCGGTGCGCACCCACAGGTTCAGCGGCGGGACGTTGCCCAGCCGCCGCCCGAGCCGGCTGAGCGCCTCGTGCAGCAGGGCGGCGCCCGTCGGACCGTCGTCCTCGAAGCGGGCGCGCGGCTCACGCGGGGCGAGCATGAGCTGGAAGGGCAGCTGCGCGCCGTAGGGCGACAGCAGGACCGCCTCGTCGTCGATGGCGACCACGCGGTCGCCGAGCTTGACCTCCTCCTGCACGAGGTCCTGCAGGAGGTTGCCGCCCATCGTGCGCTGCGCGTAGGCGCCGAAGCGCTCGCGCTCGCGCGCCACCGCGGCCGGGACGAAGTCCAGCGCGTAGATCTGAGCGTGGGTATGCGGCAGCGACGCGCCGGCCTCGCGGCGCTCGTTGACGATCACGTGCACGTAGGAGGCGCCGCCCCCGGTGTGAGTGCGCATCCGCTCGCGCCAGACGTCGAGAGCGTCGCGCACCTGCGCGACCTGCAGATGGGCCAGCGAGGTCACCGGCTGCGGCGCGTTGATGACCACCTCGTGCGCGCCGCGTGCGGGCGAGGCCGTGAAGAGCTCGGGCTTGGCGAACGGAGATGGCTCGGCGCTCTCGGGGTCCAGGGCGGGGTAGAGATTCGGGACCACGCGTACCGACCAGCCGGGCGTATCGGGGCCCGAGCCGTTGCGGCGCAGGGCGTAGGTCTCCGGCGGCGTGCGGTCCTCGTGGCCCTCGAGGAAGGGGTCCTTCTCCTCATCGATGGCGTCGGCGGGCGCGGCGGACAGGCCGCCGCCGGGGCGAGTGGCGCGATCCGAGGCGACGATCGTGCGCTGGCCGGTGAGCGGGTCCACGCGGACTTCGGGCATCGCGGCCTCAGGCTACGAGATACCGCCGGGGGGCCCACCTCCGGGCGATTCGGAACCACCCGCCCCTTCGGCACCCCACAGGCCCTTCTCCATCATCACGTGCTCGATCCCCGCGTCGAGGAAGACGTCGCCGTAGGCGTCGTAGCCGGCGCGCTCGTACAGCGCCTCGGCGCTGAGCTGCGCGGCGAGCACGATGCGCTGCGCATGGCGATCGCGCGACTGCGTCTCGGCCTCGGTGAGCAGCGCGCGCGCGAGGCCCAGGCCGCGGCGCGAGCGCGCGACCGCCATACGCCCGAGCTTGACCGTGTCGCCCTCGAAGAGCAGGCGGCAGGTCCCGACCACGGCGCCGTCGTCGACGACCACGAGGTGAAGCGCCTTGCCGTCGAGGCCGTCGCGCTCCTCGCCCATGCTGACGCCCTGCTCGCCCACGAACACCTCCTCCCGGAGGGCCAGGGCGGCATCGACTTCTGCTTGATCTCGCGTGGGCCGGACCGTGATCACTGCAAGGCGTAGCGCTTGATGTCCGCGTCGAGCTGCTCGCGGTCAAGGTACTGGCCCTGGTGCAGATACGTCTGCTTGCCGGCCGCGTCGTAGTAGATCGTGCTCGGCGCGCCGAGCAGCTTGTAGCTGGTGAAGATCTTCGCGTCGGGGTCCTCGTACGACGGATACGTGAGCGGGATGTCCGTCAGCAGCTTGGCGGCGTCCGAACGGTTGTCCTTGGAGTCGACGCCGACGAAGGCGATCCGCCTGCCCCAGTCCAGCGAGGCGCGCTGGATGATCGGAAGCTCGACCCGGCACGGCCCGCACCACGAGCCCCAGACGTTGACCACGACAGGGTGCCCGCGCAGCTCGCGCAGCCGCGCCTTGAGGCCCGCGCGGCCCCCGGGCAGCAGGTCGTTGGCCTGCTTGTGGAGCGCCGCGAGCTGCGGCGGGGCGCCACCGAGCTTGTCGCGCAGCTCGTCTGCGCCGATGCTCTGCGTCTTCGGCTGGCTCGGGCTCTTGGACTCCGGCGCCTGGCTGAGTCCGATGGCGACGATCGCCCCGATGACGACCGCGCCGGCAAGCCATGGGAGCCATCTGCGCATCCGCAGAAGGGTGTCAGAAGCAGGCGCGCGAGCGCGCTGGCGAGGGGCGAGTGCGGTATCCTTACCGGTAGTTCACGGGCGAGGGTCGACGACTTCAGGGAGGTCCCTCCTCGTGCCCCGGAGAAACCGGGGGGCTCCGAGTCGCCAGGCACGCCTCTTCTGCCGCGACTCTCCGTTTCCACATCGATAGCCAGGTCATGGCTGAACCCACGTCGGCGGCCGCCGAGGCCGCAGTCATTCCCGAGCAGGCCGCCATCGCGCGGGCCGAGGCGCTCACGCACGAGCGCTTCGTGCACGACGGCGAGGACACCGCCGTCGCGCTTGCCCCTGGTTCGGCCCGGCGCCGCGCCCTGGACGACGCCCTGCGCGAGCTCGACGCGGGCGCCAAGGTCCCCTCGACCCGGTGGCGCCGGCGCTACGCCCTGCTGCTCGGGCTCGAGCGCCTGCTCAGCGAGGACGAGCCCCGCCTGGCCGACGGCACGCTGCTGAACCCCCATCAGGTCGATGCGCTCTCCGGCACGCTGACCGCGTTGCTGGCCGCCGCCCAGAACGGCCACTCCGCCACGCTGCACGCGGCCGAGCCGGTGCTCGCGGTCGAGGAGGAGGCACCCGCCCCGGAGCCGGCGCCCGCCGCCGAGGGCGACGAGCCCGAGGACGACGAGGACGAGCGCGACGACGAGGAGGACGACGAGCCCGAGCTGGCCGCCGACCGCGACGACGACGAGGACGACGAGCCCGACGACGAAGCGGACGACGACGAGGACGAGCCCGAAGACGAGGCGCCCGAGGAGTCCTGGGACGACGACCAGGAGCCCGATGTCGACGAGGACGTCGACGCGAGCGTCGCCGACGATCCCAACGCCTACAAGCGCTTCTGGTTCGAGCACGCCACCGGCTCCGGCAAGACGGTCGCCGCGATGGGCTTCGTCGAGGCATCTCGCACCGGCGGCATCCTCATCCTCACCCACCGGCGCAATCTCGTCGACCAGTTCCTCGGCGAGCTGCACGACCGCGGCTACGGACACCGCGAGTCGGGTCCGCTGCTCGACGGCGCCGGCACCGAGCTGGCCGAGGGTCCGGTCACGGTCGAGACCTACCAGTGGTTCGTGCGCAACGCCGGCCGCATCTCCGACGCCTACACGATCGTCATCTGCGACGAGGCCCACACCGCCCTGGGCGAGAAGACCTCGGCGGCGATCCGCGCGTGGACCGGCCCGATCTTCATCGGCATGACGGCGACGGGCGCGCTCATCGCTCGCCACGTCACCGACCTCTTCCCGACGCAGACGTCGCGCTTCGACCTCGCGCAGGCCGCGCGCCGCGGCGTCATCGCGCCGCTGCGCTGCATCCGCATCCCGCCGGGGCCCGGCGTGCGCACCATCGCCAAGGTGCCGCTGCGCCGCGGCGACGTCGACGTCGAGTTCGACCAGGAGCTCCTGGCCGAGCTGCTGGACCAGCTGCCGTTCAACATGGCGATCGCCGACCTCTACAAGACGCGCTTCAACGGCGTGCCCGGCGTCGTCTACGCCGCCGGCGTGCGCCACGCCTACAACGTCGCCGAGGCGTTCCGCGAGCTCGGCCTCAAGGCCCAGGCGGTCTCGGGCGAGACGCCCAAGCGCGAGCTGGCCGAGATCCTCGCCAACTACGAGCGCGGCGAGATCGACGTGCTCGTCAACGCGCAGCTGCTGGCCGAGGGCTGGAACTCCCCGCGGGCGACGGTGTGCATGCACCTGGCGCCGACCGCCTCCAAGCGCGTCTACCAGCAGCGCGTCGGCCGCGTGACGCGCCGCCATCCGGGCAAGGAGGCGGGCGTCGTCGTCGACTTCGTCCATCCGGCGACCAAGCACGACGACCCCGTCGTCACGCTCCACTCGCTCCTGGACCGCGACGTCTACCGCGGCGGAGCGATCGTCGTCGGGCCGGTGCGCCGCGGGCGCGGCCGGCGGGTCCGCGTCGAGCGCCGGGTCATCCCGGTGACCGCGGAGGAGGAGCGCCGGCACGAGGTCTTCGAGCGCGAGCTGTGGCGCATCGCGGTCGAGTACCTGGACTACGGCGAGCAGCACATGTGGGCGGCGCTCGCCGGAGCGCGCGTCGCGCCGAGCGGCTGGCGCCGCGCGCGGGCGATGCTGCACTTCGACCGCACGGGCGAGCTCAAGCGCCGCTTCCTGCTGACCGCGGTCGAGCGCAACCGCAACCCGCAGCTGCGCATCCGCGCGCTGCAGGAGATCGCCGCCGCCAAGGACGCCGAGGCCTTCGACCTGTCGATCGACGTCATCGGCACGTGGTCGCGCGACGAGCGCCGCGAGGGCGCCAAGGTCATGTTCCAGGCGCTGGCCGAGAAGCGCATCGGCCGCCGCGACCAGGCCAACGCGTGGATCTGGCGGCTGGCCGAGTACACGCGCGAGGTCCACGAGGAGTACGCGGTGCAGCGCTGGCCCGAGACCAAGCGCCTGCTCGGGCTGCTGGTCAACTCGTCGGGCGGCGCCCACGCGCGCAACGCCAGGCGGCTCGTTCACGCGGCGCGCAAGCAGGACCGCCGCCTGCAGGCGGCGCTGCTGGCGGCCGCGGTGGCGCACACGCCGGAGGCCGAGGAGGTGCTGCGCGGCGCGCGCACGCGCCTGGCCCGCAAGCCCAGCGCGCTGTCGCGCGAGCTGCTGCGCAACTTCCCCAAGGGCAAGGGCCGGCGCTCGCGCCGCCGGCGCAAGAAGGCCGCCGCCGAGGCGGCCGCGGCCGCCGCGCACGTGCGGGCCAACGGCGCGCCGGCGACGGTCGGGGCCGGGCCCGACGAGCAGATCGTCACCGAGGCGCTGACGTCCCAGGCCAACGAGGCCGCCCCCGCTGTCGACGAGCAGCCCTCGCTCGGCGGCGACGCGCGCGGCGAGCTCGACGAGCGCGTGGCCGAAGCGCTCGACGGAGACGGCCCCGCCGAGAAGGAGCCGGCCAAGCCGAGGCGGACCCGGCGG
>Ga0081540_1001175_pt1 | contig 22950 bp, 22 predicted proteins | sample TabmetS2T1R1_FD_71024 | JGI IMG/M metagenome (GOLD analysis project Ga0081540, IMG submission 71024) | Tabebuia heterophylla rhizosphere microbial communities from the University of Puerto Rico - S2T1R1 | ecosystem: Host-associated > Plants > Roots > Rhizosphere ... | reverse complement strand
GCCGCCCGCTGCCGTCTGGGATCGACACCATCGCCAATGGATGCGTAAGGCCGCCGGCGACTTCCTGCAGTTTCACCTTCACGTCGGCGCTGGCGGGCGCCGCCAGGGCCGCCACCGCGGCGGCAGCCATGCAGGCATACTTCACCATCAAGCGCATGTTTGTTTCCTCCGAAGACTTCCGTCGTTGCTATCGAATGCGTGCGATTTCCGTCAGTCAGACGGCTATCCAAGGATTGTTGGCACGCGCTTGTCAAGAATCGGTCTGGGTACCCCATGTTTGCTTGACAACTGCGATATATCTGATGGAACATAGCGTCAGGGAATGGGGCGCCACAATCGAAATCGAGGGTACTGCCTCAGCTTTTTTGGTTTTTGCGCCGGGACGACGTCCCGGGTAGAGCGCCCTTTATCAGCTGGCGTGCCTTGCGACCGATTGTTGGCCGCACAAATCAATTTGCGCACGGGAGGGAGCCATGCATCGAACACTGCTTCACATGCCACTGCTGGCGCTGACACTGGCTTTAGGCGCCGGTAGCCTCAAGGCCGCCGACCCCCTGCAGCCTTATCCCGTGAGGGGCGAAGTGGTGCAGCGGCTCAATGCCTTCGACAACCCGGAGGGCGCCATATTCAGTGCTGACGGGCAGTTCGTGTTCATTTCGAACTCGGCGGAACTCGGCATGCCCGACAAGGGCCTGCACTGGACCCATAAGGGCGGCTACATCAGCAAGCTCGCCGTGCAAGCCGACGGCTCGCTGAAAATGCTCAACGAAAAACTCATTACCGGCCTCACAGGTCCGCTCGGCATGGCGGTGATCCCGGTGGCGACCAAGAAATTCCCCGCCGGCACCATCTTTGTGATCGAGGCATGGGCGCCATTGGCGGAGGCCGACGGCACAGAGGTAAAGGACCCGAGCGTGCTCGACCCGAAGATCATCGGCTTCAACAGCGATGGGACGATGCTCGGCGCCATCAAGCTGGGAGCGGGATCGTCGGCTGCGGCCGCAGCCGGCGTGATCGCGACCTTGGGCAACGCGCTGGCGTTCGACAAAGAGGGCAACCTCTATGCCATTGATACGGGCATCGCCGGCGGCATTTTCAACCCGCCGATCGCAAGCAAGGGCGGCGGCGCCTACATGTTCCCCGTCTCGTCGCTCGATGCCTTGGCGGAGGGGCAATCCGCGCCAGTGTCATACATTGCCACACCCGAGGGCGGACCCGACGGCGTCGAGGTTGCTCCCGACGGCAGCATTCATTTCAACACGGTAGGTCCGGCGGCGGGTCTCAAGGATCCCGCAGAAGGCGGCATGTATCGTGTGACAAAGGAGGACTTTAAGGCTGGAAAGCTGCCCGCGCCGTTTGCGCGGGGCTTGGGGGCATTGGACGGCCTGGACTTCGTTGGCAATGTCCGCCTAGACACAGAAATCAAGAACACAAACAGCGTTATTGTCACGCCGCCGTCCGGGGCTCCGATGATGTTGACCTACGACAAGGACATCAAGCTGGCCGGGCCCGCCGACATTGCGGTGCGCAAGATGTCCGACGGCAGCTACCTGCTGGTGATCCCCGAGCTGGCGGCAACAACGCCCAACAAATCTGACAACCCCGTTACGGTCGTTCGGCTTCCGGCCAACTTTGAGCGACCTTGAGCCCGCTCATTGCGGCTGCGAGAGAGGTTTAGGCTCTTGCAGCGCGGGCTGCCCGCTCGCTGTGGGCTGCCGGGCCAAGACGCTGCGCTGGCGGAGTGAGCCCGCCAGCCCATCGAGGCCGCGGGGGTGTGACATCGCCTTGGTGTCACCGAACCCCGGGTCATCCGTAAAGAAGCAAACGCCTGGCGCCAAGCGTTTGCCGCGACTTTTCCAACTATTGCGTCTTGATCCAGACGGCCTTGACGTTGAGATATTCCTCGAGATGCTGCAGGCCCGACTCGCGCCCGTAGCCGCTCATTTTGTAGCCGCCGAACGGAACCGCCGGGTCCATGGCCTGGTAGCAGTTCACCCAAACCGAACCGGCGCGCAGGCCCTTGGCGAGGCGATGCGCCTTGCCCACGTCCCTGGTCCAGACGCCGCTGCCTAGTCCGAAGTTGGTGGCGTTTGCGCGTTTGATGACCTCCTCGACGTCATCGAACGGGATGGCGGAGATTACGGGACCGAAGATCTCTTCTTGGGCAATGCGCATTTCGTCACGGACATCCGCAAAGACGGTCGGCGGCACGAAGTAGCCTTTGGAAAATTCACCTTCCATAAGCCGCTCGCCCCCGACGACTGCGCGCGCGCCCTCCGACTTGCCGACGCCCAGGTAGCCGGTGACGCGCTTCAACTGCTCCTCGGAAACGAGGGGGCCGATCTGGGTTTCGGGGTCGATGCCGTTGCCGACCTTGAGGCTGTTACCGAACTGGCCGACCTTCTCAACGAATTCGTGGTAGACGCGGCGCTCCACGAACAGGCGGGTGCCGGCGCTGCAGATCTGACCGGAATTGGCGAATACCGCCATGCCAGCGCCAGGGACGGCGGCGGCGAGGTCCGCATCGGCGAAGACGATGTCCGGGGACTTGCCGCCGAGCTCGAGTGAGACGCGCTTGAGGTTGCCCGCGGAGGCCTGCACGATTTTTTGCCCCGTCAGGTGGGAGCCGGTGAAGGCCACTTTGTCGACGCCGGGGTGGGAGGCAAGCGCGGCGCCCGCGGTCTCACCGTAGCCGGGAACGATGTTGACGACACCGGGCGGAACACCGGCTTCAAGGATCAGCTCGCCCAAGCGCAAGGGTGTTAGTGGGGCCTCCTCGGCAGGCTTGAGGATTGTGGTGCAGCCGGTTGCCAGCGCCGGGCCGATCTTCCAGATCGAGGCGCCGAGAGGACCGTTCCAGGGGATGATCGCACCGACCACTCCCACCGGCTCCTTTGAAGTGTAAGAGAAAATCTCGCCAGGCAGCGAGTTCTCGATGGTCTCGCCGTGGAGGGACGTGGCCTTGCCTGCGTAGTACCGCAGCATGCCGAGCACGCGGCGCTTGTTGGCCATCGTTCGGCTGAGGGGTGCGCCCATATCCAGCGTGTCGAGGATGCTCAACTCTTCGAAATGCCGCTCGACGAGATCGGCGATCTTGAGCAGAAGCTGTTGGCGCTCAAAGGGCTTGGTCCGGCTCCAGGGGCCTTCGAGCGCCCTGCGCGCCGCCGCCACCGCACGGTTGATGTCATCCTTGTCGCCTTCGGAAACCTTGGCCAGCACCTCGCCGGTGGCGGGGTTTGTGCTGTTGAATGTCTTGCCGGAGGCGGCTTCGGTCCACTCCCCATCGATCAGCAGCCGCTTGACTTTGCCGTCCAGGAAAGGGTGCTTGGAGGTGCGTGCTTTCTCGATCACCGTCATGTCTTTGCTCCTGTCGTGGATCGTGTGTTGCGCAAGCTCATGGGCCGGCGACGAGTCCGGCTCAGTTCAGGTAGGTGCAATCGGCCTCGTCCGGCGCAGACTTAGTCTCCAGCCCGGACGCCATCTGCCGGATGGCGTCTTTCGCCAGCGAAAACGCAACCTCGAAGCCGTCCGCGGTGTTGAGCGTCAGAATGAGCTCGCCAGCGCCGCTGGCTTTCTCAAGCCTCCAATCGCCGAGAGGAAAGATCAGGCGCAGCGTGTCGTCACCGTATTTGGCGCGAATCGCCATGGAGGCTGCTTGTGGCAAGGTCATCAGCAGCTGCTGGATGCACTTGATTGGCAGCGTCAGGGAGGCTGGCTGGCCGCACGCGGATTTGAAATTGAGGCGGATAGCACTGCCGTCGGGGGCAACCTGACAGGTGGTGAGCGAGGTGCCGCTGATCTCGAGCATCTTTAGCCTATCTGGCTGAATGGTTCAACGATATATCCCATTGGGAATAACGAAGAGGATATATCCAAACGGGAATAGCGACAAGGGCATGGCCGGGCAACCTTGAGCGCGGGAAGCTGGGAACCGGTCGACTGAACAAGGCGCAATGCCGTCAAGGAGACAGATGGATGGCCAACTATCCGGAGCTGAAGCTTTATGTCGACGGCCAATGGGTCACACGCGCCGGCCGGCCTGTGATCAATCCGGCGGACGAAACCCTGCTCGGCGATGTGCCGCATGCAACCAAGGCCGACCTCGATCAGGCGCTGGCCGCGGCCGAGCAAGGCTTCAAGGTGTGGTCGCAGACCTCGCCGGCCAAACGCGCCGAGATCATTGGCAAAGCAGCCCGGCTGATGCGGGAACGCGTCGAGGACATGGCGGTGGCCATGACGCTCGAGCAGGGCAAGCCCATTGCCCAGTCGAGGCTCGAAATCCTGCGCGGCTGCGACATCATCGAATGGGACGCGCAGGAGGGCCGGCGCGCCTACGGCCGCGTCATCCCGTCAGTGCCGGGGATGCGCCACACCGTGTTGCGCCAGCCGATCGGGCCCGTGGCGGCGTTCTCGCCCTGGAACTTCCCGATGAGCTCGCCGGCGCGCAAGGTCGGTGGTGCGCTTTCCGCCGGCTGCTCCATCATCCTCAAAGCATCGGAGGAGACGCCGGCGGGTGCCGTGCAGCTCGTGAATGCGTTTGCCGATGCCGGCCTGCCCGCCGGCGTGCTCAACCTGGTATTTGGAGAGCCAGCCATGATCTCCGAGTACCTGATCCCGCAGCCGAGCATCCGGCTCGTGACTTTCACGGGGTCGATCCCCGTCGGCAAAACGCTTGCGGCAATGGCCGGGCAATACATGAAGCCCTGCATCATGGAGCTTGGCGGTCATGCGTCCGTGATCGTTTGCGATGACGTCGATCCCGTGCAGACCGCCGCTACGTCCGTCGTTGGCAAGACCCGTAACGCGGGGCAGGTATGTGTGTCGCCAACGCGGTGGTTCGTCGAGGAGCGCATCTACGACCAGTTCAGCAAGGCATTTGCCGAACAGGCCGCCGCCGTGAAGATCGGCAACGGCCTCGATCCGGACAATCAGATGGGGCCGCTCGCCAACTCACGCCGTGTCGACATGATGGAGGCGCTGGTGGCGGATGCGAAGGCCAAGGGCACCAAGGTGTTGACCGGCGGTAGCCGCCTCGGCAACCGGGGTTACTACTATCCCGTCACAGTGCTGGCCGATCTGCCCGACGATGCGCGAGCGATGAACGAGGAGCCGTTCGGACCGATGGCGCTCGTCAACCCGGTCAAGACCCTGGACGAGGCGATCGCAAAGGCGAACGCGTTGCCCTATGGCTTGGCCGGCTACGCGTTCACCAACTCGGCAAGCAAGGCGGAGCGGCTGGCGCACAGCGTCGAGGTCGGAAACTTGTCGATCAATCACTTTGTGGCGTCGCTGGCGGAGACGCCGTTCGGTGGAGTGAAGGAATCCGGATATGCGCGCGAGGGCGGCAGCGAGGGCCTAACGCACTATACGGTGGTGAAGAACGTCTCGCATCTGACCGCGTGAAGCAGGTTGAGCGCTTGCGGGGGGCGGCAGCCCTCGGGGTGCAACAGGCCTTCGCGCGGGATCATGGGGCCAAAGGCTTAACTGTGGGGGTTGGGGGCGGGAATGCGACGCGGTTACTGCTCGGCCGTGACAATCAGGCCCCGCCCGTTCCCTGAGCGATCGTTGCATCCTGCTCGGTCAGCACCCCGGCGATCTCGGTCGCTTGAGCGGGCTGAAAGGGAGCGGGAACGTCCCATCGGTTCCCGGCGTTGTAGAACGCTGGTATCGTAGCATTGGAGCGCCCTATGAAGGCCAAACGCTTTCTCTCGATCCTTGCGGCATCGCTCATTGCTTCAGCCGGATTAGCCTTGGCCCAGGACGAGGGCAAGCAGTCTCCCGCCAAGCAATCGGCTCCCTCTGAGTCTAACGACACACCCGGCCATGACGTTCAAACCGGCAAGCCTGAAACCGCCGAGAAGAATGCGAAGAACCAAAGAAAGAAAAGCAGCGGGGCCAACGATCAAAAGACAGGCCGGACCACACCAAGCAAGTAGTCTCGCGCAGGCTCGTCTTTTGCCGCTGCGGCGACGAAAGTCGATGCCGTCCTCGACGGCAATGATGGCGGCGCGAAATGGGCGGCCCGTGCGAAGCTCGGCTTCAAACCTACTCCGTGGCTAGCCTTGCTCGGAGTTCATTGTCGCGATCGCCGCGAGCGCCAGGGGGCTCAGACCTGAGCCTCCCTGTCCGGCGTGAGCTTGAATGTCGCGACGCATGCGCGGGTCCCAGAATTTGGCGATGTGATCGGCGATCTGAGGCGCGGCGCGCCGTGCCCTGCGCCGCGAAGAACGCCGCGATTTGGTTTCGCCATCATGACCAGCTTGTCAGGCTGCATGCTCGATCTCGGCTGTGCGCGTGCCCGCGGGCGCCACGGCCCCGGCGATCCGATGGGGATGCGTGAAAACCTCAAAGCCGTCGGCCCGGGCGATGGCGACCAGCGTGATGCCGGCCTGGTCCGCGGTCTCGAGGGCCAGCGTGGTCGGGGCGGAGACGGCGACAACGACCGGCGCGCCGGCCACAGCCGCCTTTTGCACCATTTCGACCGATACCCGGCTCGTTAGCACCACCAGGCCGTCGCTGGCTCGGACCTGGTCGCGATATAAGCGACCGATGAGCTTGTCGAGCGCGTTGTGGCGGCCCACGTCCTCTGCGATCGCCATCAGGCCTTTGGCGCGGGTCCATAAACTGGCGCCATGCACGGCGCGCGTCTGCTGGTTGAGCACTTGTGCCTCGGGCAAGGTCGCGAGCGCGTGGGCGATGTCTGCGGCCGTGACCGTGAGAGCCGCAGTCACGCGCGGACACCTCGGCAAGGCAACGTCCAGGCTCTCCACCCCGCATAGACCGCACCCGGTCGGTCCAGCCAGGTGCCTGCGGCGCTCGGCGAGGTTGCGGCCGCGAGCCGGGCGCAGCCACATCCGCAGCTCGATGCCCTTGTCCAGCTCGACGACATCAAGGCTGACGATTTCCTCCGCACTCGTGACGATCCGCTCGCTCAGGCTGAAGCCCAGCGCGAAATCTTTGAGAGCGGACGGTGAGGCCATCATCACCGCATAGGTCGAGCCGTCGTAGACGAAGGCCACCGGCACCTCGGTCGGCACCGCGCGCGCATGCTCCGCGGCAGAACGGACCGTCACGGGACCGGACCAGGATCGACGGCTCGCGCATCGCTATTGCGCCGCCTCCAGCGGTTCGATGCGCCGGCTCAGTTTGGAGAACGCATCGTAGTCCGCCGGGTAGTCGGTGGGACCATTGGAGGGGCTCACCTGCACTGCGGTGACCTTGTACTCTGGGCAGTTGGTGGCCCAGTCCGAGTATTCGGTGGTGACGACGTTGGCCTGCGTCATCGGGTGGTGGAAGGTGGTGTAGACCACGCCCGGCGCCACGCGGTCGGTGATGAGCGCGCGCAAGGCGGTCTCGCCGGCGCGGGAGGCAATGCGCACCCAATCGCCGTCCTTGACACCGCGCTGCTCGGCATCGTGCGGATTGATCTCGAGCCGATCCTCCTCATGCCACACCACATTGGCCGTGCCCCGCGTCTGGGCGCCGACGTTGTACTGCGAGAGAATGCGGCCGGTGGTCAGCAGCAGCGGCTAACGTGGGCCGGTGCGCTCGTCCGTCGGAATGTACTCAGTGAGCATGAACTTGCCCTTGCCGCGCGCGAATGTCGTCGCGTGCATGACGGGCGAGCCCATCGGATTGGCGTCGTTGCACGGCCACTGCACGGACCCCAACGCATTGAGCTTGGCAAAGCTGACGCCGGCAAAGGTTGGGGTGAGTTTCGCAATCTCGTCCATGATTTGGCTCGGATGCGTGTAGTTCCAGTCGAGCCCGACGGCCTTGGCGATCAGCTGTGTGATCTCCCAGTCGGCGTAGCCGTTGCGTTCAGTTGCCCACAAATCTTGCTGCGCTTCAGTCGAGTTGCGCTGTTCGGAATCACCGCCGCCACCCCACATGGCCAAGGGTCGCGCGTCGATTTCGCTTTGAGCCGCAAGCATAGGCCCGGTTGCGGGCGACCCCCTCGATAGCTCTACGTCCCAACAACCAGATCCCTTGACGGCCGCGGCAAAGGCGGAGATTGCGACGTCAGTTGAGCTTTCTTGCCTGCAGGTCTTTATCCCAGTAGGGATTGTTGCCAAAACGCTTGACCAGAAAATCGATGAACACGCGCACCTTGACGGGCAAGTGCCGGGTCGGCGGATAGAGCGCGCAGACGGAGAGCTCCGGCGCTCGGTATTTGGCGAGCACCGGGCGCAGCTTGCCCGCCTCAACGTCCGCGCCGGCGATGAAGGTCGGCAACAGAGCTATTCCCCGGCCTTTGACGGCGGCGTCTCTGAGCACCTCCGCATTGTTGCTGCACAGCTTCCACGGGACCTGCAGCCAGTGGTCGCCGTCCTTGCCGGTGAGCTTCCATTGCATGCCCGTGCCGAGATAACCGTAGGCGAGGCAATCATGTCGCCGCAGGTCCTCCGGGAGCTTGGGGGTGCCGCGCGCCTTCAGATAGTCCGGCGAGGCACAGAAGATCCTGTGCGCGGGCACGAGCCTTCTGGAGATCATGCTGCTCGAGCGCGCGTCGGCGATGCGGATGGTGAGATCGAAGCCCTCCTGCACGGTGTCGATCTGCTGGTCGCTGAGCGCGAGCTCAACCTGCAGATCGGGAAAGATCGCCATGAAGTCGGCGATGGCGTCGCCTAAGTGCAGTGTACCAAAGGACATTGGTGCGTTGATGCGCAGCACGCCGCGCGGTTGGCTATTGAGCTGCGCCGCCGCGCGCTCGGCATCCTCGACTTCGGCTAGAATGGTAAGGCAACGCTCGTAGTAGGCCCGGCCATTGTCGGTGGGGCTGGCACGGCGCGTCGTCCGGTGCAGCAGCTGCACGCCCAACTCGGTTTCGAGATCGATCACGTATTTGCTGATCGCCGAGCGCGACAGGCGCAGCTCCCGCGCCGCCTCCGAGAAGCTGCCATGGGCAACCACCCTGGTGAAGGCGCGCATGCTCGTGAGCTTGTCCATGGCCCGGATTGTCCTTTATTCGTAGACATAGTTGCCACGTGTTCGGTCATTGTCTACGGTCGACGTCGACGCGATATGTGCGCTAAGACGGTGACTTCCGCAATCGGCGGCCAACAGCGAGTTTCTTATGCACGGCATCCATCATGTGACGGCCATCGCCGGCAGCCCGGCGCGCAATCGGCACTTCTATGGCGATACGCTGGGGCTGCGCTTCGTCAAAAAGACCGTGAACTTCGACGACCCCGGCAGCTACCATTTCTATTACGGCGACGAGGTCGGCGCCCCGGGTAGTATTCTGACATTTTTCCCCTGGGAGCATGCCGCGCCCGGTCGGGGCGGGCTGGGCCTTGCACAAACCACGGCCTTTCGCGTGCCGGTCGGGTCGATCGGCTATTGGCTGCATCGGCTGGTCGAGAAGGGCGTAAAGCACGAGGCACCGGTACAGCGCTTCGGCGAGACGGTGCTGTCGTTGACCGATCCCGACGGCCTGGGCCTGGAATTGATCGGCGTCGCTGGCGCCGAGCGGGAGGCGGCTTGGACCAGTGGCGGCATTCCGGCCGAGCACGCCATCCGCGGGTTCCACGGCGTGACGCTGTTGCTCGATCAGGCGACCACCACCGGCGGCATCCTCACCGACGTTCTTGGCTTCCGCGAGCTGGGGCGGGAGGGGGCAAGGCTTCGCTATCAGGCAAACGCGGGTGTCGGCGGCAGCATCGACATCCGCGAAGCCGGGGGCTTTCTTGCCGGCCGGATGGGTCGGGGAATGGTGCACCACATCGCCTTCCGCGCCAGAGATGATGCCGAACAGGCGGAGATGGCGCGCAAGCTTGTCGCGGCCCATGGCCAGCATCCAACCGAGCAGAAGGACCGCCAGTATTTCCGCTCGATCTATTTCCGCGAACCAGGCGGCGGCCTGTTCGAGATTGCCACCGACGAGCCCGGTTTTACCATTGACGAGCCGCTCGCGTCGTTGGGCACGGCTTTGAAGTTGCCTCGCTTCCTCGAGCCGCGCCGGCGCGAGCTGGAAGCCGTCCTGCCCAAGCTGGAGGCCAGCGCGTGAGTGCACCCTCCTCTGTCCGTGCCGCCGGGGCGCCGCTGCAACGCGCCAGCGGCGCCGTGATCCTACTGCATGGGCGCGGCGCGACGGCCGAGAGCATGCTGTCGCTCGCCGACGCGCTGGCCGTGCCAGGGCTCGCTTACCTCGCGCCGCAGGCGCCGGGACACACCTGGTATCCTTATTCCTTCCTGGCTCCAATCGGTGACAACGAGCCCTCACTGTCGCGATCGCTGGCCACCGTCGGGCAGCTTGTCGAGGCGTTGCAGGCGCAGGGTTTCTCCAGCCAGCGGCTCGTGCTGCTTGGTTTCTCCCAGGGCGGCTGCCTGGCACTTGAGTACGCCGCCCGTCGGGCGCAGCGCTTTGGCGCGGTGATCGGCTTCAGCGCCGGGCTCATTGGTCCCGCGCTGGTGCCAGCCACCTATAGCGGTGCCTTCGCCGGCACGCCCGCCCTGCTCGGCTGCAGCGACATCGATCCGCACATTCCGCTTGCCCGTGTGCACGAGAGCGGCCGCGTGCTGCGCGGCATCGGCGCCGAGGTCGACGTGCGCATCTATCCCGGCATGGGCCATACCATCAACGAGGATGAGATTGGGCGCGCGCGTGCCTTGCTCGCGCGCGTGGACGAGGACGCGCCGTCAGGTTCGCCCCGGAGGAGAGCGGACTAAGCGAGCGATCCTTCGGCTGCTTGGCGTGCATGAGGCATTTGTCCCACACCGGCTCGCCGCCGAATTTGTCGACTAGGGTGTCAATCAAGGCCCTAACTTTCGCCGGCACGTGAGGCCCCGGCGGCCTGACCACGTGAATACCGGCATCGAAATGGACGTAGTCGACCAGGAGCGGTTCGAGCCGGCCGTCCACGATATCGTCTGACACAAGGAAGGATGGCAGCAGAGCAATGCCGAGGCCATCGATCGCCCATCGCACCCTGGCTTCGGCGCTGTCGGTGCGCAGACGTCCTTGCGGGTGGATCGAAATCGAACGCTTGCCGACTCGAAAGGGCCAGTCGGTCACGGAACCGCCCGTATTGATCAGGCACTCGTGCGCCGCGAGGTCGCTGGGCGTGGTAGGCCGTCCCATGCGCTTGAGGTATGCGGGGCTTGCCACCAGCACGCCGCGGACCGGGGCAATGCGGCGAGCGACCAGGCTGGAATCCTTGAGCTCCCCGATGCGGACGGCAGCATCGAACCGTTCGGCGATCAGATCAACCAGGCGGTCACTATAGAAGACTTCGATTTCGAGCTTCGGGTGCCGCAACGCCATCTCTGCGAGCACGGGCGTTATGTGACGAACACCAAAGGACAGCGGCGCTGACAAGCGCAGGCGTCCCAGCACACCCGCACCCTGCCGGGCCACCATTTCCTGCGCTTCCTCGAGTTCCGATAGGATAAGGTCGCTGCGGATCTTGAACTCAAGTCCCGCCTCCGTTGGGCTGATGCCGCGCGTCGTGCGGTTGAGCAGAGGCGTTCCCAGCTCCGCCTCCATGCGCGCGATGCGCCGGCTGACCATGGACTTGGACATGCCGAGGCGGTGCGCGGCGCGACCAAAGCCGCCGCTTTCGACGACTTCCACGAAGCTCTTAAGGTCCAGAAGCTCGACCATTTCTCTGTTCCCCGTGGCGCAACAGTCTGGTGCAAACAAACCGGATAGTGTCGCTCCGATAGCAACACTAGGTTTTGCGCCATGCCAATGCAAACCCAAACGAGGGGGCTCGAAACCGATGTCCAAGATTCTCGTCATTGCCAGCAGCGCACTCGCCGACACGTCGATCTCCAATCAGCTCATTCGGGATGCCCTAGCGGCGCTAACAACAGGCTATCCGGCTGCCGTGTTCAGTATGCGCGATCTCGGCAGCATGCCGGTCCCGCACCTGACACCGGACGCCGCCGCGGCGCTGCTGACAGGAAAGACGGAAAATGCGTCCCAGGCTGCGGCGCTTGCGCTGTCCGATGAGCTGATCGGCGAGCTCAAGGCGGCCGACACGATTGTGATTGGCGCGCCGATGTACAATTTCGGCATTCCTTCCACCTTGAAAGCCTGGTTCGATCACGTTCTGCGCGCCGGGATCACCTTCCGCTACACCGAGAGCGGGCCGGTTGGCCTCCTGCAGGGAAAGCGCGCCATCGTGGTTGAGACCAGAGGTGGCCATTATAGCGAGGGGCCTGGGCGGGCCATGGACGCGCAAGAACCGCACCTGCGTGCGATGCTTGGCTTCATAGGAATTGCCGACGTCACGTTCGTGCGTGCCGAAAAGCTTGGGCTTGGACCGCAAGCGCGCGAGCAATCGATCGGTGCCGCGCGGGCGCAGCTCTCGGACGTTATCCGCGACCAGTATCGCCGCGCAGCTTAGGCCCTGGGCCAAGCGGTAACCTCAAACACCCCATCGGTTGAGGCGACCGCGCCGCCGTGTGTGGGGGGCGGAAATGATCTGCGCCTGCGGTGTGACGCCGACGGGACAAAAACCGCCAAAGGATCAGGAAAGCACAAGGACGGCGGCACCACAATCGGATCTGAACCACACCCCAAGGCCGCCGTTTGCACCAACCGGATCTTAGCTTTTGCCCGCCACCTCGGGTGCGCCGCGCTAACTGCAACGGGCTACCGTCCCGGCGGGAAGCCCAAGCAACGGGAGTTTCCTCTCTATGCCAACGGCTGCGAACAAAGCAACGGGGCGCGGCGCCAACCCAACCGAAGCGGTTGCGTGCTCCCTGCCACCCTTCCTCTCCTCGGCACTGGCCGCGGCTTTATGGGCCTAGTCGGCTGGTGGCGGAAAAGGCGCTCAGAGTTGCTTGATGCATGCCACCGGCGCGCTGGCCTTCTGCATTTTTCAGCGAGCCGGTTGCGCGCGTACTCTGCATGCGAGCGCGATATTCGTGATCTGCATAGCGCCGAGCGTGACGCCTGGCGGCATCCCGCACGCTTTCTGTCCTTCGCCGCCGCTGACTCAGATTTACGCGTCATTTGACGCCGCGCCTGCGCGAAGCCGCGCCTTGCATCTCTGGTCCGCCAGCACGCCGCCCCTGAATCTAGCGCTCGGTTTTGAACTCGCCTAGCTACAGCTAGTCGACCTTCGTTGGAAGGCGCTGAAGCGCATGAGAACGCTAGCCTTGGTATGGGTCCCAGCGTGCGCGCCAACAAAAGTGAAGCCTTGTCGACCCGCCTAACCGGGAGAGCGAGGGGCGCCTCGGCCTGGTGGACTTGAATTAGTAAGCTGGATCGCTGTCAGTCGGGGCGCGATAGACCAGCACTTCGGTCGATGGCGCGTGGGCAGTTTTCGTGCGGTTAGTATCTACACCATGCGAAAGCAAAAGCCCGCCGGCAAACAGAAGCGTGACCACACTGACGAAAAGGGCGGCGATAATCGAGATTGTCGTCTCGTTGTAGCTGTCGATGTGATTATCGTTCGCCGTGTTCGTGAGGGGGGGATGGTCTCGAGGTCCCTGATCCATCTCAGTTCTCCTCTGATATTCTGATTGTGAACGCCATCCATGCGGGTGCGTTCCCGGTAGAGACCTCGTGTGATAACAATGCGGGGGCAACTGGGGGGCGACAAGGCCCGAATTTGGTTAATGCGGGCGCGCAAACATCCTCCCCGCCACCGGATGGACCACACTAAGATGCCGTAAAGCCAAACCAGGCCAGCAATCCCGCAATCACAAATGCCACCCAACTCACCCAGACGGGTATATCTGTCTGACCAATCGTCACCGGCCAACCGGCCAATGCTCGCCAAAGCTGCAGGATCGCAACGAGCGCAAAGATCGCGCCGGCAAGGTGTGAATAGCTAATCGGGTCCAAAAGGAGCTCCAGTGATTAACCCGGCAGCACCGGAAGGTTGCGCTTCTCTCGCGAGCCATACGCCTACTTTGCGGGCGGCCTAGTCTTGTCCTGTTCACTCAAGAATTTTATGCGCTCGCGCGCCATGCGGTGGCAGGTGCGGTCGTAGTCTTTTTTGCTCATGTGCGTCGAGGCATCCCAATGGCTGCGGCAATCTTTATACCATGCGTTCATGCGCTCACGCAGATCATGGTCATACTGGCCTATGGCTCTGGTACCCACACCTTTCGATGGTGACGAATGAGGGCGCTTGGATTGCGCGTCAGATTGGGCGCTGGCTCCAGTCCAAGTAAGGAGTAATGCAATCGCGCAGAGGCTCGGGAATGTACGCATGACGCACCGCTATTTTAAGCCGTTGGTTGGTTTAGTGGCCTCTTTGCCGTAGCAGTCGGACCGCTTTTTTTGCGTTTTTTTTCTGAGTTTTTGACAGAGAAACCGGTTGGGCTGGATTAAGCCGCCGCTCTCTGCCAATGCCATTCATCTACGCTAACCTCACCAGCAGCAGCCTGCGACCCCACTACCATTTTAGATGTCACGCCAGTCATAGGCTTTGTCAGCGTGGTGACCTCTTTGCCGTAGTCCTCGCCCGCCTTGTGCCAGAAATCGGCATAAGCACCCAAAATCTCATTAGGCGAACGACAGCCCGTAAGACGGTGCATCAACGCAATGTCTTCTTGCAGCCGGCTGGCCACGAAACCTTGCCACCGACTTGCGATTGTGCGCAAGCCTTCCTGGGCTTGGGCATTACCTTTCAGCGTCGCGGCCAAAAATGGGTTCAACGCACTCATCGCGAGGGCGGGTGCCAAAAACACCTTCCAGCTGTCGCTAGTATTGCCGTTGCTCGTTTCGTGTCGGCCAGCCATCTATTTTCCTGCAAAACATCGGCAATTGTGACCCGCACATGCAGCACCCAACTGCACAGGTCTAGCCGACACAATCCGGTTTATCCCCATATTTGGCTTCGCGGTTACCCGCGGTGGAGTGCCGTCCTGACCGCGCGTCACCGGTGGGGGAGCGATAACCTTACTGATATTTTTCGTCCGACCGCGGCCTATGGACCTGCGGATCAGCGCATCTCTTGGATGATTTCGGGTTTACCCCAATCGCGGGATGGCAACGTGTTGTGCGTCATCGAACATGAAGGAGGAGCACGCGCGTCCAACCACTATTCGCGGCTTGAGAACAGGTTCGCGAGCCACTTTTGGGAGCAAAAACGAGCTGGTGGCATGGGCAATGGAAACTTGCAGTGGACGACCGATGAGAGCTTGCCCGTTGGCAAGGGGGCGACGGCGCAAGAATTCTTCGCTACGGCCGGTGACTATAACCTCCGGATTAAGGTTGCCCCGTTGGGCGAAGGTGATCTTAAGGTCAACGGCCGAAAGGTATCGCAGGTCGACAATGCGAAAGATCGTCGTCAGGCGTTTCGCGAACTTGCAGCCAGGGCCGAGCAATACCTGAGCGAGCGAGAAGGCAATAGCAGCAAGCTGCGACTGCCCGCTGTTAAGGCAAAACTGCTTGAGGGTAAGAGAGGGCTCATTGTCGGCATCGCCAATGATCAGTCAATCGCGTGGGGTTGCGCCAAAGCATTCCGGGCATTCGGCGCTGAGGTCGCGGTTACCTATCTCAATGACAAGGCAAAGAAGTACGTTGAGCCGCTAGCCCGCGTCTTGGAAGCACCGATCTTCATGCCCCTTGACGTGAGCGTACCTGGCCAAATGGAGGCCGTGTTCGAACGCATGGCCGAGCACTGGGGAAAGATTGATTTTGTAGTTCATTCGATCGCGTTCTCGCCCAAGGAGGCATTGCAGGGGCGCGTTGTGGACGTACCGTATGACGGTTTTGTCACCACAATGGGAGTGTCCTGTTGGACCTTCATTCGCATGGCGCATTTAGCCGAGCCGCTCCTGCGCAAGGGGGGTAGCCTATTTACGATGACCTACTACGGTAGCCAGATGGTGGTTAAGAACTACAACATCATGGGCGTCGCCAAGGCGGCACTTGAAAGCGCCGTCCGCTACATTGCTGCCGAGCTTGGTCCCAAAGGCATTCGCGTGCACGCCATTTCTCCTGGCCCGCTTGCGACGCGGGCGGCATCCGGAATTCCCGAGTTCGACCGACTGCTCGATAAAGCGAAAGCTAAGGCGCCGGCACGTTCTCTCGTCAGCATTGATGACGTGGGCGTTGCGACGGCATTTCTTGCGCATGATGCCGCGCGGTTGATCACTGGCGACGTGCTTTACGTCGATGGCGGGTATCACATCATCGACTAAGTGTATGCGACAGATGAGGCCCAGACGGTGCCCGTCCTTTTGGCATGTCCTTACGCTATGGCATGAAGAGACGATCTAGCTGCGCGTTGGGATTTCCGCACGGCCTGGTCCGGCTTCGACCCGATGGAACGTCGGCAGTCGGTGGACTTACACTTGTCGCCGCTGGTCAATCGACCACCAGTGACCCCAGAGCCAGGGCTGCTCTCCCTAGTCTCCTCTGGTGTGACATCCCACCTTTAGGGCAGCACAAGATGTTCAAGCCGGGAGGACCTTCCGTGGTCAAGATCATTTTGATGATTGGCGCCATCTTGATGTTGTGGTCATCAAATGCAACCACGCAAGAAAGGGTCGTGGGAGGCAAGTGCAGGGCCGACCTCCAGAAGCACATCCGCGATGTGTCACTTCCATGCCTGGTGATGCTTGCTAAGTTCGCTGAAGTTCGCAGATTTCGCAAAGATTGCAGTGCCCACATACGGCAACAGTGTGCGAGTGCCAAGCGTGAAGGGGGAGAGTTCGAGGATTGCCTGAAGTCGGCTGTCGATGGCCTGAGCGATACTTGTAAAGACGCTCTCGCGCGAGCGGTCCGTCGCGCTCGCACGTCCAATGTGCGCCCCAATAGCGGGCCGGCGCCCAATCATTTGAGCGCCGGCCCTACCGCACGGACAGTTGACGCGGGAGCCAAGCCTATGGCCGAGGCGTCAACCCCGCCTTTTCCTCAACGCGAAGCAGATAGGGGTTGAACAGCTGCGCGGCACTGAACAGCGCATATACCAGCCCGAGGGCCGCCAATGTGTAGCCGGGATCGAACAATCCCGCGAGCGTTCCGCCAACGGCCGTCGAGACGGGCAGTATGGTCCAGGCGATCAGGCGGCGTATCGAGAAGACGCGTCCCTGCAGCTCGCGCGGCGTATGCGCTTGCCAGATCGACTGCGAATGGGCGTTGAGGATCGGTCCCATCGCCGCGCCGAGCGACGCGGCCGCGGCGCTGAGCAGAACAAGTGATGAAATGCCGTAGACGACCTGCAAAATTCCCGCAACCAGCATCGGCAGGAGAACGCCGTAAACGCGGTTGTGCTTTAATCCGCCCCAGGTGCTGACGAGCAAGCCGGCGAGCACCCCGCCAATGCCGCTCATGATCCCAAGCAGCGCAAGGGTTGTCTCGAAGCTGAGGCCATGCGCCGCCGCATCGGCGGCAAGGTTGAACTTGACCAACAGCGGCACTATCACGCCTGCCGGAGCGCCGGCCATGTTGGCGATCACGAAAGCCGAGAGCAACCACAGCAGTGGTGGCCTGCGCCAGATGAAGATAGCGCCCTCTTGGACGTCGGCCCACAGGCCCTGTTCGATGCGGCCGCCGGCGCCGAGGTCCGATCGCCGCGGGGAGGGCACATGCACGGCCAGAAGCACCGCCGCGCAAAAGAGGAAAGTGAGGGCGTCGATGGCGATCACAAGCGGCGTGCCGTCCCGCATGGCGGGGAAAGGCGGCAAGGGCGCGCCCAGTGCAGGCAACGCAATGATCAGTGCCGCCAGCGCCGGTGAGATGATGCCTGACAGTGACCAGGTGGTCTGCATCATGCCATTGGCCCGGGGCAGCTGGCTGTCCGGCACCAGCATGGCGTAAGAGGCATCAAAGGCTGCATAATGGAAGGCACCGGCGGTTGCAGCGAAGATGCCGATCACCACGAGCATCCAGACTTGAAGATTTCCGGTCAGCATCAGCGCCAGAGTGAGGGCTGCTGTGGCGCCATTGGCGAGGTTGGTCGCGATCATGATCTGCCGACGGTCGTGGCGATCGGCCCAGGCGCCCGCCAACGGGCCGCCGAACACGAACGGGATCGTGAAGCCAAGGCTTAGGGCGGTGAAGGCCAGGGCGAGTTCGGCTTTTTGCTCGGGCGCGGGATAGAGCACCTGTGCCAAATACACGTTCAGAGCAAAACCCGTCATGCCGCTGCCAACGACGGACAACGACTGGGCCGCCCAGACTATGATGAAGGTGCGGAACCCGTGCTGGGGAGGCGTATAGGTCATGTGGGCCACGCTCGTGCGCAAAGGCTCAAACTCGTCGATGGTCAGCGGACGCTAAACAGCTGAATGGCTTGCATGGTTCGATCCCCAGCGCTGTCGCGAGATGCCGTCTTCGGCTGGTCCGGTGCCGCCTTTCGCTCACCCACCGCCGCAGACCTCGGCCCGATGCATTGGGCGTTTTAAAGTCGTGTGCCACGCCAAGCGTCTCGTTCTCCAACCGGCGGGCCCGATGGCCAAGTTAAGCCCGTCGGCGGATACCGATGGTCAAGCCTCCTTGCTGGCCCCGATTTCGGACGTCGCCTGTGCCATCCATGTGCAGCCGCACAACCGGACGAACGGCTCGGCTTTTTGGGGCAAGGATCCGATCGGCAGGCGGCCGAACGGCTTAACGGGCTGGAGTTCTCGTGCAGCGGATAGGTCGGCGCGGCGCGGCCGCTCAAACGATCCGATTTGGGGGGCGTGAACCGGCGAGGACGGCGTCGATTCCGGCGAGCAGCACGCTTGCCATCTTGAGTCGGGCCGTCAAGGTTGAACTCCCCTGGTGCGGTTGCAGGAAGACATTGGGAAGATCGAGGTATCTGGCATCCAGGTGCGGCTCGTTGTTGAACACGTCCAGCCCGGCCGCGGCGATGCGACCCGATCGCAGCGCCGCGATGAGCGCATCGTCTTCGACGAGATCGCCGCGCGCGATATTGACCAGGATGGGGTTGCTGGGCAACTTTTCGATCCTAGCGCCATTGAGAAGTCCCTTGCTGTGCGGCGTCGAGGGCGCTGCCAGGATCAACACATCGCTGACGGCGAGCAAGCCTTCGAGCGTGGGATGGTAGTTGGCATTCTCCTCCAGCTGGGCGTCAAGGCGGCGGCGGTTGTGGTAGTGGACGCTCATGTCGAAGGCGCGGGCCCGCCGTGCGATCGTGCGCCCAATGCGCCCCATGCCCACGATGCCGATGCGGCGCCCGGTCAGCTCGATACCTATGAGCTGCGTCGGCGTCCAGCCAGACCATTTTTTTCCGTAAAGCAAGGCGGCGCCCTCGCGCGCTCGGCGCGCCGCGCCGAGCATCAACAAGATGGCCATCTCGGCCACGGAATTGCTCAAAACGTCGGGCGTCGAGAGGACGGCGATGCCGCGCCGCGCCGCGGCGTCGAGATCGATGTGCTCGATCCCCACAGAGTAGGTCGCAAGGATGCGCAGCCGTTTTGGCAATCGGGCAATGGCGTCAGCATCCAAGCGATCGAAAGCCGTCACCGCCATGGCATCGGCGCCGCCGGCCGCTTGCTGTAACTCGTCAGGGGTCAGGCAACGATCGTGCGGATTGACCCAAACGTCATGCCGATTCCGGAACAACGCGAGAGCCTCGACCGGGAGCGCCCGCGTCACGGCAACGTCGAGCCGCGGCAAATCCTCAATTTCGCCGACCATACTCACCTCGTTGGCAAAGTCCCAAGTCCATTGGCCGCCTGCGGCACCGATGGTGCGGGCAAGCCGAAAGCGATGGCTTGGCGCGACCGTTGCCGCCATGGCGTCGGTGCCCGCAAGGGCCGCGCGATTCCCAGCGGTAGGATCGGTATCAGCCAAGATCCATGGCTTTGAGCGCTGCCTTGCAACGCTGCTTGCCTCCGGTTGCCCAATGGGCGGACCAAGACCAAACTATTACAAGGGCAAATGCTACTCCAGCCACCAAAGCAAACAACGGGCCTTGCGCCAAGCAGGCAACGCCGCCGACCAAGTACAAAGGGATGCACACTGCGCTGAGTGGTCGCAACGGTCCGCGAGTAAAATGGGGGCACACAAGAGGCCATGCACGATCAACGCCGTCAGCCGGGATGCGAACCCTGCGAGGCGTCGAACCGACCGTGACAATAAATCGAAGTGGGCGAAGCTGTGGCCTGGTCTCGCCCGCCGTCACGGCGCTGCCGCTCCCTGTTTTTCAGCTGATGCGGATCTTCGGCTGCACCAGCGCGTTGATCCGATCGGCTAGCCACAGCAGCGAGGCGCGTGTTGGTCCATGCAGCGAGAGCTGGTGGCGGCGGTAAAGCACCGCGTGGCTCAACTGCGCGAAACGGCCCTTGATGAAACCGCCCTTGAAGACGCCGAAGCGGCCGAGCCTACCGAACGCGTTATAGTCGCTGAGCGCGACCAGGGCGCCCAGATCGTGGAAGCTGTACGCCGGCACCGGCGTGCCCGCTCGCAGCCAAGCCGGCAGATGGCGGATCAGGTGCACGGCCTGCTGGTTGGCAACCTGGGCGGTCGAGGGGAGCGGCCGCTCCGCGCCCTCGGGCACCAGGCTGGCGCAATCGCCCACGGCAAAGATATGGTGTTCGCCCTTGGCCAGCAGATTGGAGCCGACAACGACCTGGCCAACGCGGTTGAGCTCCAAGCCGCTCTCCTCGTAGCTGCCAGCGGCGCGGATGCCCGCCGCCCAGACCTTCAGAGCGGCGGGGATGCGTTCGCCATCCTTGAGCAGGAAGCCCTGTGCATCGGCCGCCACGACCCTCACCCCGGTGCGCAACTCCACGCCCAGCGCTCGCAGCAGGGACGCGGCCGAGCTGGAAACCGCTTCCGGGAAGGCGTTGAGGATGCGCGGCGCGCTCTCCAGTAGGGTTAGACGCAGTCGCTGGCGGATGTCCGCCCCGCCGTAGCCGGCCGCCAACTCGACCATCCGGCTCAGCTCGGCGGCTAACTCCACGCCGGTGGCGCCGCCACCAACAATGGCAATATCGATGTCTTCGCCCTGCGCGAAACTGCGCACCACCTGCGCGCGCAGCCGCGCGTTGAAAGCGTCGGCTTGGTCGTAGCTGTCGATGAAGTGGCAGTGTTCGATGACGCCCGGTGTGCCGAAGTCGTTGGCGCGACTGCCGAAGGCCAACACGAGCACGTTGTAGTCCAACTCGCGGGCGCCAGCGATCGTCTCGTCGGCCAACCGCATCGGCGCGAGGCGAATGCGTCGGGCGGTACGGTCGATGGCCTCGAGCTGCCCGGGCACGAATTCGAAATGGTGCGTGCGCGCGTGCGCCACGAACTGCACCTGCTGTTCGTAGAGGTTCCAGGTGCCAGCGGCGAAGGTATGCAGCATTGGCTTCCAGACGTGGATCCAGCCGCGGTCGACCAGGCTGACCCGTGCCAGACCGCGACGACCCAGCGTATGCCCCAGCCGGGTTGCCATAATGAGCCCGGCGACGCCGCCACCGACCACGACGACATGTGGCGCTTCATGTTGGTTCGCCTTCGCCGGCGGTTTTACCGCCGGGAGCGGCAGGCTTGGTCTGTCGTTCATCGTCTTGTCCGCGAAGGAGCCTTGACTTCTCGGTCTGCTCCGCCGCCAGCACGCCTAAGCAAAAAAAACGCCCCGTCAAAGATCGGGGCGCGTGTTAGACTTGCGCATTGCTATAGGGTCCAAAGTGGGAAGCGGACTGAGAATGAAGCATCTATAGCAAGGGCCTACATATCGCCGGTGTTTCGCCGGCGATCTCGGTGCGACACCCGAGAGGGCCGGGGGCAAAGCCCTAGACAAACGCAAAGAAGACCCGTGACGGTCACCTTGCATACCTTCAAGGACGCTTTGGCGGCTCGTCGGGCACCATGACACCGGGTGAGGCTCCCCGGCACGCCAGACCGATTTGGCGGCGACCGCCGTGTTGCGTCCCGACTTTATCCGCAAGGCTGTTAACCAAATCGGGACCAGCTGACGCGTCGGTTCGTTGACATGCGAAAGCCCCGGGCTCTCGCCCGGGGCTTTTCAGCGCTGCCGCCACAATCAGGGCCCTCGGAAGGTGCCCGCAATAAGCGACGTCGCAGCGGGCTCGCGGCTTGGTTATCTGTAGTCCCGATCGCCGGGGCAGACGAAGTTGGGGTGTTGTCCTGGCACGCTATCACTCCAGCCCGAAACTTTACAGTCCGCGGCGCTCGCCATGGCCGACGCCCCGGCGAGTACAGAGAGGCCCAACAAGGCCGTCATAATCGTTCGCATCGTCATTCTCCTTGGGTGTGAATATCCGTCACCTGATTAATATAGCTGCATATGCAGGAAGATTTAGGGGTATCACAGAGCATTGAGCGGGTGTGATATGGATGCGGACTGCGCATGCCCCAGATGAGGGGCGCAATTCTGCGCGAAAGCATCCTTAAGCCTGACGAAGTTGAGCGCCACGGCGGCTCGAGCTGCCGGCGCGCGCGGCCGGGCGCCCGGCCGCGGTGGCCAGCGCGGCGTACGTGACGCTGGCGCTGGACCCGAATCGCGCGGCAGCCGAGCAGCGGCTCAACACGTTCCTCGAGACGTATTACGCGGCACCGGCACGGACGATCCTCGCGCGCCAGGCGACGTACGCGGGTCCGATCGAGGGCTGCGCGGAGTGGCTCCAGCGCTGGATCGACGCCGGGTCGCGCCATTTCGCGCTCCGCTTCGCGGGCGGCGATCAGCTCAAGCAGGTCGACGAGACCGCGACGAAGCTCTTGCCGCGGCTCAAGCGAGGCTGATCGCGCGGCGTCGCCCGGGCGGGCGCGGGCTCGCGCTACGCCAGCTCGACCTCGGCGCTCATCGCGATGGTGCCCTCGGGCGTGACGGCCCAGAGCTCAGAGCCCTTGGCGGTCGGCCGTCCGCGGAGCTCGAACGCCGCCGTGTCGAACAGCGGCGCCCGCGCCTGGGTCGTGTAGGCCGTGATGCGGCGACCGGGGTTGCAGTCTCGGGCGAAGTCGATGAGCAACGTGGTCGTCAGCGGCCCGTGCACGACCAGGCCCGGATAGCCCTCGACGTCCATCGCCCACGCGCGGTCGTAGTGAATCCGGTGACTGTTGAACGTGAGCGCCGAGTAGCGGAA
>Ga0081540_1001174_pt1 | contig 22953 bp, 16 predicted proteins | sample TabmetS2T1R1_FD_71024 | JGI IMG/M metagenome (GOLD analysis project Ga0081540, IMG submission 71024) | Tabebuia heterophylla rhizosphere microbial communities from the University of Puerto Rico - S2T1R1 | ecosystem: Host-associated > Plants > Roots > Rhizosphere ... | reverse complement strand
ACCGGCCCGGTGGCCGACCTCTCGCCGGCGCATCAGCGACGATGAGGCGGTGAGCAGCACGCCACGTCGACCTCTCTATCGCTGGGAGGTGATGGCCGCCCTCGTCGATCAGCGCATCCTCGGCGTCGTCCGGGCCGCAGGCCCCGACGAGGCGGTGCAGGCGTCTCGGCGGCTGCTGGCGGCCGGGCTGCGCTGCGTCGAGATCGCGTTCACCACGCCGCGGGCGGCCGAGGCCATCAGGGTGATCGCCGCGGACGCGCCGCCCGACGCCGTCATCGGCGCCGGCACGGTCCTCGACCCGGTGGCCGCCGCCGCGGCCGTCGACGCCGGCGCGGCCTTCCTCGTGGCCCCGGACCTGCGGGCGTCGGTGGTGCGGGCAGCCCACCACCACGGCGTGGCCGTGCTTCCCGGGGCGGGGACGGTCACCGAAGTCCGGCAGGCGCTGCAGCTCGGTGCGGACGCCGTCAAGCTGTTCCCGGCCTCGCACCTGGGACCCAGGTGGCTGCGCGACGTGCGGGCCGCGCTCCCGCGCACCCCGGTGGTGCCGACCGGTGGCGTGACCGCGGCCGACGTCCCGGAATGGATCGCCGCGGGAGCCGTGGCGTGCGGGATCGGCTCGTGGCTGACGGAACCGGACGACGAGCCGACCACGTGGCAGCGGGTCGCCGAGGTGCTCGAGGCCGCACACCAGGTCAGTCGGCCCAGTCGAACGTCCTCGTGACCGCCTTCTTCCACTGCGCATAGAGCCGCTCGCGCTCGTCGTCCGCCATCGCGGGCAGCCACCGGGCCCCCTCGGACCAGTTCCGGCGCAGGTCGTCGAGGCCGTTCCAGTAGCCCACCGCCAGCCCGGCGGCGTACGCCGCCCCGAGCGCGGTCGTCTCGGTCACCTCCGGCCGGACGATGTCCACGCCGAGCTGGTCCGCCTGGAACTGCATGAGCAGCTCGTTGACCACCATCCCGCCGTCGACCTTGAGCTCGGTCAACTCGACCCCGGAGTCCGCGCGCATCGCGTCGACGACCTCTCGGGTCTGGAACGCGGTCGCCTCCAGTGCCGCCCTGGCGACGTGGCCACGGCTCACGAACCGGGTCAGGCCCACCAGCGCTCCGCGCGCGTCGGACCGCCAGTAGGGCGCGAAGAGGCCGGAGAACGCCGGCACGAAGTAGGCGCCGCCGTTGTCCTCCACCGTGCGGGCCAGCACCTCCACCTCGGAGGCCGAGCTGATCAGCCCGAGGTTGTCGCGCAGCCACTGCACCAGGGAACCGGTCACCGCGATCGATCCTTCGAGCGCGTACACCGGGGCGTTCGAGCCCACGCGGTAGCACACCGTCTCGAGCAGGCCGTGCTCGCTGCGAACGCGCTGCTCGCCGGTGTTGAGGAGCAGGAAGTTGCCCGTGCCGTAGGTGTTCTTGCCGCTCCCGACGTCGAAGCACACCTGCCCGAACGTCGCGGCCTGCTGGTCGCCGAGCGCTCCCGCCAGCGGGACGCCGGCGAGCAGCCCGGAGGCCCGGGCGGTGCCGTACACCTGCGACGACGATTGGATCTGCGGCAGCATCGAGATCGGCAGACCCATCTCCGCTGCGATGTCCTCGTCCCACGCCAGCCGGTCGAGGTCCATCAGCAAGGTTCGCGAGGCGTTCGTGACGTCCGTCAGGTGCAGCCCGCCCTCGGCGCCGCCGGTCGCGTTCCACAGCAGCCAGCTGTCGATCGTGCCGAGGAGCAGGTCGCCGCGCTCGGCGGCGTCCTGGGCGCCGTCGACCTCGTCCAGGATCCACCGCGCCTTCGGTCCGGCGAAGTACGTCGCCAGCGGCAGTCCGGTCGCGGCGCGGTAGCGGTCGTTCCCTCCGCCCAGCGCGCCGAGCCGGTCGCAGATCGGCTGCGTCCTGGTGTCCTGCCAGACGATCGCGTTGTACACCGGCTTTCCGGTGTGCCGGTCCCAGACGACCGTCGTCTCCCGCTGGTTCGTGATCCCGGCGGCGACGACGTCCGTGGCGGTCGCGTCAGCCCGCGCCAGCGCGCCGGCCACCACCTGCCGAGTGTTGTCCCAGATCTCCACCGGGTCGTGCTCCACCCAGCCGGGGCGCGGGAGGATCTGGCGGTGCTCGACCTGGTCGGCCGCGACGATCCCCCCCGAGCGGTCGAAAAGGATGCAGCGGGTGCTCGTCGTGCCCTGGTCGATGGCGGCCACGTACTGCTGCGTCACCGGGCAAGGCTGCCATGCGCGCGGCCACCCGTGCACGTGTCGGCTGTCGCGGACCCGCTTCGCACCCGATGGTGCAGTGGCAGCATGGGTGCAGTGACGAACCGTGGTCTTTCGGATGCAGGCCGTGACGTCGTGGGTCCTCTGCTGCTCGGCGCCTGGGACGCCTTCCTCGGCGCGGCGCAGGCTGCCGACCTCGACCGCCCGACCCGGCTGCCGGGCTGGCGGGCCAAGGAGGTCTGCGTCCACCTCGGCGTCTGGAACGACCACTCGGCGTTGGACGGCCTCCTCGCCTCCGCCGGGTCGGGCGGCGGTGGTGGGGTGCCGAACGTCGCCGCGGCGAACGACCGGGTCGCCCTGGCGCACCGCGGGGCACCCCGGGCGGAGATTCTGCACGCGTTGCGCCGGCACCGCGACGCCGTCGAGGCGTACCTCGAGACCGCTCCGCTCGGGCTGGACGCGGTGCCGACGGCCGGCCCCGTCGGCGTCCTCCCGCTGCTGTCGGTCATCGTCGGCGAGTGCTACGAGCTCGCCGTCCACGCGCTCGACTTGCGGGACTGCGGCGCCGGCGACCCCCCCGAGCGCCTGCTGGACGCCGGCCTCGCCGCACTCGCCGACGTCACGGGCGCGCTGGCCGCGACGCACGCCCTCCCGGGCTCGGCCACCCTGCTCGCGCCGACCGGCGGCTGGCGGTTCGAGGCCCTGGACGGCGGCTGGCAGGTCGAGCGAGTCCCGCGGACGACGACGGTCGAGGGGCCGGCCGTCGAGGGCGAGGCCGCGGCGATCCTGGACGCGTCCGCGGGCCGCGCCAACCCCGTCGCCTTGCTCGCCCGACGCCGACTCACCCTGAGCGACCCCACCGGCCTGCTCGCGCTCGCCCCGCTGGCCGATGTCACACCGAACCTGCCCGGCGGCCCGATCCTGCGGCTGGCCGCGCGCTCGCTCTCCGGAGCCGCGGAGCTCGTCGGCCGGCTGCGCCGCTGACGGGCCGTCTCGGCCAGCCCCTAGACTCCGCGGGAGCAGCTCACCGTCTGGAGGCATCCGTGTCCGACGCGTCGTCGACCGCAGCGCCAAACCGGCCCGACATCAAGCCCCGGAGCCGGGAGGTCACCGACGGTCTCGAGCGCGCTGCAGCGCGAGGCATGCTCCGCGCCGTCGGCATGACGGACGAGGACTGGCCCAAGCCTCAGATCGGCATCGCCAGCTCGTGGAACGAGATCACCCCCTGCAACCTCTCGTTGGATCGGCTGGCGCAGGCGAGCAAGGAGGGCGTGCACGCCGCGGGTGGCTACCCGTTGGAGTTCGGCACGATCTCGGTCAGCGACGGCATTTCGATGGGGCACGAGGGGATGCACTTCTCGCTGGTGTCCCGCGAGATCATCGCAGACAGCGTCGAGACCGTGATGATGGCCGAGCGGCTCGACGGGTCGGTGCTCCTCGCGGGGTGCGACAAGTCCTTGCCCGGCATGCTCATGGCAGCCGCCCGGCTCGACCTCGCGAGCGTGTTCCTCTACGCCGGGTCGATCATGCCCGGCATCGCTCGCCTCTCCGACGGCAGCGAGAAGCAGGTCACGATCATCGACGCGTTCGAGGCCGTCGGCGCCTGTGCGCGGGGACTGATGAGCCGGGCGGACGTCGACGCCATCGAGCGGGCCATCTGCCCGGGCGAGGGCGCCTGCGGCGGCATGTACACCGCCAACACCATGGCGGCAGTCGCGGAGGCGATGGGCATGTCGCTGCCGGGCAGCGCCTCTCCGCCCAGCGCCGACCGGCGGCGCGACGGCTTCGCCCGCAAGTCCGGGCAGGCCGTCGTCGAGCTGCTGCGCCGCGGGATCACGGCCCGACAGGTCATGACGAAGGAGGCGTTCGAGAACGCCATCGCCGTCGTGATGGCGTTCGGTGGCTCGACGAACGCCGTCCTTCACCTGATGGCCATCGCGCACGAGGCCGACGTCGACCTGTCCCTCGACGACTTCCGGCGCATCGGCGCCCGCGTGCCGCACCTGGCCGACGTCAAACCCTTCGGCCGGTTCGTGATGACGGACGTCGACCGCGTCGGCGGCGTCCCCGTCGTGCTGCGCGCCCTCTTGGACGCCGGACTGCTGCACGGCGACGCCTTGACCGTCACCGGCAGGACCGTCGCGGAGAACCTCGAGGTGGTGTCCCCTCCGGACGTCGACGGCAAGGTGCTTCGCGCCCTGTCGCAGCCGATCCATCGCACCGGCGGCATCACGATGCTCCGCGGGTCGCTGGCCCCCGATGGGGCGGTGGTCAAGACCGCCGGGTTCGACCAGGACGTGGTCGAGGGCACCGCGAAGGTGTTCGACCGCGAGCAGGGCGCGATGGACGCCCTCGAGAAGGGCGAGATCGTCGCCGGTGACGTCGTGGTGATCCGGTACGAGGGCCCCAAGGGTGGCCCCGGCATGCGCGAGATGCTCGCGATCACCGCGGCGATCAAGGGTGCGGGCTTGGGCAAGGACGTGCTGCTGGTCACCGACGGCCGCTTCTCGGGTGGTACGACCGGGCTCTGTGTCGGGCACATCGCCCCCGAGGCGGTCGACGCCGGTCCGATCGCGTTCGTCCGCGACGGCGACCGGATCCGCCTGGACGTGGCGCGGGAGACGCTGGACCTGGTGGTCGACGAGGGCGAGCTCGCCCGGCGGAGGGAGGGCTGGACACCGTTGCCGCCGCGCTACACCCGCGGTGTGCTGGCCAAGTACACGAGGCTGGTCGGGTCGGCGTCCCGGGGAGCGGTCTGCGGCTAGCCGAGCCTGTCGAGGCGACGGCGACAGGGGACTCGGCGACGGGGACGGGGGAGGCGGCGATGGGGGCTGCGGCGACAGGTCCCGCGCGGCGGCGCTCCGTCCTGCCGGTCGGCCTGGTCGCGAGCGTGCTCGTCGTCGTCGGCACCCTGGCCGCTGGCTCCTGGCCGCTGGGCGCGCGCCTCGGATGGACGGCCGGGGTCGGTGTCGCCTGCACATCGGTCCTGGCCATCCGCCCGTCGCGACGCGGGCGTCGATCGCGGCTCGCCTGGGCAGCCGTGGCCGGGGGCGCCGCGCTGACGACCGCGGCGCTCGTGGGCGCCGCCGCCGGGTGGCCACCGCCCGTGGTGTGGTTCGGCCTCCGGACGGCGGCGCTGATCGCCTTCGCCGTAGGGTTGTTCGCGACCTCTCGGGTCCGGCGTGACCTCCGCGGGTGGGGGCTCCTGCTGCTGGACGGCTGGCTGATCGGGGCGTCGTCCTTCGCCCTCGCCTGGCTCGGCCTCACGATCACCGCGCAGCCGCAGTCCCCGGAGGCCGTGCTCGTGGGGCCCGGCGTCTTCGTCCCCGTCGACCTCGTGATCGCGAGCATCTGGGCGGGCCTGGTGCTCCGGCTCCCGGTCCGCGCCCGCGTCCCGGCCCTGGTGGTGCTGCTCGCCTGCGTCACGGCGGTCGCTGCCGACACGGCGTGGGCGGTGGCCGCCGCCGACCGGTGGGGGGCGGGTCTGTGGCTCGCCGTCCTGGTACTCCTGGCGACGGCCTCGACGCTGGGCCGATTCGGGATGGGGGGCGCCCACCCGGGCGAGACGCCGCCGCGCGTCGCCCGGGTGTCGCAGGTGGTCGTCGTTCCCGGCCTCCTCGCCGCCTTCCTGGCGCCGCGGGCCGGTGGCGTCACGGTCCTCGTGGCGGCCAGCCTGCTCTGCGCACTCGCCGCCCAGATCCTGCTCGCGGCGCTGGAGTACACCCGGCTGTGGCGGCAGCTCCAGGACCAGGCCGAACGGCTGGACGCCGTGGTCAGGGAGAGCGGCGATGCGATCCTGCAAATCGACGGCCGCGGGCGGGTGGAGTTCGCGAACGACGCGGCGGTCGAGGTGCTGGGGCGTGCTCCACAGGAGCTCGCCGGACGCCAGGTGGTCGGGCTCCTGCACCCGGCGGATCGCCGGCGCGCCGCCGGCGAGCTCCTGCGGCTGGAGCGGACCGGCGTCGACGCCGTCCGGGTGGCTGCGCAGGTGCGGCATCCGGACGGGTGGCGACATGTCGAGGCGACCGTACGCCGACGCCACGGCGGCGCCGGGTACACGCTGTCGGCCCGGGACGTGAGCGAGCGCGTCCGGCTGGAGGGGAGGTTACGACGCGAGGCGGACACTGACGCCCTGACGGGTTTGATGAGCCGGACGGCCTTCTTCGCCGCCGCGGCGGATCGGCTGTGGGAGGGGCCGGCGGCCGTGTTGTTCCTGGACCTGGACGGCTTCAAGACCATCAACGACACCGAGGGTCACGGGACGGGCGATCGGCTGCTGACGCAGTCCGCGCAGGCCATCGCCGGCGTCCTCGGTCCGCTCGACGTCGCCGCCCGCCTGGGCGGCGACGAGTTCGCCGTGCTGGTTCCGCGCCCCCGCCCCGACCAGGCCATCGCCACCGCCGAACGCCTCGTCCGTGCGCTCGGCGACGACATCACCTCCCCACTCGGTGCGCGGCTCAGCGCGAGTGTCGGCGTCGCGATCGACGGCCCACTCATCCCGGAGGGAGCCGCCGCGCTGCTCAGGAACGCCGACCTGGCCATGTACGAGGCCAAGAAGCGAGGCGGACGCAGGTGGGTGCTCTTCGAGCCGTGGATGCGCAGCCGGCTGCTGCAGCAGACACGGCTGCGGGCGGCCCTCGCGCGCGCGATCGAGGACGAGGCGCTGCGCCTGGAGGTGCAGCCGGTGGTGTCGCTGCGCCGCGGCGAGCGGATCGGCTTCGAGGCGCTCGTCCGGTGGGAGGACGCCGGGGAGCTGCGCGCGGCCGCGGACGTCGTCCCGTTCGCGGCGGAGACGCCGCTGGTCGTGCCGCTCGGGTCCTGGGGGCTGCGCACGGCGCTCGGCTGGCTGGCCACCTGGCCGGAGGCGAGGGTCGGCGTCGCGGTCGGCGTCGCCGGCCGACAGCTCGCCGAACCCGGGTTCACCGAGCTCGTCCGTGCGCAGCTCGCCACCAGCGGAGTCGACCCGGCGCGCCTCACCCTCGAGATCACCGAGCGCACCGCGGTCGACGACGTGGCCCGCGCCCGCGCCGTCCTCCGGCCGCTGCGCGATCTGGGCGTGCACGTGGTGCTGGACGACTTCGGCGCCGGCCTGTCGTCGCTGGCCTACCTGGCCGTGCTCCCGGTCGACGGGCTGAAGATCGACGGGCGGTTCGTCGCCGGGCTCGGCGTCCGGGCGACGGACGACGCCGCGGTCCGAGCCATCCTCTCGCTGGCCGGAGACCTCGGGCTGAGCGTCGTGGCCGAGGGTGTCGAGACTCGGCGGCAGGCCGACGCGCTGGTCGCGCACGGCTGCGAGCTCGGCCAAGGACTCCTGTACGGACCCGCCGTCCTGATCGAGGATCTGCCACAGGTCACACCCTCCGCACGCTAGGGACGACCCGGTGCTGGCTCCGGGGTGCGACTGATCCACCTCGGGCATAGCCTCGCCGGCAGGCAGGGCAGAACGTCCGTTTCGCACCCTCGACGAGGTGGGCCATGCACGTGGTGTCGGCGGCGAACCCTCTTCTGCGCCTGGACCTCGGTGCGCTGGACTGGGTGATCATCGCGATCTACTTCATCATCGTCGTCGGCATCGGCGTGGCCGCCCGGCGTTCGGTGGCGACCAGCGAGGACTTCTTCCTCGCCGGCCGGGCCCTGCCCGCCTGGGTCACCGGTCTCGCGTTCATCTCGGCGAACCTGGGCGCCATCGAGGTCCTCGGGATGGCGGCCAACGGCGCCCAGTACGGCACGTCGACCGTCCACTTCTACTGGATCGGTGCCGTGCCCGCGATGGTGTTCCTCGGCGTCGTGATGATGCCGTTCTACTACTCGTCCCGCGTTCACAGTGTCCCGGAGTACATGCGGCGCCGCTTCAACTCCTCGAGCCACCTGCTGAACGGGCTCAGTTTCGCGCTCGCCCAGGTGCTCACCGCGGGTGTCAACCTGTACGCCCTCGCGGTCGTCATCGAGGCCCTGATCGGCTGGCCACAATGGCTGGCGATCATCGTGTCCGCGGCGCTCGTCCTCGCGTACATCACCCTGGGTGGGCTGTCCGGCGCGGTCTACAACGAGGTGCTGCAGTTCTTCGTCATCATCGCCGGGCTGATCCCCATCGTCGTGGTCGGGCTCTACCGGGCGGGCGGCTGGAGCGGCGTGCAGGAGAAGGTCAACAACCCGGCGTTCTTCAGCACCTGGGGTGGTACGCAGGTGGGCCACTGGACGAATCCCCTCGGCGACTGGATCGGGATCGTGTTCGGGCTGGGATTCGCGCTGTCGTTCGGCTACTGGACGACGAACTTCGCCGAGGTGCAGCGGGCGCTGGCGGCCAAGGACCTCAGCTCCGCGCAGCGGACGCCGCTCATCGGCGCCTTCCCCAAGATCTTCATCCCGGCCCTGACCATCATCCCGGGGCTCATCGCGCTCGCTCTCATCCCGAGCTTCAAGCAGCCCGGCGCCAACTACAACTACGCGATCCCGAACCTCATGCGCATATTGCTGCCCACGGGTGTGCTCGGGATCGCGCTGACCGGACTGCTCGCCGCGTTCATGGCAGGCATGGCCGCGAACGTCAGCGGCTTCAACACCGTCTTCACCTACGACGTCTGGCGCGCCTACGTCGTGCGCGGCCGGGAGGACGGGTACTACCTGGCGGTGGGCCGCATCGTCACCGTCATCGGCGTGATCGCGGGAATCGGAACCGCGTTCTACGCGGCCAGGTTCAGCAACATCATGAACTACATCCAGAGCCTGTTCTCCTACTTCAACGCCCCGCTGTTCGCGGTCTTCATCCTCGCCCTCTACTGGCGTCGGGCGTCGCCCTGGGCCGGCGTGTGGGGCCAGCTGGCCGGCATCGCCGCGGCCTTCGCCTTCCACTACATCGGCCCGAACATCAATTACTTCCACGCCGGGCAGACAGCGTCCGGCGAGGTGAACCTGCAGATGGTGAACTTCTACGGCGCGATCGCGGCGGTGGTGGTCGCCTGGGTCGTGATGGTCGTCGTGACGTCGTTCACGCCCGCGAAACCCGAGCAGGAGCTGGTGGGGTTGGTCTCCGGGCTGCCCGATCCGCACGGTCCGGACGTGGAGGCGGCCAAGCAGGTGCAGGTCTGGTGGAAGCGCCCAGTGGTGCTCGGGGCCATCGCCCTCGGCATCACCCTCATCCTGTCGATCATCTTCCGCTAGGAGGGCGACATGTCGGAGACGCCGTTCCACGACGAGAAGGATGCCTCCACCAGCCTGTTCGACCTGCGCTACCTCATCGGTGGCCTGTTCACCTTCTACGGGGTGCTCCTGATCGTCGCGAGCTTCTTCGTGCCGCACGACAAGTCCGGGGACATCGACATCAACCTCTGGTTGGGCCTGGGCATGCTGATCCTCGGCGTGTTCTTCCTCGGATGGGCACGACTGCGGCCGTTGCGGGTGGAGGGCCGGTCGGCGCTCGCCGAGGCGGAGGCACAGGCAGACGCGGATCACGACGAGAGGCGACCGGGTACCTAGTGAGGGCACGCTCTCCCGCCCATTCCACGGACCGGGCCGGTCGTCTCGACGCACGAGACGGCCGGCCCGTCGATTGACAGCGCTCAGCCGTGCACGTCAGGGTGAGACCATGCGCAAGCTCCTCGTACTTGGCCGGCGCGCCGGCTGAGTCGTTCCCGACCGCCGAGCGCGCGACCCCTCGCCTGCCCGCCCGGGCCGAGGGGTCTTTTCATGCCCGCAGACCCCGCTGCACCGAGGGAGAGGCCGAGATGTCTGGCCACCGGAACGGACCCGAGACCACCCCGCCCGTGTTCGGCGAGGAGATGACCGGGGCGAGCAGCGTCGTCCGCTCGCTCGAGGCGCTCGGCGTCGAGGTCGTGTTCGGCATCCCCGGCGGAGCCATCCTCCCGCTCTACGACCCGCTGATGGACAGTCGCAGCGTCCGGCACATCCTCGTGCGGCACGAGCAGGGGGCCGGGCACGCCGCCGAGGGCTACGCCTCGGCGACCGGACGCGTCGGGGTCTGCATGGCCACGTCGGGTCCCGGCGCCACCAACCTCGTCACACCCATCGCCGACGCCTACATGGACTCGGTGCCGCTCCTCGCCATCACCGGGCAGGTGCCCGGCGCAGCGATCGGGACCGACGCGTTCCAAGAGGCGGACATCTCCGGCATCACGATGCCGATCACCAAGCACAACTACCTGGTGACCGATCCGGCCGACATCGCCCACACGCTGGCCGAGGCGTTCCACATCGCCCGCTCCGGGCGACCGGGGCCGGTCCTGGTGGACATCACCAAGGACGCCCTGCAGTCCACCACCCGCTTCGCGATGCCGGACCGGCTCGACCTGCCGGGGTACCGGCCCGTGACGCGCCCGCACGGCAAGCAGGTCCGCGAGGCGGCCCGGCTGATCCTGGAGTCCCAGCGGCCGGTGCTGTACGTCGGCGGCGGGGTGATCCGGGCCCGCGCCAGCGAGCAACTGCGTCGGCTCACCGAGCTCACGGGTGCGCCCGTCGTGACGACGCTCATGGCCCGTGGCGCGCTACCCGACAGCCACCCCAACAACCTCGGCATGCCGGGCATGCACGGCACGGTCGCCGCGGTCGCCGCACTGCAGCGGGCCGACCTTCTCGTCAGCCTCGGCGCCCGCTTCGACGACCGGGTGACCGGCAAGCTCTCGACGTTCGCCCCGCACGCCAGCGTCGTCCACGCCGACATCGACCCCGCCGAGATCTCGAAGAACCGGACGGCCGACGTCCCGATCGTGGGCGACGCCCGCGAGGTGATCGACGAGCTCGTCGCCGTCCTGGAGACCGAGGCCGCGCAGGGGCGGCGTCCGGACCTGGGAGGGTGGTGGGCCTGGATCGACGGTGTGCGGGCCACCTACCCGCTCGGATACACCGAACCCCCGGACGGCGAGGTCTCCCCGCAACGGGTCATCCAGCGGATCGGTCAGCTGGCCGGCCCGCACGCCCTGTACGTCGCCGGTGTCGGCCAGCACCAGATGTGGGCCTCGCAGTTCATCCGCTACGAGCACCCCAACACCTGGATCAACTCAGGCGGCCTCGGCACCATGGGCTTCGCCGTGCCGGCGGCGATGGGCGCCAAGGTCGGCCGGCCCGACCGGACCGTCTGGGCGATCGACGGCGACGGCTGCTTCCAGATGACCAACCAGGAGCTCGCCACCTGCGTCGTCAACGACATCCCCATCAAGGTGGCAGTGATCAACAACTCGAGCCTCGGCATGGTCCGGCAGTGGCAGACGCTCTTCTACGCCGAGCGCTACTCCAACACCGACCTGCACACCTCGGCCGGGGGGAGGCGCATCCCCGACTTCGTGAAGCTCGCGGAGGCCTACGGCTGCGTCGGCCTGCGGTGCGAGCGGCCCGAGGACGTCGACGCGACGATCGAGAAGGCCATGTCCATCAACGACGTACCCGTCGTCGTCGACTTCGTCGTGCACCGGGACGCGATGGTCTGGCCGATGGTGCCCGCCGGGGTGAGCAACGACGACATCCAGGTCGCGCGCGGGATGAGCCCGACCTGGGACCGTGAGGACTGAACTGAAGTGAGGACTGAACCGACGTGAGGACCGAGCGAGGCCGAGGAGCGGCGCAGTCATGAGCAAGCACACCCTGTCCGTGCTGGTCGAGAACCGGCCCGGCGTCCTCACCCGGGTGGCGGCCCTGTTCGCCCGGCGCGGCTTCAACATCCACTCGCTCGCCGTCGGGCCGACCGAGCATCCCGAGGTGTCGCGCATCACCGTCGTGGTGGACGTCGACGAGCTGCCGCTGGAGCAGGTGACGAAGCAGCTCAACAAGCTCGTCAACGTCCTCAAGATCGTGGAGCTGGAGCCGTCGGCGTCCGTGCAGCGCGAGCTGCTGCTCGTCAAGGTGAAGGCGGATCTGCAGACGCGCTCGCACGTCCTGGAGACGGTGCAACTGTTCCGCGCCAAGGTCGTGGACGTCGCCCCCGACGCCGTCACGATCGAGATCACCGGGACGTCGGACAAGCTCGAGGCGTTCCTGCGGGTGCTGGAGCCGTTCGGCATCCGCGAGCTCGTCCAGTCCGGCCTCGTTGCGGTCGGCCGCGGCAGCCGGTCGATCGCGGACCGGGCCCTGCGCTCGGCCTGACCCGGGTCGACCCTGGGGCTAGGGTCGACCGCAACCCTTTCCGCTCGAAGGAGAGTTCCCCGTGGCCGAGATGTTCTACGACACCGACGCCGACCTGTCCGTCATCCAGGGCCGAAACGTGGCCGTGCTCGGGTACGGCAGCCAGGGTCATGCGCACGCGCTCAGCCTGCGCGACTCGGGAGTCGATGTGCGGGTCGGCCTCGCCGACGGCAGCAGGAGCCGGTCCAAGGCCGAGGCCCAGGGCCTACGCGTCGTGACGCCGGCGCAGGCTGTCGAGGAGTCGGACGTGATCATGGTGCTGGTGCCCGACCACGTGCAGCGTCGGCTGTACGCCGAGGCGGTCGAGCCCAACATCGCCGAGGGCGACGCGCTGTTCTTCGCGCACGGCTTCAACATCCGCTTCGGCTACGTGAAGCCACCGGCCGGGGTCGACGTCTGCATGGTCGCGCCGAAGGGGCCCGGTCACCTCGTCCGCCGCGAGTTCGCCGACGGCCGGGGGGTCCCCGTGCTCGTCGCCGTCGAGGAGGACGCCACCGGCAAGGCCTGGCCGTTGACCCTGTCCTATGCGAAGGGGATCGGCGGCCTGCGTGCGGGCGGCATCAGGACGACCTTCACCGAGGAGACGGAGACCGACCTGTTCGGTGAGCAGGCCGTGCTCTGCGGTGGGATGTCCCGGCTGGTCCAGGCGGGCTTCGAGGTCCTCACCGAGGCCGGCTACCAGCCGGAGATCGCGTACTTCGAGTGCCTGCACGAGCTGAAGCTCATCGTCGACCTGATGTACGAGGGCGGGATCGCCAAGCAGCGCTGGAGCGTCTCGGACACCGCCGAGTACGGCGACTACGTCTCCGGTCCTCGGATCATCGACGAGTCCGTCAAGCAGCGGATGCGCGAGGTCCTCGCGGACATCAAGGACGGCTCGTTCGCGGCGCGGTTCATCGCCGATCAGGACGCCGGCGCGCCCGAGTTCACCCGACTGCGCGCCGAGGGCGAGCGGCACCCCATCGAGGCCACCGGCCGCGAGCTGCGCACGCTGATGAGCTGGGTCAAGGGCGGCGACGCCGACTACGTCGAGGGCACAGCGGCACGCTGAGGGATCGACGCCGCAGGACCGCGGCTTCGACGTCTCGCTGCGTCCGCATCGCGGACGGTGCCCGGCGGCGTGCGTGCCCCCTCCTACACTCCCGGGGTGGCTTCGCCAGCGTCGTCCCGGCCCGTCGTGCTCATCGCCGAGGAGCTGTCACCGGCGACCGTCGAGGCGCTCGGCCCCGACTTCGAGATCCGATCGGTCGACGGCACGGACCGTGCCGCCCTGCTGGCCGCGATCGGCGACGCCGACGCGATCCTCGTCCGCTCGGCCACGCAGGTCGACGCCGAGGTGCTCGCCGCGGCCCGGCGGCTTCGGGTGGTCGCCCGGGCCGGCGTCGGGCTCGACAACGTCAACGTCCGCGCCGCCACGCAGGCCGGCGTGATGGTGGTCAACGCACCGACGTCGAACATCGTGTCGGCGGCCGAGCATGCCGTGGCGCTGATCCTCGCGGCCGCCCGGCACGTGCCACAGGCCAACGCGGCGTTGCGGGCGGGGCGGTGGAAGCGCTCGGCGTACACCGGGACGGAGTTGTTCGAGAAGACGCTCGGGGTGGTCGGTCTGGGCCGGATCGGCGTCCTCGTCGCCCAACGCCTCGCCGCGTTCGGCATGACGGTCCTCGCCTACGACCCCTACGTGAGCAGCGCGCGCGCCGGGCAGCTCGGCGTCCGGCTCGTCGGCCTCGACGAGCTGCTCGCCGCCTCGGACGTCATCACCGTGCACCTCCCGAAGACGCCGGAGACGGTCGGCCTGCTCGGCGCCGAGGCGTTGCGCAAGGTCAAGCCGACCGCGCTCGTCGTCAATGCCGCCCGCGGCGGGATCGTCGACGAGGCCGCGCTGTACGCCGCGATCAAGGAGGGCCGGGTCGCGGGCGCGGCGCTCGACGTGTTCGCCTCGGAACCGTGCACGGACAGCGCGCTGTTCGAGCTGGACTCGGTGGTCGCCACTCCGCACCTGGGCGCCTCGACCGCCGAGGCGCAGGAGCGGGCCGGCGTGTCGGTGGCACGCTCGGTGCGTCTGGCGCTCGCGGGGGAGTTGGTCCCGGACGCCGTGAACGTGTCCGGCGGCGTCATCGCGGAGGAGGTCCGCCCAGGGATCCCGCTGGTCGAGAAGCTCGGCCGGGTCTTCACCGCCCTCGCGGGCGGCGTCCCCGCCCAGCTCGACGTCGAGGTGCACGGGGAGATCACTGAGCACGACGTCACAGTCCTGCAGCTGGCGGCGCTGAAGGGACTGTTCCGCGACGTCGTCGAGGAGCAGGTCTCCTACGTCAACGCGCCGGTGCTCGCCACCGAACGTGGGATCGAGGTGCGCCTGCTGACCGATGCCGTCAGTCCCGAGTTCCGCAACGTCCTCGTGCTGCGCGGGACGCTGGCGGACGGGACCCAGGTCTCCGTGGCCGGCACGCTGACCGGCCCGAAGCAGGTCGAGAAGCTCGTCGGGGTCGACGGGCTCGACCTGGAGTTGACGCTGGCGGACCACATGCTCGTGCTCCGCTACACCGACCGACCCGGTGTGATCGGCACGATCGGCGGCCTGCTCGGCGCGGCCGGCGTCAACATTGCGGCAATGCAGGTGGCGAGGGCGGCCGAGGGCGGCGAGGCCGTCGGCGTCCTGACCGTCGACCAGGCGCCCCCGCCTGCCGTGCTCGACGACATCGTGCGCGAGGTGGGCGCGAGCGCCGGGCGGCTGGTCGACCTTTCCGAGTAGGGCGTGCGGCCGGCCGCTGAGGTAACCTGGTCGTCACCATGCGGCAGGCCCTCATCCTTGGTCGCCGCGGCGGGAACTGACAGGTCGGCGCCCGCCGCGGGGATCCCGCGCGTGCCGACCATCACGGTTCCTGTGCCGGCCCACCGGCCGGTTCTCTTCTGATCGCGCCGGGCGGCCCTTGTGATCGCGTCCGACGGCGCCGATATCCCAGCACGCGGCAGCCGCCGCCCTTGGTTCGACGTTTTCCGAGAGAAGGCACCGACATGGACGACACCGACGCCCGCAAGGCCGTGCAGGAGTCGATGGACCGCCGAGATCAGGGCGCCAGCTCCTGACCGTCCCCCCCCGCGCGACGGCCGAACCACTCGGCGCGTCGCGCGCCGCTTCCTGCGAGGATCAAGGCGTGCACGCACCCGACATCGAGGACGACCCGAAGGCCCGGGTCGTCGTTGCCGCGCCCAACCGGATGGCAGCTCAGGCGGGCGCCCGCCTCGGCGCCGAGGGCGGCAGCGCGGTGGACGCGGCCCTGGCGGCCATGCTCGTCACGTTCGTCACCGAGCCCGGCGTCGTGTCCATCGGAGGCGGCGCCTTCGTGACCGTGGCCCCGCCCGGGCACCCGGCGGTCACCGTCGACGGCTACGTCGAGATGCCCGGCCGAGGGCTCCCGCCGTCCGCGTTCCGGCACGGCACCCGCGAGATCGTCAGCGACTACGCCGGCGGGACGACGATGACCGTGGGCCCGGGCTCCGTCGGAACGCCGGGCGCCTTGCCCGCCTTCGAGGAGGCGCACCGCCGCTTCGGGCACGTCCCGTGGCGCGCGCTCGTCGAACCGGCTCTGGAGATCACCCGGTCCGGATTCCCGATGGGCTCGGCCGCCAACTACTACCTGGGCTACCTGGGCTGCGAGCTGCTCGCCGAGGACGCGGAGGCGCTCGCCGCCGTCTCGCGCCCCGACGGCTCCGTGGTCGGCGTAGGGGAGACCGTCGTCATCCCGCACCTGGCCGGGTTCCTCGAGCGGGTCGCGGTCGAAGGCGCGGCGGCCCTCTTCACGGGCGACGTCGCGCGGACGTTCGTGGCCGACATGGCGGCCCGAGGGGGCATCGTCACGCAGGCCGACCTGGACGCCTTCACGGCCGCGGTCCGCCCCGCCTCGCGCGTGCGAGTCGCGGACTGGACGATCGCCACCAACCCGCCGCCCGCGATCGGCGGGCCCGTGCTCGCCGCGATGCTGATCTTGATGGACGGTCACCCCGCCGACAAGTGGTCGGACGCCGATCTCGAGCGGTGGGTGGCCGTGCAGCGAGCCGTCCTGCGGCACCGGGCGGCCGAGCTCGACGTCACGTCGGACCGCGCCCGGGCCGGGCAGGCGCTGCTCGACGGGGTCGTCGCCGGCGGGCAGAAGTGGCTCGGCGTCGCGCCGTCCACCGCTCACGTCAGCGTCGTCGACGTCGACGGCTTCGCCTGCTCGGTGACGGCGTCGTCCGGGTACGGCGCCGGCGTCAGCATCCCCGGCACGGGCGTGTGGCTGAACAACTGCCTCGGCGAGCATGAGCTCAACCGTGGCGGGCTGCACACGCTGGCCCCCGGGGAGCGGCTGGCCTCGAACATGGCGCCCAGCGTCGCCCGGCGTCCGGACGGGGCGGTTCTCGCGATCGGCAGTCCCGGCGCGGACCGGATCACGACCGCGCTCGCCCAGGTCATCGCCTCGTTCGCGCACGGCGGGTACGACCTTCAGGACGCGATCGACCGGCCCCGGGTGCACGTGTCCCGGGCGGCGGACGGGACGGAGATCCTGCACCACGAGGAGGACATCGCCATACCGAAGGGCGTCTCGCTGCCGATCAAGAAGTATCCCGCTAGGGCGATGTTCATGGGCGGCGTCGCGGCAGCGTTGCGCGAGGCGGACGGGGCCCTGATCGGTGCCGCCGACCCCCGCCGCACGGGTGCCGTCGCCCTCGGCTGATCAAGGAATACGCGTAAGGTCAGGTGCATGCCGCAGTCGATCCGCCTCGCCGTCGTGCCCGGAGACGGCATCGGTCCCGAGGTCGTCGCCGAGGGCCTGAAGGTCCTGCGCGCAGCCGTCGACGGGGTCGCGCAGGTCGAGACCACCGAGTACGACCTCGGCGCGCGACGCTGGCACGCCACCGGTGAGACCCTGCCCGACTCCGTGCTGGCGGAGATCCGACAGCACGATGCCATCCTGCTCGGTGCCGTCGGCGACCCGGCCGTGCCGAGCGGGGTCCTGGAGCGCGGCCTGTTGCTGCGGCTGCGCTTCGAGCTCGATCACTACGTGAACCTGCGACCGGCGCGGCTGTACCCCGGCGTGACGTCCCCGCTGGCAGCGCCGGGTGAGATCGACTTCGTCGTCGTCCGGGAAGGCACCGAGGGGCCCTACGTGGGCAATGGCGGCGCGCTGCGCGTGGACACGCCGCAGGAGATCGCGACCGAGGTCAGCGTGAACACGGCGTTCGGCGTCGAGCGCGTCGTCCGGGACGCGTTCCGCCGCGCCCAGGGCCGCCCGCGTCGACACCTCACCCTGGTGCACAAGCACAACGTGCTCACCCACGCGGGGCATCTCTGGCGGCGCACGGTCGAGCGCGTCGGCACCGACTTCCCCGAGGTGACCACGACCTACCAGCACGTCGACGCCGCGACGATCTTCCTGGTCACGGACCCGTCGCGGTTCGACGTCGTCGTCACCGACAACCTCTTCGGCGACATCATCACCGACCTCGCCGCCGCCATCGCCGGCGGCATCGGGCTGGCCGCGTCCGGGAACATCAACCCCGACCGGACGGCGCCGAGCATGTTCGAGCCCGTGCACGGATCCGCGCCCGACATCGCCGGCCGCGGGGTGGCCGATCCCACCGCGACGGTCCTGTCGGTGGCGATGCTCCTGGAGCACCTGGGGCTGGACAAGCCGGCCCGCCAGGTGGAGCAGGCGGTGGCGGCCGACCTTCGCGACCGCGCGACGGACCGGGCGACCGACCGGGCGACCGACCGTGCGGCGAGGACCCGCCGCACCGCAGAGATCGGCGACGCCATCGCGGCCCGAGTAGCCGGCTGACCGTCGGCCATCGCCTCCGCACGCGCGCGGGTACGCCGACGGTCCGCCGGCGCGGGCCCGAATCCGCGCTGGTACCGTCCGAGTCATTCCCGGCGACATTGCCCGGCGCAAGGGAGCCCGCGAGCATCATGAGCAGTGAGCAGAGCCGTCTGACCTTCGAGCAGCACCTCACCGACCATCCGACGCCGGACGAGCGCCGCAGTGAGATCTTCGAGGCGCCAGGCTTCGGCAGGTACTTCACCGACCACATGGTGCGGATCATGTGGACGCCGGACGCCGGATGGCACGCCCCGCAGGTCGAGCCCTACGGACCTATCGCGCTCGATCCGGCGTCCGCCGTCCTGCACTACGCGCAAGAGATCTTCGAGGGGCTCAAGGCGTACCGACACCCCGACGGCTCCGTCTGGACGTTCCGGCCCGAGGCCAACGCGGAGCGAATGCAGCGGTCGGCCCGGCGGCTCGCCCTGCCCGAGCTGCCGGCCGAGGACTTTCTCGCCGCGATCGAGACGCTCGTCCAGGTCGACCAGGCGTGGGTGCCGTCCGGGGCGGAGCAGAGCCTGTACCTGCGGCCGTTCATGTTCGCCTCCGAGTCCTTCCTCGGTGTGCGACCGGCGCACGAGGTGACCTTCCTGGTGATCGCCTGCCCGGTCGGCGCGTACTTCCCTGGCGGGGTCAGGCCCGTGTCGATCTGGCTGTCGACGAACTACACCCGTGCCGCTGCCGGCGGCACCGGCGCCGCGAAGTGCGGCGGCAACTACGCGGCCAGCCTCGCCCCGATGATCGAGGCAGCGGCACACGGTTGCGATCAGGTGGCGTTCCTCGACGCGGCCGAGCACCGCTGGGTCGAGGAGCTCGGCGGCATGAACATCTACTTCGTCCACTCGGACGGCAGACTCGTCACCCCCGAGCTGGGCACCATCCTCGAGGGCGTGACCCGGTCCTCGCTGCTCACGCTCGCCAAGGAGCACGGCCTGGACGTCGAGGAGCGACGCATCTCGATCGACGAGTGGCGCGACGGCGTGGAGTCGGGGCGGATCAGCGAGGTGTTCGCCTGCGGGACGGCGGCCGTCATCACCCCGATCGGGCGGCTGCTGTGGGAGGGCGGGCAGATCGGCACCGCAGGCGGCGAACCGGGCCCGGTCGCCACCCGGCTGCGCCAGGGCCTGCTCGACATCCAGTACGGCCGCGCCGAGGACGCGCACGGCTGGATGCGTCGGCTCGCCTGATGCCCGCGCACGCGTCGGCGTATGCAACACTGACGTCACCATGACGCTCTGCTCGATCATCATCGGCAGGCGCGTCGACACTGCCTGAGGCTCCAGACCCAGCCCGGCACCGTCGACGCGCAGACCCTTCGCATCCGCGAGGGGTCTTTTTCGTGCCGGCCCCGGGCCCTCCCCGAAAGCAGCCACCATGACCAACCCCGCACCCGCGTTCCATGTCTACGACACCACCCTCCGGGACGGCGCACAGCAGGAGGGCCTCACGCTGTCCGTCGAGGACAAGCTGGCCATCGCCCGGCACCTCGACGAGCTGGGCGTCGGTTTCATCGAGGGTGGCTGGCCAGGGGCGATCCCCAAGGACACCCAGTTCTTCCGGCGGGCCGCGGAGGAGCTGCGGCTGTCGAACGCGACCCTCGCCGCCTTCGGCTCCACCCGGCGCGCCGGCGTCCGCGCCGCCGACGATGCGCAGGTGCGGGCGCTCCTGGACTCGCAAGCGCCGGTCGTCACGCTCGTCGCGAAGAGCGACGTGCGGCACGTCGAGAAGGCGCTGCGGACGACGGCCGCCGAGAACCTCGCGATGATCAGGGAGACCGTCGAGTGTCTCGTCGCCGAGGGCCGTCGGGTGTTCCTCGACGCCGAGCACTTCTTCGACGGCTACCGCCACGACGCCGCCTACGCTCTCGAGGCCGTCCGCGTGGCCGCGGCGGCCGGCGCCGAGGTCGTCGCGCTGTGCGACACGAACGGGGGGATGCTTCCCGCACAGATCGGCGACGTCGTGGCCACCGTCAGCACTGTTGCGGGGACCGACGGCCCGATGCTGGGCATCCATTGCCACAACGACACCGGGTGCGCGGTCGCCAACAGCCTCGCGGCGGTGGAGGCAGGTGCGGCGCACGTGCAGGGCACCCTCAACGGGTACGGCGAGCGGACGGGCAACGCCGACCTGCTCGCCGTCGTCGCCAACCTCGAGCTCAAGCTCGGCCGGCCTGTCCTGCTCCCCGGTCGGCTGACCGAGGCGACCCGGATCGCCCACGCGGTCAGCGAGATCACGAACGTCCCGCCGTACTCCAGGCAGCCGTACGTCGGCGCGAGCGCCTTCGCTCACAAGGCGGGGCTGCACGCCAGTGCCATCAGGGTCGACCCGGACCTCTACCAGCACACCGACCCCACGAGGGTCGGCAACGACATGCGGATGCTCGTCTCCGACATGGCCGGTCGCGCCTCGATCGAGCTGAAGGGTCGCGAGCTCGGGTACGACCTGGCGCCTCGATCGGATCAGGACCGGGAGCTGCTGACGCGCGTCACCGACCGCGTCAAGGCCCTGGAGGCGGCGGGATACACCTTCGAGGCGGCCGATGCCTCGTTCGAGCTGCTGCTGCGCGAGGAGGTGGACGGCGTCCGGCCGGCGTACTTCGACGTCGAGAGCTGGCGCGCGATCACCGAGTCCCGTCCGGGCGGTGACGCCGTGAGCGAGGCGACGGTCAAGCTCGTCGCCGGCGGCCGCCGGCTCGTGGCGATCGGCGAGGGCAACGGCCCTGTCAATGCGCTGGACCAGGCGCTGCGCAAGGCGCTGCGGCCGGTGTACCCGGAGCTGGAGAAGCTCGAGCTGATCGATTTCCGGGTGCGGATCCTGGACGCCGCGCACGGGACGGACGCCGTGACGCGTGTCCTGATCGAGACCAGCGACGCCGGCGCGTCGTGGCAGACCGTCGGCGTCGGCGCCAACATCGTCGAGGCGTCCTGGCAGGCCCTCGGCGACGGCCTGGTGTACGGGCTGCTTCGCAAGGGGGTGGAGCGTCGCTGACTGGGTCGGGCGCCCGGCGTCGCCGGCTACGAGGTCACTGTCACGCCGGCGCCGGCCAGCGCCTCCTGCAAGGCGATGTTGGCTTGCGGATCGAGCGCCGTCAGCTTGCCGCGCGCGCCCTGGACCAGCTGCCGGTCGTCCAGCATTCGCGCGCCGGCGGCGTTGGAGCGAAGCAGATTGCCGCGGCCGTCGACCATGAAGATGCCGGCGGCCAGCCCGTCGAGCGCCTCGGCCAGCGTCGCGGCGACGAAGTTGCGCTGCTCCAGCACCTTGCCGATCGCGACGGCGCGCCGATAATGAGGGGCAAGCAGCGCCATCTGCGCGCGACAGTGATCGTCGACGAGCCCGTGCTCCTCGAAGCGCATCACTGAAACGGTCGCGAACTTGGTCGCGGATTTCTCGAGCACCGCAGCGACGGCGTCGCGAAGCCCCTGCGGCCGGCACCACTCGACATAGAAGCGCGAGCGCGCGAACTCCTCGTAGGGCATCAGCACCTCGCACGACAGCACGTCACCCGGATGGCCAAAGGCCATGGCCAGCGGCGCCAGGGGATACATGCGGTGGTACTTCGTCGCCATCAGCTCGACGTAGTAAGGGTCGCTGTTCCAGTCGATGTGGATGTCGCAGGCGCTGACGCCGGTGTCGGTCGAGCTGAGATTGCACGAACCGCCGCCGACGAAATTCGCCGTGCTCTCCAGCACCGCCGGCCACAACCCGGGATCGAGCGCGGCGTCGTAGATGTCGCCGATCAGCGATGAAAGCCGCGCCGCTTCGTTCATCAACTGGCCTTCCCCTCGTATCGCCAATAAGTGATCCTTTAGCAGATGATGGCGACACAAGCAAAACGTGCAAAAGGACAGCCTGGGCCTGCACGATATTGTCGCTCGGCAAGCCGATATTCTGAAACTTGTTTTGGGACCAACGAGGGTTTGTTGGCGCGACCGCCAACCCGGCGGCGGCTGCCGCCGCTGCAAGAAACCCGCGGCGGCCGGGCCAGATCGCGCGCCGGTTGGCCTGCACTTCAACCGTTTTGTAACGCACTCCACAACCGTTTGCTCAACGAGAGTTGCATTTCGTCGCGACTCCTGAACTGATATGTCCTCCATTGCATTCGGTGGGCCGCCAATGATTGCCCGCGCCAGGGCCCGACCGTAAGTTTTTCTTAGTGGCGCAATCTGCTCAGTCGCAGTACGAGTCCGCCCTGAGGCGGCTAAGCAACGTTGAGGGAATGAATTGATGGATCAGAATACTGCAGGACCAGGCAATGGCGGCGACTCCCAATCGCCGGACGTGCTGGCGCTGACGGCCGAGGTGGTGTCGGCCTACGTGTCGAAGAATCCGCTGCCGAAGAGCGCGCTGCCCGAAGTGATCGCCCAGGTTCACCAGTCGCTGAAGTCCCTGTCGGGGCCGAAGCAGGAGCCGCAGGTGCCGCTGGTGCCGGCCGTTCCGGTGAAGAAGTCGATCACGCCGGACTACATCGTCTCGCTCGAGGACGGGCGCAAGTTCAAGTCGATGAAGCGCTATCTCGGCCTGCTCGGCATGACGCCGGACCAGTATCGGGCGAAATGGGGCCTGCCGCGCGACTACCCGATGGTGGCGCCGAACTACGCCGCCAAGCGCTCCGAGCTCGCCAAGACCATGGGGCTGGGCCGCAAGCCCGGCGACCGGCCGAAGCAGCGGCGGCCGCGCGCCGCAGCCAGATAAGGGCGATCACGGCGTTGCACTGCCGCATGCCGGGGAACGCTCGGCGTGCGGATGGGCCATGTCCTCCACCGGCC
>Ga0081540_1001173_pt1 | contig 22962 bp, 23 predicted proteins | sample TabmetS2T1R1_FD_71024 | JGI IMG/M metagenome (GOLD analysis project Ga0081540, IMG submission 71024) | Tabebuia heterophylla rhizosphere microbial communities from the University of Puerto Rico - S2T1R1 | ecosystem: Host-associated > Plants > Roots > Rhizosphere ... | reverse complement strand
ACCTGCTTCGCGATGTCGGCGAGCTCGGCGAGGATGTCGATCGCCTGGTCGGGGTCCTCCGTCGACTCGAGCCGCTCGCGCGTCTTCTCGAGCCGCTCGAGCAGCTCCTCGGCGCGCTTCAATGCCTCTTCGGCGGAGCTCACGCGACCTGCTCCCGCGCGATCCGCCCGAGGATTCCGTTCACGAGCCGACCCGCCTCGTCGGACGCGTAGCGCTTCGCCAGCGTGACCGCCTCATCGATCGCGACCTCGACCGGAACGTCGCCACGGTCGAGCTCGAAGATCCCGATCCGCAGAACGTTCCGCTCCAGCGCACCCAGCCGGTCCGCCGGCCAGCCCTCGGAGGCGGCCGAGAGCCGCGCGTCCAGCTTCTCCGATTGCGCCGCGACTGCCTCGGCGAGCTCGCGCGCGAAGGGGTCGACCTCGCCCTCGTACAGCGAGGCGAGCGGCTGCCCGGTCACGTCCCACTGGTAGAGCAGGAAGAGCGCCGTGCGCCTGGCTGCTCGTCGTCCCGCCATCAGCCGGCAAGAGCGGGCAAGCGGCGGCCCGCCTCCTCGAGGAAGCTCGTCGAGTAGCGGCCGGCGGCGAACTCCTCGGTGCGGAGCACGTCGCGCGCCGCCGCAGCCGTCGTCGGCACGCCCACGACCTCGAGCTCGGCGAGCGCCCGCAGGGCCCGGTCGATCGCGGACGGACGATCGGCGTCGTGAACGATCACCTTCGCGAGCAGAGAGTCGTAGTTGGGCGGGATCACGGCGCCGTCCTCGAGGTGCGTGTCGACGCGGACACCCGGGCCGAGCGGCGGCCGGAAGCGCTCGATCCGCCCCGGGACGGGCATGAACTCGCGGGACGGGTCCTCGGCGTTGATGCGGATCTCGATCGCGTGCCCCCTTCGCGCCGCGCGGCCGGTCGCCGACAGGCGCTCGCCGGCGGCGACGCGGAGCTGCTCGCGGACGAGGTCGATCCCCGTCACGAGCTCGCTCACCGGGTGCTCGACCTGGAGCCTGGCGTTGAGCTCGATGAAGTAGAAGGCGCGGTCGGGCCCGAGGAGGAACTCGAACGTGCCCGCGTTCTCGTAGTCGACGGCACGGACTGCCCGCTCGGCGGCGTCCTCCATCTGCGCGCGCGTCTCCTCGTTCAGGGCCGGCGACGGCGACTCCTCGATCAGCTTCTGATGCCGGCGCTGGATCGAGCACTCGCGCTCGCCGAGCGTGAGCACGCCGCCCTGGCCGTCGGCGAGCACCTGGATCTCGACGTGCCGTGCGGGGACGATCGCCTTCTCGAGGTAGAGCCCCGGCTCGCCGAACGCGGCCTGCGCCTCGGCCGCGGCGGTCTGGAACGCGCCTTCGAGCCCGTCCGGCTCGCGAACCGTGCGCATGCCCTTGCCGCCTCCGCCCGCGACCGCCTTGAGCAGGACCGGATAGCCGGCCTCGTCCGCGGCCGCACGGGCCTCCTCGAGCATCGTGGCGCCCTCGGTGCCCGGCACGACCGGAACTCCCGCCGCGACCATCTCCTGCTTCGCAGCGGCCTTGTCGCCCATACGCGCCATCGTCTCGGCGGTCGGCCCGACGAAGACGAGGTCGTTGTCCAGGCACGCCGCCGCGAAGGCTGGGCTCTCTGAGAGGAAGCCGTAGCCGGGGTGGATCGCCTCGCAGCGCGTCGTCGTCGCGGCGGCGATCACGGATGGGATGCGGAGGTAACTCTCGTTCGGCGGTGCGGGCCCGATGCAGACCGCGCGGTCCGCGAGCCGGGTGTGCAGCGCGCCTTCGTCCGCTGTCGAATAGACGGCGACGGCCTCGATGCCGAGCTCATGGAGTGCGCGGATCACGCGGACCGCGATCTCCCCTCGATTGGCGATCAGGACGCGGTTGAACACCTAGAGGGCGTCCAGCGGCCTGGCCAGCACGGGCTCGAGGTCGAACAGCGCCTGGCCGAACTCGACGGGCTGCCCGTTCTGGACGTGGATCATCCGGACGACGCCCTCGACCTCGGCCTTGACCTCGTTCATCAGCTTCATCGCCTCGAGGATGCACAGCGTCTGGCCCGCCGCGACCGCGTCGCCGACCTCGACGAACGGCGGCGCCCCAGGCTGAGGGGCCCGATAGAAGGTTCCGACCATCGGCGCCTCGACGCGGATCGCTCCTTCGTCGGCGGGGACTTCCTGCTCGGGCTCGAGCGGAAGCTCCGGCGCGACCGAGGCCGGCACGCCCGCGCTGAGCGGCGCCTCGACCGGCGCGGGCGCGGGCTCCTCGGTGCGGCGAACGGAGACCCGCGTTCCGTCCTCCTCGACCGCGATCTCCGCGATGCCCGTCTCCTGGACGATCCGCACGACCTCGCGGATGCGCTCGGCCCGCGTCTGGTCGACTCCTCCGCCGAGGAGGGAGTCCTCCCCGCTCGAACGGTCGCGGATCGCGCGCAGGAGAGGCTCGGCCTCCTCGCCGAACAGGGCGAGCAGCAAGAGCTCCTCCTCGCTGGCCGCGAGGCCCTTCGCCTCGTCGCGCACGTCGTCGAGCACGATCGGCTCGTCCTCGGTCTCGGTGTCACCCGTGACGAGCGTCACGGCCCGCTGGACAGTGGCGTCGATCTCGCCTGGAGGCGTCCCGAAGCGGCCCTGGAGCAGGTCGCGGAGCTCGTCGACCACGGTCTGGTAGCGCGTCGACGAGAGGACGTGGACGATCGCCTGCGACGCGAGGATCTGGCCGATCGGGGCGGCCAGCGGTGGCGAACCGGACTCGCCGCGGATGACGACGAGCTCGTCGAGCACCTCGTCCAGCCGGTCGGTCGCGCCGTACGCGCGCAGGCGCGTGTCGATCGACGCGACGAGGCCGGCCGGAAGCTCGTGCTGCGCGGCGCGGACCGCGATCCGCGGGGTCATCGGCGTCATCGGATCGTCGCCGATGAACTCGTCGACGAGATCGGCGGCCTGCCACATTCCGTCGACGTCGACGGATGTCTTCATGCCCGCGCCGCCAAGCGCGCTGGCGAGGGCCTCGCCCGAGACCCGATGGAGCATGAGCGCGATCGGATAGACGGCGCAGGCGATGAGGTCGGCTCCCGCGCGTGCGGCCTCGAGCGCTGCGGCGAGCCCGCTGCCCCCGGCGCCCTGGCAGTAGAGCCCGACGGGTAGGCCGCTCCCTTCGCGGAGCGCGGCGACGAGCTCGTTGGCGCGATAGGGCTCGAGCGCGCTCGACGGGTCGTGCAGCAGCACGCGCGCGGCACCGAGCTCGGGCAGCTTCTTCGCCTGCTCGACGAGCTGCTGCGTCTCGGCGCTCTGTCCGGGGCTGTAGATCAGGCCCGCGTCGAACTCGCGTTCGGCGGCGACGATCGCCTCGCCCGCCTCGCGCAGGTTCGACACGTCGTTGAGCGGGTCTTCGAGGCGGAAGACGTCGATTCCGCTCTCAGCGGCACTGGCGACGAATCGGCGCGCGAAGTCGCCGGCGACCGGCCGCGAGCCGACGAGGAAGCGGCCGCGGAGCGCCATCGCGAGCGGCGTCTTCGTCCGCGCCTTGAGCGCGCGGATCCGCTCCCAGGGGCTCTCGACACCGCGCCTCACAGCCGTGTCGAAGACGCCTCCGCCGGAGACCTCGAGGTACGCGAACCCGACGCCGTCGAGGAGCTCGGCGAGCCGCAGCACGTCGGCTGTCGGCATCTGCCCGGCCAGCGGTTCCTGGCTGAGCAGCCTGATGGTCGTGTCCACGAGTGCGGGCACGACGAGAGGGTAACCGCGTTGGGACGACCACGAAGCTCCGCCAGCCGGGTGCGATCGACACACTCTCGACACATTCACCCCTCGACAGCGAGCGGAGTCAGACACCGATCGGTGTCAAGTGGCGGTTTCGGACTTGGCTCGAGCCAGGCCGAACGGCGTCAGGCCCGAGAGATGTAGCGGCCCTCGCGCGGGTCGACCTTGATCCGGTCTCCCGTGGTCACGAAGAGCGGCACCTGGACCGTCGCACCCGTCTCGAGCTTCGCCGGCTTCGTCACGTTCGAGACCGTGTCGCCCTTCACGCCGGGCTCGGTCTCGGCGACGGCCAGCTCGATCGACGACGGCAGCTGCAGGCCCGACGGCTTCCCGTCCACGGTCAGCACCTGCACCTGGGTCGACGGCGGGATGAACTGCAGGTCGTCGGCGACCGACGCGCGTGGCAGCGAGAACTGCTCGTAGGTCTCGTCCTCCATGAAGACGACGTCGTCGCCCGAGTCGTAGAGGTACTGGGCGCTCTTGACCTCGGTATGCATGCGCTGGAACTTCTCGCCGGCGCGGAACGTGCGGTCGACGACCGCCCCCGAGTCGAGGTTCTTGACCTTCGTGCGCACGAACGCCCCGCCCTTGCCGGGCTTCACGTGCTGGAACTCGACGATGCGCCAGACACCGCCGTCGATCTCGATGTGCATGCCGTTCTTGAACTGGTTCGTGTTGACGACCTCGGCCACGCGGACAATCTAGTCGAGAGTCACGAGATCCTTCGTGCAACTCGTCAGGATCTCCGCCTCGCCGTCACTGACGACGACCAGATCCTCGATCCGGATCCCGCCCAGGCCGGAGAGGTAGATGCCCGGCTCGACCGTGACGACGTTGCCGGCTTCCAGCACGCTCCTCGACTCTTGCGCCAGGCGCGGGTCCTCGTGGACGACAAGGCCGACGCCGTGCCCGAGGCCGTGCCCGAACGCGTCGCCGAAGCCGGCAGCCGTGATCCGGTCTCGCGCGGCGGAGTCGACTCCCGGCCCCGATGCTCCAGGGCGAACGGCCTCGAGCGCGGCGAGTTGGGCGTCGAGGCACACCTCGTACGCGTGCACGAGCTGGTCAGGGAGCGGGCCGGTGGCGAACGTGCGCGTGCAGTCGGAGCAGTAGCCGTCGACCATGCAGCCCGCATCGACGAGCAGCGTCTCGCCGGGCACGACGCGGCGTTCGGTGAGCTCGGTGTGCGGCCTCGCCGCGTTCGGCCCGGAGGCCATCGTCACGGCAAACGCGACGCTGTCCGCGTTCGCGTCGTGCAGGAACTGCTCGAAGCGCCACGCGAGCTCTCGTTCGGTGCGGCCGATGACGGCGCCCCCGTCGACGAAGCGCTCGAACGCCGTGTTCGTGATCTCGACCGCGCGACGGATCGCGTCGAGCTCGTCCTCGTCCTTCACCGCGCGCAGCTCCTCGACGAGGCCGTAGCGCGGGACGAGCTCGATCCCGCCGGCGTGCAGCCGGGAGTAGCGCTCGTAGCTGAGCCAGTTCGCCTCGAAGCCGATCGGCCCCGTGAGCTGCTCGGAGAGCGTCAGGTAGAGGTCGCGCCGCGCGTCGACGGGCTCGACGCCTTCGATCTCGCGCGCGGTCTCCAGGTAGCGGAAGTCGGTGAAGAGGCGAAGGCGGTCCGGCTCGACGAAGAGCGCCGCGTTCGAGCTGACGAGGCCGCAGAGGTAGCGGACATTCGCCGGGTTGGAGACGAGCAGCGGCTCCTCGAGCCGTTCGCGGAGCCGCTCGATGCGGCCGTTCACTGCCTGCCGAGGTACTCGAGGGCCTCGCGGTATCCGTCCGGCCCGTGGCCGAGGATCCGCTTCGTTGCGAGCGGCGCGATCACGGACGTGTGACGCCACTCCTCGGGGCGCTCTTCAGGGTTGGAGAGATGCACCTCGACGATCGGGCCAGCGTAGAGCTCGAGTGCGTCATGGATCGCGTAGCTGTAGTGGCTCCAGGCGCCCGGGTTGACGATGACGCCGTCGGCCCAGTCGAGGGCGTCGTGGCAGAACTTGACGTAATCGCCCTCGTTGTTGGTCTGGCGGCAGCGGACGGTGTGGCCCAGCCCGTCGGCCCAGGCCTCGATCTGCTGCTCGAGCTCGTGCAGCGAGAGTCCGCCGTAGATCGCCGGGTCGCGGCGGTCGAGGATGTCGAAGTTCACGCCGTTCAGGACGTCGACCTTCACGGCGGGAGCCTAATCGGCGATCAACTCGTCGAGCGCTTGCCTCACGTCCGCCTCGGGGACCTCGGTCACGTAGCCGCCGTCGTCGCCGAGGAGCACGAGCCTGAGCCGGCCCTTCTTGTCCCGGAGCAGCGCTTCCCACGCGCGGTCGCGATCGACGCGCACGGGTCGGGGTGCGAGGACTTCCTCGACGACATCGGTCGCCCGTCCAGAGAGCCGGAGCGCCGCGAGAAGACCGAGCGCGACGGCATCGCCGTGTCGCAGCTCGTATCCGGACGCAGCCTCTAGCGCGTGTCCAAACGTGTGACCGAGGTTGAGGATCGCACGTCGTCCCTCGCGCTCGTACGGGTCCGAGATGACCACGGCCGACTTGAAGGCCGCGCAGGCGCGAATCATCTCGTCCTCCGGGAGTTCCCACAGCGGCTCGCCGGCGAGAAGGCCGGTCTTGACGACCTCGGCCATTCCGGCACGACGCTCCTCGGCCGGCAGAGTGACGAGAAAGCGAGGATCGAGGCGAATCTCCCATGGGAAGTGGAACGCCCCGGCCAGGTTCTTTCCCTGCTCGGTGTTGATGCCGGTCTTGCCGCCGATCGCAGCGTCGACCATCCCGACCAGGGTCGTCGGCACCGCCACCCAGCGCAGACCTCGGAGGTACGTGGCCGCGGTGAAGCCCGCTACGTCGGTCGTAGATCCGCCGCCGAAGCCGATGATCCAACCGTCACGGCCGACGTCGAGCTCGCTCCACAGCCGCTCGACCACAGCCGGCGTCTTCGCTTGCTCACCCGCGGGAACGACGTGCGTGACCAACGTCACCGAGTCGGTGACCGGTAGCTCGTGCAGCGACGCGACGCGCTCGTCGGCGATCACCGCCGCATCGCAGGCGATCTCGCTCGAGAAGATGACGTGCAGCGACTCGAGGAGCAGGCCGTCCGTGTCCTGCCCGGTGCCCTGCGCGAGCAGGTCGTAGAAATCGGCTCGCACGTCGAAGAGGTGGCCGAACTGCTCACGGTCTCGCGCCAGCGGGCGGCCCGAGTCGCGGACTCGCGACCATGCAGCGTCGACGTCGACGGGCACCCACGCAACGAATGCCGTGCGCCTCAGACGCTTTCGTGTCGCCTCGGAGAGGACCGCGCCCCCACCGAGCGCGATCACGCTCGTGGGACCGGCGAGCGCCTCGGCGACGAGCTGTTCCTCGATTCGTCGGAACTCCGGCTCGCCGCGCTCGAAGAGCTCGCCGATCGGGCCGAAGCGCTTCTCGATCTCCTCGTCGGTGTCGACGAACGGTCTCTGGGTAAGGCGCGCGAGCTCCCGGCCGAGCGTCGTCTTGCCGGCGCCCATAAAGCCGATGAGCGCGAAGTGCTTGTCTACCGCGCCGACCACGGGATGCGCTCGAGGTAGGCGCCGTGTGCTGTGACGAAGTCTCCGATCGAGTCGCCGCCGAACTTCTCGCGGGCGGCTCTGGCGAGCTCGAACGCGACAGACGCCTCCGCGACGACCGACAGCGCCTCGACCGCGGCCACGTCGCTGCGCTCGACGAGCGCCTCGGCGGGCTCGCCGGTCCCGAGGTCGGCGGAGCGGAGCGGGCGCATGAGGGTCGGGAGCGGTTTCATCGCGGCGCGGACGACGATCTCCTCGCCGTTCGAGACTCCGCCTTCGAGGCCGCCTGCACGGTTCGTTTGCCGATAGTAGCCGCGGTCGTCAAGGAAGATCTCGTCGTGCGCTGCCGAGCCACGCTCGCCGGCGAGGGCGAACCCGTCGCCGACCTCGACGCCCTTCACGGCCTGGATGCCCATCAGCGCCCCGGCAAGCCTTGCGTCGAGCCGGTCCTCCTTGGACGCGTACGAGCCGAGGCCCGGCGGCACGCCTCGCGCACGCACCTCGACGACGCCGCCGACGGTGTCGCGCTCCGCCTTCGCCGCGTCGACATCGCCCATCTCGAGCATCGAGCCCGCGATCTCGATTCCGATCGTCGCGAGTAGGGCCTTCGAGACGGCACCCGCCGCGACAGTGACGGCCGTTTGGCGGGCGCTGGCGCGCTCGAGCGCGTTGCGCGCGTCGTCGTGCCCGTACTTCAGCGTGCCCGCGAGATCGGCGTGCCCGGGACGCGGCAGCGTGACCGGCTTCGTCCCCTTCCCGGCCGGCTCGCCCTCGGGCGGCCACGGGCTCATCCCCCACTCCCAGTTCGCGTGGTCGCGGTTCCGGACGATGTACGCGAGCGGCGTGCCGAGCGTCCGGCCGTGGCGGAGGCCGGCGAGGACCTCGATCCGGTCCTGCTCGAGCTGCTGGCGCGGACTGCGCCCGTACCCCTGCTGGCGGCGAGCGAGATCCGAGTCGATCGGGTCGCGGTCGAGCTCGAGCCCAGCTGGGAGGCCGCTCAGGATGCCGACGAGGGCCGGGCCATGCGACTCGCCTGCCGTTGACAGCCGAAGCGTCACTACGACAAGCCTACGGCGCTCCGCATCGCATCGACGGGTGCCGGCACGCCTGTCCAGAGTTCGAACGAGGCCGCGCCCTGCGCGACGAGGACTTCGAGCCCGCTGACCACCAAGGCTCCTGCTTCCCGGGCCGCGATCGCCGTCGCGGTCTCCGGATAGGGCAGATCGACGAGCGTCTGGCCTTCACGCAGCTCGACGAGCACCTCGTCGCGCTCCGAGGTCGCGTTGACGATCAAGTCCGCAACACCGATCTCGGGCGGCCAGTCGGACCTGCGCGAGAACACGCGAGCCTCAGGCAGCGCCGCGCGGAACGCGAGCCCCGCTCCGCCCGCGCCGAGGATCACCGGCCGCTCGGCGGTCAGATCGTCGAGCACCGCCGAGTCGGTCGAGTAACCGACGATTTGCTCCTCCCTGAAGACGAGCGTGTTCACGGAGTCGAGCTCCGTGTCGGCCAGCGCGGCGGCAGCCTCCTTGTGAGGAGTCGTCACGTTCGCACCCGCGAGCCCGGCAGCGACGAGGCCGCGGACCGCGACCTCGAACGACTCCGGCGCGACATCGCATGCGATGTAGGCCCAATCCAGCCCGCGCTCGGCAAAGGCGGCGTTCTGCATCTGCGGCGACAGCGATCCAGAAACTGGATGCCCGAGGATCGCGACGAGCCGCGTGCGTCCGGTGATCACCCGAAGCCGTGGGCGTTCGCGTAGGCCTGGAACTCGGCAGCGCTGTCCGTGAAGAAGTGATGCACGTGGTCCGGCTTGCGGACGAAGTACAAGTAGTCGACCTTCGCCGGATGTGCGGCCGCTTGCATAGATGCAAGCCCTGGGTTCGCGATCGGCGTCGGCGGCAACCCTTTGATGTTCGGGTTGCGCGTGTTGTACGGGTTCGTGCTGTTCAGTTGCGACTCGAGCAGCGGCTGCGTTCCCGGGACGTGCAGCCCGTAGCGGGTCGTCGCGTCGATCCCCAGGTTCATCCCCGCGTGCAACCGGTTGTAGATGACGGCCGCGACGAGCCGTCGCTCCTCGGGCGCGATCACTTCCTTCTCGATGATCGAGGCGATGATCAGGACGTCGTACGGAGTGAGGTTCTTCGACTTCGCGTACGCGAGGTCGACCTGGCCCCAGTTCTCCTGGAACGCCTGGAGCTGGCGGTTCACGAGCTGCCGCGAGGTCGTCTTGGGCACGAACTCGTAGGTCGACGGGAAGAGGAAGCCCTCGAGCGAGCGCCGCTTGTGGTCGTCCGCGAACTTGCCGGGGATCTTCGAGCGCGCCGTGGCCGCGAGGTAGGCCCCCGGCGAGAGCTTTGGATTGATCTTGCGCTTGCGGCGCGCGATCTGGTTCACGGCCCTGATCCGCTCGGCCATCTGTGCGCGGGTGAAGCCCTCGGGGAAGATGATCTTCAGCGTCGGCGGGGCGACGATCCGCACCGGCGGCGGCTTCGGCTTCTCGTTGTCGCGGATCGCGGCGGCGATCGCAAGGCCGACCAGCCCGACGACCGCGAGCAGCGCCGCCAGCAGGACGAGCGCAACCGTCCGTCGCGCGAGGATCCGGCCCCGCGACGGCCCGGACGGGCGCTCCGGCGGCGGAGGCGCCGGCTCTACGGTCGCGTGCTGCTCGACCACGTCAGGTAGCTCGACAACAGGTGGGCCGCGGCGCGCGCGTCTTCCGGATGCGTCCCGCCGCTCTGTTCGGCGAGGTCGGTCGTGAAGCGTTCGTCGAAGCTCTCCACGGGCACGCTCAAAGTTTCGCGAAGCCGTGAGACGAACTGCTCCGTCTCGGAGGCCTGCTCCCCGGCCTCGCCGCGCATCGTGAGCGGCTTGCCGACGACGACGCGTTCCGCCTCATGCTCACGGACGAGCTCCGAAAGCCGGATGAGCCCCTCGTCGCTCCCCGCCTGCTCGACGACGCCGACCGGCCTCGCGACGGTGCCCGTCGGATCCGAGACCGCCACTCCCGTGCGCGCGGAGCCGTAGTCGAGGGCGAGCACCTTCACGATCCGAGCGTGGACGCCAGCTCGCTCCTTCCGATCTCGTAGGCCTCCGCGAGCCCGTCGGGGTTCTTGCCGCCCGCTTCGGCGAGGTTCGGGCGCCCCCCGCCCCCGCCGCCGATCTTCTTCGCCGCCACCTTGACGATCGCGACCGCGTCCGCGCCTTGCTCGACCTTCGACGCGTCGATGTTCACGACGAGGTACGCGCGGCCGTCGTCGACCGAGCCGAGGAGCACCGCGTCGGCCTGCCTCGATTGCCGAAGCTGGTCGGAGAGGTCGCGAAGCTCGGAGCCCTTCACCGCCCGAACCTCCGCGGTGAGGATCCCGTTCGATTCGTCGAGCACGGTCACGTCGGCGGGCCCGGCCGCCTTCGCCTGCTTCGCTCCCTGCTTGCGCAGCTTCTCCGTCTCGGCACGGAGCTCCTCCGCCTCCAGCTCCTTGCCGTGCAGGTACGCGTACGCCTCGCCCGCGGTCAGTGCCTCGATGCGCCGCGCGCCGGAGCCGATCGAGCTCTCCGACGTGATCACGAACGGGCCGATCTCAGCCGTCCACCTGACGTGCGTGCCGCCGCAGAGCTCGCGCGAGAAATCGGGGACCTCGACGACGCGCACCTCGTCCCCGTACTTCTCTCCGAAGAGCATCATCGCGCCGAGCTTCTTCGCCTCCTCGATCGGCGTCACGAACGTGTGCACCGGCAGGTTCTCGAAGACCTTCTCGTTGACGGCACGCTCGACCTGCTTGCGCTCGTCCGTCGTCAGCGCCTGGCCGTGTGTGAAGTCGAAGCGCAGCTTGTCGGGCCGGACCGCGGAGCCGGCCTGGCGCACGTGGTCGCCGAGCACGTCCTGGAGCGCCTTGTGCAGGAGGTGCGTCGCCGTGTGGTTCGCCATCGTCGGGAACCGCGTTCCCCAATCGACGACCGCTCGAACGCGGTCGCCCTCGGCGAAGCCTTCGCCCTCGAAGGTCAAGACCTGGTCGTCGCCGAGCCGGTCGGCGGCACGGAGCACCGCGCGCGCGCCCGTCTCCTCGTTCTCGACGAAGCCCTGGTCGGTTACCTGGCCGCCGCCCTCGGCGTAGAACGGGGACTCGAACAGCTTCGCCTGGAACGTACGCTCGTCGAGCTGGCTGTAGGCGGAGATCGCCGTCAGCGCCTCGGTCTTCTCGTAGCCGACGAACTCCGTCACCGGCCCGCCGATGTCGCCGACCGCGCGAGCCTCGGTCGACCGCGAGATCTCGCGGTGCTCGCCCATCCGACGCGTGAACTCCTCCTCGTCGACCTCGAGACCGCGCTCGACGGCCAGCTCGCGCGTCAGCTCGACCGGGAATCCGTACGTCGCCGCGAGGGTGAACGCGTCGTCGCCGCTGATCGCACCGCGCGCGGCCACTTCCTCGAAGACCTTGAGCCCGCGCTCGAGCGTCTGGGAGAACCGCTCCTCCTCGGCCTTGACCGTCTCGCTGATGACCTCGCGGTTCTCGACGAGCTCCGGGTACCAGGTGCCCATCTGGTCGGTGACGATGTCGGTGATGCGCCAGAGGTCGGACAGGCCGATCGTGCGGGCCTGCTGGACTGCTCGCCTGACGATGCGGCGCAGGACGTAGCCGCGGCCCTCGTTGGACGGCATCACGCCGTCGCCGACGAGGAACGTCATCCCGCGGCCGTGGTCGGCGAGGATCCGGTGCGCCTTCGTCGCGGCCTCCGAGTCGCCGTACGCGACGCCGCTCTCGTTGGCGATCCACCCCATGATCGACTGGTAGCCGTCCGTGTCGTAGACGGAGATCACGTCCTGGATGACCGAAGCTGCGCGCTCGAAGCCCATGCCGGTGTCGACGTTCTGCTTTGGAAGCGGCGTCACCGTTCCGTCGTCGCGCAACTCGTACTCCATGAACACGAGGTTCCAGAACTCGAGGAACCGCTCGCAGTCGCAACCGGGCGCGCAGGTCGGGCGGCCGCAGCCGACCTCCTCGCCGCGGTCGTAGAAGAGTTCCGTGTCGGGCCCGCACGGGCCGGGGCCGCCGACCGACCAGAAGTTGTGCGAACGGTCCAGCCGGACGATCCGCTCCGGGTGAAGCCCCTTCGCCTCCCAGAGTCGAACGGCCTCCTCGTCCTCGCCGAGCTCGAGCTCGGGATCGCCGGCGAAGACGGTGACCCAGAACTTGTCCCGGTCGACATTCATGTGGTCGAAGACGAACTCCCACGCGAGGTCGATCGCGCCTTCTTTGAAGTACTGCCCGAACGAGAAGTTGCCGAGCATCTCGAAGAATGTGAGGTGCGTTCCGTCGAGCCCGACCTCGTCGATGTCGGGTGTGCGGAAGACCTTTTGCACCGTGGTGAGCAGCGGCGCCGGGGGCGTCTCGCGGCCGAGGAAGTACGGCATCAACGGCTGCATGCCCGCGCTGTTGAGCAGCGTCGAGCGGTCCCAGTCGGGCGGGACGAGCGAGCCGGACGGGTGTCGTTTGTGCCCCTTCGACTCGAAGTACGAGAGGAAGCCTTCTCGGAGCTCGGCGCTCGTGCGCATGGGTGTGATTGTACGAGTCGCACTTTTGGTGCACCCGCGTTTCACACGTGTGTGAATTTCCGAAGTACGATCGCAGCGGGGAGGAGGTGGGCTGTGCCTTAATAAGAGCCCCCCGATCCCGCGGACGGGCCGACGATTCTCAGCCCGTGGCGCGCTTCCTCGGCGCCGGCTCCTCGCCACCCTCGTCCCCGATCTCGTCACGGATCCGCTCGAGCGCACGCCGGATCAGGCGGGACACGTGCATCTGCGAGATCCCGACCTGCTGCGCGATCTGCGACTGCGTCAGGCCCTTGAAGAACCGCAGGTGCAAGATCAACCGCTCCCGCTCGTCCAGCGCCGCGAACCCGGGCGCGAGCATCGCGCGATCCTCGGAGACCTCGTACTGCGGCTCCTCGGCGCCGAGCGACTCGAGCGGGTCGAGCTCGCCCTCCTCGCCCTGCCCGCCGCCGGTCGACAGCGAGACCGAGCTGTACGCGCGCCCGCTCTCGAGCGCTTCGACCACGAGCTCCTCCTCGACGCCCGCCGCCTTGGCCAGCTCCGGGATCGTCGGCGAGCGCCCGAGCTCGACCGTCTGCTCCTCGATCAGCTTCGACAGCTGGACGTTCAGCTCCTGGAGCCCGCGCGGCACGCGAACCGACCAGCCCTTGTCGCGGAAGTGGCGCTTGATCTCCCCGATGATGTTCGGCGTCGCGTATGTGGTCAGCTCGACGCCGCGGTCGACGTCGAAGCGGTCGATCGCCTTGATCAGCCCGATCGCCCCGATCTGCACGAGGTCGTCGAGCTGCTCGCCGCGGTACGCGTAGCGGCGCGCGAGGGACCGGACGAGCGACATGTATTGCTCGATCAGCTGGTCGCGGGCGGCGAGATCCCCTTCCTCGTGATAGCGGCGCAGAAGCGCCCGGTCGTCGGCGTCGGTCACGTGCCGGCCTTCTCCGCTTCCTTCGTCAGCTTCAACCAGTCGCCGCCGTCGGCCGCTTCGAGCTCGACGCGATCGACGAGCGCGCCGAGGATCAGGCGCAGGCCGACGCCGTCTCCGCTGTCCGCAGCGAGCTCGGCCCGCACGCCGTCGCTCATCGGTCCCACGAGCGCCTCGATCTCGCCGTCCGCGACGCGGAGCGTGATCGTCACCGGATCCGCGCGAACCCGGCCGAGTGCGGCCGCGAGCGCCAGCTGCAGGTCGTCGAGATGCTCGATCGTCATGTTGAGCCGGATTCCGACGCCGCCGACGACGAGATGCGCGACGCTGAAGAGCTCGGGGTCGCGAGGGATGGTGAGGGTGATCTCGTCGACGTTCGTCACGGTGCGCTTCCCGTGATATGCCCAGCACCGACGACAACGTCACCTTCATAGAGAACGGCCGTCTGGCCGGCGGCCACACCGAAGACGGGCTCGTCGAGCCGAAGGCGGAAACCTTCGTCGGTCGTCTCCACGTCGGCGGCCACGGCCGGGGAGCGGTACCGAAGCTTCGCGTCACCACGCGTGACCGAGGCGAACAAGCGCCCCGAAGCGCTCACCTCCCGCCGGGCCAGCGAGGTCCGCGGGCCGACGATCACGGTGTTCGTGGACGGGTCGCTCGCCACTGCGTACGCCGGCTGCCCGGTCGAGACGCCGAGCCCACGCCGCTGTCCCGGCGTGAAGCGCCAGAAGCCCTCGTGCGAGCCAACCGTCTGCCCCACCTCGTCGACCACCGGGCCCTCGCGGGCCTCCAGGCCGTGCCGCGCGAGGAAGTCGCGGTAGTCCCCGCCGCCCAGGAAACACGCCTCCTGGCTCTCCGCGCGCCGCGCAACCGCGAGCCCCGCGCGCTCCGCTTCCGCGCGCGTCTCCTCCTTCGTCTGCTCGCCCAACGGAAACCAGATCCGCGGCAGGTGACGCGGGTCGAGCCGCGCGAGCATGTACGACTGGTCCTTCTCCGGATCGACGGCGCGCGCCAGCAGCGGATGGCCCCGGTGCTCGACGATTCGCGCGTAGTGGCCCGTCGCCAGCTTCGCCGCGCCTGCGCGCCGCGCGAACGCGAGCAGTTGCGCGAACCGAAAGCTTCCATTGCAGCGCGTGCAGGGATTGGGCGTCTCCCCGCGCGCATAGGCGTCGACGAACGGCTGGACGATCGCGGCGCGGAACGCCTCGCGCGCGTCGAGCGTCACGTGCGGGAGGCCGAGCCGATGGCAGGTCTCCCGCGCAGCGATCACGGCCTCCGGCGAGCAGCAAACGCGCTCGGACGCCGGGGCCTGCGGATCGATCCAGAGCCGGAGCGTGACCCCGATCGCGCCGGCGCCGGCCCGCAGGAGAGCCACGGCGCTGTCGACGCCGCCGCTCATCGCGACAGCGATCCGTTCCGGATCCGAGGCGGCGCTGAAGACGGGGCCGATCGCGTTCGCAAGAGCGTCCACGACGAGACGCTCACCGGGCACGGCCGCCGCCTCGAGCACCGTCAGGCCGACCAACGACGCATCGAGCCCGTCCGCGTCCGCGTCGACGATCCGATCCCCGTCGAGGGCGAGGCGAACGAACGCCCAATCGTCCCCGCGGGTCGCGTCTCCAGTGACCTCGATCATCGAGGTGAGGCTAGCCGAGCAGGGGTTGTGCCCCACCCTGCCGATGATGCCCCGCCGCGTTGCGAACCTGGACGAGCCAGGTGGGTGCCCTGTCTCCTAGACCCGGAGGCCTAGTCGAACTCGGGCTCCCTTTGCAGTGATGTTGGTTCAACTATTGCGACGAGGCCACGCACAGGGTCGAGCACCAGGCCACTATAGAGCTAGCGCGCGTAGCTCCAGCGAATCGACACCGGCCGCTCGATTCCCAGGCTCTCCGCGAGCGCGGGGGTCAGCCCGAAGCGCGTTCCCGCCGGACCCGGCCCGGTCGCGATCACCTGGGTCAAAACGTCCTCGTCTCCGTAGCCGACGTAGATCTTCGCGCCGCATGGGAGCACCGGATCGGCGAGGCCCATCGTCTGACTGCGGAGCTGGACGCCGCATGCGGTCGTCGTGCCTTCGAGGTCGGCTCTCAGCGGAGCGGCGCGCGCCTGGTACCAGTTGCCGACCCGCGCGGGGAGCGTCGAGCCCGACGGTGAGTCACGGAAGCGCGAAGCGACGGCGAGGGCGACGAACGCCGCGAGCAGCAACACGGCCACCGCGGCGATCCCCCGTTGTGCGCCTCTGGAAGTAAGCCTCACGCTTCATTGTCGTCCTCGGCCGGCTTGTCACGCCGCACATACGGGCCGAAGAAGATCCATTTCCGGCGTGGCCGAGGTTTCAACGGCTCCAGGCGATGCTCGACACGGCGTTCGTCGGCGGCTGCATCCGCGATCTGCTCTTCGCCGGCCGCGCTCGGAGCAGGGTCTTCGGCCGCAGAAGGAGGCGGCTCTTCCGCCTCGGCCTCCTCCCGTTGCTCCTCTTCTGCCGCAGGAGGCTCGACGACGGTGTCCTCGTCGGGAGGCTGCGCCGGTGCTGACGGGGGAGGCGGAGGCGGAGGCGGCGAGTCGTCGGCCGCCATCTCGCTGACCCCCACGCCGGCGAGCGCGGGTTCGAAGCCGCGAATCATCCCCGACCGGGCTTGGCGCCACGCGAAGTACTCGATCAGCGAGACGAGGATCCAGCCGACGAGCATCACGAGCACGATCAGCAGCGGGCCGAGGTCGGCGAGCCCGACGACCAGGGCGAGCAGGACGAGGAACCCCGCTTCGAGCACGAATCTCGGCCCAAGTGCCGTCGGCATCGCGGGAAGACTAATCGTCCGCGGTCGGCTTCGTCTCGGGCTTCAACTGCACTCCGAGCTCGTCGAGCTGCTCCTCCGGAACCTCGCTCGGGGCGCCGCTCATCGGATCGAAGCCAGCCTGGTTCTTCGGGAACGCGACGGTGTCGCGCAGGTTCGGCTCGCGGGCGAGCACCATCACGAGCCGATCGATGCCGAACGCGATGCCTCCGTGCGGAGGCGCCCCCATCTTGAGCGCGTCGAGCAGGAACCCGAAGCGGGCCCTCTGCTCCTCGGGCGAGATGCGCAGGATGTCGAATACCTTCGCCTGGAGCTCGGACTCGTGGATCCTGAGCGACCCGCCGCCGAGCTCCTCGCCGTTGCCGACGAGGTCGTAGGCCTCGGCCAAGGCGCGGCCCGGGTCCTTATCGAGCATCGGCTCCGAACCGGGCGCGGGCCGGGTGAAGGGGTGGTGCACCGCGGTCCAGCTGTTCTCCTCCTCCGACCAGTGGAACATCGGGAAGTCGGTGACCCAGACCCAGCGAAACGCCTCCTCGTCGACGAGCCCGAGGTCGTGACCGAGGCGGGAACGGAGCGCACCGAGCACGCGTGCGACCTGGTCCGGCTCGTCCGCGCCGAAGAGCACGGTCGATCCCGGGTCCGCCCGGAACGAAGCGAGCTCCTCCTCGGAGAGGAACTTCGCGATCGGCGACCGCGCCTCGCCGTCCTCGCCGTAGACGATGTACGCGAGCCCCTTCGCGCCCCAATCCTTCGCGAACTCCTCGAGCCGCTCGAGGTCCGCGCGCGAGTACTCCTGAGGCACCTTCAGGTACCGAACGGCGGGCGCGTCGGCGAAGACCTTGAACTGCGAGCTCCGCGTGACCTCGGTCGCGTCCTCGATCTCGAGCCCGAAGCGCAGGTCCGGCTTGTCCGTCCCGTAGCGGAGCATCGCGTCGGCGTAGGTCAGCCGGGCGAACGGGATCTCGAGCTCGACCCCGATCGTCTCACGCCAGATCGCCTGCACCATCTCCTCCATCAGGGCCATGATCAGCTCGACGTCCGGGAAGGCCATCTCGACGTCGAGCTGCGTCAGCTCGTTGAACCGGTCCGCGCGCAGGTCCTCGTCGCGGAAGCAGCGGGCGATCTGGTAGTAGCGCTCGAAGCCCGCGATCACGAGCAGTTGCTTGAGGATCTGGGGCGACTGCGGCAGCGCGAAGAACTTGCCCTTCTGGAGCCGCGACGGGACGAGGAAGTCGCGCGCGCCCTCGGGGGTCGGCTTGAACAGGATCGGCGTCTCGATGTCGAGGAACCCCGCGCCCTCCATGACCCGCCGGATGATCGAGACCATCTGCGCCCGCAGGCGGATGTTCCGCTGCAGGCGCTCGCGCCTCAGATCGAGCCACCGGTAACGAATGCGCAGCGTCTCGTCGACGTTTTCCTCGTCGAGCTGGAAGGGGAGCGGTGGGCTCGTCGAGAGGATCTCCAGCTCGTCGACCTGGAGCTCGACCTCGCCGGTCGGGATGTTCGGGTTCACGTTCTCCGGGGCGCGCGCGGTCACGTCGCCGGTCGCGCGCAGGACGTACTCGTTACGGATCTCGTGCGCGGCGCTGGCCGCGTCGGGAGAGCGTTCCGGGTTGATCACGAGCTGGCCGATGCCCGTCGAGTCGCGCAGGTCGACGAAGACGAGCCCACCGTGGTCGCGGCGGCGCCCCACCCAGCCTGCGAGCGTGTGCCGCTCGCCGACGTTGTCGCGGCCGAGCTCGCCGGCGCCGAGGTCGCGCCAGCTCAGAGTGCGTCCACCGCCTCGGCGAGCGACGGGAACTCGACGTCCTGCTGGCCCGGGCGACGCACCGTCGCACCGCCGCGGCGCGCGATCACGGTCGCCTTCGCAGCCACGCGGCCGGCCTGCGTGAGCTGGCCCTTCAGAGACCGCCCTGCGTAGTCCGTCTCGGCCGCGCGTCCGGCCCGGCGGAGCTCCGCCATCGACGCGAGAACGCTCGGACGGGCGCCGTCGTCCTCGACCGCGAAGAACACGTCGACCACCGGCTGCTCGGGCTCGGCGCCCTGCTCCGAGAGCGAGAGGACGAGCCGCTCGATGCCGCTGGCGATCCCGACCGCGGGCGTCGGCGGACCGCCGATCTCCTCGATCAGGTAGTCGTAGCGCCCGCCGCCGGCGAGCGAGAGCGCGGCGCCGAGGGCGGTGGCCATGAACTCGAACGTCGTGCGTGTGTAGTAGTCGAGCCCGCGAACGAGCGTCGGCACGAGCCGGTACGCGACTCCGGTCGCATCGAGGTAGCCGAGCACCGCGTCGAAGTGCGCTTGGCAGTCGGCGCAAAGCCACTCGCCGATCTTCGGCGCACCTGCCAGCGCCTGCTGGACGGCCTCGGGCTTCTGCGGGAGGTTGTCGAAGACGCGCAGCGGGCTCGTCCGCCGTTTTGCGAGCGTCTCCTCGTCGAGCTCGTCCGCGTGCTCGTCGAGCCAGACGTTCAGCCGCTCGAGGTACGCGGGCCGGCACGTGCGGTCGCCGATCGAGTTCAGCTCGACCCACCAGCCCTCGATCCCGAGCCGTCGAAGGAGCTCCGCGTAGAGCTGGATGATCTCCGCGTCGAGCGCGGGATCGTCGGAGCCCATTGCTTCGACGTTGAGCTGCCAGAACTCGCGGAACTTGCCGCGTTGGGGCGCCGAGTAGCGGTACATGGGGCCGATCAGGAACGTCTTCACCGGCTGCGGGTCGCGGTAGAGCCCGTGCTCCACGTACGCGCGTGCGACCGACGCCGTGCCCTCGGGGCGAAGCGTCAGCGACCGGTCGCCGCGGTCGGCGAACGTGTACATCTCCTTCTGCACGACATCGGAGCCCTCGCCGGACGTGCGCGTGAAGAGCTCGGTGTCCTCGAAGAGCGGCGTCGTGATCCGCCGGTAGCCGTACGCGGCGCACACGTTCTCGGTCTCGCCAATCACTCGCTGCCACAGCGGCTGCTGCGCAGGCAGGACGTCCTGCGTCCCTCTCGGAGCCTCGAACTTCACAAGGCCCGGAGCTCGTCCAGGAACGGGTTGCGCTCGAGCTCCGCGCCGAGGGTCGTCTCCGGGCCGTGGCCCGAATAGACGATGGTCTCGGGCGGGAAGCGCTCGATCAGCGAGCGGATCGACTCGACGAGGGTGGCCCAGTCGGCGTGCGGGATGTCGGTCCGCCCCACCGAGCCGGCGAAGAGGACGTCACCGGAGAAGAGCGCGCCGTCGGCGTAATAGGCGACATGGCCGGGCGAGTGCCCGGGAACATTGAGCGTCTCGAAGGAAATGTCCGCGAGCTGCAGCGTCTCGCCGCCGTCGAGCAGGACGTCCGCATCGTACGGCTGTAGCGGGATCTCCGGAAACCAGTTTTCAGGCTGCGCGAGGACCGGCGCCTCGAGGCGCGGCATGTACACGTTTGCTCCTGTGCGCGCCGCGTACGCTGCGACCCCTCCGAGGTGATCCCAGTGCGAGTGCGTGATCAGAATGCCCGCGCAGGTTTGGGGCAGGTCCGCGACGTCGGCGCCGGGATCGACGACGACCGCCTCCGCGGAGACGTCTCGACGCACGACGTAGCAGTTCGTCCCGACCGGGCCGAGCTCGTGCCGATCGACGAGGAGGCTCACGACGGCGAGTCTAACCGCGGCTCCGATGCGGCCAGGAGGCCCGTTAGGATCGTCCCGTGCGTAGCTGGCAGCTGCCTGAGATCGAGACGCCTGACGGAAGCCGGTCACCCGTCGTCCTGCATTCCTCCGACGAGGGCCGCGCCGTCCTGATCGGGCTCCTGCCGGGGCAGAAGCTCGGCGATCACCAGGTCAAGGAGCACGCATTCCTCGTCGTCGTCGACGGAGCGGCCCAGATCGAGGCCGGCAGCGACAGGCTCGAGGCCGGCGTCGGCACGATGGTGGCGTTCGATCCCGACGAGCGGCACGTCGTCGCGAGCGACTCGGGGGCTAAGATCCTGCTGATGCTCGCGCCGTGGCCCGGCGAGGGCCACTACCGCGGCGACCCGGTTCTCTAGCTCTTTCTCTGCGCTCGCCGCTGGTACGAGCGGTAGAGGAACGAGTCCATCACGTAGCTGAACGGGAGGAACACGAGCAATAGGAAGGCGGTGCGGAACACCGTCGCCGCAAGCGGCTCGCCGCGCTCGAGCAGCCGGATCGTGATGAACATCAGCGGCGCGAAGATGAGGCCGCGCTTGGCGACCCGGTTCCACGACGGCGGCTCGATCCTGCGCCCGCCACGCCCCTGGATCGGCCCCTTGCCGTTTCTGCTCTTCGACGGGGCTTTTTCGGGCTCGTCGACCTCGACTTCCTGGCCTTCTTCGTCGACGTAGACGTATTCGTAGTCGTGACGGCGCTCTTTCGCGCGCCGGCGGCGCTGTTTGCGGGTGGGCATGAGACCAAGCCTAGCGCTGCCACTCGAGGCGACCCGACCGTATGACGGCGTTCACGACCTCGCCGCCGACGTGGTATGCGAGGTGGCGCCAGTCTGGCGCGTCGAGGAGGACGAAATCCGCGTCGTACCCTGGTGCGAGCCGTCCGATCCGGTCGCCGCGGCCGACCACGTGAGCCGAGTTGACGGTCACGGCGCCGAGGGCCTCGCCGGGCGAGAGGCCGAGCTGCGTGCAGGCGAGCGAGGTGACGAGCGGCAGGCTCTCGCAGAACGCGCTGCCGGGGTTGAAGTCGGTCGCGAGCGCCACCGCCGCCCCCGCGTCGACGAGCGCGCGCGCAGGCGGCATCGGCCGGCCGAGCACGAGCGCGGCGACAGGCAGGAGCACACCCACGACGTCGCTGTGCGCGAGCGCGCGGACGGCCTGGTCGCCGGTCGCCTCCAGGTGATCGACCGAGCGTGCAGCCAGCTCGACCGCGAGCGGGATCGCCCCCAGCTCCGAGAACTGGTCGCCGTGGAGCCGTAGCGCGAGGCCCGCGTCCCGGCACGCCTCGAGGTACCGCTTCGCCTGGTTGCGGTCGAAGGCACCCCGCTCGAGGAAGACGTCGGCGGCCTCGGCAAGCTGCGCAGCCTCGGGAAGGACCTCCGCGAGCGCGAAGTCGAGGTACGCGTCCGCGCTGTCGCACTCGGGGGGCACGGCGTGGGCGCCGAGCCACGTCGGGATGCCGCCCTCGTCCCTGATCGCACGCAGGGACGCGAGCTCGGTTTCGCGGTCGAGCCCGTAGCCCGACTTGGCCTCGAAGGTCGTCGTCCCCGCGTGGAGCATCCAGTCGCGGTGCCGCCGAACCGCCGCGTGCAGAGTCTCCTCGCCGGCCCCCCGGGTCGCCTCGACGGTCGACAGGATTCCGCCGCCCGCCGCATGAAGCTCCTCGTAGCTCGCGCCGCGCGCACGCAGTTCGAACTCACCCGCGCGGTCGCCCGCGAAGCACGCATGCGTGTGGCAGTCGACAAGCCCCGGGAGTGCGCACAAGCCGCGTCCGTCGAGCTCTTCGACGTCGCCCTCGAGCGCGCCGAGCTCGGTCATCAGCCCCACCTCCGCGATGCGCCCTGCGTCGCAGAGCACGTACGCGTCCTGGACGACGTCGACCCGCCCGAGATCGGCACCGCGCAACGGCGACTCGGCGCCCGCCGGCGTGACCGCCTGCGCGAGGTCGCGGACGAGCAGTCGCGACGGAGCGTCCGCCGAGCTCACTCGCCGGCGGTTGGAGGCATCGGCACGTCGAGGCCCTGCTCGGCGGCTGCCGCGGCCGCCTCGTCGTAGCCTGCGTCGAGGTGGCGCAGGACGCCCATCGCCGGGTCGGTCGTCAGCACCCGCTCGAGGCGTTCCGCCATCTGGTCGGTGCCGTCGGCGACGACGACCATTCCCGCATGGATCGCGTTTCCGATCCCGACGCCGCCGCCGTGGTGCACGCTGACCCAGGTCGCACCCGCCGCGACGTTCACGAGCGCGTTCAGGACCGGCCAGTCCGCGATTGCGTCGGAACCGTCCTTCATCGCCTCGGTCTCCCGGTAGGGCGAGGCGACGGAGCCGGCATCGAGGTGGTCGCGGCCGATGACGACCGGTGCCTTGACCTTGCCCGCCCGCACGAGCTCGTTGATCGCGAGCCCGGCGCGCGCACGGTCGCCGAGCCCCAACCAGCAGATCCTGGCGGGCAGGCCCTGGAAGTGGACTCGATTGGGCGCGAGCCCGAGCCAGCGCTGAAGGAGCTCATCGTCGGGGAACAGCTCCTTCAGCCGAGCGTCGATCGTCGCGATGTCCTCGGGGTCCCCGGAGAGCACCGCCCAGCGAAACGGGCCGATGCCGCGGCAGAACAGCGGCCGGATATAGGCCGGGACGAAGCCCGGATATGAGAAGGCGTCCGTTACGCCGGCTTCATGGGCCTCCCCTCTGAGGTTGTTGCCATAATCGAAAACATAGCTGCCGGCCCGGACGTACTCGAGCATGCCCTCGACGTGCTGCGCGATCGATTCGCGGGCGCGCCGC
>Ga0081540_1001172_pt1 | contig 22967 bp, 22 predicted proteins | sample TabmetS2T1R1_FD_71024 | JGI IMG/M metagenome (GOLD analysis project Ga0081540, IMG submission 71024) | Tabebuia heterophylla rhizosphere microbial communities from the University of Puerto Rico - S2T1R1 | ecosystem: Host-associated > Plants > Roots > Rhizosphere ... | reverse complement strand
CGGCGCGTCCGCGCCGCTCATCGGCGTCCCCCTGGTTCGGGGGACTGAGCCCGATCGACGGCGCGCACGCGCCGCTCAGCTGAGAACCGGGGTCGGAACGCCCTCCACCTCCGGGGCGGCGGTGAACGCGGCGGCGAGGAGCCGGCGCGCGTTGCCCTGCAGATCCGGAAACGTCGTGCACCCGATGGACACCGCGACCCGGACCACCCGGCCATCCACCTGGAAGCGGGCGCGCTCGAATCTGTCGGTCAGCCGCGAGCGCACCCAGGGGAGAGCCTCCTGCTCGGTGGACGGCAGCAGCACCGCGAACCGGTCGTCCCTCACCCGTCCGATCACGTCTGCCTCGCGACAGGCCTGGACCAGCACCGCGCTCGCGTAGAGCACCAGCCGGTCGGCCATTCCCCGTCCGAAGGTTCTCTTGAGGTGGCGGAACCCCTGGAGCTCGATCCCCAGCAGACCGAACCCACCGCCGTGCCGCTCGCAGCGAAGCAGCTCCTGTCGAACGAAGGCTGTCATCGCCCGTCGGGTCCAGGTGTCGGTGAGTCGGTCGCGGAGCCCGGCGATCTCGTCCTCCGCCGGTCGCGCGGTGCGCCGGACTCCCTCGCGGAAGCGGAGCAGCCCGCGCACGCGGGCCACCAGTTCCCGGAGATCGAGCGGCTTGCCGAGCGCGTCCACGCCGTGGCCATTCTCGAGGACATGGAGCCGCAGGTCCGGGTCCGGCGCGTCCAGCAGGTAGACGAAGGGCACCGCGTCTCCGGACAGGCTCTGGAGCCGCCGGGCGATCGCCACCGCGGCGAACCCCGGAGCGTGCGCGGCCATCAGCACCACCTGGGGGCGAAAGAGCGTCCACAGCGGAAGCGCCGCCTCGGCACTTCCCAGGGCGATTGTCTGGAATCCCGCTTCCCGGAGCGCCTCACCCACCTGGGTTCGGGAGGCATCCGATTCGTCCACCACCAGCACCCTGGGCGGGTGTGTGTCGTGCGGGGGCACGGTCGTTTTTCCAGGGACGCCTCACCGGGCATCCGTCAGAAGTTCAGGCTCGGTGTGCCCCGGAGGGGGCGCCGGGGGGACTCTAGGCAACGGTCGTGCCACGCAGCCGCGCCTCGATGGCCGCGGGGTCCACCCGGAGGCGCGCGATCTCCTCGCCGTCCACCGTCACCACCGGGACCGCGTGTCGGTAGCGCTCCCAGGTGTCGCCGTCGTCCCGGATGTCCACCACCTCCAGGACGAAATCGACCCGGGTCCGGATCTCCTCGACCACCCGGCGTGCCTGCGCGCACAGCGAGCAGCGGGGTTTCGTGTAGATCCTGACCGTCACGCCTGTGACACTAGCGCTCATGCGCGGCCTTCTGGGCGACGTTGCGACGATGCCCCTCCGGGATCTGGTGGCCTATCTCGGCAACCGCAAGGCGACCGGGACGCTCCTCGTCGAGGGCCCCGATGAGCGGCACCAGGTCGTCCTCCGCGACGGGGCGGTCATCCAGGCCGGGAGCAACGCGCCACGGGAGTATCTCGCCCAGTTCCTGATGAACATGGGGATGATCACCGAGGACGAGTACACCGAGGCCTTCCAGCAGCAGCTGGCCACCAAGGTCGCCCTGGGGAAGATCCTGGTCGATTCGGGGAAGGTCCCCGAGGACGCGATCCGCAACGCGCTCTCCCTCAAGTTCCGGGAGGCCCTGCTGGGTTGCTTCAACTGGACCGAGGGGCGCTTCACCTTCACGCCGGGCGAGGCGACCACGCCGGTGCAAGGGCTCGACGTGAGCGTCAGCCTGCTCGACGTGCACCGGGAGGCGGACCTGCGCCAGACCGCGTGGCGGGCGATCCGGGAGGTCTTCCCGACCGGGCGCGTCCGCCTCCGGCTCGATCGCAACCAGCTCGCGGGCGCGCCCGAGCCCGGCAGCCTCGACGACCGTCTGTACGCGCTCATCGACGAGGGCGCCACCATCGACGACCTGGTGCTCGGGCTCCACTCCACCGACTTCTTCCTCTACCAGCGGCTGTTCGCCCTCCACCGCCTGGGCGCGGTCTCGGTGGTTCCGACCGAGTCGCCGACCATGCCCACCGAGGTGCCGGAGGTGCTGGGCAGCGAGCAGGGTCCGGAGGAGATCCTTCGCGCGGCCGAGGCCTTCTACGCCTCGGGAGCCGTGTCCGACGCCGCGGCGCTCGCACGCCGCGCCTACGAGATGTCGCCGTCGGCCCAGACGGCGAACTTCCTCCGCCAGGCCGAGGCCGGGCTCGCCGACCAGCTCAAGGCCGAGCTGGTGCATGGCGGGAAGGTGCCGCGCCTGAAGGTGTCCACCGGGCTGGTGCGGCAGATGCCCCTCAGCGCCCCCGAGCGGTATCTGCTCTCCCGCATCGATGGGCTGCGCACCGTCGAAGCGATCGTCCAGGTCTCGCCGATTCACGAGCTGGACGCGCTCCGCTGCTTCAAGGGCTTCGTCGAGCAGGGACTGATCGACCTTCGCTGACCGAGGCGAGCCGGCCCGAACCCGCCGCCTCCAGACCCAGGCGCATCGCCTCTCGCGCGAGCCAGGGCGCCCGGATCCGCCAGCGGGGCTCGTTCACCACCACTGCGGCCACCGCCACCTTCGGCGCCTCGCGCGGCGCGAAGCCCACGAACCAGGAGTAGTCGCGGAAGGGATTGCGGTCGGCCAGCGAGCCCGTCTTCCCCACCGCGCCCCGGAGCTCCCGGAGCCGGAAGAACCGGCGCGCCGTCCCGTGGGTGACCGTTTCCTGCATCATCGCCGTCAAGGCGGCGGCGCGATCCTCGCTCAGCACCCGCTCCGGATCGGGCGCGGTGGGCAGATCACGCTCGTAGAGGATCGGCGCCCGCCACAGTCCACCGTTGGCGGCCACCGCGGCGATGAGCGCTCCGTGCAGCGGCGAGAGGAACACGTCCCCGAAGCCTGCACCGGTCCGGGCCAGCTCCAGCGGCTCGTCGGGCACGGCCGCCAGGGAGGGCTCGGTGGGGATGGCGAAGGGGATCTGCCGGTTGAACCGGAAGAGATCGGCGGCGGCCCGCAGCTTGTCCGCGTCGAGATAGCGGTGGGTCAGCTTGGCGAACACCACGTTGGCGCTGCGCCCCAGCGCCTCGGAGAGGCTGACGCACTCGCGATCGCGGCTCGAGTCGGCGAGGAGCGACTCGCTCACCCGCCGCTTTCCGCCGTGGTAGCAGGACTCGTCCTCGGGAGTGACTCCCTCGTCGAGGAGCGCGCTCGCGGTCACCAGCTTGAAGACGCTCGCCGCGGGGAACACCGCCTTCACCGGCAGGCCTCGCAGGCCGGGGGTTGCCTCGCTGTGCTCGACCATCGCCAGCACGCGCCCGGTGGACGGCTCCAGCACCACGACCGCGGCCCAGGGAGTCTGGTACTCGGTGAGCGTCCGGCCGAGGCTCTCCTGGATCGACGGCACCAGCGTGAGCGCGGCCTCGCCCTCGGGGTCGCTGACCACGTAGCGCGAGCCGTCGCGGTGGGCACGCGCGAGCAGGTCGTCGGCGGGGGCGAGCGGCCGCACCGATGCGAGCGGCGGCGTCTTCACCCGGCTCGGCACCGGGACCGGGACCGGGACCGACGGGGCCGGCGCCAGCGCGGCGGCTTCCGGCGCATCGGCCGGTACCGGGGACACGACGGACCCGGGGAGCATGGAGGGATCGAGCGCCTCGTCCTCGGGAGTGAAGCCGGTGAGCAGCACGGCGAGGAACGCGAGGGGGAGCGCAGCGCGCATGTCCCGCCATGGTACGACGGGATCTCCGGGCGGGTGAAGACTTCGGACAGTCTCCTCTGGTAGGCCCTGAGCCCACGTTGAGCCCCCTCCTCGAGACCATGGCGGTTGCGCGCACCGAGCTGCTCCGGACCATCCGGAACGCGCGGGTCCTGATCCTCCTCCTCCTCTTCGCCACCTCCACCGCCCTCGTCGGTCTGGTGGTGGGACTCGTCACCCGCGGGCTGGACGCGCAGGATCCGCAGACCGCGGCCGCGGCCAGCGCCGGGCTCCTCGGGTTCCTGGTGGGCGGAGACCTGACCGCCCTCCAGCGCCTCTCCGAGCTGCCGCTGCTCGTGCCCTTCGTCTTCCGCATCACCCTCTTCTTCCTCCCGCTGTTCATCGCGCTCCTGGGTTACGACCAGCTCAGCGCCGAGGTCTCCACGGGCAGCGTTCGTTACCTCGCCGTCCGCGCCCGCCGGGGTAGCATCCTGGCCGGGAAGTTCCTCGCGCAGGCGCTGGTCATGGGCGTGCTCCTGGCACTCGTGCTGGCGGGGCTCTTCGTCGCCGGAGTGGGCCTCAAGTCAGGGCTCGATCCGGTCGCTTACGCAGCGGCCGCTGGCCGGTTCTGGCTGGGCGGCGCTTCCCTGGCCTTCGCCTATCTCGCGCTGACCGCGCTCTCCTCGGCGATGACCTCCGGCCCGGGCAGCAGCCTCCTGCTCAACGTCGGCGCGCTCTTCGCCTTCTGGGTCCTGGACGGCATCGGTGGCCGGGCGGCGCTCGTGCACGAGATGGGCGGCCCGCGCTCGTGGACCGAGGCGCTCCGCTGGCTGTCTCCCTCGACCTATGCCTCCGGTGTCCTGGGCTCGTCGTCCGCGCTCCTCACCTCGGCGGCGGCCTACGGGACTTTCGGCGCCGTCTTCCTCGCCGTCGCCTGGGCGGTGTTCCGGGCCCGGGACCTGTGAGGACCGTGGACGCGGCGCTCAGTCTCGAGGGGGTCACGAAGCGCTACGGCAGCACGGTGGCGCTGGACGGAGTCAGCTTCCAGGTCCGCCCGGGAAGCTGTCACGGTCTGGTGGGCCCCAACGGCGCCGGGAAGACGACGACCTTCGCCCTGGCCGCGGGCTTCCTCCGGCCCGGCAGCGGCACGATCCGCGTGCTGGGTCGAGAACCGCACGACCGGGGCCCGCACCGGCCTCGCATCGGGGTGCTGCCCCAGGACGCGGACCTCCCCGCCTACCTCGACGTGGGCACGTTGCTCACCACCTGGGCGAGACTCTCCGGGGAGCTTCGTCCGGAGACGGCCGCGCGGGTGGCGCTCGAGCGCGTCCAGCTCGCCGAGTCATGGGAAGCCTCTCCCCGGGCGCTGTCGCACGGCACCGCGAAGCGCGTGGCGCTCGCCCAGGCCCTGCTCGGCGATCCGGCGCTGCTCCTGCTCGACGAGCCGACCGCCGGACTCGATCCTCGTGCCGCCGCCGAGGTCCGCACGCTCCTCTCAGGCCTGCGGGGCCAGCGGACCGTCATCATCAGCAGCCACAACCTGTCGGAGCTGGAGCGGCTCTGCGACGCGGTGACGGTGCTCGACCACGGGAAGGTGGTCCAGGACGGCACGCTGGCCGAGGTCACCCGGCGGGGAGCGGAGTTCTCGCTGAAGGTGAGCCGCGGGGACGTGCCGCTCCAGGACGTTCGCGCGCTCGCGGGCGTGGCCCAGGCCGATCTCTCACCTTCGGGTCAGCTCGCCATCCGCCTGGCGCCGGACGCGCCACCGGCGGAGGACGTCATCGCCGCGGTGCTGGAGATGCTGCTCGCCCGGGGGGTGCGGATCGCCGGCCTCACCCAGGGAAGCTCCCTGGAGCAGCGGGTGCTCGACGTCACCTCGGGGAGCTGAGAGCGAGCGTGGCCTCCCTCGAGGCCCTCCTCAGTCCGGGTAGAACAGCGGCTCGCGCTCGGCGACGAACTTGTGCAGCGCCTGGGCCGCATCGACGCCGAGCTCCACGAAGCGCACGCCCACCCCGGGGAACACGTCCGGCACCCGGTCGTCGATCTCGCGGGTCCAGCGCACCTCGCCCTTCACCACGATCCGCGTCTTGCCCGGCAGGGTGAAGGTGAGGTCCACCGGCGTGCCGACCGGGAGGAGATCCACGGTGGCAACGAAGACGCCGCCCTCGCTGAGATTGGTGCTGAAGCCGGTGAACACGTTCGAGTCGCTCGTCATGTCCACCTGGGTCTGCAGCGGGATGCGTGAGCTGCTGCGACCCGGGGCCGCGGCGTTCGGGGCGGACATCTTCCCCAGCGGCTGGCCCGCCGGACGCGCTCGCGCCGGCGCAGGAGCTGCCTTCTCGGACTGGACCGGTGCGGCGCTGGCGCGGCGCTGGGCGGCGGCCTGTGCCTCACGCCGGACGCGGGCCTGCTCTGCCTCCTTGCGCGCAGACTCGGCGCGGCGAGCCTCCTCGGCGCGCGCCTGCTCTGCGGCGGCTTCCACCCGCTCGAGCTCCATGGCATCCCGGGCCAGACCCGCCTGGTGCTCCTCGAGCGCGGCAAAGGTTGCCTGGATCAGCATGCGGGCCGCGGCGCCCGAGAGGTCGGGACAGGCCAGCCGGTGCGTCTGGAACCGGGCCAGGAGCCACTCCGCCTCCGGGTGGCCAGCCTGGTGAAGCTGGGCCGCGCGCTCACTGAGGGCGTGGACCTCCTCGTTGAGCAGGCCGATGGAGCGCACGAGCGCGTCGGCCTCGGCGGCGACGTCGGGTGCCGACACGGAATTGGCACCGGGGACGGCTGAGTTGCGAAGTCTCATGGTCGCGGGTCACTTCAAGCCCGGTGCCAGGCTGCCCCGCCCGTCATCCCGCGGTGTTGGACTCCTGGCCCCCCGGGGTGCCGGGAACCCAATCCCGTCCCCGAGAGGTGAGCTGGACCCGGATGCTCCACCCACCTGGACTCCGGTCCGCAGACAGCACGCGGTGGCCGAAGCGGGTGCACCAGACGTCCACGTCCGGTCCGATCGCCGGGTCCGACCCGGTCAGATGAACCATGTCACCGGCGTCCAGCTCCCGAGCACACTCGGCGAGCCGCACGATGGGAAGCGGACAGGGCAACGCCCCGACCCGAAGCTGGACGACCCGGGCCATGCCGGAGTATCCCTAACACGCTCGCCCGGCCAGCCCGAGGGCGGTCAAACACCATGAAAGTCAGCCACATTCTCGTCCTCGCCGCGGGGCTCGTCCTCGGCTTCTTCGTCGGCCAGGCCACCCGCAGCACCGCTCCTTCCTCCGCCCCTGCCACCGCCCAGCGGCCGCCCGGGACCCCACCCGCCCGCCAGCGTCCTCCCCCGGATGCGACGGTGTTCCGGCTCCCGCTGGAGGATTCCCCCGCCCGCGGCCCGGCCGACGCGCTGGTGACCCTGGTGGAGTTCAGCGACTACCAGTGCCCCTTCTGCCGCCAGGCCCACGCCACCGTCTCCCAGGTGGAGAAGAAGTACGCGGGCAAGCTGCGGCTGGTGATGAAGCAGTTCCCTCTCGTCTCGATGCACCCCCAGGCCATGCCCGCCGCCAAGGCCGCGGTCGCCGCGGGACTGCAGGGGCGGTACTGGGAGATGCACGACCGGCTGTTCTCCAGCCCTCAGCTCGACCCGGACACCCTCGAGCGCTACGCGCGGGAGATCGGCCTGGACGTCGACCGCTGGAAGCGTGACCAGGCCGACCCCAAGGTCGCCGCCATCATCCAGCGAGACATGGATCTGGCGGCGAACGTGAACTTGAGCGGGACGCCGGCCTTCTTCGTGAACGGCCGTCGGCTCCCCGGTGGCGCCGCGCCGCTGGACGCCTTCAGCAGCCTCATCGACGAGGAGCTGGCCAAGGCCGAGGGCCTGGTGCGCTCCGGCACGCCCGCCTCGCAGGTCTACGCGAAGATCCAGGAGAAGGCGGTGTCCTCCGCGGTGCCTCCGCCGGTGGTCAAGAAGGTCGACACGCCGGCCGACTCGCCCTCCTTCGGCCCGACGATGGCGAAGGTCACCATCGTCGAGTGGAGCGACTTCCAGTGCCCCTACTGCTCCAGGGCCGCTCCACTGGTGGAGCAGATTCGCCAGGCCTACCCGAAGGACGTGCGCTTCGTGTTCCGCCACCTTCCGCTACCGATGCACCCCAACGCGCCGCTGGCCGCGCGGGCGGGCGTGGCTGCACAGGCCCAGGGCAAGTTCTGGCAGATGCACGACTGGATGTACCAGCACCAGCGTGAGCTCGACCGGGCGTCCCTGGAGAAGGCCGCCGCGTCCCTCGGCATGGACATGGCGAAGTTCGGCGCGGCGCTGGACAACGCGGCGACCGAGTCCCGCGTGCAGGCCGACGCGCAGGCCGCCCAGACCGCGGGCGTGTCCGCGACCCCCACCTTCTTCGTGAACGGCCGCGAGCACGTGGGCGGATGGGGCAGCTTCGAGTCACTGAAGGCGGAGATCGACAAGGAGATCGCCCGCGCCGACAAGCTGCTCTCCTCGGGCGTGAAGCCGGCCGACCTCTACGGGCGGCTGGTGGCGGACTCCGCAGGACCTTCCGGCGCCCGGAACTGAGCCGCCGTCACGGCGTCAGCGGAGCGGGTCGACCCGCTCCGGAACCACCACGTTGATCGAGGCCGTCCTTCTCAGCCGACGGCGATGGCGTCGATCTCGACCCGGGCGCCCTTCGGGAGCGCGGCGACCTGCACCGTCGCCCGCGCCGGGGGAGCAGTGCGGAACGCCTGACCGTAGACCTTGTTGACCGCCGCGAAGTCCACGAGGTCGACCAGGTAGATGGTGCAGCGCACGACGTGATCGAAGGACACCCCGGCTGCGGTGAGCACCGCGCCCAGGTTCTTCATCACCTGCGCCGTCTGCGCGCTCACATCCCCGGGGACGAGCTCCCCGGTGGCCGGGTCGAGGGGGATCTGGCCGGAGAGGAACACCATCCGCGAGGCAGGGACGGCGATTGCCTGCGAGTAGGGGCCGATGGCCTTCGGAGCCTGGAGAGACTCGATGACGGACCGGTGCATGGCCCGCCTGCTACTCCGGCCGGGGCGACGTGGCAACCTGCCGACCCGGCGAGGCACGCGCCGGCGTGGGCGACCGGGACGCTCTCCGCCTCGGCGGTGCTGCATTCGAGTACGTCTTGCCGTCGCATCCGCCGACTGGAGACCATTCCGCCGGGCAGACCCGATCCTCCGGGACGCACTCCTCCGGAGCGCGGCAGCCGCCCTGCGGGCAATGGGTGCCGGCTACGCAGGGTCGGCGAGCGAGGCCCTCGGGTGCGCCCGGCGCTCACTCCACCGTTCAGCCTTCCCGGGGTGAGCGGTACCCCGCCGCGGGAAGTTGACCCGTACGCGAGGCTCCGCCCGGAGCTCAACCGCCTGATTCGACTCGACGCCCGTCGTGACGCGCGTCGGCGGGCCCGTTGCAGGTGCAGTGAGGACCGCATGCTCCCGCCGGTCACCCATTCCCGAGATCCCCGCCTCGACATCTCCCAGGCCCGTCAGGTCCTGAAGGACGCCCTGCGCACCCACGATGCGCGGGAGATCGTCCGCTGGCTCGAGGAGCACACCCACGAGCTCACCCGCTCCCGGTTCTTCGAGCTGATGTTCTCCTTCGGCCCGCTCGCCGGCACTCTGCTGAACGCGGTGGGCCGGCTCCTGCCCGCCGAGCGGCGGCTGCTGGGCGAGGCCCTGGGCCGGGCATTCGCGCTCGGCGCCGTCCGGCCGGCCGACGTGCGCCGCGCCGTCCCCGAGCACTGGAGCGGCGCCGCACCGGGCGATCCGCACCTGGGCCTGGCCGAGGTCATGATGCTGACCGGGCGGCCCGCGATGGTCCACGTCTACGTCGAGCGCGAGCTGGAGATCTCCCGGAAGCCTCACGGGCAGGATCGGCAGCGGATCGCCGCGGCCCGGATGGCCTTCGTCGCCCTGCCCGCCGACGTCCGGGTCGAGCTCGCTGCGCGCCACCCGGAGCTGGTGTCCGAGACCTCCTCGGTCCACGCCGCAGCCTGAGGTCGCCTCGCCAGGACGCAGGCCCGCTGACCGATCGCCCGGCCGGGCAGGTTCGGTCGCTTCGGCGGGCGCCGACGCACTGACGCCTCCTCCGACCTAACTCCTGGGTCATGAGGAACGAGGCTCTCCGGCACCCGGGCTGGGTCCTGGTCGCGACCAGCCTGGGGTTCGTCGTCGTCCAGCTCGACGTCACCATCGTCAACGTCGCCCTTCCCTGGATCGCCAGGGACCTCCGGACCGGAGTCTCCGGGCTGCAGTGGGTGGTCGACGGCTACACCCTCAGCTTCGCCGCCCTCCTCCTCTCGGCCGGAGTCATCGGCGATCGCTTTGGCGCCCGGTGGGCGTACGTGATCGGCTTCCTGGCATTCGGCGCCGCCTCGCTCGGGTGCGGCTTCGCCCCGACCCCCGCCGTGCTGATCGCCTCACGGGCGCTTCAGGGCCTGGGCGCCGCCCTTCTCCTGCCCAGCTCCCTCTCGCTCCTCAACCATGCCTCGGCCCACGACGAGCGCCGGCGCGCGCGGGCAGTGGCGGTGTGGACTGCCGCCGGAGGCGTCGCCATCGCTGCCGGACCCGTGGTGGGCGGACTGCTCCTCGGCACGCTCGGCTGGCGAAGCATCTTCCTGGTGAATCTCCCCCTCTGCGCGGTGGCCATCTGGCTGACCTTCGCGGCCGTCCCCGATCCGCCGCGGCCCGAGCACCGGGCGGCGCTCGATCCGGCCGGGCAGCTCCTGGCAGTCCTCGCGCTCACCGGGCTGACGGGGGCGATCATCGAGATCCGACCCCTCGGCCTCGGCCATCCACTGGTCCTGACCGGCCTCGGTCTTGCGGCGGTGGCCGGCCCTTGCCTGGTGGCGGTGGAGGCCCGGGCGAAGGAACCGATGCTGCCGCTCGACCTGTTCCGGCGGCCGAGCTTTGGCGCCGCGGTGGTCTTCGGCATCGCCGTCAACCTCACCTACTACGGGGTGATCTTCGTCCTCAGCCTGTATCTCCAGCAGGTCCGGGGCTACTCGGCGCGCGCGGCAGGGCTGGCCTTCCTCCCGCTCACCGCGACCTTCATCGTCTCCAACATCGCGAGCGGATGGCTGACGGGGCGTGTGGGCTCGCGGATGCCGATGATCTGCGGCGCGATCGTCGGCGCGGCCGGATTCGCCCTGCTCCTGCCGCTCGGTGGCTCGAGCCGTTATGCGGAGATGCTGCCGGCGTTTCTCCTCATTCCGCTGGGCATGGGCCTGGCGGTGCCGGCGATGACCACCTGCATCCTCGCGAGTGCCGAGCGCGCCCGCGCGGGAACCGCCTCCGCGGTCCTGAATGCGGCCCGGCAGGCCGGCGGGGCGATCGGGGTGGCGCTGTTCGGCGGACTTGCCGCCGGGAACGTGGTCTCGGGGCTCAGGTCCTCGGGCCTGCTCTCCGCCGGATTGCTGCTCGGCGGCGCGGCGCTGGCGGCGCTGGGAATCGCCGCCCCGGCGATCAGACTCGCTCCACCGAGTACACGCCGTTCAGGTTCTCGATGGTCTTCATGACGTCGGTGAGCTGCTTCAGGTCCGAGATGGTGACCTCGAAGGTGTTCACCGCGCGATCGTCACCCGTCACCCGGCAGTTGGCCTGGCTGATGTTGACGCCCTTCTTGCTGAAGATGTTCGACATGTCTGCCAGGAGCCCCGGCCGATCGGCGGTGAGCACCCGCAGCGTGACGGCGCGCTTGTAGTCCCCACGCACGTCCCAGGCGACGTCCACCCGACGCTCGGGGTCGGTCGCCAGCGCCCGCTCGCAGCCCACGGTGTGCACCGTCACGCCCTGGTTCCGGGTGATGAAGCCCACGATGGGATCCCCGGGCACCGGGTTGCAGCAGCGCCCGAAGCGGACCAGGACGTCGTCGACGCCGCCGATCAGCACTCCGGTGCGGCTGCGACGCCCCACCAGCTTCCGGGCCAGCTCCGTCACCCGGCCGAGGCCATTGGCCATGGCCGTCCCCGACCCGTTGTCGGCCGTCGCGCCGTTGACCGGCTCCGCGCGGGACTTCTCCTTCTCCGTCTCGGCCAGCTTCTCCGGCGGAAGGAGCCTCGACAGCAGCTGGTTGGGGACCACCTTGCCGTAGCCCACCGCGGCCATCAGGTCGTCCTCGATGCGGTACCCCAGCTCGGCAGCCACGGGCTTCAGCTCTCCGCCCTTCAGCAGCTTGTTCAGGTTCAGGCCGACGCGGCGGAACTCCTTGTCCAGGAGCTCGCGGCCCAGCTGCTGGCTCTTCTCCCTCTGCTGCTGCTTGATGAACCCCCGGATGCGCTGCTGCGCGCGGCTGGTCTTGACGAAGGTCAGCCAGTCCTTGCTCGGGTGCGCGCCGGGGCTGGTCAGCACCTCCACCGTGTCCCCGTTCTTCAGCTTGTAGCGCAGCGGGACGATCTTCCCGTTCACCTTGGCCCCGACGCAGCGACCTCCCACGTCGGAGTGGATCGCGTAGGCGAAGTCCACCGGCGTGGCGCCCCGGGGCAGGCTCTTCACGTCGCCCTTGGGGGTGAAGACGAAGACCTCGTCGGTGAAGAGGTCCACCTTCACCGTCTCCAGGAACTCCTTGGGGTCCTTCAGGTCCTGCTGCCACTCCATCAGCTGCCTCAGCCAGGCGAACTTCTCGTCGTCCCGGCTGACCAGCGCCTTGCCTTCCTTGTAGGCCCAGTGGGCGGCGATGCCCTCCTCGGCGATGCGGTGCATCTCCTCGGTGCGGATCTGCACCTCCACCCGCTCTCCCAGCGGTCCGATGACCGTGGTGTGCAGCGACTGGTACATGTTGGGCTTGGGGATGGCGATGAAGTCCTTGAAGCGCCCCGGCACCGGCTTCCACAGCTGGTGGATGAGCCCCAGCGCCTCGTAGCAGCTGGGCACGGTGGGCATGATCAGCCGGAAGGCGATCATGTCGTGCACCTGCTCGAAGTCGATGCCGTTCGACCGCATCTTCTTCCAGATGCTGTACAGGTGCTTGAACCGGCCGGAGACCTTCGCCTGGAGGTCGCGCTCGGCGAGCTTGCGCTCGATGAGCTGCACCACGTCCTCGATGTACTGCTCTCGCTCCTTCTTCCGCTTTCCGACTCGCTCCGTCAGGTCCGCGTAGTCGGCGGGCTTCAGCCAGCGGAAGCTCAGGTCCTCCAGCTCGGTCTTGATCCAGCTGATGCCGAGCCGGTTGGCGAGCGGTGCGTAGATGTCCAGCGTCTCCTGGGCGATGCGCTGGCGCTTGTCCTCGCGCATGAACTCCAGGGTCCGCATGTTGTGCGTGCGGTCGGCGAGCTTCACCAGGATGACGCGGATGTCCTGCGCCATCGCGATGATCATCTTCCGGAAGTTCTCGGCCTGCTTCTCCTCCTGGCTGAGCGTGGCGCTCGCCTGGAACTTGGAGAGCTTGGTCACCCCATCCACCAGCCGGGTGACCTCGGGGCCGAAGAGCTCGGTCAGCTCCTCGGGAGTTGCGAGGGTGTCCTCGATGGTGTCGTGGAGAAGGCCGGTGACGATGCTCGCCTCGTCCAGCTTGAGATCGGCGAGGATTCCAGCGACCTCGAGCGGGTGGACCAGGTAGGGCTCGCCCGAGTGCCGGAGCTGCCCCTGGTGGACCTTTGCCGAGTAGACGTAGGCCTTCTTGATGACGTCGAGATCCGGGTCGGGATGGTAGCTCTTGACCTGGGTCAGGATGTCGTTGAGACGAATCATTGATACTGCACAATCGTAACTGTGGGATCGGGGGTGTTCAACGCACCGACCCCCCAACTGGCCGCCCGGCCTGAAGATTGACCCTGTGACGAGCCCGTTCCTACAGTGACCGACGCCCGCCCCATGTCCCGCCTTCTGGTGAGTCAGCTCGGCGTGGTCTGCCCGTCCTGCGACGTGCTCAACGCGGCGGGGGCGCAGCGGTGCGAAGCCTGCGGAAAGACCTGGGGAAGGGCGCCGGCAGCCACCCGGAAGCCCACGGGCTCCACCCCGGCCGTCTCCCCGCCTGCTTCGCCTGCCGCTCCGGCTGCGCGGCCGCCTCCCGCCGCGGCCAGCCCGTCGGGTGCCAGTCTACGGAGCGCTCCCACCCCCGCCGGCGGCGTGCCCCGGGCGTCCCCCGCATCCCGTCCTGCCGCCCCGGCTCCGGTCCCCAGCCGTTACATCCTCAGCGTCACCGCCGGACCCGCGCGCGGGCAGCGTTTCCGGCTCATGGCGAACGGGTGCAGCGTGGGGCGGCAGCGTGGCGCCATCCTCTTCGCGGACGACCCGTTCGTGTCGCCCCATCACGCGGCCTTCAGGATCCGGGAAGGCCAGCTCACGGTGAAGGACGAGGACAGCGTCTCCGGTGTCTACGTCGCCATCACCACCCACGAGCTCCTGATGCCCGGGGCCCTCTTCTCGGTCGGCCCCCACGTGCTCCGCTACATCGGGCCGCTCCTGCCGCGCGCGCCCGAGCCCGGGAAGCCGCGGACCTACGGCGCGCCGGTGCCTCAGGCCGGGGGTCTGTGGGGCCTGGAGGAGATCCTGCTCGGGCTCCGGCCCGGGCGCGCCGTGGTGACCGCGCAGCCCACGCTGACCCTCGGCTCGTCCGGCGCCGACCTCGTCTTCGCCCCGGATCCGCACCTCGCGGCCCGGCACTGCGAGATCAGCCCCGCCCCGCAGGGAGCCGTGCTCCGTGACCTGTCCGGTGGCCTCGGCACCTTCGTCCGGCTCGCCACCCAGGAACGACCGCTGAAGCAGGGCGACCGGGTGCGGATCGGCCAGCAGACGCTGACCGTCGAGCTGGCGGCGTGACCGCCCCCATCGACGACCCACGCGTCTTCCTCGCCGAGGAGAGAACCCTGCTGGCCTGGATCCGGACCGGGCTCGCGCTCATGGGGTTCGGCTTCGTCGTCGCCCGGTTCGGGCTGTTCCTTCGCGAGCTGGCGCTGATGCCCGGCATCACCCTCGCTCCGGACCGGGTGCTGTCCGCACCGCTCGGGACTGCCCTCGTCCTCCTCGGGGTCGCGGTCCAGGTCCTGGCGATCGTCCGCCACGTGCAGCGGGTCCGCGAGTACCGGCAGGGCCGCCTCGGGTGGGAGCGGCCATCGCGCCTCGGAATCGCGGTGGCCGTCCTCCTCGCGCTCACCGGAGCGGTGATGGCCATTCATCTGGTGGCCCAGGGGGCGGAGGCGACCGCGCCGACGCCGGGCATCCGCCGCTAGCGAGTCGACAGCGGCTGCTCCACGTCCGGGTACCACTCGCGAATGACGGAGCGGGCCGGCGAGCCAGGTGACTCCTTCAGCGCCCGGGCGAAGAAGCCGCGGGCCTCCGCCTCCCCCTCCGGGCCCCGCAGCCGCGCCAGCATCCCCAGCTTGAGCGCCAGCGCGGCGCTCGGCTCGGCCTCGAACGCTTCCAGGTATTTGCTCCGCGCGAGCGCACGCTCACCGGCGAGGTAGAGGTTGTCGCCATCCTGCACGAGCGCCGCAGCCTTCGCGGTGTTCCGCCTGTCCGCCGGAACCTCGCGTGCCCAGGGCGCCACGATGGCGGCGACCGCGGGCGGCGCGGGAACGGAACGCTCGGGGGCCTCGGTCAGCGGCTTGAAGGCAAGGACGCCGGCGCCCGCCGCGGCCACCAGCACCAGCGCCCCGAGACCGATCTGCAGCCCACGCCCGCTCCCCTGTGACCCGCTCCTGCGGCTGGCCACGGTCGTCGCGTTTCCCAGGCCGTCATCGGTCGCGCCCACCATGCCGAGGGGGATGGGAACCCGTGCAGTCCGCGGAGCGTGCACCGCCTCCGCCGCGGGCAAGAGATTGAGCGAGTCCAGGAAGGCCACCGCCGTCTGGGGACGGTCCGCCGGCTCCTTCCGGAGCGCCCAGAGGATGAGCGCCTCCAGCTCCCGGCTGCACGAGCCCGGGCGGAGCGCATTGGGCGGCTTCGGATCCTCGGTGAGGTGCTTGGTGGCGTAGCCCATCGCCGAGTCGGAGCTGAACGGCAGCTGCCGGGTCACCATCTGGTAGAGGAGCACGCCCACCGAGTAGAGGTCGCTGCGAGCATCGAGAGGTGACCCGCGCGCCTGTTCCGGGCTCATGTACTCGGGGGTTCCGCAGACGAAGCCGGTCCGGGTGAGAGACGGCCCCTCCTCCGAGCTGCCGTCGACGATCTTGGCGATCCCGAAGTCGAGCACCTTCACCACGTCCGACTCGCCTCCTCGCCGAGCCATCACCATCACGTTCTCGGGCTTGAGATCGCGGTGGATGACTCCGGCCTGGTGCGCGTCAGCGAGCGCGGACAGGACCTGGGTGACGATGCGGATCACCCGTGGCTCGGCCAGCGGCCAGTCGGCGGTGAGGAGCTGGTGGAGATCGCGGCCGTCCACGAACTCCATCGCGATGAACAGCGCCCCGTCGTCGGTCTGCCCGAAGTCGAGGACGTCGATGGAGTTGGGGTGGTTGAGGCGGCTCGCGGCCTTGGCCTCGCGCTGGAAGCGAGCGACGGTCCGCGCGTCCTTCTGCAAGGTGGGGTGGAGCAGCTTCAGCACCACCGGCTTCTCCAGGACGAGCTGGTTGGCACGGTAGACCCGCCCCATCCCGCCCTCTCCGAGCAGCTTCTCCACCCGGTACTTCCGGGCGACCACCTGGCCGAGGTACGGGTCCCCCTCCTGCTCCCGGGGCAACGCGTTGCCACAGGCCCCGCAGAACTGGGCGTGGGGGGTGGTCTCGGTGGAGCAGGACGGGCAGTTCACGACCGATAGGCGACGCTCCCACTCCTCGGGCAGCGCCGCAAGGCTGCATGGTACGCTCCGGATGCCCACCGCTTCAGGATGGCCTTCTGCCCTCGCTGCGATGCGCCCAACCCGGATGATCGAGAACGCTGCGACCGCTGCGGAGCCCCGCTGGGTGGGGGGACGATGGTGATGGGGCCGCCCAGCGCCACCCGGCCACAAGTGAGCTTTCGCGTGGTCCGTGCCGACGGTGGACCCGAGATGTCGGTCCCGATGAGCGGCGAGACGCTGACCTGCGGGACCCGCGCCGACCTCACGCTGCCCGACGACCCGTTCATCTCCCCCGTGCAGGCCCGCTTCTTCTTCTCGGGGCAGCGGCTCGCGATCGAGGACCTGGGCGGTGGAAACGGTGTCTTCGCGCGCCTCAAGACCGAGCGCGAGCTTCCGGTGGGAGGCGAGGTCCGGCTCGGGCGCCAGCGCCTGCTCCTCGAGGGAATCCCGCCGGTGACGCCGGGTGAGGGCGGCACCATCGCCTGGGGCTCGCCAGATCCGGGGTTCAAGCTCCGCATCGTCCAGCTCCTCGAGGGTGGGATGCGCGGCGCGGCGTTCTGCCTTCGCGAAGGCGAGAACCTGCTGGGGCGCGAGGTGGGCGACATCACCTTCCCCGGTGACGGCTTCGTGTCTGGACGACACGCGGTGCTCAACGCCCGCGGAGAGCGACTCACGGTGAAGGACGTGGGGAGCTCCAACGGCACCTTCCTCCGCATCGCTGCGCCCAGCTTCGTCGAGCACGGGGACCAGTTCCTCGTCGGCCGCGAGCTGGTCCGGGTCGAGATCGCCTGACGGGCGCTGCTCGCTCCCCGTGCCCATGCAGCCCTCCCCGCCTGCCTCGTCTCCCCACAGCGCCGAGGGGGAGGCAGTCGCCCACGCGCAATGGGGCCCGGTGCTCGCCCTCGCCGGCCTGCACGCCGCGGTCAGCGTGGCCTGGGTGGCCTACAACCTGTACCTGGTCGAGCTGCTGGTCCGCGCTGGGTTCGACGCCTACCTCGCGGCGGTCCTCATCACCGTGGAGGGGATTCTCGGCGGACTGCTCGAGCCGCTCACCGGCGCCCTCTCCGATCGGGCCCGCTCCGGCCTCTTCCGCCGCTTCTTCCTGGTGATGGGCGGGGTGCTGGCGAGCGCCCTGCTCTTCCTCGCGCTCCCGCTCGCCGCCGCCAGTGCGCGCCCGGGGCCAGCGACGCTCGTCCCCGCACTGCTCATCGCCTGGGCACTGTCGATGGCGGTGTTCCGCGCTCCGGCGCTCTCGCTGCTCGGGCGCCATGCCCGCCCGGGGGCGCTGCCGCTCGCCGCCTCGGTCCTCACGACCGCCGGCGCGCTGGTCGGAGCGGCCGCCCCCTCCGCGCGGGCCTGGCTCCTCTCGCTCGGGCCTGGACCCACCTTCGCTTCCGCGTCCGCGGCGCTGGTCGTGAGCGCGCTGGTCGTCCGGGCGCTGGAGAGGCGAGAGCCCTCGAGCACCGCGCAGACCGAGTCACCGCCGCCGCTGGAGCGATGGCAGGTCCACGCGGCGTGGCTCCTGCTCGGCGTGGGAACCGTCTCGGCCCTCGCCTTCCGATTCCTCGTCGGTGCGCTCCCCCGGGCGGGGACGGGGCCGGGAGCATCCGCGGCGGCCATCACCACCGCTTTCTTCGCTGGCCTGGCGCTGGCGGCCATCCCGGTGGGGCGAATCGCACTGGGTCATCTGGGTGGCGGTCCGGTCACCCTGACCGGGCTCGCCCTGCTCGTCGCCGGGTCGGTCCTGGCCTCCCGGGTCGAGGGGGGCGCGGCGATGCTCCTCGTGGCCGCCCTCCTCGGAGCGGCGCTGGCCGCCGTGCAGAACGGGCTGTTCTGCTGGTCCCTGTGCGCGATCCGGACCGAGCACGGAGGGCTGGGCATGGGCCTCCTCCTCGGGGGTGGAGGCATCGCGCTGGGGCTCTTCAACGTCCTGCTCGCGGTGCGAAAGCCCGCGCCGGAGACGTCCCTGCTCGCCGCGGCCGGCCTCTACGCCATCACCGTGGGGCTGCTGGCCGCGCTTCGCCGCACCGTGCCAGCACGCCCCGCCGTCTGAGGGCCGGGTGGCTCAGCCGTACGACTTTTCCTTCTTCTCCTGCTCTTCCTTGCAGCGGATGCAGAGGGTGGTGACCGGCCGGGCCTCGAGGCGCTTGGCGGCGATGGGCTCCTCGCAGCGCTCGCAGACGCCGAAGGTGCCGTCCTCGATGCGAGACAGCGCCTTCTCGATCTTCTTGAGGAGGAACTTCTCCCGGTCCCGGAGGCGAAACACCATCGACTGGGCGTACTCGCTGGAGGCGAGGTCGATCTCGTCCGGGAGGTCGTCGGTGTCGAAGTTCGACTCCTCCATGAGGGTCTTCTTCGCGCTGTCGAGGAGCGCAGTCTTGCTGTCCTCGAGCATCTTCTTGTAGCGCTTCAGATCTTTCTGATTCAAAGGTGCGACTCCCTCGACCCTGCTTCCACCAGGTGGGTCCGGCGCCCTGTTCGACGCCGACCCCTGAAAAAAAGGCCGCGGAGTCTTATCTGGCGCCCTGGTGAAGTCAAGGTAACCTGGCCTGCGCATGGCGGATGCGGAGAAGACCACGCGACTGGAGGCGACCCGGTTCGACCGGGAATTCCTGCGCTCCGCGCTGGCCCTGGCCGCCAAGCCGGACATCGACCACTTCCTCTACATCTGCGACATCCCCATCGCTGCCGATGACCTTCGCCGGAAGCAGGCGCGGAAGAAGCTGGTCTACGCCGTGACCGCAGAGCCCATCGCGGCCGAGCTTCAGTCCCGGAAGCAGAGGGCGCTGGTGATCCCCGCCTACGACTACAGCCGCGTGGAGCGGGTGAAGGTGGCGCTCGTCTCCGCGCTCGCCCAGGGGGCGTTCAAGGAGGGTGACCTGGTGCTGTGCATGACCGGCCGGGTGGGTCTCCCGCCGGACACGCTCATGCAGATGCGCATCGGCGGCTCGCTCGACGATCGGGTCGCCATCGAGGGCATCAAGCTGGGCGAGGAGTTCAACAGCCAGGTGGTGGACGCGCTGATCCAGCTCGCGCTCCAGATCGGCCAGGAGGGTTACGAGGGCCACCCCGTCGGCACCATCATCACCATCGGCGACCACAACAGCGTGCTGGAGAAGAGCCGCCAGATCACCATCAACCCCTTCCAGGGTCTGGGCGAGAGCGAGCGCAACGTGCTCGACCCGCGCATCCGCGAGGCCATCAAGAACTTCTCGGTGCTCGACGGCGCCTTCGTCATCCGCGAGGACGGGGTGGTGCTCTCTGCCGGTCGCTACCTCTCGGCCGGAGACGAGGATGCCAAGGTGCCCCTCGGCCTCGGCGCCCGGCACGCGGCGGCGGCGAACATCACCGCCGCGACCCAGTGCCTCGCGCTGGTGGTGAGCCAGACCTCGGGAGCGGTCCGCCTGTTCAAGGACGGCGGGATCCTCCTCGAGCTGCACCAGAGCGCCCGGCGGACCTGACGCCTCGCGGCCGCCGGCCCGTCACCCGGACGAGTCCCGGTCCTCGCGCCAGATCTCGGCAAGCGCGTGGGCGCGCTCGATCTCGTCGCGGGCCGCGTCCACCGCAACCAGCCGCCGGACGCGGTCTGCCCTGGAGCGCTGCGCCTCGGCGGCGAGCGCCGTGCCGGCGGTGAGGCGAGCCGCGGCGAGATCCCGTTCGGAGCGGAGGCGATCGACCTGCTCCGCGACCTTTCGCGCGGCGTCCTCGAGCTGTGCGACGTCGGTCTCGGTGCGGGCGAGCTCCTCGCGGAGACCCTCCGCACGCCGGACCTCCCGACGAGCGTCGCTCTCGAGCACCTCGCCCGTCCGGCCGTCCCCGCCGGCCCGGGCGCGATCGGCCCGTTCCGCCAGCGTCCGGGCGACCTGCTCCATCCCCGAGAGCTCGCGCCCCAGACGAGACCGCACGGTGAGGAGCGTCGCGGCTGCGCGCCGCAGCTCGGCTGCCTCGCCTGCGAGATCGGAGACCAGGTCGTCGTACGCCGCGATCGGATCCGGCGCCGGAGCTGGACGCCGGCGGAACCACCGGAAGGCCATCTGCCGGGAGTGTAACGCCGGGAGCGCCTGGATTGACTGGATGTTCGACGAGGCACGCGACGGGGAAGAACGCGTTGCTCGCGCGACGACACAGTTGTGGGCGCTCTGGCGCAGGCGGCGCAACGCTCGGCCCGCGCCGTGCATCCAAGGTGGTGAAGAGGTTGGTCCAATGGCCATCGCACTGACGCCATCGCAGCTCAAGGCCATCTGTCCCGAGGCGCCCGCCAGCGCAGTCCTGAGCCTCAACTCCATCCTGGCGCGTACCGCCGGCATCACGCACCTGCGCGCGGCGATGCTGGTGGCACAGCTCGCCGCCACCTCCAGATCCTTCCGGCGGCTGGAGGAGGAGGATGGTCCGCGCCGTCCCTCCGCGCCTTTCTTCGGCCGCAGCTGGATCCAGCTGAGCGGGCGCCGGAGCTACCGGGAGGCGGCATCCGCGCTCGACCTCGACCTGGTCCGGCACCCCGAGCTCGCCGCCACCAGCAACACCGAGGTGACCGCCTGGTTCTGGAACGCGCATCGCCTGAACGGCTTCTCCGACGTCGGTGATGTGGACGGGTGCACCCGGGCGATCGCCGGGTCTACGGCCACGCCCGAGCGGCTCGCGCTCGGCCGGGCGGTCTACGAGCGCGCCTGCCACGTGCTCGGCGGCTGTCACGAGCTCGCAGCCTGAGATCGAGCGTCGCCGGCGACGCCACGTCAGCGGCCCCGTGGTTCCGGGGCTGCGCCGAGCCTTGAGAGCGCGGGGGACTCAGCGCGACGGCCGACACAGCAGCCGGAGCCTGCGCAATGCCTCGGCCGTCCGGGGGCCGGGGCGCGCGTGACGGACGAGGTGCGCGGCCACCGGCACCTCTCGCTGGGCGAGGAGATGCTCGAGCAGCACGACCGTCTCGGCTGCCCGTTCCTCGAACGGCGCGAGCGAGGCCGCCTCCGAGATGGCCTCGAGCGCATCGACCGTCCAGGCGTCGTCCTCGGATGCGGAGGCGCTCGACGGATCGGGGAAGAGCGCGTCGAAGCGCGCGAGGTCCACCGGCGGCCGCGCGGGCTCCTCTCCCGCGGCGATCTGCGCCAGCGATTCCAGATGGGGCCGAAGCCGCTCCAGGTCCACCCCCTCCACCCGGTCCGCCTCGGGGAGCAGCGTCGGTGGGCGGAAGTCGAAGTCGATCGGCATGCCGGCGAGGCTCGCGTCGTCGAGGTGCAGCCAGCCCGCATCCCTCCCCGCGGCGCGCTGTCGAGCCACCCAGCCCTTGAGCCACGGGTTCTCGTCGCCGAGGCAGACCACCCGCAGCGACACCGGCAGGCCGCGGAGCGGAGCCCAGGCGGCCTCGATCCGCGGACCGTCGACCGCGTCCTCGCCGTCGGTCACCACGACCAGGAGCGCCGAGGCCAGCGCCGGGTCCCGCCGGGCCTCCTGCAGCCACTCCGCCGCACCGGCGAGCGCCGCGCTCAGCTCGGTCATCCCGCTGCACGGGCCGCCCTCGACCAGCCGGCCGATCCACGCCCGGGCCATCTCGGCGGTCTCGATGCGGTCGAAGCGAAGGGAGCGGTCGCCGAAGAAGCACACGTCGACCGGATCCACCGGGACGCCCCCGAGCGCCTGGCGCCGGAGCGCGTCCATCTCGGCCAGCAACAGACCATCGCGGAGGCGCGCCCGTGTCCCGCGCATCGAGCCGGAGGCATCCGCCAGGTAGACCCGCGCCCGGACCCTCCGCGCCGGGCGCGGGGCAGTGCCCCCGACCAGTCGGCGCACACGCTGAGCGCCCGAGGCGAGGTCGTGCACCAGCCGGCGGGGATCCTCCACGACGAAGTCGCGGACGTCCGCGACGTTGGCGGTCACCGCCAGCTCCAGGCGACGGTCCGGCGCGATGTGCCGGGCGTCCGCCACGTCGACGCGCTCGCCGGCGAGGGGCGCATCGTCCCAGGCCACCAGGCGTGCCGCCGCCCGGCCGACGTCGAGCAGCCGCCGTCCCATCTCGTTCCCGAGGAGCAGGTCCACCAGCCGGTCCTCACCGGCGCTGGCCGCGGGCAGCGGAGCACGGCTCACCGGTCCCGATGGCCCGAGCTCGAGGTGGAAGCTCTCCAGGGCGCGCCGGAGCGCGAGCGCGACCTCGGTCCGCCCGGACTCCACGGCCCGGAGCCACTGGATGCGCAGCGCCGCGTAGGCCGCCGCCGGGTCGGTGCGCGCCCGGTCCAGCGCCCACCGGGCCTGGCGGGCCCACCCCCGCGCTGGCGGAACGGGAGCATCCCAGGAGTGATCGCGCGCAGCCCGGAGGCGAAGCTCGGTCGCGTCCTCCTCCAGCGCTCCGGCCTCCAGCAAGGCGTGGGCGCGCCGCACGTCGAGCCGGCGCCGCTCGGGGTCGCCCAGCTCCGACAGACCTCGCTCGAGGAGCACGGCCGCCACCGCGGTGCGTGGCCGGGCCCACCGTCGCGGCGCGGGTCCGGGCCGGGGGAGGAGCGGCCACTCGGGGCTCACCTCCGCCGGCGTCTCGAGCAGGTCCGCGGTCCTG
>Ga0081540_1001171_pt1 | contig 23003 bp, 21 predicted proteins | sample TabmetS2T1R1_FD_71024 | JGI IMG/M metagenome (GOLD analysis project Ga0081540, IMG submission 71024) | Tabebuia heterophylla rhizosphere microbial communities from the University of Puerto Rico - S2T1R1 | ecosystem: Host-associated > Plants > Roots > Rhizosphere ... | reverse complement strand
TTTTCAGTTTTTCGTGGCCGAGCGATGCTTCCACGATATTTCGGCCCCAGCGGCCGAGACCGACGATGACTGCGGGGATCATCGCGAAATCCGCCTTGAAGGAGGCTGCTGCCGGATCGCCTCGATGATGGCGGCGCTGTCGCTCTCCGGTCCTTCGAGCGCGATGGCCGTACGCAAGAGATCGGCCTGCGCCTCGGTTATCGGCAGGGCGAGACCGTGTTGGCGGGCTTCGTGCAGTATCAATTCGGCGTCCTTCAGGGTTTGCGAGATATGGGATTGCGGGTGAAAATCCCGGCGCAGCATTTTTTCGCCCTTGGTGTCCATGACGCGCGAGTAGGCCGCGGATTCGCGCGCATTGGCAAGGAAGGCCTGCCCATCCAGCCCAAGGCGCTCCGCAAGGACAATTCCTTCCGCGAGCGCCGCCCTGTTGTTCTGCAGGATAAGATTGATCGCAAGCTTGGTCCGGCTGGCATCGCCGATTTTCCCGACGCGCGTCCGGCGTGGACACAGAATATCCAGAAGCGTCCCGAGTGTCGCGATCGCGCTCGCTTCGCCGGCAACGAGCGCGGTGGCAGTGCCGTCCCTGACCTCGGCGCTGGTGCCCGATATCGGCGCCTCGACAAAGGCAAAGCCGGCGTTTTCCGCGCACGCCGCGATGCGAACAATCTCGTCTGGAGCGCAGGTCGTCGTGCAGATCAGCGCGGGACGGGCAGGGCTCTCTTTGAGATCATCGAGCAGCGCCTCGACCTGGGCGCCGTTATAGACCGCGATGACGATCGCGCGAGATTGATGGGCGAGTTCGGAGGCCGATGCTGCAATCTTCCCCCGATTCTCCCTGAACCGGTTGCATCTGTCGGGATCGATGTCGAAACCGATCACGGCGATGTCGGCGTCGGTCAGGCGTCCTGACAGCGCGCTCCCGATCAGGCCCAGTCCGATGATTCCAACCGGCGCGTCTCGTTGCATGGGTTATTTCGCTTCGATGCCGGCAGCCTTGGCATCCGCCGTCCATCGCGTGATTTCGCTCTTGATAAAGGCGTCGAATTCCGCCGGAGGCATTGTGGAAACGATCATGCCGAGGCTTGCAAGCTTGTCGCGCGTCGCCGGTGCCGTCAGGATCTTCTCGCTCTCCGCGTAAAGTCGTTTGATGACCGGTTCGGGCGTATTCGCCGGCGCCAGCAGGCCGTACCAGATCGTCGCCTCGAAACCCGGCATCGCCTCGGCGAGCGGGGGCAGGTCCGGTGTCAACTGGTTTCGCGTTGGCGATGTCACCCCGATGCCGCGCAGCGTGCCGCCCTGCATCTGCGGAATCGCTACTGAAAAGTCTGCAAATGCGAGATCGATTACGCCGCCGATCACGTCGGTGACGGCCAGCGGCACGCCACGATACGACGCCGAGATGATCGAGATGCCGCCCCGGCTCTGCAATTGAGCGTTCGATATTTGCGACGCGCCGGAGCCGTAGCCGGCGGTCAGGTTCGGATGGCTTTTGGCATATGCCATGAATTGCGGAAGGTCCTTTGCCGGGAAATTGGGGTTCACGAGCAGCACCATCGCGGTAGTCACGGTTCGGATGATCGGTGCGAAATCCTTAGCGGGGTCGTAGGGAAGGTCTTTCAGCATCGAGACGTTGCTGGCCTGGGTGGTATTCGTTCCCATCAGCAGCGTGTAGCCGTCAGGTGCGCTGCGCGCGACCTCCTTTGCGCCGATGCTGCCGAGCGCGCCGCTCCTGTTCTCGATCACGACGGCCTGTCCCAAAGCGTCCTGCAACTGCTGGCCGAGCAGGCGGGCGACCTGGTCCGGGCCCGCACCGGCAGGGAACGGCACGATGATCCTGATCTGCCGCGACGGATAATCGTCGGCGGCGTTGGCTTGCGGCGCTGCAAGGCCAAGCAGGATGGCGGCGACAACAACACCCAAGGGCAGTTTCATCCGTTCGCTCCCCGATATTTTCGGATCTCTCCGGATCCCTTCCTGTAATTTATACGGACAAAGTTCGCCTCCGCAAGACTATTGCAACTCGGCTTCGGCAGCGCCTTAATTGAACCGGATCATATTTAACCGTATAAATAGCCACCTGAAAAATCACGGGAGCCGAAACGTGGACATCAGCGAAATGCATGCGCGCGGCCTGCGCCGGCGCAAAGCGATGTTCGGCGACGCCGACGTCGAGCAGCGAATGGCGGCGTCCGGCGAATTCGGCGCGCCGCTCCAGAACATCATCAACGCCTATGTCTATGGCGACGTCTGGGAGCGCTCCGGCCTTTCCGACGACATTCGTAGCCTCGTGATGCTGGGCATCACCGCTGCCAGCAACAAGCCGGCTGAATTTCGTGTTCATGCCAAGGGCGCGCTGGCGAACGGATGCACGAGGGAGCAGGTTCAGGACGTCCTGCTGCTGGTTGCGATGTATTGCGGCGTGCCGGCTGCCATCGAGCCCAACCGGATCGCGGCGGAGATATTCGGCGACGCGCCCGTTCCCGATCCGGCAGCCTAAGTCTGGCGGTGGCAGTTTTCCGATCGGACCAGCCATGCGGTCGTAACGGGACGGAGGCGGCGGCCTGAACGCCGATCAGCGTATTCTTAAGGCTTGCTTCGCGACGAGAGAACTACTGGCCCGCTACAAGTTTGCCAGTTCGATAGTCGAATAGGTACACTGACTGGTTGAAATCGATGACTTCAATGCCGCCGCGCAGACATCTGAACCCTTCCGAGAAAATGTCCGCACCTCCAGCGCTCCAAATCTCATCGCCTGTAAGGGAAAGGCGAGATATCTGCAACTCGCCGTGAGTTATGAGTGCTTCATGAAAGGAATCCCAATAGATCCCGAAGCATGTCGCCGGATCAACGCGTCGTGACCACTTCGTCAAACCCGTCAAGAGATTCAGGCAGACCACTTGATCGCCCACCGCAAGATATAGGCGACCGTCCACCTCGATTGCGGAATCTTGATGAACGGTAGAACACCCGCCATTGGCTCCGAAGACTGAGGACCACTTCCCGTCCGTTCTCACTCCGTGAATGGAGGTTAGATTCTCGCTATCAAGACGAGTTTCCGTATCGTACGTTCGCAGGTTATCGGCGGACCCAAACGAATACGTCGGCTCATCGATAATTGTTACCTGGCCTTCATGGGTATCTAGGATGAGTTTGCGCTGCAGTGTTTCCATGCCCGTGATTTAAAGCCCGTCAGTCACAGCTTGATACCGTAGGGCCTGAACAGCCGGCCTTTCTCCACCACCAGCACCACGGCGAGCGCGGCCAGCGTGCAGAGCAGGAAGCCGGTCGCGAACGGCACCAGCGTGCCGTCGAAATCCTGGCCGATGGTGGCGCCGATGCCGATGCCGAGCAGGGTGGTGATCGAGCCGTACAGCGAGGCGGCAGTGCCGGCGATATGGCCCTGCGGCTCCATGGCGAGCGCGGTGAAATTGGCGATCATCAGCCCGAACGCAAACATCAGGAATGCCGAGAGCGCCATGAACAGCGGTAGCGGCAGCATCTGCAGTTTCGCCGCTGCCAGCATGATTGCGGCGATGACCGCGAAACCGATCAGCGCGGCGTGCGAGATCACGCGCATGCCGAGGCGGCCGACGAGGCGCGAATTGACGAAGCCGGCGATGGCGGTTCCGACGGCGACGCCGGCAAAGGCAAGCGGAAAGTAATGTCCGAGCTGGTAGATGCCGGTGAACACCTGCTGCGCGATGAATACGTAGGCGAACAGCGAGCCTAGCACCCCGCCTGCTACCAGCGCGTAGCCCAGCGTCTGGCGGTTGGTCACGGTCTGGCGGAACGCATCGAATACCTCGCCGACGGCGAGCGACCTGCGATTGGCGACCGGCAACGTCTCCGGCATGCGAAGCGCGCTCCAGATCAGCGCCACCACGCCGTACAGCATCAGCGCAATGAAGATGCCGCGCCAATGCGTCAGCAGCAGCACGGCCTGGCCGAATGCCGGGGCGACGACGGGCACGGCGATGAACACCATCATCGCCAGCGACATCACGCTCGCCATGCGCCGTCCGGCATAGCAGTCGCGAACGATCGAGGTCGCGATCACGCGCGTGGCCGAGGTGCTGACGCCTTGCAACGCCCGCGCCAGCAGCAGCGTCTCGAACGAGGGCGCCGCGATCGCGAGCAGGCTGGCGGCACAATAGACGGTCATGCCACCGAGCAGGACCGGCCGCCGCCCGAACCGGTCGGACAGCGGGCCCATCACGAACTGGCCGAGGCCGAAGCCGACCAGAAAGATCGACAGCACCATCTGCGGCCGGTTGGCTGACGTGATGTGGAAGGCGGACGCGATGTTGGGCAGCGCCGGCAGCATCATGTCCATCGCAAGCGGATTCAGCGCCATGATCGACGCAATCACTACGACGAATTCGGGAAAGCCCATCGGGCGATGGCCGGAGGCGGCCAGGACATTGGCACTGGTGTCGGACAACGGATAAACCCCTTGCAGCCGCCACCTTATGGATTTTGGTGCGATGCACAATCAGTTTCTTTCGGAATGGCGGATCATCGGCAAGCGCGCCTGAATGCACAATGGACAGGCGAAATAGTGTTGCCCAGCTGCTCGCACAGCCGAGCGGATGATTGGAATTGGTCGCTGTGGTATAAGCACCTCACCTGCCGGCGAGTGCCTCATTGCACTTATTTGCAAAAGCCAGGAGATAGGCGCCCATCTCGGCGGAGAGCCGCGCGGTGGGCTGCACATTCTGTGTGCTCATATTGAGCGCGTATATCGGGAGACCCTCGACGATGATCGGTGTCGCAACAGCCAGAACGCCGCGCTGCCACGATACGGCGCAATAACCGTTGCGCTTGACGGAACGGATCGATCTCTGCACCTCCGCAAGCAAATTCTGCGTTGCGCCGGCACCGCGCCGCTTGAAGGTTGCGAGCAGTTTGGCTCTTTCCGGTTCAGGTATCCCGGCCAGATAGGCGCGCCCGAGCGAGGTCAATTCCATCGGCACCTGCTGGCCTGCAACAACGTTGCGCAGAGCCACGCGCGGATTGAAGCGGACCGATTCCAGATAGACCATCATTGAACGGTCCGCAGTGGCCAATCCGACATTCATCTTCCGCCGCATGGATTCGGCGCGCATCATCGGACCCAAGGCGTTGAGAGCCGGCGAGCTCACGCGCATCGCGTGCCCGAAGCTGATCACCGCTGCGGCCAGCCTGTAGGCGCGTTCGCTTCGAACGTCGTCCAGCATACCGGTCTGGACCAGCGTGCGGGTGAGTCGGCTGACCGTCGCGCGCGGAATTCCGGTTCGTTCCGCGATCTCTCCATTTCCGAGAACATCGATTCCCTGACCGAACGCGCGCAGGATCTCGATGCCTCTTTGCAACGACCGATTGCCAGCAGAGCTCATGCGTGCCGCCTCCCTCGGCTCGTGAAACGGATAGGCGAGATGGCCGGCCGGACGCAAGCGGCCGGCACATGTTGGCCAGTTCAGCGTGACAAAGGCGCGGAGGCGCCCGCGCGGCCAATTCCACCAGGTGGAAATGGCCTAGCGGGCAGCGGAATTGGCTGTGCTAGCTGCATAGGGACCGGACAGAAGAAGCCGCCGTGACAGACCGCATTTCCAGAATGCTCGGACAACAGCCAAGGGAGCTACGCATGCAGAACAGCAAGGTCGGCTATCTTTCAGGACCGGCAGCGCGCCAGTGCTGGCAAATCGCTCTTGCCGCTCTATCGGTGTTCGCGGCGCTGGCCGCTACGCCGGCTCGGGCCGAATACCCGGCCAAGATCATCAAGATCGTCGTTCCCTTCTCCTCCGGCGGCGGCACCGACATCATTGCGCGAACCCTGGCTCAGGAAATCTCGTCGGATCTCGGCAAGCCGGTCATCATCGAAAACAAGCCTGGCGCCGGCACCGTCATCGGCACCCAGGTCGTCGCCACCAGCGAGCCAGACGGCTATACGCTGCTGCTGGCAAGCTTCGCCCATGCGGTCAATCCGAGTTTGAACAACAAGCTTCCGTTTGATCCGCACAAGGATTTCGCGGCGGTTTCGCTGATCGCGCGATCGCTCAACATCGTCGTCGTCAATCCGGCGTCGAAGATCAAAACAATCGCCGACCTGATTGCGGAAGCCAAGGCTAATCCCGGCAAGCTCAACTACGGCACGTTCGGTACGGGAACGTCGGCCCATCTGGCGGGCGAACTGTTCAAATCGATGGCGAACGTCAACTTGACGACGGTGTCTTACCGGGGCGCTGCACCGGCAATTACCGATCTCCTGGGCGGCCAGATCGATGTCATTTTCACCACGGTGGCAAGCGCCGCCTCGCTGATCGGCGGCGGGCAGCTCCGGGCGTTGGCCGTCACGACTGCGGAACGTTCGCCTGCGTTCCCCGATTTGCCGACGGTCGCCGAAGGCGGCGTGCAAGGCTACGCCGCAGAGAGTTGGTACGGATTGTTCGCACCGGCCAAGACGCCTGCAGCGATCATCGAGCGCCTGAACAAGGCTGTCGCAAAAGCGGTTCAGTCCTCCGCATTCAAGCGGCTTGAGAGCAACGAGGGCCTGATCATGGTCGGCGGCTCCCCCGAAGAACTCGATCGATATGTTCGAGAGGAGGAGGCCCGATGGAGCAAGGTGATCAAGGACGCGAACATTAAGGTGGAATAGCCCTCCGCACATCGCCTGACGTCCATGAAAATCCATCACCGGTTTGAGAGGTAACGATGACTAGCCTGGTCGAGTTGTCAGTTGAAGATTCCGTCGCGATCGTGAGGTTGAACAGGCCGGATATGCGCAACGCCATCAACGACGAGATGCGCGCCCAATTCGTCGTCGCGCTCGACCGGGCCGCGAACGACGAGGCGGTGCGGGCGGTGGTTCTCACCGGCAACGGAAAATCGTTCTGTTCGGGCGGCGACATTTCCGGCATGCGCGATCGGCTGCAGGCGCCGGCCGGAAAGGTGGCATTCAACGGCTGGCGGAGACAGCAGCAGACTCACAGGAGCGTTGCGGCGCTCCACGGCATGGGAAAGGTGACCGTCGCAGCCGTGAACGGCGCGGCGGCGGGGCTCGGATGCGATCTCGCGCTGGCCTGCGACTTCATCGTCGCCGCTGACGATGCCGCGTTCAGCATGAGCTTTGTTCGTCGAGGCTTGGTTTCCGACGGCGGAGGAATGTACTTCCTGCCGCGCCGGATAGGCTTGTCGCGCGCGAAAGAGATGATCTTCACCGGTCGTCCCGTGGGCTCGGCAGAAGCACTCGCCATTGGCCTCGCAGATCGCGTGCGTCCGGCTGCGACACTCGTACAGGAGGCCGCAACTTGGGCTCGCGATCTCAGCCGGGGTTCCATGGCGGCGATCGCCCTGACCAAGGGGATCATGGATCGCACGTTTGAAACGGCGGAAGAGCAGGTCTTTGCTCTCGGCAGGGAAGCGCAGGCCATCTGCTACACGACTTCCGAACACCGCGAATCCGTCGCGGCATTCCTCGACAAATCTGCGCGCTAGGAGGGCCGATATGGATGCGCTGGAACGTTTGATCCGACCGAAGAGCGTGGCGATCATCGGCGCTTCAGCCGATGCCGGCAAATTGACCGGCCGTCCGCTCGCCTTTCTGGAAAAGTATGGGTACGGGCACGAAATCTTCCCGGTCAACCCGCGCTACGAAGCGATCGGACCATATCGATGTTTTCCGGATATTCGATCGCTGCCGCATGCGCCCGACGTCGCCATCGTCCTGGTCGGCTCCAGCCGTGTTCCGGACGCGGTCAAGGACCTCGGAGCCATAGGAACCGGCGCAGCCATCGTTCTTGCCGGCGGATTTGGTGAAAGCGGCGCGGGCGGAATGGCGCGACAGCAGCGGCTGAAAAGCGCTGCCGGCAACATGCGGCTGCTCGGGCCGAATACGATCGGCCTCGTCAATGTCACCGATGGTATCGCACTATCAGCGAGTGCGGCGCTCCAGATCAGCCAACCTGCGCCCGGCTCCATCGCGCTCGTTTCGCAAAGCGGGGGAATCCTTGGATCGCTGTTGTCGAGAGCCGAGGCCCAGGGTGTTGGTTTCTCCAAACTGGTCGCGACCGGCAACGAATCCGACATCGATGTGTCCGATCTCGTCGACTACCTGGTCGATGATCCCGCCACGCAGGTGATTGCTCTCTATCTGGAAGGCCTGCGCAAGCCGATCCAGTTTCGGCAGGCGGCGCTGCGGGCAGCGCAAGCCGGCAAGCCAATCGTCGCTTTCAAGGTCGGGCGATCCGAGTCTGGCGCTCAGTCGGCAAGCTCGCATACCGGAGCATTGGCAGGATCGGATGTCGTGTATGATGCGTTGTTCAGACAGCTCGGCATCATCAGAGCGCTGCAATTCTCCGATCTGCTCGATATCCCGCTCGCGCTGAGTTCGGGGCGCCGGTTGGAAGGCCGCCGTATCGCCGTGGTGACATCGACTGGCGGTGCGGCGAGTTTGGTCGCCGATGCGGCCGGCCTCGCGGGATTTGAGACGCCAGCGCCGGACCCGATGACGGCTGACCGTTTGAAGGCTCTGAATATTCCCGATGCAGTGCTGGATCGAAACCCAATCGACGTTACGCTCGCGGGCGTGAAATCCGAGTACTTTCGCAACGTGCTCGACAGCGTGCTCGAAAGTCCTTCCTACGACGCCGTTGCCGTCATTCTGGGATCGTCTTCGATCACGGAGCCGGAAACCGTCGGCGCGCCGTTGCGTGATAGTTTCGCCCGGACCGACAAGCCCGTTGTGGTATTTGCCAGCCCGCACGCGCCGCACGCGGTCAGACATCTCAATCTCTCGGGCATACCCACCTTCAACGCGCCGGAGGCCTGCGCTACGGCATTTTCCGCGATGTGGCACATTCACCGAAGGATTTCCTCGCAGACCGGTGAGCCAGCCAGGCCCGTGGCAGTTGGAGCCGACGTCCAGCGCATGCTGCGTCCCGGTCCTCTCAATGAGTATGAGAGCAAGGCGCTTTTTGCGCAGTTCGGCATTCCGGTCACCCGTGAGGTCTGTGCCGCTTCCCCTGAGCAAGCTCAGTCCGCAGCGGCGCGTTTTGAGGGCAACGTCGTGATCAAGGTCCTCTCGCGCGACGTGCTTCACAAGTCCGATGTCGGGGGAGTTGCGGTCAATATTGCGCCCGGTGACGCTGCGGCCACCTGCACACGAATGACGGAATCATTTTCGTCGGCGATGAGCCGAAAGCCGGAGGGATTTCTGGTTCAGGAACTGGTGACCGGCGGCGTTGAACTAATCCTCGGTTTCAAGGATGACGAACAGCTTGGACCGTCGATCCTGTTAGGCATGGGCGGCATCGCCGCGGAACTTTACAGTGATACCGCCGTCAGACTGGCACCGCTTTCGCGACGCGATGCGCACGAAATGATCGGCGAGTTGAAGTCTGCCCCGCTGCTGCGCGGCTTTCGCGGCCGTCCCGTTGCTGATGTCGATGCCCTTGTCGACGCCATGCTCGCATTTTCGGCCATGGTCTGTTCGATCGGAAGACATCTGCTGGAGGCGGAGATCAATCCCTTGTTTGTCTTGCCGAACGGGAACGGGGTCAAGGCGGCGGACGGCGTCGTCGTCGTGGCGGCAACGGCTCATGATGCCGTGCCCGTCCCGGGCGGGAGCACATAAAGTGTCATGGCGAATATGGCATAGATGAACAGGAGCAGGGCTCCTATGAACCAGGCCGAGCGTCCGCTGTTGGTGATGAAGCATGCGGTCAACGTAGCGATCATCACCATGACGACCGCGCCGGGCCAGAACTGCAGATCCATCGGCTGGGGACCGATGACGTAACTGAGAAGCACCAGCACGGGCGCAACGAACAGCGCGATCTGCGAGGCGCTTCCGAGCGCAATGCCAACGCTCATGTCAAGGCGGTTCTTGCGCGCTGCGGAAAACGCCACGGCCATTTCCGCGGCGCCGCCGACCAGCGCGACGACGATGAACCCGATGAACGCCGGGCTCATCCCAAGCGTCTCGCCGGCCTTTTGCACCGATCCGACGAATATTTCGCTGACCAGCGCAACCAGCACGGTGACCACGATCAGCGTGCCGACCGCCACGCCGACCGGCAGCGTGGCGGCTTCCTTTTCGCCGTGATCCTCGCTGGCAAAGAGGTCCTTGTGCGTCTTCAGCGAGAACAGCAAGCTGAGGGCGTAAGCTGCAATCAGCAGGAAGGCGAGGCCCGCGCTAAGCTTCTGCATCACCGCTCCGCCCTGCGCCAGATCGCGGTTTGCGACCGCAGCAGGCGTGAGCAGGGCAACCGTGGCCATCAAGAGCAGCGCCGCATGCAACCTGCCGCCGGCACGATTGAATTCCTGCATGCGGTAGCGCAGCCCGCCGAGAAGGAATGACGCTCCCAGCATGAACAGCGAGTTGGTAACGATCGCGCCGGCGATCGACGCCTTCACCAGCATGTACTCTCCGGCCTGTAGTGCCGCTATCGCGATGATCAGCTCGGTCAGATTGCCCAACGTCGCGTTGAGCAAGCCGCCGACGGCATCGCCGGTCTTCTCGGCGACACTCTCGGTGGCGTGACTGAGAAGGGCGGCCAGCGGCACGATCGCCAGGACGGCGAGCACGAACAGGGCGGTGTGGGCCGACGGCGCGAGCAATTCGGCCGCCAGGACAATCGGCACGAAGACCAGCATCCACAGCAGCGGGGTGTGCCGGATTTCCTTGATCAGCGCGTTCATGGTTTGGTCCTGCCGCTATTTCCCGTGTGCCGGGAACAGTTCGGCCGGGCGGCGCGATCAGTCTTGACGTAGCTCAACGAAAGCGGCGCGACGCGTTGGGCCCCCGGGACGCCCAGGGCCGCGCCTCCAAAATCATTGTTCTGGCAGGCTGGTTGCTCTATCCCCTACGCTCGATAGCAACCGCTGTTCAGGTTCGAACGGAGATCCAGTGTCGGAACAAACCTTGAGGATCGGCACGCGCAAGAGCGTGATGGCGCTGGCGCAGACGGAAGGGATCGCCCGGCTGTTGCGCGCCGCCGATTCCGCGCTTGACGTCGAGATCGTCAAGTTCGAGACCCGCGGCGATCAGGATCAGACCAGCAAATTGCTCCGCCATGGCGGCAAGGGCGGCGCCTTCGTCGCCGAAATTCGCGAGGCCATGCGCGGCGGAGAATTGCAAGCGGCGATGCATTCGCTCAAGGATGTTCCCGGTAATGAGGAGACACCGGGGCTGATCATCGCCGCGACCTTGCCGCGCGACGCTGCGAACGACGCGCTGGTGCTGCGCCCGGGCCTTTCACTGGATGCATTTCGCGCTTCGTATGGCAAGGGCTTCAAGATCGGCACCAATGCGGTGCGCCGTGCGGCCTATCTGCGCCGGCTGTTTCCCGAAGCCAGCGTGATCCATTTCCGCGGCGCCGCCGATACCCGCGTCGCAAAACTTGACCGCGGCGACAAGCAGCGGCTGCCTGATGGCGGCGAGGTGGGGCCTGCGGATGCGTTGGTGATGGCGCGATCGGGGCTCGAGCGTATCGGAATGGCGGCGCGCATCGTCCACGACTTTTCGGTTCGCGAGATGCTGCCCGCGGTGGGGCAGGGCATCGTCGCGGTCGAATGCGTCGAGAAGGACTGGCTCACGCGCGAGCGGCTGGCCAGGATCGAGGACGGCTCGTCGCGGCTCTGCGCCGAGGCCGAGCGCGAGGTGCTCTGGGTGTTGAACGGCCATTGCAACTCGCCGATCGCCGGCCACGCGACGCTTGCGGGTAATGAGATGACGCTGACGGCTGCCGTGCTCGATGAAACCGGCGACCGCTTCATCGAGGTGTCGCTGCGCGGCGCCGCGGACCGGCCCCGCGAACTCGGCCGCGCTGTCGGCCTCGACCTGCTCGACAAGGGCGCTGCCGAAATCATCGCGCGCACAAGGCCGGAGGAAGATTCGCTGCTTTCGTGAACGCGCGTTTGCCGGTATCTTGAAGGGATCGGTCAACCCGACGGGGATGCGCATGCGTTACGCGTCAGTACTGGCAGCCGCACTGGCCGCGACCGCGGCGATCTCGTCGCTGCCCGCGCAGGCCCAGCAGCGTCTCTTCCTGGTGACCCCCGAAGAGATCGGCGTCGGGCCGCCGCCGGCGCGCTACACCTGGATTCCCTTCCGCTGCACCGACGAGATGGCGGATAATTTCTATCACGGCGCCTGGTATGCCGGGCAGCCGACCGCGCTCTACCGTGGCCGCGCCTATCGGCCGTATTACCGATACGCCGCTTATCGCAGGGTGCCGCGAACGTATTTGTGTTCGGAGTGACGAGCGAGCCGCGCCGTCATTGCGAGCGTAGCGAAGCAATCCATGTCTCCGCCTGCTGAACCCTGGATTGCTTCGTCGCTTCGCTCCAATGACGCGGCGAGCGTCACAGCCACAAAATCTTCTTTCGGTAGTCGAGGTCGGTCAACAGCGGTCGCGCTGGTCCTTCATGAAACACGGCGCCGCGCTCCAGCGCGAAGACGCGATCGGCCAGCGCCAGCACGAGATCCAGATTGTGCTCGACAATCACGATGGAAATGTGCTGCCGCAGCCGGTCGAACACCTTGAACAGTTCGAGGATCACGGCGGGCGCCAGTCCCTCGAAGGGTTCGTCGAGCAACAGCAGTTTGACATTGCCCGACATCGCGCGCGCGACCGCTACCATCTGCTGCTCGCCGCCGGAGAGATAATCCGCCGCGACGTCCATGCGCTCGCGCAGGCGCGGAAAATAGTCGAGGATCTGCGCCTCGTCCCAGACTACGCCGTTGCTGCCATCGGTCTTGCGCGCAAGCCGGCCGAGCGCGAGATTTTCCTTGACCGTCATGCCGGCGAACAGCCCGCGGCCCTGCGGCACATAGCCGATGCCGGCGCGCGCGATCTCGGGCGCGGGCAGGCGGGAGATGTCAAGGCCGGCATATTCGATGCTGCCCGATGACAGCGGCACGAGGCCGGCGAGAGTTTTGAGGAGCGTCGACTTGCCGGCGCCGTTGCGGCCGAGCAGGGCGACGATCTCGCCTTGACGCACGTCGAGCGTGGCGTCGTGCAGGATATGGCTCTTGCCATAGAAGGTGTTGACGCGCTCGAAGCGCAATATCTGGGTGGCGCTCTCTCGCGCTTGTTCGCTGCTGACGTGTTCGACTTCGGGCACGCCGGTGCCGGTATAGACCTCCTGCACCCTCCGGTCGGCGCGCACGGCCGCGGGCGTGCCGGTCATCAGCACCTCACCCTGGTTCATCACGGTGACGGTGCGCGAGAAGCCGAGCACGCGGTCGATGTCATGTTCGACGATCAGCACCGGAATGTTGGCGGCGATATTCTTGACGAGGTTCGAGACGCGTTCGCGCTCGGTGGCGGCAAGGCCGGCGAGCGGCTCATCCAGCAGCAGCACCTGCGGCTTGGAGCCGAGCGCGATGCCGAGATCGACCAGCCGCTGCCCGCCGTAGGAGAGTTCGCCGCCCTCGATGGTTTCGATGCCTTCGAGGCCGAGGAATTTGATCAGCTCGGCAGTCTCGGTGTGGATATCCCTGTAGTGATCTATGTCGCGCCAGAGATTAAAACGTCCGGGGCTCTGTGCCTGCAGCGACAGCCGCAGGTTCTCGTAGATCGAAAGGCCCTTGAACAAATTGGTGATCTGGAAGGACCGCGCGAGCCCCTGATGACAGATCAGGTCGGAAGGGACGCCCTGGATCTCGCGGCCGTTCAGCTTGATGGTGCCGCTGTCGGTCGGATAGAGGCCGGACACCAGATTGAACAGCGTGGTCTTGCCCGCGCCGTTAGGCCCGATCAAGGCGTGGATTTCACCGGCGCCGACTTGCAGGCTTGCACCGGTCACCGCGCGAATACCGCCGAAAGTCTTGGAGACGCCTTGCACCTCGAGTACGGTGCCGTCGAGCGCCTTCGGCCGCAGGAAGGCCGGCAGCGGCAGGCCGTCATAGATCTTCCGCCTGCTCATGGCGGCGGCTTCTTCCGGCGGCGGCCACCAGCGCTTTGCAAGTGTCGCCCAGATGCCGACGAGGCCGCCCGGCGAATACAGCACGAAGGCAACGAAGACGAGCCCGAACCACAGCAGCCAGTTCGGTGTCCAGATCGAAAACAATTCGCGGAACAGGATGAAGAACAGCGCGCCGATCGCCGGCCCCAGCATGCTGCGCATGCCGCCGATCACGACGATGGCGAGCAGTTCGCCGGAGAAGGGGACGGAAACCGCTTCGGCGGAGACGAGGTAGTTCTGGAATCCGATCAGCCCGCCGGCGAAGCCGGTTACCACAGCGGAGATCACGAAGATGGCGAGCTTGTAGCGCTCGACCGGATAGCCCTGGAAAGTCGCGCGCAACTGGTTTTCGCGGATCGCCATCAGCACATGGCCGAACGGCGAACGGACCAGCCGCAAGAGGAGATAGAGCACGCCGAGGCAGAGCAGCGAGACGACGATGTAGTAATTCAGCGCGTTGTCGAGACTGAGCGGGCCGATGCTGCCGCGCTTTAGTCCGCCGAGGCCATCCTCGCCGCCGGTGACCGCCGTCCAGCGGAAGGCGATGGTGTAGGTCAGCGCCGACAGTGCCAGCGTCAGCAGTGAAAAATACACGCCGCGCCGGCGGAGGATGACGAAGCCGACGAAGGTCGCGATCACGGCCACCGCGATCGCCGCCAGCGCGAGCGGCAGGAAGATGTCGTTGTTGAACCAATTGCGCTGGATCAGGCCCGCCGCATAGGCGCCGATGCCGAACCAGGCGCCGTGGCCGAACGATACGAGCCCGGTGTAGCCGATGCAGAGGTTGAGCCCCATCGCTGCAATCGCGAGCGCCACCACCATGGTTCCGGTGTTGAGTGACAGCCCGAGCAGGTAGAGGCCAAAAGGCAGTGCGATGACGGCGAGCGTGGCCGATAGCAGCGGTCGGTATTTGGCGGCGAGGGTCGTCGTCATTCGAACTTCTCGATCCGTTCGCCGAGCAGCCCGCGCGGCCGCACCATGAGCACCAGAAACATCAGCACGTAGATGGAGGCTTCGCCGGCCGCCGGTACGAAATGGATGGTGATGCCCCTGACGACGCCGACGAGCAGCGCTGCGATCACCACGCCCCAAAAACTGCCGAGGCCGCCGATGACGACGACGACAAAGGCGACCGTGATGATTTCGGCGCCCATCGCGGGATGCACGATCGTGATCGGCGCAAAGAACGCGCCGCCGAGGGCTGCCATGCCGACGCCGAGCATGACGATCGCGGTCATGTAGGGCTGCAGGCGGATGCCGAGCGCTGCGACCATGTCCGGCCGCTGGATGCCGGCGCGCACGACGCGGCCGAACGAGGTCTTGTGCAGCAAGAGCCAGACGCCGAGCAGGACCGCGGCGACGACGGCGAGGATCAGCAGGCGATAGCGCGAGAACAGGAAATCGCCGAGAAACACCGAGCCGCGAAACGCCTGCGGGATCGCAGCCGATATCGGCGGTGCGCCCCAGATGATGCGGATCGCCTGTTCGGTGACCATGGCGAGCCCGAACGTAACGAGCAGGCTCAGGATCGGATCGGCATCGTAAAATCTACGCAGGATGAATCGTTCAAAGAGGATGCCGAGCAGCGCCACGGCGATCGGCGACAGCACCACGGCCGAACCGAAGCCGAGATATTTCGTGATCTCGACGGAGATATAGGCGCCAAGCGCATAGAACGCGCCATGCGCCAGATTGACGATGCCGCCGACGCTGAAGATCAGCGATAGCCCAAGCGCAATCAGGAGGTAATAGCCCCCGAGCACCAGGCCATTCACCACCTGCTCCAGCAGAAATCCGAACTGCATGTGCGATCCGCAAGATTAAAAAGAGACGGCGCCGGCGCTTTAAGTGCCGGCGCCGCAACGCCAGTGGCCCGACGCCCGTATCGGGCTTTTATGCCTTCATGTTGCAGGGATTTTGCGTCTTCGTCGGGTAGATCGATTCAAGCTCCGCGCCAGCCGCCGGCACCGCCTCGCCGAGCACCAGCATGTCCCACTTGTCCTTCATCTCGCCTTTTGGCTTGACGGTGAATGGATAGGCCTCCTGCACGAGTTGATGGTCCCAGGAGCGGAAATAGGCCTTGCGCGCCTTCATGATGTCGAACGGCGTCTGCTTCTCGAAATAGCCGATCAGTGCGTCGCTCTCGGTCGATTTGGTTTCGGTGATCGCCTGCGCGATCATTTTCAGCGTGATGTATTCGATCCAGGCGTGGTTCTCCGGCGGCTTGCCGTATTTCTTGCTGAAGGCTTCGACGAAGGCTTTTGAGGCCGGATTGTCGAGCGTGTGATACCAGACCGTCGGCCAGGTGCCGGAAAGATTGCCTTCGCCCATCGCCCAGGCGTCGCCGGTGTTGAGGTTGAAGCCGACGAGGGGATAGGGGAAGCCGAACTCGGCATATTGCTTGACGAGGTTGGTCACCTGGTTGCCGGCGAGGTTGCAGCAAACGACGTCAGGCTTGGCCTGCCGGACCTTCAGGAGATACGGGCTGAAATCGGTGACATCTGTCGCGATCAGTTCGTCGCCGATCAGCGTAGCGTCATTGGCGCTGAAGAAGGCTTTTGCGGCCTTCAGCAAATCGTGGCCGAAAATGTAGTCCGCCGTCAGGGTGACGAACTTCTTGCCCTTCACCATGCCCTTCTGCAGCAGCGCGGTGCCGACGGCGTTGACCATCACGGTATTGGGAATGTCGCAGTGGAAGGAGTAGCGGTTGCAATCCTTGCCGCGCAGCGCGTCGGAGCGCGCGCCGGTGGAGAAGAACACCTTCTTGTTGCGCTCGGCGACCTGCATGATGGCCAGCGACGAGGCGGAAGAGATTTCGCCGAACAGCAGCACCGCGCCGTCCTGCTCGATCATGCGCTGCGCCTTGGTCGAGGCGGTGGCGGGATTGACCGAATCTTCCGACATCAGGTCGATTTGCTTGCCCATGATGCCGCCGGACGCGTTGATCTCCTCCGCCGCCATCTTCACCCCGAGCTGCGCGTAGCTGCCGATCGCGCCGAGGAAGCCGGTCAGCGGAACCAGATGGCCGATCTTTATTCGTGCGGCCTGCGCGCTGACGATTGAAGGAAATCCGAGTGCGGAGGCGCCGGTAAGGGCGGCGCCGGCTTTCAGCAGAGTACGTCGGCTGTAGCGGGTCATTGCTGATCTCCTCCCGAGAGTACGCGACGTTCTCCCTCCGATGTCAGCTTATGCGACAATGTGAGAGACGTTCTTTTATTATTGTAGGATATTTCCGGACGCAGTCCTTCCTGTCAACGCCAAATGCGTCGCAGTTGCGTTCGGTCGGTGTGGAGAGGATTTAGATCGATCGGATCAGGAGGATTTCGCCAGACCCCGCGCGCCGAATTCGATCGACAATCGGCTGGCGGCCGATTGCACCAGCTTGGCGCGGCTTTGCACCACCTGATCCGTCATGCGCCAGATCGGACCGGAGATGCCGAGCGCGCCGATCACTTCGCCGGTGAAGTGATAGACCGGCACGGCAACGCAGCGGACCTCCGCGTTGAATTCGCCGTCGTCGAAGGCGATTGCGCTGCGGCGGATTTCGGCGATCTCGCGCAGCAGCACGGCGGGATCGGTGATCGACTTTTTCGTCGACGGTTTCAGTTCGACCCGTTCGAGAAAGCGCTTCAACTGGTCGGGGCGCAGCGAGGCCAGCATGATCTTGCCGAGTGCGGTGCAATGCGCTGGGCGCACCACGCCGACGCGGTCGGTTAATTGAAACGCACCGGCCCCGCTGGTGCGGGCAATAACCACTACGGCGTCACCCATCCGCACGGCAAAATGGCCGCTTTCGCCGGTTTCCCGCGACAGGTCTTCCAGGATCGGGGTGGCCAGATTGACCATCTCGATTTCATCGAGCGCGCTCGCCGCCAGCGCAAACAGCGGCCGGCCAACGCGGTAGCGCTTGGAGTCGCGCTCCTGCCGGAGATAGCCGAGCGAGACCAGCGTCTTGGCGAGGTGAAAGGTGGTGGAATTATGCAGGCCGACCAGCTTGCTCAGATCAGCAAGGCCAATGCCTTCGCGATGTCGCGCGACTTCTTCCAGGATCGAAAACGCGCGGCCGAGCGACTGTACGCCGCCGCGCGCGCGCTCCTCGGCTTCGTCGTCGATATTCGGCTCGGTCGACTGCATCAGGCTTGCGATCGAGACTTTGCGAGGGGGTGCCTGGTTGTCACTCGTCTTCGGCTTGGTGCGCGGTTTCACCGAATCAACTCTCTCCAGGGTGGGCGAGGCGAACTCTATTCACACCGTCCTTGCCCGGCAACAGCGTCGCGCAACGTGCGAGGCGGCAATCAGCACCATACCACAATAGCAATTGACGTACAGTATTATGAGAAATAGGTTCGCCCGGTCGCCGACCGCGCAAAATTTCCAAGACGCGGAGGCCGGTTGAGCTTGCCAAGGAGATGGTGATCGATGTCGCGTAACATGCTCAACGGCGCCCAGGTCATCGTCGATTATCTGATCCAGGAGAAGGTGCCGCAGGTGTTCGGCCTGTGCGGTCACGGCAACATCCAGTTCATCGACGCGCTGTACGAGCGCTCCGCCGACATCAAGACCATCTCGGTGCATCACGAGAGCGTCGCCGGATTCATGGCCGACGTTTATTACCGCGTGTCAGGAAGACCGACGGCGACGTTTACATCCTGCGGCCCCGGTTCGGCCAACCTGCCGATCTCGCTCGCCAACGCCTTTCTCGACTCCGTGCCGTTCCTGGCGGTGACCGGCAACGTGCCGACCAGCCAGTTCAATCGCGGCGCCTTCCAGGAAATGTACCGGCATCATCAGGCCGATTTCCCTTCAACCGTGCGCACGATCTGCAAGAAAGTATTTCAGCCGACGCGCGGCGAGATGGTGCCGCTGGCGGTGCGGCAGGCCTGGAAGACCATGACGACCGGCCGTCCCGGTCCCGTGGTGCTCGATGTGCCCTTCGATGTGTTCATGGAATCGGCGGCCGAGGCTGCGCCGAACGCGATCGAATGGAATGCCAACATATCGAGCCGCTGCGGCGCCGATCCGGAAGGCGTGGTGAAAGCCGTCGACATGCTGCTCGGCGCCGAGCGGCCGGCGATCATCGTAGGCCAAGGCGTGCGCTACGGCGGCGCGGCGGAGGAACTGCTCCGGCTGGCGGAGCGGTTGCAGATTCCAGTTGCGGCTTCGGCGAGCGGCCTTGGCGCAATCGATTGCAACCATCCGCTGGCGCTGGGCCTCGTCGCGCGCGCCGGGCACTACCAGGCCAACCACGCGACGCGTCAGGCCGACGTGCTGCTCGCCATGGGGATGCGGTTCGACGACCGCACCTCGAGCTCGTGGATATCAGGCTATTCGTTCACCATTCCGCCGACACGCCTGATCCATGTCGATATCGATCCGGAGGAAATCGGCCGTAATTATCCTGTCGCGCTCGGCCTGATGGCCGACGTGCGCACCTTCCTGCGGCAGGTTCACGCCGAACTCGATCGCCGCGGCGATCTCTCGAAGAAGGCGGACGCCCGCAACAAGTGGCTTTCGCAGATCGATGGCTATCGCAAGGAATGGGACAAGTTTGTCGCGCCCGGATTTTCCGACGACACTACCCCGATCAATCCGCAGCGCGCCGCGCTCGAAATCGACAAGGCGCTGCCTGACGATGCGATCCTGGTCAGCGATATCGGCGTGCATCACAACTGGCTGCTCGGCTTCTGCAAGCCGCGGCGGCCGGATTCGCTGATCGGCTCGATGGGGTTCGGCCCGATGGGCTTTGGCGTTGCCGGCGTGATGGGCGCGAAGTTTGCTGCCCCCGATCGCCCCTGCGTCTCGGTATGCGGTGACGGCGCCTTTTTCATGCACGCCAACGTGCTGGGCACGGCAGTGGAATATAATCTGCCGGTGGTCTGGGTGGTCTGGAACAATTACGCCTATGCGTCGATCCGCGGCCTGCAGCGCGGCTATCTCGGCGGGCGTGAACTGGCGACCGACTTCCACGATCCCAACACCGGCGAGCGCTACAACCCGGATTTCGCCGCGATGGCGCGCTCCTGCGGCGTCGAGGGCGTGCGCGTCGATCGAGCCGGTGATCTCGGCGAGGCGATCCGCAAGGGCATCGCCGCCAACAAGCCCTATCTGATCGACGTCGATATCGCCGCCGACATCAATCCGGTCGGCGCCGGCGTCTGGGAACTGCCGGGGCTCGGCCAGAGCAAGGCCGGCATCGGCACGCGCTATCAACCGGCCTGATCTCACGCGAAGGAAATTTCCATGTTGCTTGCAGGCAAGAAAGTCGTCGTCGTCGGTGGCTCCTCCGGCATCGGTCTTGCGACCGCGGAGATGGCGAAGCGCGAAGGCGCCGACGTCGTCGTTGCATCCCGCAATATGGAGCGGCTCGACAAGGTGGCGGAGAAGCTGAACGCCATTGCGATTCCAACCGATGTTACCAGCGACGACAGCGTCGCAAAACTGTTCCAGCGTTGCGGCCCCACCGATCATGTTGTGGTGACAGCGGCGCAGCTTCGCACCGGCCCGTTCAAGACGGTCGCGATGGAGGATGTCCGCGCCACCATGGAAGGCAAGTTCTGGGGCGCGTGGCGCGTCGCGCGCGAGGCGCAGATCCGCGCCGGCGGCTCGCTGACTCTGGTGTCCGGTTTCCTCAGCGTCCGGCCGCGGCCGAATTCGGCGATCGTCAGCGCCGCCAATGGTGCGCTGGAATCGCTGGCAAGGGCGCTGGCGCTCGAGCTGGCTCCGGTGCGCGTCAACGCGGTCTCGCCCGGCGTGATCGATACGCCGATCCGCGCCGCGATGCCGGAGGAAGCCCGGCGCGACATGTTGGCGAAAACCGCGGCTGCGTTGCCGGTCGGCCGCGTCGGCGCGGCCGAGGACATCGCGCGGCAAATTCTCAGCTTCATGGCGAACGGATTTGCGACGGGATCGATCGCCTATATCGACGGCGGCGCGCTCGTCATCTGACAGGCGGAGGAAGCGATGGCCTCAGAAAACAACGGTGCGTTCATCCGCAACATCGCCGAAGTGCCGTGGCGCGAATTCCCCAATCATTTCGGCGGCGCGCTGTCGAAACCGCTGGTGATGCCGGAGACGGCCGGTTCCCGCCACATCGACTATCGGATCTCGATGTACCAGCCGATGGCGCACGTCGCGCGCCACAAGCACCTCGTGCAGGAGCAGATCTACCACGTGCTCGAAGGTGAGGGGCTGATGGAGATCGCCGGAACGAATCATGTCGTCCGCAAGCACGACTTCATCTTCCTGCCGCCGGGCGTCGAGCACGCCATTTCGAATTCAGGGCTGGTCGACTTGGTATTCCTGGTGATCACCTCGCCGGTGACCGACGACGAAAAGCCGGCGTGAGTTTGTGGCTATCACTCGAACTTGTACGGTAGCTTCCTTCGGCTATTCCACATTCCGTGCGTATGTGGGCTTGCGGCGAATCAGGCCGCGAGATCCTGCAACAGCAGCGACGAGCCGCGAATCAGCACCTTGCGTCCCTTCGCCGTGATGGCGGGCGCATCGCCGTTCATCACGGCGAGTTCGAGCGCGATCAGGCCGTCGATCGTGTAGCGGCTCATGCGCGGAAGCCGCGAGGCGGGCGTCCGCAATGCCTTCAGCGTTTCCCACTGGGACGGCGTCAGGTCATAGTCGAATTCTTCGTTCATGGTGCCTCGGCATTTCTTGCAGCGCTTGCCACAATTCTTGTGGCGCCTCATAGCGAGCGCACATGAAATTCGTGCGACCGTAACGAGACGGGATTTCGACAAGCAACGATGCGTTGTCACATCATCGTGTCATTGGAATCGATCGATTTTTTCGAATCACGCGCGGCGACCAAAAACAAGCAACGCTGGTGCAGATCGCGTGAGGGGCGCGTCAAAAAGGACCGCCCAAGGGCTGCAACCCTTAGGAGAAGGTTACTAACGAAAGGTAAATGCATGGTGGTAGGAATACGTTGTTTCATGCTGTCGCGTTTGCGTTCACCCTTAGACCCTCATGGTGAGGAGGCGCTTTAGCGCCGTCTCGAACCATGCGGCCCCGCCGGTGCCATTCATCCTTCGAGACGCCGCTTACGCGGCTCCTCAGGATGAGGTCCGACAGACGTGTTGCGAACTGCCGTAGGGTGGGCAAAGCGAAGCGTGCCCACCATTTGTTTTGCGTCGTGAGAATGGTGGGCACGGCGCAAGTGCGCCTTTGCCCACCCTACAATTCCTATCCCCGCCGCACGCTGGCGCCGCCATCCACCGGCAGTGTCACACCGGTAATGAAACTCGCTTCATCCGAAGCGAGGAACAGCGCGGCGTTCGCGACGTCCCAGCCGGTGCCCATCTTCTGCCGCAGCGGAACTTTTGCATCGCGCTCGGCCTCGACTTCGGTGCGGCTCTTCCCCCATTCGCGGGCGCGGGTGTCGACGGCCATCGGCGTGTTCATCAAACCCGGCAGGATGACGTTGGCACGGATGCCGTATTGCGCGTTCTGGTAGGCGAGCTGTTCGGTGAAAGCGATCATCGCCGACTTGGTGGCCTTGTAGGCGACGTAGGGATAAGTCGTGATCGCGGCCATCGAGGAGATGTTGATGATCGCGCCGCTCCTCTGTTGACGCATGATCGGGATCACGTGCCTGGCGGCCCACACGCAGCTCTTCAGATTGATCGCGACGCAGCGGTCGAAGGCCTCCTCGCTGATCTCGAGCAGTTCCGCATCGCCGCCGGACAGGCTGACGCCGACATTGTTGTGCAGCACGTCGATACGGCCCCAGCGCGTTTGCGCATCTGCCACCATCGCCTTGAGCTCGGCATTTTGAGTGACGTCGGCCTTGAACGCCGCCGCGGTGCCGCCGCTCGCCGCGACCATGTCGACCGTCTCCTGGGCCGACGCCAGATTGTGATCGACGCACAGCACCTTGGCGCCTTCGCGTGCAAAAGTCAGGGCAGTGGCCCGCCCGTTGCCGATGCCTTCGCCGGGGCTCTGTCCGGCGCCGACGACGATGGCGACACGATCTTTCAGGCGCATCTCATTCCACTCCCGGGATCGGGTACTGTTGCAGTACCTCTTTGTAATAGGGTTCGTTG
>Ga0081540_1001170_pt1 | contig 23013 bp, 20 predicted proteins | sample TabmetS2T1R1_FD_71024 | JGI IMG/M metagenome (GOLD analysis project Ga0081540, IMG submission 71024) | Tabebuia heterophylla rhizosphere microbial communities from the University of Puerto Rico - S2T1R1 | ecosystem: Host-associated > Plants > Roots > Rhizosphere ... | reverse complement strand
CAAAATCCCAAAACGCAAGAAAGCGCGGCCCAACACCCGGCTTTCCTGCAAAATCGAATACTTTATCAAGACAACTTATGCCTCTCTCTCAGGCCTATCTGCATTCTTCACGGACGACTCGCTAATTGGCGAGGTCGTGATAACCCCAGGTGACAAGCGGGGCGAGAGCCACGCCACCCTACGCGGCGAGCTGAAGGCCATTCTGGACCTTGCCGCCGGCCGCCGGAGGTCTCTCAGACCAGAAGTTATGACAAACGTGCTTGCGCCTCCAGGATTTGAACTTGCTGGACAGCGAAATCCCATTTTCCACTGTAGCTCAAACGGTGGGTTTTGGTCTAGCAAGGTCGAAAATTCTTTATCTTTCAATGGGAGTTGACTGACACTCTCTCCGCCAATTGCACGATTTTGGACGCTAAACTACGATTTGATGCGATTTCGCGCGCGATGACGCGCTGTGTCGAGGCATGCGCAGGGCCCATGTGAGCGTTCAGCTTCGGGATTCCCATTGCCAATTCACGGACCGGCCGCCGGCAAGGAGGGGCGATTGGTCAATCCCCTGCTAGGCCAGTTGGTCTAACAGCATTTTGACTCGTCTGACCCGTAAGGCGGAGTGGCCTTCAGCAAGCGCATCATATAGCGGGGTGAGTACTGAGCGCGCCTGCCGCGCCTCGCTGCCGGCGTGCCGCGCACACAAGGGCCCGCGGCGTAGAACGGACGCAGAGAATGCTCATATGCGCAGTCGATCAACTCGCCGCCGAACTGCTCCGCGCGGTCCTGTTCGTCGAGGCTGAGAAACACAAAGCGCGCCGCCCAGGCGAGGGAAACGCACAGCACGCTCGGATGATACGGTTGTCCTTTCAACGACCCCGGCTTCGGCCAGATACGTTTGCCTCATCCGCCAATAACGACTCGATAGATGACGTCGGCGATGGCCCAAAAAAGGGCCAATAGCCGGCATTGCCTCACGCCGAAGTACGAAGCGGAGAGCGCATCCACAAAGTTACCGTGGCGGCAGCGTAAATTGAAGCATGGCTCCGCGCGGCTCTGCTGGTGTTGCCCACAAGCGCCCTCCGTGACTTTCGATAATTCTACGGCAGATCGAAAGCCCAAGGCCCACGCCGCTCGACTTTGTCGTGAAGAATGGGTCGAAGATATGCTGAGCGGCGCCCTGCTCGATTCCGATGCCGGAGTCTTTCACTGAGACCAACACACGGCCTTCCTGCTGTGACCGAGTACTGATTTCCAGCCGCCTGGGACCATCCAGCTTCGAGGCCATTGCTTCGATGGCGTTCATCACCAGGTTCAGTATGACCTGCTGCAATTGCACGCGGTCTGCGACCACCGAAGGCAGGTCGGGGTCGAGCTCGGTTCGGACGGCCACGTTCCAAGCGCGAATCTCGCCACGCGTCAAGGAAAGAACCTTGTCGATCACCTCATTAAGGTCGATTGGAGAGCGTTCCGTGTCGACCTTCTTAGCCATATTCCTGATGCCGTGCGTAATCTCGGCAGCGCGGCTCGCATCGTCGATAATGCTTCGCAGCGCCGCTTGCACCTCATCAAGATCAGGATGCTCATGGGCCAGCAGGCGCATGCAGGCAGCACCATTGGCAATGATCGCCGTCAGCGGTTGATCACTTTCATGAGCGATAGACGCTGCCATTTCCCCCATCGTAGTCAGTCTGTTCGCACGCGCGATTTCGGCTTGTGCTGCTTGCGCAGCCAACTCCGCCTCTTTGCGGGCAGAGATATCGCGACAAAGAATCGCGATATTGCGAGCATCGCCGGTGTCCGGATCATCGATGCGGAAACCCTGATACCAGAGAGGAAGAGCTTTTCCCGTCTTTAGGTGGCGGAAGCGTATTTCGCCAGACCAGCAGCCTTTCGTCAGGATCTCGTCTCGTATTATTTTCGTTATCGAAACCCAATCTTCAGGAAAGAAATACTGCGCTGCCTTCGTGTTTCGCAGTTCCTCCTCGCTATCGAGACCGACCAGCTTTTGCCCGGAGCGGTTCACGTATAACGGCCGCCCCTCCAAATCTGCTATGGCGAGGAAATCGTATTGCTCTTCGACGATGGAAGCCAAGCGCTGAAACAAGATGTCTTCCGCAAGCGCCATGATGTACCGCGGTGCGCCAGCCTGATCGCGTATTACGCTGACGTTATTTCTGACCCATACCGGAACGCCATCCTTGCGGCGATAGAGCTTTTCGATCTGAAACTGCCGCCTTCTTCCGTCGAGACACTCCTTGAGCAAGTTTCGACTGTGCGAGCGGAATGCCTCATGGGTGACCTCGACAAACCGGAACTCCCTAAGCTCATCCTGCGAATAGGCCAGAAGTCGCTCATACGTCGGATTGACCCATAAGAAGCGCCCAGTCATATCGGTGATCGCAACGCCAATCGCCGAGCTGTCGTACACCGATTGCCACCTGGCCTCGGTCTCACGCAAAGATTCTTCAGCGAGCTTTCGATCGTGAATGTCAGTCGCTGTGCCGTACCAGTTGAGCAGCCGCCCCGAGCCAGCGAACTGCGGCATAGCGCGGATCAGGTACCATCGATATGAGCCGTCAGCCCTACGCATTCGGGCCTCGGCTTCTGCCATCGTGCCGCTTGACTGCGCTGACTGCCAGATTTGCCGAACCCCGGACACATCTTCGGCATGCAGAACGGAGGTCCAGCCGGCTTCTTTCACCTGGTCCGACGCGAGCCCTGTCGCGCTAAGCCAAAGGCTGTTGCAAAACTTTAGACGTCCATCCGGTTCTGCACACCAGACCAACTGCGGAATCAAGTCAAATGCCTCGCGCAGCCGCCGTTCGTCGTGGTAGCGGTTCATAGTCGACGGCTTATACAAGGCGCGTATCGACAATTTGTGCTGTAGCTCGGTCCATCTCCCTGGATGTCACCACCCTCCCTTCTCAAGGAAATCTTACGAAAGATCGTTCCGCATTCAAGGGCGATACTTCCGATTTTCGATCCGCGCGCCGAAACTTCGCCTGACATGTCGGTGCTTTCATCCCTCCTCCTGAGAGACCGCCGATTGGACGCAGTGCAATAGCTCATCCACGCCGACAGGCTTGCCTAGGTAACTCAGAGCACCCGTCTTCATGGCGTAATCTCGGTCTCTTTCATCAGGGAAGGCAGTGATGAAGATGATTGGAATTCTATAACCAGCACTTTTGAGTACACGCTGCATGTCGAATCCGGTGGCGTTAGGCATCTTGATGTCTGCGATGATGCAGCTGATGTCTTCGAGGTGCCCAGAGTTGAGAAGCTCATCAACCGATGGGAACGACTCTGCCTTGTAACCGGAGGATATCATGAGCCGCTTGATCGAAGCGCGGACGGAAGCGTCATCGTCAACTATCGATATCTGCGGCATTTTGCACAAAACGTTGGTCCCGTCGTGCGGTCCAAATGTCAAATGATTCATACACGGCATGGCTCGTCCAGGTAACTCGGACATTGGTCGGCTGCGTCCAATACGTTAGTACAGGTATGGGTCCATCGCGAAAAGGGGGAGCCTGCTCCTAGACTCTTCCGAATGCGCAGCAGTTCACGCGCCGAAGGTGCGACGTGTCGGCAAAAAGGATCCGTCTTTTGCTGCATGCAACGAGCCGAGCGCGACGGCAATTTCTATTCCTGTGAGGCAATACTCCCCATAGCCGTTCCCCGGATAGCGCGGCGTTTTCGGCTGCGACAAGCTTGTCTCAACAACAAGAAAACATCTTCGTGCAACGACGCATTGGGATTCCGGCTCTGCTGGAAAGCTTATGGAGAGGAAGATGCTAACGCTTAGAGAGACCCGGTCTCCGGCCGGCAACGTCATCGGGAATGGGCCGGTCAAGGCATTCGTTCCAAATATTGCGCCACAGGCTAGCGCAGATGACTTCCGTGAAGCCATGTCTCGCGTCGCTTCGTCGGTCTCCATTATCTGCACCGATGGTCCACATGGCATAGCCGGCTTCACCTGCTCGGCCGTGTGCTCCGTGACCGATGAGCCGCCGACGGTCATGGTGTGCGTCAACCGCAAGAGTGCGGCTAACGCCGTCATCAAGGCGAATGGCGTGCTCTGCGTCAGCAGCCTTGGCGCCGACCAGATCGAGCTGTCGCAGACATTCGCAGGCGTCGGCCGGGTACCAATGAACCAGCGGTTTACCGGACCGAACTGGGCCGTGCTCGCCACCGGCTCCCCCTACTGCAAGACCTCACGCGTCGCGCTTGATTGCCGGGTGGCCGATATCCGGGAAGTCGGCACGCACAGCGTGATCTTTGCCGAAGTGCTCGCCACCGCCCATGCCGGTATCGACGAGCCGCTAATTTATCACAGTCGCAACTACGCAACCCTCCGGCACATGGCTTGAGCCGGCCTGCCATAGATCGCAAACACACAGGAGCTGACGATGCTACGTACTGGCGCACAATATCTGGAAGCCCTCAATGACGGCCGCAACGTCTGGGTCGGTGATGAGAAGATCGACAACATGGCGACTCATCCGAAGACTCGCGACTATGCCCGGCGTATTGCCGACTTCTACGACCTGCATCATCGCAAGGACTTGCAGGACGTCATGACCTTCGTCGACGAGGGCGGTGTGCGTCGCTCGATGCAATGGTTCGGACACCGAAACAAGGAAGAGGTGAAGCGCAAGCGAAAATATCATGAGACCATCATGCGCGAGCTTGGCGGCACCTCATTTCCGCGCTTGCCCGACGCCAACAATTACCCGCTTCTGACCTATATCGACGATCCGCAGCCCTGGGAGGATGCTGCGATCGGTGCGGAAGGGCGCGGGCTCGCCAGGAACATCGTCGACTTCTTTGAGTTCGCGAAAAACAACGACCTCAACTGCGGTCCGCAATTCGTCGATCCGCAGGCCGACCGTTCGACGACGGAGGCGCAGGCGCGTTCGCCCGCGCTCCGTATCGTCGAGACCAATGACGATGGCATCATTGTCAACGGCGTCAAGGCGATCGGCACCGGCACGGCCTTTGCCGACTGGATTCACATCGGCGTATTCTTCCGTCCGGGGATTCCGGCCGAACAGATCATCTTCGCGATGACCCCTGTCAACACCAAGGGCGTCACGGTGGTGTGCCGCGAAAGCGCCGTGAAGGACGATCCGGTCGAACACCCGTTGGCATCGAGCGGCGACGAGCTGGATAATCTGACCGTCTTCGAAAACGTCTTCATCCCGTGGAAGTATGTCTTCCACATCGGAAATCCCGATCACGCCAAGCTTTACCCGCAGCGGGTGTTCGACTGGCTGCACTATCACGCGATCGTCCGCCAGATGGTGCGCGCCGAGCTGATGGCCGGGCTTGCGGTGCTGATTACCGAGCATATCGGCACCAGCAAGATTCCGGCGGTGCAGACGCGGGTGGCAAAATTCGTCGGCTTCCATCAGGCGATGATCGCGCATGTGGTGGCCTCCGAAGAGCTTGGCTTTCTCACCCCGGGCGGTCACTACAAACCAAGCATCCTGCTTTACGATTTCGGCCGCGCCTATTACCTCGAGCACTTCTCATCGATGATGTATGAGCTGCTCGATCTCTGTGGCCGTAGCGCGTTGCTGTTTCCGTCGGAAGGACAGTGGAGGGATACCAAGCTCGGCCCCTGGCTGGAAAAACTCAGCACCGGGCCGAACGGCAAGCCGCATGACCGGCTCAAGATCGGCCGCGTGATTCGTGATCTCTACCTATCGGATTGGGGCGGACGTCTGTTTATGTTCGAGAACTTCAACGGCACGCCGCTGATGGCGATCCGTGCGCTCACCATGGCGCGCGCCGAGTTTTCGGGCGCCGGCCCCTACGCCGAGTTCGCGCGCCAGGTCTGCGGTATCGAACTTAAGGAGGATGGTGCGACCGAATACAGCAGCTCTGCATCCTATGCCCGCGCGCAGGACGCCGGAGCGTCGGCGGGCGCAGCCGCGGCGTTGCAGCGGAAGCAAGCGGTCAAAGAGGTATTCGATCCGCGCATCTAGGACGCCAATCGCGGACGTCCGGAGAACCCGGACGTCCGCGAGTCCGCTTTGAAGCTGGCCCCGCGCAACGTGCCTCGTGCAAATCAGGGAGAGAACCATGACTTATGTCACCGAAGCTACGATCACCGACGTCGTGCTCGAGCGATGGAAATCCGTGCCCGATCAGAGGCTGCGGCAGATCATGCGATCGATGATTGCGCACTTGCATGGCTTCGTTCGCGAGATCGAGCCAACGGAAGAGGAATGGATGGTCGCGATCGAATGGCTGACCCGCACCGGCAAGCAGTCGAACGACAAGCGGCAGGAATTTATCCTCGCCTCTGATGTGGTTGGCGTCAGCATGCTGATCGACTGCATCAACCATCGCCTCTCGGGTGACGCAACGCCGACCACGGTGACCGGACCATTCCACGTGCATGATTCTCCAGATCTCGCCGATGGCGCCGACATCGCCAAGGGTGCGCCGGGCGAGCCTTGCTATGTCGTCGGCTCGGTGCACAGCCTGGATGGCACGCCGATTGCCGGCGCCAAGCTCGACCTCTGGCAGGCAGATGGAGACGGGCTCTATGACGCTCAGCGCGGCGGCGACGAACCGTGGATGCGCGGCATCTTCAGGTCGGGCAACGACGGCCGCTTCATCGTGCAGACCGTCCTCCCGGTCCCCTATTCGATTCCCATGGACGGCAGCGTCGGCGAGGTGATGAGCCGCACTGAAATCAGCCCGATGCGGCCGTCGCACATTCATTTCCTGATCGAGGCCAACGGTCATCGCCGCCTGATCACCCATCTGTTCAAGAAGTCATGTCCCTATATCGAGACTGACGTGGTCTACGGCGTGAAGGCCCCGCTGATCGCCGAATTCAAGTTGATGCCGGCGGGAAGCACCACGCCGACCGGCAAGATCAGCAATGAACCGTACTGGTTGCTCGAATATGATTTCATGCTGCAACCGGTGGAGCATGCTGCGGCCGCCGTACCGGTGATCGCTGCGGCTTGACGCTGGTCCGTGACTTGGCGGAAGCTATTGCTTCCCTCGCGGTGGCTTGCCACCGAATTCGGCGTGGAACATCGCGCGCAGCCACTGATTGCCAGGATCCCGGTCGAAGCGCTCATGCCAGTATTGCGCAATCTCGAATGCCGGCAGCTTGACGGGCGGCTTTGCGAGGTGCATGTCGAGTTCGCGCGCCAGCACTGCTGCGACCGGCCCCGGCATCGTAGCGACCGCGTTGGTGTTCTTGGCAAGGATGGCTGCCGCGGTGAAGGTCGGCACGTGCGCGATGATGTTCTTCACGGGCAACTGTCCTTCCAGCGACCGCTCCGCCACCTGATGCGGATGGCCGGTGCCAGCTGCGGTGATGAAGATGTGCTGCTCCTCCAGAAATTCGGCGAGCGACGGCGATCGGCCGAGCCGGGGGTGCCCCTTCTGGAAGACGCACATGTGCTGGCCGGAGAACAGCTTCTGCCGCCGGATGCCGGGGATCAGCAGCGGGAATTCGCCGATTGCGAGGTCGATCTCGCCGGACTCGAGCGAGGTGTGCAGGTTCTGCAGTCCGACCTGGGCGGCACGCAATCGCACACCGGGCGCCAAGCCTAGCAGCGTCTTGATGACGGGCGGCAGCATCACGACCACGCCGGCGTCGAGCGTGAACACGTGAAACACGCGCGTCGACCGCGATGCGTCGAACCGCGTCCGCTCGCTGCGTAGGCGCTGTAGGCCGTCGAGCAGCGCGCGAACCGGCTGCTCAAGCTCCAGCGCCTTGGCGGTTGGCTCCATGTGCAGCGCAACACGGACGAACAGGGGGTCGTTGAAATAGAGGCGAAGACGCGCGAGCGTCTTGCTCAGCGCCGGCTGCTGGGTACGCAGCGCCTCGGCGGCGCGCGTGATGCTGCGCTCGCGGAATAGCACGTCGAACACCCGAAGCGCGTGCAGGTCGAGATCCTCAGAGTGTTTTCCAGGAATGGTCTTCATATCTGCCTAGCAATAGCTTAGCCGCGCCGCTCGCCCTACGCTAGCGAGACTTGCAGGAGACGGCCAAAGAGAAGAGGAGAACCCATATGAAGTCTTTCATCTACGAAGCTTCGCCGGGACGCGTCGTATTTGGCGTTGGCTCCCTCGATCTCTTGGCGCGCGAAATCGACCAGTTCGGCGTACGGCGCGCGCTGGTGCTGTCGACACCCGAGCAAGTGGAACTGGCGAACGATCTGTCGGTGCGTCTCGGTGACTGCAGTGTCGGCACCTATCCACATGCTGCGATGCACGTCCCCGTCGAGGTCGCTCGGAAAGCGGTCGAGGAGGCCGGCCGGCTCGGCGCGGATAGTTTGGTGGCGGCTGGCGGCGGGTCGACGATCGGTCTGGCCAAGGCTATCGCGCTGCAGTCCGCGCTCCCGATCCTGGCGGTGCCGACCACGTACGCCGGCTCCGAAATGACTCCCATCTACGGATTGACCGAAGCGGGACTGAAAAGGACCGGAAAAGACCGGCGGGTCCTACCGAAGACCGTGATCTACGATCCGTGTCTCACCCTGGATCTGCCGCTGGCGATCTCGATCACGAGCGGGTTCAACGCTATCGCGCATGCTGCCGAAGCGCTGTATGCCGAAAACGCCAATCCAGTTACGAGTCTGATGGCGGAGGAGGGGGTCCGCGTGCTTGCGCGCGGCTTACCGGGCGTGAAAGCAAACCCTCGAGACGTTAGCAGCCGCAGCGATTGTCTCTATGGCGCCTGGCTTTGCGGTGCGGTGCTGGGAATGTCGAACATGGCGCTGCATCACAAGCTCTGCCACGTGCTGGGCGGTACCTGGAACCTGCCGCATGCCGAAACCCACACGATCATCCTGCCACATGCGCTGTCCTACAACGCTGCCGCCGCGCCGGATGCGATGAAACGGCTCGGGCGCGCCATGAACGCGCCTAATGCTGCGAACGCGATTTTCTCATTGATGCAGCAATTGGACGCGCCAACGTCGCTAGAGGAGATTGGCATGAAGCGTGTCGATCTCCCGCGCGCCGCATCGCTTGTGATGGAGCTGCCCTACTACAATCCGAGGCCCGTGACTTACGATGGCCTCTTGGCCTTGCTCGATGATGCATTCGCGGGACGCTATCCGCGTGTCTGGTCGGCAGAAATGTTAAGCGAAGTTGCTGGTCTCCCTTCACGTAAGTAGACCTTCGGCAAGCACTGGTAGCAACCTCACTCGGCGGTTAACGCCGGGTACTGCTACGAATAAGTGGATAGAATGAAGATGAAACAGCCGACAGGCATGGTCCTAATCGTCGACGACGATCCGTCGGTTCGGACGGGCCTGCAACGCCTTTTCAATTCGGTAGGGTTGGCTGCACGAGCCTTCGGATCGGCGGAGGAATTTTCTTCGGCCGTCGTGCAGGACGTTCCAGCGTGCCTGATCGTTGACGTTAGATTACCCGGTCCGAGCGGCCTAGAGTTTCAAGATCAACTGCTGCGAGCGGGTATCTATATTCCAATCATTTTCATCAGCGGGTACGGCGATGTTCGCACCGCTGTTCGCGCAATGAAGGGCGGTGCGATCGAATTCCTCGACAAGCCGATACACGACCAGGAATTGCTCGATGCGGTCTACTCGGCGCTTCAGCAAGATAAGGCACGCCGCGAAGACGACGAGGTGCTTTCGCAACTCAAGGCAAAGTTCAATTTGCTGACGAAGCGGGAACACGAGGTGATGGCTTTGGTCGTTGCCGGTCGTCTCAACAAGCAAATTGCAGATGATTTGAAGATAAGCGAAATCACGGTAAAGTTCCATCGAGGGCAAGTCATGAAGAAGATGAGCGCAAAATCCATTGCCGAACTCGTCAAAATGTCAGAGCGGCTGCTTTCGTCGAATAGCAGCTTCGAACGAAGTCAATAATGTCGGGCCTCGCCACTTCTTGTCGCCACTTGTTGATGAATACCTCCGATGCGGACCAAGATTGAAGATGCGTCGCCGGAGTCGTCGCATTATCGCCCGGGGATCTCAAATACGTAACGTCCTAGTTGGGAGTATCTCAGCCGGCCGCAGGATGCAGTCCCTTCGGTAGTTCAGCCGCGTCTAGCCTCAAGCGGCCGGCTCGCCGCGCCGCGAAAACCAGCCGATATGGCGATACCGGCCGCCGAAGATTGCACACGCTCATGAGTTGCCGGGTCACCTTCATGTGTCGGCGGAAGGGCCGTTGATATCAGATGGCGGTCGGTCGGGATTAACGCGCGCGCAGCCGATCAGCGACCTCATGGCATACTATCCCAAGGTACAGGTCGAACTACCCGCTGAACCAGTGAGACCCGGCGGAGTGTACCATACCGCTGCGGAGCGCTTGCCGTCATTCTTGCGAGCTTGGGTGAAACAAGCGACGTCTTTCCTGGCACGAGGGCAAGTACATGAGCGAGCCGATCATTCACCATTGTACGGACGGCCCGCGGTCTGCACCTGAGGCGCACCGGCACAACTCCCAGATTACCCATCGGCGTCCTGCCGATTCGGAAATGGCACGCGTGCTCAAGACCAGGCCCCTTCGCATCGCTTCGGATCCGTCCTGCGGCGCGTTCGCCTACTGGAAACATGATCCCTTGCACGACGTCGTCCAGCCAATGGCTGAACACGTGATCATGACTTACCCCACCGGCTCACAGCCGCTGGAGCGGCGCACCGGGAAATCGACTGCGATCGGAACTGCGCGTCCCGGAGCTGTGACAATCATTCCGGCCGGTTCGACCTCCCGATGGGATATTCATGAGACCATTAATGTCGTTCAGCTCTATCTTCCGCACGCAACGCTCGAACGCGTCGCCGGCGAAGCCGACATGGCCGCTCCCGGCGATCTGCTGGAGCGAACGGCGCATCCCGACATCACTACGTCCCGGCTGATCATGAGTGCGGCGGATGTTCTTGAGGACAGCACGGCCCTGGACATCTTGTTCAGACAGCAGCTGACAGAGCTCCTCGCCACGCGCCTCCTCGCTGCGCACGCCGGCTTGCTGACCACATTCCGGCCCGCCGTGGCGGGCGGCCTGTCGCCGAAGGCGCTGCGCCGCGCCATAGAACGCTTGACCTCCGATACCAAAGCGGACGTATCTCTGGCTGCTCTCGCTTCAGAGGCCGGCCAGTCGCGCTTCCACTTCTGCCGCGCCTTCAAGGAAAGCACGGGGCTGTCGCCGCATGCCTGGCTGCGCCAGCACCGGCTCGAGCAGGCCATGAACATGCTGCGCGACACCCACGGCTCGATCGCGTCGATCGCAGGCGAGCTTGGCTATTCCTCGCAGACCGCCTTCGCTGCGGCATTCAGGAGGCTCACCGGCGAGGCCCCGAACGATTGGCGGCGGCGCATGCGCTAACGCCGGCTCGGGAAGGTCATGAACATGCTGCGTGACACTACGAATCTATTGTGGTCGCGCTTGGCCATTCGTCGCTGCGTTCACAACGCTGACCGACGAAAAGCGCAAGGGATTAGCGGGAGCGCCGGCGTTAACAGCAATCGCACTACGGGTACAGCAATCGCTCTGGCGCAGGCGCGGCGCCAATCCGCTAGATCATCACTATGCCGACGCATACAACGGACGGAGGCAAATAATGACCTTGAGAAGCCGAGTTGCCCTCCTTGCAATCGGACCACGACGGAAAGCCATCGCGACCGCATTGGTGTGCGGACTTTCCTTGGCTGTTCGCTTCACTTCGGCAACGGCGAGGAAATAAAAATCCCGGCGCAATGCCTGCAAATGATCAGGCCAATGGCGTTGATCATGACCAGCGATTGGGCTCGAGTCCCTTCCCAGGACCAGAGCTCAAATTCCGCAGCTTCAGAGATTTGTTCGGAGCTCCATTTCGGTAGAGCGCGCTGGCTCACAGAGCGCAGGGAAGGATACTTAGCCGTCAAAATGGAAAAAGAGAAGCATATGACAACCCCGCTGAATCCGTCGAAAATGAACCGAAGCGACACCATTTTGTCGTGCTAATCAGACATGGCGTATTGGGATAGCGAATTCCAGCGAGTCCGATCACCGATCCTGGGTTACGGATTTGCGGTCGTTTCTGTGGTGGTTGCGACTGTCGCTGTGCTCGCGATTCAAGAATACCAGTTCCGTGATGTAGAACTGCCGCTCCTCGTGCTCGTCATCGGCATGGTCACCTGGTACGCGGGGAACGGGCCCGCCCTGTTGTGCGTTCTGCTGTCCACGGCGGTGTTCGGCTATCTCTTCGTAGAGCCCATCTACAGCTTCTACGTTTCCGCGCGAGAGGTCCCTTATTTTCTGATATTTGTGCTCTCGGCAGTCATCGTTGCCTCCTTCAGCGCTGTTCGACGTCGCATCGAGGACAATCTCCGCCACGCACGCGATCGGCTTCAGGATGAACTCGAACAGCGTCAGCAGCGCGACACCGAAATCCGCAAGCTCAATCAGGAGCTGACCGCGCGCGCTGCGGAACTGGCGACAGCCAACAAAGAGCTCGAGTCGTTTGCCTATTCAGTATCGCACGACTTGCGTGCACCGTTGCGCCATCTCGTCGGCTATTCGGAGCTGTTGCAAAAGCACGCAGCGAATTTGCTAGACGAAAAGAGTCAAAGATACGTGCAGACGATTCTCGAATCAGCAAAAAGGATGGGTAACCTGATCGATGATCTGCTGGCGTTTTCCAGGATCGGGCGAACCGAAACCAGGACGACAGCAGTGGACTTGCAGCAGCTGGTCGCGGATGTGGCTGCCGAGATCGGGGCGCAGGCGAAGGGGCAGGATATCTCCTGGAATATTGGTGCGCTCCCGGTATGTTATGGAGACCGTGCTTTGCTGAGACTGGTTCTCGTGAACCTGCTTTCCAATGCGGTCAAGTTCTCCGGCACACGCGACCTCGCCAAAGTCGAGATCGGTTCCGTGGATGGACATGGAGACAAGTCAGAAATCTTCGTGAGGGACAACGGTGTTGGTTTCGACATGCGGTATGTCGACAAGCTATTCGGCGTATTTCAACGGTTGCATCGGGCTGACGAGTTCGAAGGCACCGGGATAGGACTAGCGACCGTCCAACGCATCGTTCATCGCCATGGTGGAACGGTGAGAGCCGAAGGGACGATCGATCGAGGAGCCACCTTCTACTTCTCATTACCTAAAGCCAAACAGCCCGTGGAAAGGACGGTGAGCGTGCCATGAGTGAATTCGGACGCATTCTGGTCGTTGAGGACGATCCAAGGGACGTTGAGCTTACCCTTACAGCCCTTGGCGAGTACAAGCTCGCGAACGAGGTCGTCGTTGCCCGCGACGGCAAAGAGGCTCTCGACTATCTGTATCGTCGAGAACAATTCGCGTTGCGCCCCGAAGAAAGCCCGGCCGTCATTCTCCTGGATCTGAAGCTGCCTAAGGTGAATGGATTGGAGGTCTTGCAGCAAATCAGGTCGGACGATCGGCTCAAGATGATTCCCGTGGTCGTACTGACGTCATCCCACGAAGAAAGGGATAAGTTGGCAAGCTACAAGCTCGGGTTAAACGCTTACGTCGTAAAGCCGGTCGATTTTCACGAGTTCATCAACGCCGTCAAAGAGCTGGGTATGTTCTGGGCAGTGATAAATCAACCGCCTCCGGGAAGCGCGAAGAAGGTGCTATGAGTTCGCCTATCGGGATCCTGTTGCTCGAGGATAACCCCAATGATGCGTCATCGCGCGGATTCCGCTCGTCCGGCCACGCCTCCGGGGCCGTTTGCAAGCGGCCAACTCAACCAGGGAGGCGCAACTCGTGCTAGCCGATCTTGGAGAAAGCACCTTGAGTGAAGAGCGGGTCGAGCGCCGCCTTGCGGCCATTCTTGCGGCTGATGTTGCGGGCTATTCGCGGTTGATGGGCCTGGATGAAGAAGGCACATTGGCCGCACTCAAGGGCCACAGGCGCGCGGTCGTCGATCCCAAGATCGGAGAACACCGTGGGCGCATTGTCAAGACAACGGGCGACGGCATGCTTGTCGAGTTTGCCAGTATCGTCGACGGGGTACGCTGTGCTGTCGATATCCAGCGGCAAATGGCCGAGCGCAATGCGCAGATCCCGCCAGAGCGGCGTATTGAGTTTCGGATTGGTCTGAACGTGGGCGATATCATCATTGATGACAAAGACATCTATGGCGACGGCGTCAACATCGCGGCGCGCCTGGAAGCCCTGGGCGAGCCGGGGGGCATCTGCGTCAGTCGCATCGTGCGCGATGAGGTACGCGACAAGCTTCATTTTTCGTTCGAGGACATGGGCGAACACCAGGTCAAGAACATCGCCCGGCCCGTGCCGATCCATCGCGTTCGGTTCGATACGCCGGCCAATGAGGTAATCGCGGCAGCGCTCACCACGACCCGATCGGCACGACCACCCAAGCAGAAGCCGTCAATCGCGGTGTTGCCCTTTGCGAGTATGAGCGGGGACGCCGAACAGGCGTATTTCGCCGACGGCATCACCGAGGACATCATCACCAATCTGTCGCACTACCATTCATTTTTCGTGATCTCGCGCAGCACCTCCTTTACCTACAAGGGTTCGGCAGTAGACGTAGGCAAAGTGGGGCGCGAACTCGGCGTGCGCTACGTGCTCGAAGGCAGCGTGCGGTGGGCCGCCAATCGTATCCGCATCTCCGCACAGCTGATCGAGGCGGCGACCGGCCATCACTTATGGGCGGATCGCTACGATCGCGAACTGGCCGATGTCTTTGCCCTGCAGGACGAGATCGCCCGGAGCATTGCCGCCGCGATCGAGACTGGCATTATCGCAGCCGAGATCCGGCAAGCGCAGCGCAAGGAACCAGGTCAGCTCGATGCCTGGGACCGGACTGTACGAGCCCATTGGCATATCTGTCGCTTCACGCGCGAGCACCTGGCCGAGGCGCGCCGCCTGGTGACTGAGGCCATCTTGCTGGATCGCGCAAATTCGATGGCATATGCGTCTCTCGCCTTTGCCCGGCATTTCGAGGCGTTGTTCGGCTGGGGCGACGGGCCAATCGAGTCCCATAACCGGCTCGGCGAAGCGGCGCGGAAAGCGGTCGCCGCCGATGACGGTAATCCAATGGCGCATGCGGCGCTGGCGATTTTCGAGCTATTTTCAGGTCGTCACGAAGAGGCCCAACGATGCCTCCGTCGTGCCCTCAAGCTCAATCCCAATTCGGAGTTCGCCCGCGGCTATCTTGGCGTAAGTTATGCGTTTGGCGGCGAATATGAGCCTGCCTTGCAGCACCTGGAGGAGGCGATCCGCCTCAACCCGCGAGGCTTGCTGGTGGTCATCTGGCATCTCGGCAAAGGCTGGGCCGCGTTGACGGCGGAGCGGTACGAAGAAGCGGCCGCGTTCACTGAACTCGCCCGTGAAGCAAATCGCGTGTTTCCCGACATTTACGCGGTCCTGGCTTCTGCCTGTGGACATCTGGGGAGTCATGCAGCTTCTCGCTCCGCGTTGGATCAGTTGCTGTATCGTTTGCCTGGAGTAACACCGAGCGATGCGCGCCTGGTTCGGCCGTTCGCGCGAGTGGCCGATCGGGAGCGATTCCTCGAAGGTCTGCGCAAAGCATGGCCAACACTCTCCGGTGATCCCATTTGAGCCCCGACGATGCCATTATTCTTTCCGGCTTGCCGGCGAGCTACCGCGTGTCGTGGTGGACTGCGAGGCGATCAGCCAATTTTGCGCGTTATGGCGCGCAAAGTATCAACCTTGGCTGAGATTCGATTCTGAAGCCGCCGGCGAAGAGACTTTTGCTGCGCCACCGACTACGTTTCGCCTTTCGCGCCATGCTTCTCGCGGCGCCACTCGCCCGGGCTGGCGCCGACCAGGTCCGAAAACACCCGCGTGAAATGGCTTTGGTTGGAAAGCCGGCCGATATCGCGATCTCGGACAGCGGCGGGCCGTGAACCGTCATCAACTGCTTGGCCGCTTTGATGCGCTGGTGCGGCAGCCACTGGGGCAGCGGCAGGCCGGTCGAGACGCGGAATGCACGCGAGAAGTGGCTTACTGACAGGTCAATGTCGGCGGCGATCTGCTGCAAGGAGAACGTTCCGCTGAGGTCGGACTCGAGCCGCTCGCATGCGCGCCTCGTTTGCCAAGGCGTAAGGCCGCCGCGGGAGAGCGCGGTGTTACGCCGCAGTCCGCCATAGGTCTGGGCGACGTGCGCTGTGAACGCGAGCATCATGTGATCGATGAAGAGCTGGTTGGCCTCGGTCGGCCGCCGCACCCCCTCCATGAACGAGGCGCCGATACTCCGGATGATCGCGTCGTCGTGGCCGACTCCTAGCACGCAGGCAAGGTTGTCAATACGCGGCACGCCGGACTGTTCTGCAATGCAGTCCAGTGTCGAACGAGGAAGATAGAAAGAAACGTTATGGCAGGGCTCGTCGATCACATAGCCTGGCTGCGCCGACAGCGACTCGAGCAGGCCATGGACATGCTGCGCGGCCCCGACGGGTCGATCGTAGCCGCGCTTGGCTATTCCTCGCAAACCGCCTTCGCTGCGGCGTCTAGAATTGCTCAGCGGCGAAACTCCGAGCGATTGTAGCAATCGCTCTGCGAGTACCGCAATCGCTCTGGCGCAGTCGCGGCTCTCGTTCGCTAGAACGTCAGGGTACCCAACCAGTATTGGGAGACAACGATGGCCTGGAAAAACGTCTTCAATTCCCTTGCGGTCAGACCGCGCCGCAAGGTCGTCGCGACCGCACTTGTCTACGGTCTTTCGCTGGCCGTTCGCTTCACTTCAGCCTCGGGCGAGGAAGTAGAGAGTCTGGCGCCCCCCGAGCAAAGGACCAAGACGGTGTTGTCCATCATGACCGGGGCGAGCCCCCGGCTGTCCTACGAGGATTGGGCTTCGAATGCCGCTCAGTCGCTCTTTTTTCGCTCCGGCTGGCCGCTGGGTTCAGCAGGCTGCCGCGTGGGCATGTGAGTCTTCGATGCCAATGTCGTCGATACGGGACGGCCTCCGTCCGTGAGGACTGAGATCTTTCGTTTCACCCCTTCGTGCCGTCATCGACCGCTGCCCTCAACGAGATCAGCGAGTGGTAACGCGCGGAGTTTTGGACCAACAACAGGAGCAAACACATGCGACTAGTCATCATCGGTGCCGGCTTTGCCGGCCTCTACGCCGTGCTTTCCGCAGCTCGCCTGCGCGACATCCAAGGCGTTTCACCCGAGGAGCTCGAAATCGCGCTGGTCGCACCGGAGCCGATGCTGGTGGTTCGCCCGCGGCTCTATGAGCCGAAGCCCGAGACCCTGACGGCGCCGCTACTTGACGTCCTCAAGGCAATCGACGTTGTCTACGTGCGAGGCAGCGCAGAGACGGTCGATACCAAGTCCCGCGTGGTGCAGATGGCCACGGCCAAGGGCGCGCGAAAAACGCTCTCCTACGACCGACTGGTCGTGGCCACCGGCAGCGGGCTGTTCCGCCCGAACATTCCGGGTCTCGCCGAGCACGGCTTTTCCGTCGACTCGCTCGATGACGCGATTGCCCTCGACAAGCATCTGCGTAGCCTCCCCAACCGGCCGGTCGCGAACGGACGCGACACGGTCATCGTTGCCGGCGGCGGCTTCACCGGCATTGAGGCGGCAACCGAAATGCCTGCGCGGCTGCGCGAGATCTTCGGTAAGAAGGCTAAGCCGCGCGTCATCATCGTCGAACGCAACCAGGCGATCGCGCCCGACATGGGCGAAGGCCCGCGCCCGGTCATCGAGGACGCCCTGCGCAAGCTGGGCGTGGAGACCCGGCTCGGCGCAGGCGTCGCCTCGATCGACGAATCCGGCGTCACGCTCTCCAGCGGCGAGCACATCGAAACCGAGACCGTGATCTGGGCGGCGGGCATTCGCGCCGCGCCGTTGACCCAGCAGATCCTCGCCGAGCGCGACAATTTCGGGCGGCTGCTGGTCGATCGCGATATGCGCGTGCCGAAAGTGCCGGGCGTCTTCGCCACCGGCGATGCCGCCCGCGCCGCTTGCGACAATGAAGGCAACTACGCACTGATGTCGTGCCAGCACGCCACGCGAATGGGCGCCTTCGCCGGCAACAACGCCGCCGCCGAACTGCTTGGCGTTCCAACCAAGCCCTACCATCAGAAGGATTACGTCACCTGCCTTGACCTCGGCGAAGCCGGTGCGCTCTTCACGACGGGTTGGGAACGCAAGGTCAAGTGGGTCGGCGACGTCGCCAAGAAGACAAAGCAGGACATCAACACCGTCTGGATCTATCCGCCGCGGGCCGAGCGTGCCGTTGCGCTGGCCTCGGCCGATCCGGAGCGCGTGAGTGATGTCACTGGCTTAATCTAGGCCCCTCACGCGACACGGGCCGCGCTTTCCCCGCCGAAGCGCGGTCCGTTCACCTCAGATCACACTGGAGCTCGATGACAATGAAACACGAGACCGTGCGCGCGACGGCATTCGCGATGCCGATGACGAACCCAGCCTTTCCGCCCGGCCCCTATCGCTTCGTCAATCGCGAATACTTCATCATCCAGTATCGGACCGATCCCGAGGCACTGCGCCGGATCGTGCCGGCGCCGCTGGAGTTGACCGAGCCGGTGGTGAACTACGAATTCATCCGCATGCCCGACTCGACGGGCTTTGGCGACTACACCGAAAGCGGCCAGGTCATCCCGGTTTCCTTCAGGGGCCAGGCCGGCAGCTTCGTCCACCAGATGTTCCTAAACGATCATCCGCCCATTGCGGGCGGGCGTGAGCTATGGGGCTTTCCCAAGAAGCTGGCGCAGCCGAAGCTCACCGTCGAGATCGACACGCTGGTCGGCACCCTGAACTACGGCTCGGTGCGCATCGCGACCGGCACCATGGGCTACAAGCATCGCGCCATCGACGCGGCCGCCGAAGCACTAAAGCTCGCCGCACCGAATTTCCTGCTCAAGATCATCCCGCATGTCGATGGCACGGCGCGCATCTGCGAGTTGGTGCGCTTCCATTGTGAGGACATCGCCGTGAAGGGCGCGTGGACCGGGCCTGCCGCGCTCGACCTCTACTCGCACGCGCTCGCCCCCGTCGCCGAGCTTCCGGTGCTGCAGGTGCTGTCGGCCAAGCATGTCGTTGCCGACCTGACCCTCGGGCTCGGCACGGTGGTCCACGATTATCTGTGCTCGGCGGCGGTCGCGCGATGGCGCGGGGCCGATTCCGAAATCCTGATCGAAGCTAACGCCGGTTGATCCGATCAGCCGCAATGCAGGGAGTTTTTCGCAATGTTGAACGTGATGCGCGAGCAGACCGGTCCTATGGTTCAGCAAACCAGGTCACTGCCATACGATGTCGTCGCCCTGGTGCTCCAGGGGGGCGGAGCGCTGGGCGCCTATCAGGCCGGAGTCTATGAAGGACTGCACGAAGCAGGGATCCGGCCGAACTGGTTGGCCGGCATTTCGATCGGCGCGCTCAACGCGGCTATCATTGCCGGCTCGCCCGAAGATGAGCGCGTGGATCGGCTGCGCAAGTTCTGGGAAACCATCTGTGCCTATTCGATAGAATGGCCCGCCGGCGAAGGGCTGGCCAATGCCTTGCCCTTTGCTTTTGACATCAAGTCAGTGCGCAACGCTTTGGCGGCGATGCGGGCCCTGGTCCAGGGCCAGCCCGGCTTCTTCAAGCCGCGCTTCCCGTCGCCGCTGTGGTCGCCGTTCTCGGGCGATGCCGCGACCAGTTTCTACGACACGGCACCGTTGCACCAGACCCTGGAGCGGCTCGTCGACTTCGAGCGGCTCAACTCGGGCGAAGTGCGCGTCAGTGTCGGCGCGGTCAATGTCCGCACCGGCAACCTGACCTATTTCGACACCGCCGAGCGCCGGCTGGGACCGAAGCACTTCATGGCTTCAGGCGCGCTTCCGCCGGGATTCCCCGCCGTCGAAATCGAGGGCGAGCACTACTGGGATGGCGGTGTCGTTTCGAACACGCCTCTTTCCCGCGTACTGTCAGGCGAGCCGCGCGACACGCTGACATTCCAGATCGACCTCTGGTCGGCCAAGGGCCGCGTTCCCTACGACATGATGGAGGTGTCGAGCCGGCAGAAGGACATCCAGTATTCGAGCCGCACACGCGCCGTTACCGACCAGGTGCTGCGGATGCAGAAAATGCGTCAGGCGTTGCAGCGGACGATGGAGAAGTTGCCGGAAGCCGCAAAGCAGGATCCGGAAATCCTCGCCATCGCGGACCTCGCCCGCCATCGCTCCTACAACATCATTCACCTGATCTATCAGACCAAGCTCCACGAGGGCCACTCGAGAGATTACGAATTCGGGCTGAGCGCGATGCGCGCGCATTGGCAGAGCGGTGTGGAGGACATCCGCCGCACACTGGCCGACGGGCGGCGCCTCGACCCGCCGCGGCCGGAACTCGGCATCGTCACCCATGACATCCACCGTCGCCGCGACTGAGCTTCCGGCAGATTTCATCTCTCAAGACACCGAAAGGAAATGCCATGTTGAAGGGCAGGGTAGCCATCGTCACCGGTTCGACCAGCGGCATCGGACTCGGCATCGCCAAGGAACTGGCCAGGCTTCGCGCCGACATCATCTTGAACGGCTTTGGCGACAGCGGCGAGATCGAGGCGATACGCAGCGGCATCGAACGCGAGCATGGCGTGCGCGTCACTTACGACGGCGCCGACATGTCGAAGGAAGATGCCGTGCGCGGACTGATCAACGCGACGGTCGCGAAATTCGGCCGCATCGATATCCTCGTGAACAATGCCGGCATCCAGTTCACCGCGCCGGTCGAGGAATTTCCGGCTACCAAATGGAACGCGATCCTGGCGATCAATCTGTCGGCAGCGTTTCACGGCATCGCGGCCGCGGTGCCGCAGATGAAAAAGCAGTGCTGGGGGCGGATCGTCAACATCGCCTCCGCGCACGGCCTCGTCGCCTCAACGCACAAGGCCGCTTATGTCGCGGCCAAGCACGGCCTGGTCGGCCTCACCAAGGTGGTTGGCCTCGAGACTGCCGGAAGCGGCGTGACCTGCAACGCGGTCTGTCCCGGCTGGGTGCGCACGCCCCTGGTCGACAAGCAGATCGACGACATCGCCGCGCAACGCGGCATCAGCCAGAAGGAGGCCGCCACGGAACTGCTGGCCGAGAAACAACCGTCCCTGGAGTTCGTCTCTCCAGCGCAGCTCGGCGGCACCGTCGCCTTCCTGTGCTCGTCGGCGGCCGACCAGATCACGGGCACGGCTATCTCGGTCGATGGCGGCTGGACCGCGCAGTAACCGCGATCGAATGGGCGCGGGTGTCGATCGGAAACTTGATTCGCATCGTTGAGCGTCTGCCCAGACCGAGGAAGGGAAGCGACATGGATGCCGTGACAACGATCTCCGAGGCTGCTGCGGTCGGTCGCCCCGAAGCCCGCCGTGCCGCACCGCCTGCGGACGCAAAGGCTGCTCCGATCGAGCGCCCCCCAGATCCGGCGCCAGCGCAGGCCAAGGCTCAACCCGCGCCCCCAAACGAGCCCGGTCCCGGCGCACCGTCGCGTAGCCTGCGACGCCTGATCATCCCGCTGATCGCTGTCGGCGTGGCGGCCGCGCTCGTCCTCGTGACGTCAGCCCGTTGGAATGCCTGGGTGGGAGCGGCTGCAGTCCAGACGACCGACAATGCCACGGTGCATGCCGAGATGACCCGGTTGAGCGCTCGGGCGAGCGGCAATGTCAGGCGCGTTGCCGTGCATGATTTCCAGCACGTCAAAGCGGGCGAATTGCTGATGGAGATCGAACCGGCGGACTACGATGCGATCGTGGCCCAGGCCGAGGCGAACGTCGCCGCGGCCCAGGCCACCCTCGATAACCTCGAAAACAAGAAGGCCCATCAACGCGCCATTATCGCCCAGTCCGAGGCGCAGCGCCGGTCCGCCCTTGCCCGCGAACTGGAAACGCGGCAAGAGCTGGAACGACAGGAGAACCTTCTTCGCGGCGGCATCGCTGGCACCCGGCAGCGGCTGGAGCAGGCGACGGCCGCGCACGATACCGCCAGCGCCGCGCTTGCCGCGACCGAAGCGACGATCGAGGCGCAGCGCAGCCAACTCGAGATTCTGAACGGCGACGAGAGCCTGCTGCGTGCGAAACTCCGCGCTGGCGAGGCTGACCTCACCACAGCGCGGCTGCGTCTGGGCTATACACGCATCATGGCGCCTTTCGATGGCGTTGTCGGCGAGCGCATGGTCCAGGAGGGCACCTACGTCAATATCGGCACCAATCTGATTGCTGTCGTGCCGCTGCCGCAAGTCTATGTGGTGGCGAACTACAAGGAGACGCAGCTGACGCACGTGGCGCCAGGTCAGCCGGTCGACGTCACTGTCGACACCTTCCCCGACGTGGTCCTCCATGGCCGTGTGAAGCGCATTTCGCCGGCGAGCGGTTCGACCTTTGCCCTGCTGCCGCCGGACAACGCGACTGGGAACTTCACCAAGGTGGTGCAGCGTATCCCGGTCCGCATCGAGTTCAATCCGGGCCAGCCGCTGGTCGCGCAGTTGCGGCCAGGGATGTCGGTGGTCACCTACATCCGCGTCGCCGGTGGCGCGACGTGACGACCGCAACCGTCAGCAGCGGTCCCGACTCCGCCGGTCACCCCGCCCGCCACCCGTGGCTGGCTGTCGCAGCCGTGCTGCTCGGCGCCTTCATCGCGAGCTTCGACGTGCGGCTGTTCGCGCTCGGCCTGCCGGACCTGAGAGGCCAGTTTGGCCTCAGCTTCGACGAGGGAGCATGGCTCACAACGGCCTCGACCGCGCCGCAGATCCTCATCGCCCCCGCCATCGCCTGGCTTGCCACGGTGTTCGGCCTGCGCCGCGTGCTGGTCTGGCCAAGCCTGCTTTATGTCGCCATATCGGTGGCGATTCCCTTCGTCCGTGACTACCAGCTGCTGCTGGTGCTGCACTTCGTTCACGGGCTGCTGCTAGGCGTCTTCATCCCGGCGACGATCATGATCGTTTTACACAATCTGCCGACGGGATGGTGGATCGTGGGCCTGGCAGCCTATTCCTTCCGGCTGTCCTTCACCGGCAATGCCGGTGTATCACTGGTCGGCTTCTACGTGGATCAGGTTGGCTGGCAATGGCTCTATTGGCAGGACGCCGTG
>Ga0081540_1001169_pt1 | contig 23052 bp, 24 predicted proteins | sample TabmetS2T1R1_FD_71024 | JGI IMG/M metagenome (GOLD analysis project Ga0081540, IMG submission 71024) | Tabebuia heterophylla rhizosphere microbial communities from the University of Puerto Rico - S2T1R1 | ecosystem: Host-associated > Plants > Roots > Rhizosphere ... | reverse complement strand
AGTTTGTGCGGCCGTGACGGGGCCGGCGATCGGGTTCGGGCCGGGCACGAATTGCGCTCGCGCTGTCGGCGCAGCGAGAAGAGTCAGAGTTACCAGAGAGAAAGTCAAAATTTTCATGGTGCGACATTTCTAGGAGGGCGACTCAGGCGACGCCACTCTTTAACTGTTACAATTGTGCAACGGGATTGGGCTCGCCCCACGGCGTTCATCCGAAGCCGAACCACGTTCCGACAACGTTACGGTTCTGAACTCTTCGGCGTGAGATCGTTTTTGACGATGACGCCATCTTTCATAACAAAGACAACCTTTTCGATCGCGTTGATGTCGTGAGTGGGATCGCCGTCGATCGCGATGATGTCGGCGAACTTTCCGGGTTCGATAGTGCCGATGCGATCGGACCAGTTCAGCAACGCGGCGCCGTTGATGGTGGCGGCTTGCAAGGCCTGCAGCGGTGTCATCCCGCCGCGCACGAGCGCTTCTACCTCCTTCGGCAAGTACTGAGGTTCGTCATCTATTCCTACCGCGATCTTCAGACGGGCGCGCAGGGCGCGGGTGAAGGCCGGCTGCTGATACGAGATGATCTCTTTCTCCTTGGCCAGACTGATTGGGTCCTTGCCTTGACTGGTGCCTTGCTCAACTCCGTGTTGAAAAGTGTAGAGCGTCGGCACGAGCCAAGTGCCCTTCTGCGCCAGAAGGGCAGCGCCTTCGTCATCAAGCATGGTGCCGTGTTCGATCGAGTCGACTCCAGCGCGCGCTGCGGCTTTGATACCTTCGGTTCCTTCCGCATGAACCATGACCCGTTTACCAGCGCGATGAGCGACTTCGACGGCTTTGGCCATTTGTTCTTCACTTAGCTCCTGGACCTTAAAATCGCTGGTGAGATCGGCCACGCCGCCGGTGCCCATGAGTTTGATCCAATCGGCACCGTATTTGATATCGCGCCGAACTGCGCTTGCCACCTCATCCACGGTGTCGGCAATGTTAGGACGGCGCGGCAGTTCCTGATCGGGCGCAATGAAATCCTCGGAGTCACCATGCCCGCCATTGAGCGAAATGTAGCTGCCCGAGGATTGCATGCGTGGACCATCGATCCAGCCGGCATTGATCGCATCGCGCAACGCCAGTTGCCCATAGCCGAGATCATCTTCGCCGGCGTCGCGCAACGCCGTGAAACCTTTCGCGAGCCAGACCTTCAAGTTCTTCATTCCCCAGAGCGTTTTTTTTGCCGAAGACATGCGAAAACTCGAGCCTGGCGAGAGATCGCTCAGATCACCGAGAATGTGAGCATGACAATCGACCATCCCTGGCATGACAAAAGCACCGGAAAGATCGATCACTCGCACGCCAGCGGGCGCTTCGGCACTGACGCTCTTAATGCGATGGTTCTCGATCGAGATGTAAAGGTTGTTGGCGATCTTGCCTGTTTTGACGTCGAGAAGACGACCGGCCTTAATCGCGATCGGTGAAGGCGAAGGCGAAGGTGTGGGAGCGGTCGGCGACGGCGTAGGCGACAAGCTCTGGGCATACGCAGACGCGGAAACAAAAAAAGCGGTCGCGAGCGCGACTGCGTCGGCAAATAGAGTTCTTTTCATAGGGAGACCGAATAGCGGTCAGAACTTACTATCGAACTCAGAACAATGAAGAAAGTTAAAAGCGTATCCTGCCTCAGATCCGGAAGGTGTGACGAGCAGCTGCAATTTTATGTCCAAGCCGCTACAGTAACTCAGCTACCTGCAACGCGGAACTAGCGGGGCGCCCAAAGCGCTTTAACGTATAGTTAGTCTTTTCAATCTAATGGAGGAATCAAATGTCTGAACAAAAATCCAACGAAATATCACGCGACCGTCTCGCCGAGCTATTGAACGAAGACCTGTCCCGCGAATATCAAGCGATCATTGCCTACGTCGTCTATTCCCAGGTGCTCAAGGGCGCCGAATACATGGACATCGCCGCTCAGCTCGAAATTCACGCCAAGCAGGAGCTCGATCATGCCCTGACCCTGTCGAGGCAGATCGATTACCTCGGCAAAATGCCGGTGGTTACTCCAAAGCCGGTCCGCACATCGGAAAATGCGAAAGACATGCTCCGCTACGATCTCGACAATGAAAACGAAACCATTCGTAATTACCGCGATCGCATTCCGCAGTGTGAAGCGCTCGGAGAATACGCGTTGGCTGAACAGATTCGCGAGATCCTCGTGCAAGAGCAGGACCATCAAATCGATTTGGCCACCGCCCTCGGTGAAGAAGTTCCAAACGTTAACGCCGGTCCCCAGCGACGTAATTTGCGCAAGCGTCGCTAACGCTGGTGGCTAGAATCGCGCGGCGAGCGATTCAAAAATTAAGAAGTTCTGCCTTCCTCTTTTGCTTCAACAATCGCCGGCGTTGGCAGGTCTGGATGGGGAGTCTCTCTGTCAGTAATCGCGGCTTTGACAGTACTCCCGGTAGAACGAACAGCCTGTTCGATTTTCTTTTCAGTCGTTGCCAATGGATCGTAGGAGACGTGCAGCGCTTCGTTTTCAATTTTCGCTTCGATCACGCCGTCTAGAGCTTCGACGGCATCAGTTATTTGCTTTTGGCGGGCGGGATCTCCCAGTTCCTCAATTTCGATTCGAGCAGCCATGGTTTCGCTCAATGTCGAGTCGGCGTGGTCGGGTTTTTCCTTCATGTGTTCTAAATCTATTCGTGCGAGGTGTGATGATTTCGTGTATCCGAACGGACGCTCAGCATAAGGCCCGTCCGTTTCAACGGTGGAAGTGCGAAGTAAAACAGAAAAGTAGAACGCACGACACGTCGCCGAAATCCAACCGTTACGCCTACCAACAATACCCTTACCGGCTCACAGATAGCTCAACCACACGTCTCGCCTTCGCTGTTTCAAATCCGCAAACCAGCGGCAAAGCGGATAGAGCAAGAGAACAACAAGCAGCCACAGAGCGTAAATCCCGCCAACCCCGAAGCCATAGTCGGGAGGGAAGAGCGTCCGGTCGCCGAAGACCGGCCCTGAGAAGAGACCGGCCGGACCACCGTGGCGCACGTAGGAGATGAGAAGCGCGAGCGCGTGGATGAGATACAAATGCAGGATGTAAAAGAAAAGAGGGACACGGCCGAAAACAATGAGAGGTCGCCAGAATCGGCCAAGATTGTGGTCGAGCAGGCCAAGCACAACAATCGCCGGCCCTAACGTCATCAGGAGAAACGAGAGCGAGGGCGGATATTTCTCGCACTTAATGAAAGAGAAGAAGGTGAAGAGCGGGTTAGCTTGCACCGACCACGGGTGCGGATCGCCGTAAATGTTTAATGCGCGGATAAGAATGAACGCAGCTGTCAGTCCGCCGCCGATCAAGAACAGTTTTTTGCGCCGCCTGGCACGATCCTGTTTCAGAATGACACCAAACGAATAGCCTACGGCCATGACGCCAATCCATGGGGTGAGTGGATACTGGATAAAGAACTCCGTGTGCGGGCCAATCTGAATAGGCGCGCTGACGTGGAGCACTTTCCAAAGCCAGCTGACGGAGCCGAACGCTTGAGGCGGGATTAAATCAAAAAGATTGTGCCCGGCGATCATCACGATGCCAAAAGTGGCGATCACCCAGATCGGGAGGTAGATCAATGCCGCGAGCGCGACCATTGACCAGCCGAGCGCCCAGATCACGCCGGCGCCGTCGGGAAAGCCGAAATGAAACGTCCACGCAAACTGGACAAACGTCAGCTCTAGAAAAACCAGCCAAAGTCCGCGCGTCACCAGGAACTTGGCGAGCTCGCTCTTTGTTTTGCCGCGGCCAAAGGAAAGGAAGGCTCCGGTTCCTGCGAGGAAACAAAAGACGGGCGCGCAGAAGTGTGTAATCCAACGCGTGAGGAAAAGTGCGGTGTTCGTTTTGGTTAGATCAAGGGGAGGGAAGTACACCAAATCATGGCTGAAAAAATCGCGCACGTGATCAAGTGCCATGATCACTATCGCAAGACCCCGAAGCACGTCGACGCTTTCAAGCCGCGGCCGCACACCTTCAGCTTGTATCGGGATAGGGGAGGCGCTGATTTTCAGCATGCACCGTTGTCACAAGATTGCGCGTCGGCGTCAAGGTCAACGATATGAAGCCCACAAGAAGCAAACCAGGAGTGAAAGAATAGGCGCTATCGCGTTTCGATGGTGGAAGTGCGAGTGGTCTGAGTGCTAACAGCAGTCACCACCATGATGTTCCGCTAAGTGCGACGAAAGCCTGGCCTCTTACCAAAGACCGTCTTTCGTGTAAGGCCGGCTCCACAATGCCATCGTAACCGGCGATCTTGTTAGGGGTTTGAGTTTGCGCTGACATGTCAGTCTTCCACGCGTTGAACAAACGCGCGGTCCTCGTTGAGAATGCAGCCAGCATCGTGTGATTGCCTTACGTTGTTCGCGCCAAACGAAGCGGATTGAGGTTTATTCGTCATCGGATCAACATTCCTTTCTGAAATCGCAGCTGAAAGATTGTGGGGTTGCGTCAAAATGAATTGGGAAGGGCACGGGTCCCTTCTCAAATGTTCGTGCGACGCGCGTCGATTTCGTGTATTGGCCCGTAATTGTCACCAGGGTGGGGGCTGATTGACCGGTGACAGGTGACGAACGTCTAACGAACAGTTGCATCGCAGAAAGCGTGAACAAGGTTGCAAACATGAACTCATACACGCTCGATCCGGTCGGCTTCATCCGATCGACAGTGAAGGGCCGGACAGACGCGCCGCGGCAGGGATCGGAAGGTGCGCCGGACGCTTGGCTCGAGATCGAACCGCGATTCGCCGAGGCATTGCTGGGAATGGAAGTTGGTCACGAACTGATCGTGATCACGTGGCTCCATGAGGCGAAGCGCGACGTGCTAAAGGGACATCCGCGCAACGACCAGAACCGTCCGCTGACCGGGGTGTTTTACACTCGTTCACCTGCGCGACCGAACCCGCTCGGGTTGCACCCTGTAACCGTACGTGAGATTGACGGCGCACGAATCAAGATCGGACCGATCGAAGCGTTCGACGGCACGCCCGTGGTCGATATCAAGTCAGCGTCGACACGTGCTGACCAATGACAAAGCGGTTTCGTTAACCGAAACTATCCGATCGCGGATCCCAAAAATCGCCTTCTAACCCAAGGCTGGCGAAGATTGAACGCATTTCATCGGGCTGAGGACGCCGCGAATTCTCTTGTAAGCGCGTGGAATACCAGGTCGTCGCGAGCGTCCACAATTGGTCCATCGTGACGAGTGGCCGCATAGGATAACCATGCACGGCGCACCACTCGCGAACGCGTTCTTCCGACCGGAAGAAAAGCATGTTGCTTCAGGTAAAGACAATGTCGTCCCACCACTTGGCCGCCGGAACAAGGCAATGAAAAAGCCAGCTACAGGGCGGCGGACCTTCCAAGCCAATCTCCAGTAAGAGCGGTTCACCGGATTGCTCGCAGCGTGAATAAACCTGCCCAGGGCGATGCAGCGCCGCCGGTATTCCGAATGAATCCCAGGCGCAGTTAGCGAAATACTTAGTCTCATCGACGAGCACGACGTGTTGGGTGGGTACTCCCGAAAATGGCGGAGCCATCCGAATAGATTCTCCATCGGGTTCCAACACCAACACTCGATGAGCGCGCAAGCTTACATAGGCTTCGCGGACGCTGGTTACATTGGAGCCCACACGTTCAGCTATAACTTGCAGCGACGGTCTTTGCCCGGTTTCGGCGAAGTGCTCGTAAATCGCCAGCTTCGTCTGCGTTTCGAGACCCATGCGCGATATAAGATTACTTCGGTGTGAGTAATCTGAAAATCACCGATTAAGAAACGGCAGCCGGCTGGACAAAGGAAGGTAAAGGATGACTCGGTTGATGAAACGGACTAAACAACGTCAAACCGGTCAAGGTTCATCACCTTGTTCCATGCCGCTACAAAGTCGTGTACGAACTTTTTCTCCGCATCCGAACTTCCGTAGACTTCGGCCAGTGCACGGAGTTGAGAGTTCGAGCCGAAGACGAGGTCTACACGCGAGCCGGTCCACTTGACTTCGCCCGTTTTGCGATCGCGGCCTTCAAACACGTCTGCGTTCTTTGAGACCGGTTTCCACTCCGTGCGCATGTCGAGCAGGTTCACGAAGAAGTCGTTAGTCAGCGCTTCGGGTCGCTTGGTGAAGACGCCATGCTTCGCGCCGCCGGCGTTAGCGCCTAGAACGCGAAGGCCACCGATGAGCACGGTCATTTCCGGCGCGGTCAGGGTTAAGAGCTGCGCCTTATCAATCAGCAACGCCTCCGCGGGCACGCTGTATTTGCCCTTGAGGTAATTGCGGAAGCCGTCCGCGATGGGTTCGAGCACCTCAAAGGACTCGATGTCCGTCTGCTCCTGATTGGCGTCCATTCGTCCCGGGGTGAAAGGAACCGTGATCTTGTGACCGGCATTTTTCGCTGCCTGCTCGATACCTGCGCATCCGGCCAATACAATCAGGTCAGCCAGCGAGACCTTCTTGCCTCCGGACTGAGATTTGTTGAACTCGCTCTGGATGCCTTCCAGAGTCTTGAGCACCTTGGCCAGTTGGGCGGGCTGATTGACTCGCCAATCCTTCTGTGGCGCCAGACGAATTCGGGCGCCGTTCGCACCGCCGCGCTTGTCGGAGCCACGGAACGTGGACGCCGATGCCCACGCGGCCGAAACCAGCTCCGAAATGGACAGACCGGACGCCAAAATTTTGCCCTTTAGCGACGCGATATCCTGCGCATCGATCAATTTGTGATCCACTGCGGGAATGGGATCTTGCCAGATGAGTTCCTCCGCGGGAACTTCCGGGCCGAGGTAACGCGCCCGCGGACCCATATCGCGGTGCGTCAGCTTGAACCACGCTCGGGCGAATGCATCGGCGAGCTGATCCGGATGCTCCATGAAGCGCCGCGAAATTTTTTCGTAGGTTGGATCCAGGCGCAGCGAGAGGTCGGTGGTCAGCATGGTTGGCCGGTGTTTTTTCGACGGGTTATACGCATCCGGCACCGTGGTCTCAGCTCCTTTCGCCACCCACTGGTGCGCACCGCCCGGGCTTTTTGTCAGTTCCCATTCGTTATTGAAAAGGTTCTCGAAAAAGTTGTTACTCCACCTGGTCGGGGTGTTTGTCCAAGTAACTTCCAGGCCGCTGGTGATGGTGTCCGGGCCTTTGCCCGTACCGAAGTCGTTTTTCCACCCAAAGCCCATTTCTTCGAGACCCGCTGCTTCGGGCTCGTGCTTCACGTGCGAGGAGGGCGCCGCGCCGTGCGTCTTGCCAAAGCTATGGCCACCGGCGATGAGCGCGACGGTTTCCTCGTCGTTCATGGCCATGCGGCTGAATGTGTCGCGAATATCGTAGGCCGCCTTGATTGGATCCGGATTGCCGTCCGGACCTTCAGGGTTGACGTAAATCAGGCCCATCTGCACCGCAGCCAGTGGATTTTCCAATTTGCGCGAGTGGATGTCTCCATCCGCGTCGTCATCGGACACGAGCACGGCGGTGTCCTTCTCGATACCGTGCGAGCCGTGTGCGTACCGGATGTCGCCGCCGAGCCAGGTGCTCTCCCGGCCCCAATAGACATCCTGGTCCGGTTCCCAAGTGTCCTCGCGCCCGCCGCCAAAACCGAACGTCTTGAAGCCCATCGTTTCGAGCGCAACGTTCCCGGCGAGGATCATCAGGTCGGCCCACGAAATCTTGGGGCCATATTTCTGCTTGATCGGCCAAAGCAGTCGGCGCGCCTTGTCCAGACTGACGTTGTCCGGCCAGCTGTTGATCGGTGCGAAGCGCTGCTGGCCCCTGCCGCCGCCGCCGCGACCGTCGCCGATGCGGTACGTGCCGGCGCTATGCCACGCCATGCGAATGAACAACGGGCCGTAGTGGCCGAAGTCCGCCGGCCACCAATCCTGCGAATCGGTCATCAACGCCGCGAGATCTTTTTTCACTGCAGCCAGATCGAGACTTTTGAACTCCTTGGCGTAATCGAAGTCCTCGCCCATGGGAGTGGATTTTGAGGAATGCTGGTGCAGGAGTTCGAGCTTCAACTGGTTTGGCCACCAGTCGCGGTTCGACGGGCCGCTGTCGGTAGAGTGATGAACGGGGCATTTGGCTTCGGTTGACATATATTTTTTCGTTAGGTGGGTTGAAATGAACTCTGAGAAAAATTGTGAGCGGTGAACCTAAACTAACGAGATTTGGTTCGATTGTTGAAATAGTTGTTTCTTTCGATCACCATAGGAATTGCCTATGGAAATGCATCAGCTTCGATACGCGGTGGCGGTGGCGCGCGCGGGCAATTTCTCTCGCGCCGCGGAGCAATGCCATGTCTCGCAGCCCTCGTTGAGTCAGCAAATCCTCAAACTTGAGGAGGAGCTGGGCGAGCGACTGTTTGACCGCACGAAACGTGAGGCCAAGCTGACGCCGCACGGCGAGGCATTCTTGCCTCGTGCGGTCAAGATTCTCGAGGAAGTAGACGCTGCCAGGCGTGAAGCTTCCGATGCGGGTCGTTTACTGCGCGGCCGGCTGATCGTAGGTGTGTTGCCAACCATTGCGCCGTATCTACTGCCGGAGGCGCTGGTAACGTTCGCGGAAAAGTTCCCCGGGGTGGAAATTGTGGTGCACGAGGACACGACGGCGCGGTTGCTCAAGCTCGCACAGGCATACGAAATCGATTTTGCGCTGGCCAGCCGACCCATCCAGGACGAGCGGATGGAGGTGAAGGATTTGTTAACCGAGGAGCTGCGACTGGCCCTGCCCCCAGGCCATCGGTTAACACGCAAACGGAAGGTGAGCCTTGCTGACCTCGAAAAAGAGCCTTTCATCGTGATGAAGGAAGGACACTGCCTGGGCGATCAAGTGCTGAGCTTTTGCGAACGGCGCGACTTGAAGCCGACCATCAACTTTCGCAGCGCCCAGCTGGAAACAATTCAAGCCCTCGTCCGTTCCGGCGTCGGCATCTCGCTTGTTCCTGCGATGGCCGCTCTCAGCGAGCGCAAAGACTTGCCCGAGTATCGTTCGCTCCTCGCGCCCAAGCCCGAACGGAAGATCGTGGCGGTCTGGCCGAAGCAACGTCCGCTGGGTCGCGCGGCGAATGAGTTCTTGAAACAGATTTCTGCGAGGTGGAAGGACCGGCATAGAATACCGCCGCAAAAAGGCAGATGACTGGGCGAGAAATTCGTGCGTGGCGAATTTCCTGAATCCAAAGCGCGGCCACGCTGCATCTCATAATGCAGAACCTCGCGCGCTTATGGAAACACTTCTGCAGGATATTCGCTTCGGCTTTCGCCAACTCATAAAACAACCCGCCTTCGCCGCGCTTGCCATCATTTCCATGGCCCTCGGCATCGGTGCGAACACCTCAATCTTTAGTCTCGTCGATACGGCTTTGTTGCGACCGCTCGCGGTGAAGGAGCCTTCGCAGTTGGTTGAGCTTTATGGCACCCTGCACAACGGCGCGGAATGGTCGCTGCAGTCGTATCCGAATTACAAAGAATTTCGCGATCGTAACACCGTCTTCTCCGGTCTGTTTGTTTATCGGGTTGTCGTCAGCAGTCTCACAGTCAACAACTCCAGCCAGCGCGTCTGGGGTTATCTCGTTTCGGGAAATTACTTCGATGTTCTCGGTGTGAAGCCGATGCTCGGGCGTGCATTTTTGCCCGAAGAAGATCAGACCCCTGATTCACATCCGGTTGCGGTGATTAGTTACAACTGCTGGCAACGCCGCTTCGGCGGCGATCCCCAGATTGTGGGGAAGACGGTCGAGTTCAACAGCCGCCCGTTCACTGTTGTCGGCGTCGCGCCGAAAGGATTTATTGGCACCGAAGTTGCCTACGATCCGGAGATGTTCATTCCGGTAATGATGGCGAAGACGATAGAGCCTGGGAGCACGTGGATCGACAAACGCGACTCGAACAATCTCTTTACCGTCGGCCGTTTGAAGCCCGGCGTGTCGTTCGCCCAAGCAAAGCCCGCACTGGAGACGCTGAACGCGAAACTCGCGCAGGATTATCCGGAGAACGTCGGCCGCGGCATCCGACTGGGCAAACCCGGCTTGTTCATTCCCGATATTGCGAATTCTGTCTTCGCCTTCACTGGAGTGCTCGCGGCTGTGGGTGCGCTCGTGATTTTGCTCGCGTGCGTGAATCTTGCCAGTCTGCTCCTCGCGCGCGCCACGGAACGGCGGCGGGAAATTGCGGTGCGGCTCGCGGTCGGTGCAAGTCGGCGACGACTGGTCAGACAACTGCTCACTGAGAGTCTTCTTATTTCACTCAGCGGCGGCGCGGCCGGCGTATTTCTCGCTGCGGCAATTAATAGCGCTGTGCGAGGCATTCGCTTGCCGAGCGACGTTACTTTGCTGTTCGATCTGCGCACAGACTGGCGCGTGCTCAGCTTTGCGCTGCTGCTCTCGATCGCGACGGGAATTCTGTTCAGCCTCATTCCAGCGTTGCAATCGTCGAAGCCGCAACTTGTGCCTGCTTTGAAAGACGAATCATCAATGGCCGGCTTCCGTCGCTCACGTTTGCGCAACTTGCTCGTTGTCGCGCAAGTCAGCCTCTCGTTGATTCTGCTTATCAGCGCCGGTCTCATTGTGCGTAGTCTGCAAGCCGCTCAGAAAATGCGTCCCGGGTTCAATCCAGAAAACGCGGTCGCGATCTCGTTCGATGTCAGCTTGCAAGGCTATAACGAGGAACGCGGTCGCGCGTTTCAGAAGCAAGTACTCGAGCGAGCGCAGGCGCTGCCGCAAATCGAAAACGCCGCGCTGACTGATTATCTCCCGCTCGGATTAAATTACAACGACAGCACGATTTATATCGAAGGCACGGAGTTCAAAGGCGCGAGCACATTGCCGATTGCGATCCCAATCGAGAGCAGCCCCGGTTACTTCGATGTGATGGGCATCCCATTACGCGGCCGTGATTTTCGCGACGACGAAAACAAGAAGGAAAGCCGGGTCGCGATTGTGAACGAGACGTTCGCGAAAAAATTCTTCAACGGACAGAACCCGATCGGCCGGCGCTTCAACTGGCATGGGCCCAAGGATCCGTTTTTCGAGATTGTTGGCGTCGTGCCCGACGGAAAATACAACTCGTTAGGCGAAGATCCCAAGCCCGCGCTGTATACGCCGCTGTATCGCGACTATAGCGGCACGGTCACGCTCGTCGCGCGCACACGCGGCGATCCGCGGCAGGTATTGGCCGCGTTGCGCGGCGAAGTGCAAAAGCTCGATCCGTCGATTTCCGTTTACGCGGCAAAGACGCTGAAGGAGCACATGGGCACATCACTTTTCCCTGCGCGCATGGCTGCAATCGCGCTGGGCAGTTTCGGTGTCCTCGCCCTGATTCTAGCGGCGGTCGGGATTTACGGTGTCATGTCGCACGTCGTCGCGGGGCGCACGCGCGAGATTGGATTGCGCATTGCGCTCGGCGCGCAGCTTTCCGATGTACAGAAGCTGATCCTGAAACAAGGCATGTTTCTCGCAACGATTGGTTCGCTATGCGGGCTACTCATTGCCTTCGGCGGCGCGCGCATGATGAAGAGCCTGCTTTACGGCGTGAGCACTTCCGATCCGATCACCTTCACGGGTGTCGCCTTGCTGTTGTGCGGCATCGCGCTTGTGGCCTGCTGGATCCCGGCGCGCAGAGCTAGTCGCGTCGAGCCGATGATAGCGTTGCGCGCGGAGTGAGTCAGTAGTGTTCCTGCCAGCGCGGACGTCACGCCAGACGCGGATCTTTCTTTTCCGAAAGACACCCGAGGCACCGGCTGCGATACTTTTCCGAATGAGCAGGGCGTTCATCAAAGAAGATGTCGATCCTCCCGAGCGCAGCGGAAGGAAGCGGTCGGCATCAGGACTTCCACCGGGAGCGACCAATTATATCACCGCGCGTGGGGCGAAGCGTTTGCGCGGCGAACTGCAGAACCTTCGCGCGTCAAACGCCGGTAGCGAGCGCATCATCGAGTTAGAGCGCATTCTGGCATCGATCCATGTTGTCGATCCTTCGGGCACGCCGTCGAACAGTGTCAGGTTCGGCGCAACGGTAACAGTAAAGGATAAAAAAGGCGCCACCGAAACGTTCACCATCGTCGGTGTCGACGAACTCAATTTCGAACAACACGCCGTCAGTTGGATTTCTCCGATCGGCAAGGCGCTGCTGGCCGCGGACATGGGCGACTGGATTACACTCGAGGATGGACGAAGCGTAAAGATTGTGAAGATCGAGACATAGTTGCCGTCTCTGACGGATTGACACTACTTCTGCCGGCGATATGGTCGGCCCCGTGCCGGAGGAAAGCGAGACGCGCACTGCCAGCCGATACGAAACGTTCATCGCGACCTTCATTGCATTGCTGGCCGTTAGTGTCGCCGGTTACACCGCCTATATGCAGCGCCAGCAGGTGCGCGCGGCGGTTTGGCCAATCCTCGAATTCGACAGCAGCAATGGTCCCACCGTCCACTTTACGGTTTCTAACAAAGGGGTTGGCCCGGCGATCATAAAGCACGTCATTATGAAGGTAGACGGCCAGCCAGTGAGGAACTGGAGAGAGGCGCTCGACAAACTACTCGGACCAGGAAAGCATCGCTATTCAGAAAGCGACATAAGCGGTCATGTATTCGCGGCGAATGAATCGATGGATGTGTTTACTCCGCGCGATCCCGATGGCAACCCGATCGCGTTCGACAAATCCAACCCGTTTTGGATCGAGATGGATAAAAACCGGGCACGCCTGACGACCGAGATCTGCTATTGCTCCACACTGGGCGAATGCTGGACCCTGCGCGCTGGCGGAATGACGCACGGCACGACAACTGCGAATCGCCGTTGCCCGGGTCCGTCGGAGATCACATTCGAGCAGTAGCGGCGGTAAGTAAGGGCGGCTACTTGCCGTCAGTGTTTACCGGCGCGGACATTCCGCCGAGAATTTGCCATGTGCCGTTGGTCCTGATCCAGGTATGCGTGATCCGCATTGCGTCTGTTCGCACTACCTCGCCGGTCTCGCTGCTGGCCCAGTTCAGCTTGATTCGATAATGGTTGATCGCGACGTTGCCGGTTACGCGAACGACCAATTGCTCAATTGCGTACGACTGCAGCTTAAGCCCTTTTGATGTGTTATTTGTAATCCAATCGGTGATGTGATCTTTGCGCACTGGCTCTGAGCTAACGAACGGCCAACCCACGAAGTCGTCATGCCAGAGCGCACGATATTTCTTCAGGTCGTTCGTCTTTACGTATTCCCAATACGCTTTCTCCAAGTCCCAGATTTGCTCTTCGGTCTGAGCCGGACTGGCGATTAAAACTCCTGCAATTGTCACTGCGAGCACAAACGAGATCGTCTTTAACATCGCGTTATCGTATTCATCAGCACTATCCTGCGCGATATGAAAACATTTCTTTCTTTTGTTTGCGGCGCAGCACTGATCCTGGGCTTCACGGCGCTCAGCGGATCGAATCCGGCACATCACGTTTATGAGTTGCGGATGTATCACGTTCACGAGGGTAAAATGAATGCGCTAGCTGCTCGCTTTGGCGAGCACACGGACGCAATCTTCAAGCGACACAACATGAAGAGCATTGGTTACTGGGTGCCCGAGGACGCGCCAAGTTCGCAAAACTTGTTTATCTACATTTTGGAGCATCCCAGTCGCCAGGAGGCTGAAAGGAACTGGGCCGCATTTCAAGCCGATCCGGAATGGAAAAAGGTAAAGGCCGAGTCCGAGACACAAGGACCACTGGTAGATCATATCGATCGCTACTTCATAAATCCGACCAGTTATTCAGCGCTTAATTAAGGGTGCCGAATTGTAGAGTCTTCGCCGCGGCGAACCCCGAACCCGGGCGATTGCCATCGTCGCGCAGTTGTGACTTGACCGACCATTCGATCGCGTCCGAAGCTGTTTGTGCGCCAAGTACGTCGGGCAGCTTCATTGAAGTTACCTCACCCACTTTCGGCCACGGATGTAAGTCTACAGGAGGTCAGAAATCGCAAAGACAGACAGAACAGTAATCGTAACCGGCGGCTCGCAAGGCATCGGAGCGGGTCTTGTGAAGTCGTTCCTGGACCGCGGTTATAATGTAGTGGCGAATTCCCGGAACATCACCAAATCGGGTACTTTCGAAGCTTCAGAGAAACTTGCGCTAGTTGATGGCAATATCGGCGAGCCCACAACGGCCGCGACAATCGTCGAAGTCGCCAAGAGCAAATTCGGATCGATCAACGCGCTGGTTAACAATGCCGGAATCTTTTTCTCGAAGCCGTTCACAGATTACACGCTCGACGACCTACGGGCTCTCATTTCGGTAAACATTGAGGGCTTTCTTTTCATCACCCAGTTGGTTATCAAGGAAATGTTGGTTCAGAAAACCGGTGGCAGCATTGTCAACATCACGTCGACGATGGTGGATCATCCGATCGCCGGCGCCAACTCGGCTGTCCCTATGATCACGAAAGGTGGTCTTCAGGCTATCACGCGCAGCCTGGCAATGGAGTACGCCAAACAACACATACGCGTGAACGCAGTCGCGCCAGGCGAGGTCGACACACCCTTGCACAAGGACGATTCCAAGGATTTTCTCAAGACACTGCAACCGCTGGGAGGGATCTCGGAGGTGAAGGATATTGTAGACGCAGTTGTTTATCTGACGGAAGCAGAACAGGTAACTGGAGAAGTGCTGCACGTTGATGGTGGTGCGCACGTTGGCAAATGGTAAGCAAAGACGAATTTAATTACCGCAGCGTCGAGAACCGGTTGAAGGGCCAAAAGGAGCTGTTCTATCCGTACGGAAAAACATTCACAGAAACGATTTGAGAGCAGGAATAGACGAAGAGTCAAAGGGGGAGTTATGGCAACGACACAAACCGCAAAAGGTGAAGCTGTCGGCATGAAGCTTGAAGTGGTGGTGATTGGCGTTTCCGACGTCGATCGCGCGAAGGCGTTCTACGAGAAACTGGGCTGGCGACTCGACGCGGATTTCGCAAAGGGCGACGATTTCCGTGTCATTCAATTCACGCCACACAACTCGCCAGCCTCGATCATCTTCGGCAAAGGAGTGCCCTCGCCGAATCCTGGTTCAGTGCAAAGCCTTACGCTCGCTGTTGATGACATCGACGCCGCTCGCGACGATTTGATCTCGCGCGGCGTCAACGTGAGTAGTGTGTTTCAATACGCCGGTGGTCCATTCAACGGCACAGGGAAAAACCCACGCGTCAACGGACGCGATCAACAAGGGCGTTCCTACTTTTCGTTTGCTTCGTTCGAGGATCCGGACGGGAACGGCTGGTTGCTCCAGGAAATCAAGACGCGATTTCCCGGCCGCGAATGGCAGTCAACTCCAGTTCGAGCAATGGACGTTGCAACTCTTGCAAAACTCCTCCACGAAACGGAGGAGCGTCACGGGCAGTACGAAAAGACGCACGGCGAGCACAATTGGTGGGACTGGTACGCGCCCTACCTGAACGCGCGTCAAGGCGGCAGCAATCTGGAAGAGGCCGTAGCGGCCGCCGATCGCTACATGGAAGAGGGCCGTCGTGTTCCGCCCCAATAACGTGGGAGTCGAAGTTCGCTTGTAGGTTTGATACCTAGACCCGGCCTGTTGCTGCGCTGACCTTTCCTCTCGCTTCAAGAGATTCTTCTATCAGGTCCGAACTTCGTTTTGCGACTCGGAATACCTGTTCGATTATGTCAGCTGCCACATCCAGTCCGCGTTTTTCTTGAAGAACCTTTTGGAACCAACGTGCTTTATCGCGATAGCTCGGATTTGATGTTACTTTTGCAATCAACTTTAATAGCCGCTGCTTGCTCAAGTCACCTAGTTCCACAAACTCACCAACCCCATGATAGGCAATCCTGCTAGCAACACCTGGTTGATCATAACCTATCGGGATTGCCACTAACGGAACGCCCTCCACCAACGCCTCCAGCGTGGTGTTTTGGCCTGCGTGGGTTATGCACAGCGTTGCGCGCTTCAGCAGTTCGATCTGCGGAGCGGTCGGAACAACGATTGTGTTTGGGGGGATTGGCTCCAAGTCGTTCGGGTCGACGTTGCGGCCCACCGAAAGCACCACCTGCATGCCCGGAAATTCGCTGACCGCTTCTAAAATTGTGCGGTACACGTTTTCCAAGCCGTTTACGAGTGTTCCCATCGAGGCATAGATCAACGGTTTACCGTTTAATTTCTCCCAGCTAAATGGAATGGGCTCACGTCCCTCGTTGTCTTGCAATGGACCTGCATAGTGAAATCCCGGAGGCAACTCAGGAATGGGAAAGTCAAACTCTTTTGGCGTTTGTGTGATCGCAGCCAGTTCGCAACTCGTAGCGGCCGGATCGCTCCAATCAATCTCAAGTTCGTGCCGATCGGCATACGTCTGAGCGATCGCCAACATCGGCCCGCGAAGTTCTCCAAACATCTGGAGTCCTTCGACGTTCCTGGCCATAGCTTCAGGAGTCGTTTCATGCGCCCAACCGTAAAAACACAGTGGCGTCGCTCCAGAAAGGTCAAAGTGGAGCATACTCCATATCAGCACATACGGTACACGCAGATGTATCGGGACAATCTCGACAAAGTAAACCGAATCCAACACCAGTGCTTTCACGCCAGTTTCTGCAATCGTGCCTGGCAAATGTTTCACGGCTGCCCTCAGTAATTCGGGTAACAATACCTGGGTGGTGTATCGGGCGACATCCAGGCCACGTAGATTCGCGACCGCGCTCCAGCTTTTATCTATCGAACCTGGCGGATATTCATTTTCGCAAAACGGAACGAAGTGTAGGTCGGCTGCCCGAATTACACGTTCAGTATCCGGAACCCCAATGAAAACGACTTCGTGTCCTCGCGACTGTAGTTTGCGCGCTAGTCCGGTCATCGAATTCAGGTGCCCCGTTACCGGAAGACTCAGGAAACCAATTTTCATACTTGCTTCACCTTTCTTCGCGCGACCGCCTGGCAATTTCGCTTCACAAAAAACCCAATCGTAAATCAATTTGATGCAGGGATGTTCTCAACACGCCTCGTAATACGCTGAGGTTGTCGTGTCGGATGCACAGCACTCTGGTTTTGCAACGGCATGCTTTCAGGAACTAGCCCACCGCTCCCTGATCTTTCTCCGTGCCCCGAGGGATTCCTCTATCACCTCAGCGGCGACTGAAAGTCCATTGGCCTCCCTGATCGCTTCCTGCAATTTGCGTGCATTCTCTCGATAGGTTGGGTCGGTGAGCACCTCCTCCAAAAGAAGTGCGAGGTGTTCAGCGGTTAATTTCTCCATCTCTCTCCTCGACTTAGTTAGCGCTGCCAATGTTTGTTAGGATCGATGATTTTCCTTCCGGTAACGGCAAACCTATTTTCTCGAGTAGCGCATTGTACCGCGGGTCGCGCTTTAAGCTGCGCATTAACGGATCGATCATGAGGCTCAGCAAGCCGGTGTCGTGATTGTCGAGGGAGATTTGTAACCACTCGAACGCCTTGTCCGTTTCGCCTCGCCAGGCGTAAACCTCGGCGATCTGGTAGGCCAAAACCTCTCTGTCTCTGGCGATCAGTTCATGAAGAGATTCATCCGCTGCTGGGCGGTCCCCGCGCACATAGTGTGCAAGTGCCAGTTCGAAACGTTGGTAGCGCTCATTGGGTTCGAGTTCAGCTTCACGCAGGGCCGCTTCGCCATCGCCACGCTCGATCGCTACAAAGACCTGCCAGCGGCGGCATCCAGCCGCCGTTGGCTGCAGTTCCGCAGCCTTCTGCGCTGCAGCTTCAGCCTCGTCTAGTTTTCCCTGGACGAAAAGAAGGCGGGCTAAACTTTGCCTGGCTTGATAAGCCAGTGGGTCACGTTCAATCGCTTGTCGTGCCAGCTTCTCTGCTTCGTCGAATTGACCAAGATAAACAACCACCGGCGCCAATCGATCATTCGTACTCGGGTTCCACGGTGCCAGCTGCTGCGCGCGACGGAGTTCAGCCAATCCCTCGTCGAATCTCCATTGGCCAAAAAAACGAGCCCAACCCAGCGCGGCATGCGCTTCTGCAAGGTTTGGCTCGATGGCGACAGCTCTCTCGCCATCATTGGCCGCTTTTAACCATGCTTCTTTTTGCTTCTCGCCGCTTAGATCGCCAATCCAGGTCCACGCTTCCGAGCGCTGGGCGTAAGCCAGCGCATACCCAGGATCGAGCCGGATCGCTTGATCGAAGAAACTGACCGCCTTGAGATAGCCTTCAAGGTTCCGACGCTGGAAGTAAAACTGACCCTGGAGATAGGCATTGTGTGCTTCCACGCTTTTGGTGGCAATGTTTTTCGCTGAGTCGTCCTCTGTGCCGAGCAATCTCAGCTCCAGTGATGTCGCAACGGCCTTCGCAATTTCGGCTTGAACAGCGAAGATATCCTTAAGTTCACGATCGAAAGTCCCCGACCACAGCTCGCTTCCGTCCTCGGCGTTAACAAGCTCGGCAACGATTCGCACGCGATCGCCATTTTTTCGCACCGTGCCTTCCAGCAGCGTGCTTACTCCTAACTTCTGAGCAATCGTCGTGCTGTCCTCTTTCCAACCTTTGAAACGGAACGAGGAGCTGCGGCCGATTACCTTCAGTCCTTTGATTTGAGCCAAAGCGGAAATCAATTCTTCCGACAATCCATCTGAAAAATAGTCGTCGTCCGGATTGCCGCTTTCGTTAAGCAGCGGCAGAACCGCGATCGACTTTTGAGAAGGGGTTGAGGTGGCATTAGCCCAAGGCAGCCAGGTCGGTTTGCTGCGACTAAGCTGAAACAACGGCACACCTGCGGCGAGTATCGCGATGCTTATGATAAGGGCGGCGTATCTTCGCGTGCTCCATCGCGGGATATACTCGTTCGGCGCGATGTCGGCGTCGCGTTTGAGGCCTTCCGGCGTCATTTCAAAAGCCCACGCAATGACAAGAGCGACCGGAAAACCGAGGACCGTAAGTAACACTACAAGCCTAACGATCCAGTTCGGGATGTCGAAGAATGGGAAAACCTGCGTGGCGACCTGCACGAAAAGCCAGGCCACAACCGCGTAAGCAATTGCGACCCTGTAGACGTGCCGCCGCTTCAGCTCGCCGAGAAAGTTTTGCGGGTTCATGCTTTTCCCATCCGGGTAACGTTTTCCCTTGTTCTCATTTTGGACGGGCGGAAAAACACTCCCTTTGGCACTTCCACTCAATACTTCGATTTCAGCTGTAGTGCATCAATTTGCAAATTGAATCCCATAACTGGCAGCTAGTTCGAAGACATTCTGAACGGCAACTGCAGGTGGCTTAGTTGGAGCGACCGCGTCTTCCGCTGCAGGAACCGACGTCGCTTTCAGAAACTCTTCGAACCCAGCGGGCGAGAACATGATGAGATAATGATTAGCGACATTACCAGAGTTGCGGAGTTCGTGGGGGATATTGCGCGGAGCGATCAGCGTCTCGCCCGCTCTCAGTGTGAAGACCTCGTCGCCGACGATGGCCTCCAGTTCGCCGGAGAGAATAAAGTAAGCCTCATCCTCACGCCTGTGTGTATGACGAGGCACGCCCAGCCCGGGCGCAACTCTCAGATCCAGGAGGCAGTATGCGCCACCGGTATCTTCGCCCGACAAAAGTATGGAGCCCAAAGCGACGTCGAAGTAGTAACGCTTGGGTTTCGGCTGATATTTCACTGCGGGGGCTACCCCGGAAATGGCTTGAACGTTAGCGATGATTAACTCCTTTCTGTTGTAAGCCTCGGTTAGCGCTGGCGACTGGCTTGAATACGTCGACAGGTGCGAAGTACATATTGTGTTGTGCTCCTATCTGTGCGACTAGCATCATCGCTTCTGAAAATGGAAGAGATGCAAACGGTCTGTTCTTGTCCGCGCTAGCGACTGCGTCGAAGAAAGCCTGATGAGACGGTGTAGAGATGCCAAGTAGACGACAAGGTTCGGACGTTTTGTTATAAAACGCGTGAAGCGAGTTCGGAGGAAGGATCATGAGATCACCAGTCTCGCAACGAATCCAGTCTTCCTTGCCATCGACCAGGCAAAAGAAATCGGCTGCACCGGCGAGCACGTAAAAGACCTCAGCAGAAGCATGGCTATGCAAAGGAACGCCTTCGTCCGGACCTAGTGTTTGTTCGCAAATAGAAAAGGCATATTCGGTGTCTTCACTTTTTGCCTTCCAAGTCAGATGGGCTCCTGCGACATCGAACTTCTCTCCCTCACCGCGCCCGACCTTGCGAACGCCCTCGGTTGTAGGAATGTTTTGAAAAAGCGTGTTCACGTTTGATCTCCTCTGTCGTACGCAGCTGTGGTAAGCTTGGTAGATGCCATTAACTTGCCGGGCTCCGATGGAATAGCTTTAGGATAAAACAGCGGTTGGAACGCCCGTTCGATCACGTCGGCAGCTATGTCCAACCCGCGAGTCTCAGCAATCACTCTCCGGAAATACTGGGATCTATCACGGTAGCTTGGATCCTTTAAAACCTTCCGTATCAACGTTGTGAGACCTTCGACTGTCAGGTCGTCGACTTCCATGAACTCTCCTACGCCGTGGTGAGCGATTCTGGCGGCCACGCCAGGCTGGTCGAATCCAATGGGGATGGCTACCATCGGCACTCCTTGCGCCAAGGCCTCTAGGACGGTATTGAGCCCGGCGTGTGTGATACAGAGAACCGCGCGTGTTAACAACTCAATCTGCGGAGCAGTGTGGACGACGAGCGTGTTCGCTGGAATCGGTCCGAGGTCGTCTTGGTTCAAGTTCTTCCCAATGGAAAGCACAACCTGGACTCCTGTAAGTTTGTCTACTGCTCCAAGGATTGCCCGGTAGATCTGAGGATGGCCATTCACAAGTGATCCAAGCGAAGCGTAAATCAGCGGCGCGCCGGTAAGCTTCTCCCACGGGAAGGCTACTGGCTCACGGCCCTCGTGGTCATGGAAGGGGCCCGCATAGTGAAAGTGGGCTGGCCAGGGTGCGCCCTCGAAATCGAACTGTCGCGGTGTCTGTGTGATTATGGCCAGCTTGGAGGCAGTCGCTCTGTGATCGCTGCAATCGATCTGCAATCCATTCTTTTTCGCATAGGCTTGCGCAACAGCCGCGCTCGGAGCAAAGAAAGTGCGGAGCGTTTTTAGTCCCTCCATATTCCTAGCGCGAGCTTCAGAAGTAGTCTTATGCGGCCAACTGAAAAACATCGGCGGGGTCGCACCAGAGGAATCTAGGTGAAGTATGTTCCAGACCTGTACGAACGGGATGCCCAGGCTCATTGGCACAAGTGGGAAATGTGCGTATATGGCGTCAAGCACCACCGCCTCGACTCCTGCCTCTACTAGCTTCTCTGGTAGACGCTCCAACGCCACTTTCAGGGACGTGGCAGATATTTCGTGGGTCGTATATCGTAGCACATCGAGACCATGCAGCTTCGCAACTGGGGCCCAAATTCTGGCGATGGAACCGGCTGGATGCTCTTCTTCACAATATGGTTCAAAAGGCAGATTGGCGGCACGAACAGTGGACTCAACGTCCAGATCTCCAATAAATAGGACCTCGTTTCCGCGCGATTGCAGTTTCCGCGCGAGGGCAGTCATTGGATTGAGGTGTCCTGACAGAGGCAGGGTGACAAAACCGATTTTCATAAATGATTCCTCACCTGCTTCCAACACCTGCAGGTGCGGCAACGTTGGAATCTGCCGTTAACTTGCGAGGGTTGGCTGGAAGCGTTCTCGGATACAGGGGCAGTTGGTCCGCGACCTCATCCGGGGTTAGGAAGTGCGCACCGTACTCAGCGAGTAGTTGCACCGTTTGCTTCAAATCCTCGGCTGTCAACTGCTTGATTCCGTGCAAGGCTTTGCCGGCGTCCGCCGAATTGGTGACCGGCGCAGTGGGAAGCTCCAGGCTTTGAGCAGGCGAATCGATGCTGCGAAAGGCTTCTTCCAACCCTGCCGGGCTGAACAGAGCGAGGACGCGAAGCCGAGGCGAGCGGATAACAAATGCGTGTGGCTTGAATCTGGGGAGAAACACGCATTCCCCCGATTCCACCTTGAAAGCTTCCTTTCCCACGTACACGTCGAACTCACCTTCCAGAACGTAGAAGAGCTCGTCCTCGCGCGTGTGCACATGTGGAGGCGGTTCGCTTCCGGGTGCTAAGGTTCCCTCCACTAAACAGAAGGCTCCGTTGGTATCTTTCTTTTCCGCAAGGTTTGTCGTCAAACTCCCCAAGTGCCACATGGATAACCCCAGCGATGGACCTCGTTTGAACGCCTTTAATGCTGGTGTGATGTTAATACTTTTTTTCATGATGGTTCCTTTGATTGTTGAGTCACTCACAATCGAATGACTACACGGGCAAGTCGCCTAACGAAGGCCTCCGGCAATTAACAGTGTTTCGCCAGTGATCCATTTTGAATCATCCGAAGCGAAGAACACGGCGGCGGGCGTTATGTCCTGTGTTCGCCCGATGCGACCGAGGGGCGTCTGCGATTCCAAAAAATTCCGCATATCGCCTTCGGTGTAGCCGCCGGCTACAGTTCCTTCCGTGACCACCATTCCGGGATTAATGGAATTGGCCCGAATTTTGCGCGGTCCGAGCTCCTTCGCCAGAGTGCGCGTGATCGCATCGACCGCGCCCTTGGTGGCGTTATAAATCACGCCTATCGGGGGAGTCAGGGAGCTGGCAAGCGAACCGATATTGACGATGCTCCCGCCGTCAGCATTGAAATGCTTGAGCGCTTGCTGAGTGGCGAGCAGGATCCCCAGAACGTTAGTATCAAACATTTTGTGGAATTGCTGCTCGGTGACCTCTTCCAAGGGCATGAATTCGTAAACGCCGGCGTTATTGACCAAAATATCGATCTTCCCAAAAGTTTTCTCTGCTTCGGCGAACAGCCGTTCGACTTCCGCTTTCTTCGCCACGCTACCCTGGATTGCGATAGCTTTTCCGCCGCGCTTGCTAATTTCGTCCACCACGCGATCTGCATCGTGTTTTGCCGATGCGTAGTTGACGACAACCGACGCGCCCTGTGCCGCGAACTCTTTCGCTATTCCCGCGCCGATTCCTTTCGACGCTCCTGTTACTACTACAACTTTTCCATTAAGTTTTCCATTCTTCATCTTTGTTCCTTTTATTG
>Ga0081540_1001168_pt1 | contig 23063 bp, 24 predicted proteins | sample TabmetS2T1R1_FD_71024 | JGI IMG/M metagenome (GOLD analysis project Ga0081540, IMG submission 71024) | Tabebuia heterophylla rhizosphere microbial communities from the University of Puerto Rico - S2T1R1 | ecosystem: Host-associated > Plants > Roots > Rhizosphere ... | reverse complement strand
AAGAATGCAGCCCCGGGCGCCTAATCGCCCGCCATGGACATTAATTACTTTCGGCTGATCGATCGCATCGTCGACCTCAATCTCGACGAGAAGAGGATCACGGTCGAGGCCCAGGTTCCGGCTGAACACACCATCTTCGAGGGGCATTTTCCGGGCTTCCCGATCATGCCCGGGGTCCTGCTGACCGAAGCGATGGCGCAGAGTTCCGGCTGGCTGATACTGGGCGTCCTGAAGTTCGAGCGCATGCCGTTTCTGGCGATCGTGAAGGAAGCCAAGATGCGGGGTTTCGTCAGTCCCGGCACGCTGTTGACGATCGAGGCGAAGCTCGAGCACGAGGGTTCCGGTTTTGCCGTCACCAAGGTCAAGGGACGTGCCGGCAAGGAATTGAAGTGCAGCGCTGAACTCACCTTCGGCCTTGCCCCCTTCCCCGACCCGGCCTTGCGCGTGCATATGGACGCGATGGCCAACAAGATCGGCTTCCCACTGCAGGCGATAACGCATGACTGAGCCAAAATCTTCGCCCGCCAAGGAAGTCTGGATCACCGGCATCGGCATCGTTTCCTCGCTCGGCGAAGGGCTCGACGCGCATTGGAATGCGCTGAACGAGAAGAAGATCAACGTCGACGACAAGCGGTTTGCGCCCTACATCGTGCATCCCCTTGCCCCCGTTACCTTCGACGCGCAGATCCCGAAGAAGGGTGATCAGCGCCAGATGGAAGCGTGGCAGCGCATCGGCACCTATGCCGCCGGGCTGGCGCTGGATTCGGCGGGCGTGAAGGGCGACAAGGAAATTCTCGGCCGGATGGACATGATCGTGGCCGCTGGCGGCGGCGAGCGCGACCTCGCGGTCGACGTCGCCATCATGACGGCCGACGCCAAGGGCAATTCGAGCCCCGCCTTTCTCAACGAACGGCTGATGAACGATCTGCGGCCGACGCTGTTTCTGGCCCAGCTCTCCAACCTGCTCGCCGGCAACATCGCCATCGTGCACGGCGTGTGCGGAACCTCGCGCACCTTCATGGGCGAGGAAGCCGCCAGCATCGACGCGGCGCGGGTCGCGCTGGCGCGGATCGAGGCCGGACAGAGCGAGATTGCCCTCGTCGGTGCCGCCCATAATGGCGAGCGCTCCGATCTCCTCGTCCTCTATGAATTCGGCGACTTCAACCTCACCGAAAAGTTCACCCCCGTTTGGCAGCGCGAAGACAACAGCGGCTTTGCGCTCGGCTCCGCCGGCTGCTTCCTGGTGCTGGAATCGCGCGAGCATGCCGAAGCACGCGGCGCCAAGCCGTACGCAAAACTGACCAAGGTGGTCGCCGATCTGGCGCAGCGCAAGCAGCCGGGCGCCGTGACCAAGTCATTGGAAGCGCTGTGGCCGAAACTCGGCGTCACCGGCGATGCCGGCAATTTGATCACGGGCGCGACCGGCGCCGAGCCGGTGACCTCGGAAGAAAAGGCGTTCTTGCGCCAGCATCCGGGCTTTGCGGTGCGCGCCACTGGAACGATGTTCGGCCACACGCTGGAGACCCAGTTTCCGCTGGGCCTGGCGCTGGCCGCGCTCTCGCTCTCGCGCGGCGCGCTGTTTCCGCCCAACGATCCCTCCGCCTTCGAGGTTGAAAAGGCAGGCAGCCCGGACCAGATTGTGGTGGTGGGGGCCGGTCACTGGCAGGGCGAAGGCATGGCCCTGGTCGAGGCCGTCAAGTAAGTGTCGCCGACGGGGTGTTTTCGGCACGGCCAGAAGCAATAGAGGCGCGCAACACGCGCGTTCAGGTTACGGCGCAACATCGGGGGAACCATGTCAGCACCATCAGATAAATTCGGCAGGCCGATCGTCGTCGTCACCGGCATGGGTGTGGTGACCTCGCTCGGCGCCGGCAAGGAAGACAATTGGCGCAAGCTGACCGCCGGCGAATCCGGCATCAAGACCGTGACGCGCTTTCCGGTCGAGGGCCTGAAATCGACGATGGCGGGCACGGTCGATTTTGTCACCGTCGATCCCGTTACTTCGACTGGATTGACCGAGCGGCTGGCCGAAATGGCGACCGAAGAAGCGCTCGGACAGGCGGCGATCGGAGCCAAGGCCGATTTTCCCGGCCCGCTGTTCCTGGCGGTAGCGCCGGTCGAGGTCGAGTGGCCGCAGCGGCTCGAGCTCGGGCGCGCGATCGGCAAGACCGAATTCGACTACGGCGACATGCTGCGTATCAGCGGCGGCGGCCAGTATGCGAAATATCATCGTCGCTTCATGTTTGGTTCGGTGGCGAGCCATCTGGCCGAAACTTTCGGCACCAAGGGATCGCCAATCTCGCTTTCCACCGCCTGCGCCTCCGGCGCAACCGCGATCCAGCTCGGCGTCGAGGCGATCCGCCGCGGCGACGCGGACGCTGCGCTGTGCGTGGCGACCGACGGCTCGGTCAATCCGGAAGCTTTGGTGCGCTTCTCGTTGCTGTCGGCCCTGTCGACGCAGAACGATCCGCCGCAGGCCGCCTCAAAGCCGTTCTCGAAGAACCGCGACGGTTTCGTCATGGCGGAAGGCGCCGGCGCGATGGTGCTGGAAAGCTATGAGTCCGCCATCGCCCGCGGCGCCAGAATTCTCGGCGTGGTGGCCGGCTGCGGCGAACTGACCGACTCCTTCCACCGCACCCGATCGAGCCCGGACGGCAAGCCGATCATCGGCTGCATGCGCAAGACGCTGGCGGATGCCGGCCTCGAGCCCGAGCAGATCGACCACATCAACGCGCACGGCACCGCGACGCCGGAAAACGACAAGATGGAGTACAACACGACCGCGGTGGTATTCGGCGAGCATCTGCCGAAGATCCCGGTGTCGTCGAACAAATCGATGGTCGGGCACACGATTTCGGCGGCCGGCGCGGTGGAAGCCGTATTCTCGCTGCTGACGCTGGAGCATCAGCGGATTCCGCCGACCATCAATTACGAGATTCCGGATCCGGCCATCCTGTTCGACGTCGTCGGCAACAAATCGCGCGACGCCAGGGTTACCGCCGTGATGTCGAACTCGTTCGGTTTCGGCGGGCAAAACGCCTCGCTGATCCTGACGCGCGAACCGGTGTAAGCCAGCTTCTCAAGACATGAACCGCCTGCTCCTACGCACCAAGGCGCGCCTGCGCGACGCCGGAAAGCCCGTGGCGGAAGCTGCCGTCGGCGGGCTGACGATCGCGCTGTTGCGCACCACGCGCTATTTCGATCCGGACAAGACCGCGAACTTCTTCGGCCGCGTCACCCGCTTCATCGGGCGGCGGCTGCGCGAGGACCGGATCGGGCGCGAGAATCTCAAGGCGGCTTTCCCCGAGAAATCGCCGGAAGAGATCGAGACCATTCTGGCCGGCGTATGGGACAATCTCGGCCGCATCGGCGCCGAGTTCGCCCATCTCGATCACATCTGGGACTACGACGTCGATCATCCGGACAAGCCGAGCCGCGTCGAGTTCGGGGCGCGGACCAAGCAGATTTTTGATCACCTGCGCGACGACGGCAAACCGGCGATCATCTTCGCCAGCCATCTCGGCAATTGGGAGATCCCGGCGCTCGGCGCGGTCGCGCACGGGCTCGATTGCGCGATCCTGTTCCGCCGGCCGAACATCGAGGCCGCCGACCGCGCCATCGAGCGAATCCGCGCCGTCAAGATGGGCACGCTGGTGCCGGCCGGGCGCGAAGCGCCGCTCAAGCTCGCCGAAGCCCTGCAGCGGGGCCAGCATGTCGCGATGCTGGTCGATCAGTACATGGGCAACGGTGTCGAGGTGACGTTCTTCGGCCGCAAGACCAAGGCCAACCCGACGCTGGCGCGGCTGTTGCGCCAGGTCGAATGCCCCGTGCATGGCGTGCGCATCATCCGCCTGCCCAACCACCGCTTCCGCGCCGAATTGTCCGAAGAGGTCAAGCCGGTGCGCGACGCCTCAGGCCAGATCGACATCCAGGGCACGATGCAGGCGGTGACGTCAGTGATCGAAGGCTGGGTGCGGGAGTATCCGGACCAGTGGCTGTGGCTGCACCGGAGATGGCGGTAGAAGCCTCTTCGTAGCCCGGATGAGCGCAGCGACATCCGGGGCCGCTCTCACCTCCTTCCCCGGATATCGCTGCGCTCATCCGGGCTGCGGACTTTCCTTATCCGCCGAACAGCAGGCCAAGGCTCCACGCTTTCATCGCAACCCCCGATGCGAGAACGAAAATGATCTGCAGCAGCGTGCGCGTTGAAAAGAACGTGAGGATGTTGGTCATGTGATGCTCCCGGAGGGAGCTATAAGTTCTCGCCTGGGTTCCGGCAACAGGAGTTTGTTGGGAGCTGCTTGGCCGAGATGAGCACAGCGACAGCCGGGATTTTTTTGCAACACTGTTCCCGGATTTCGCTTCGCTCATCCGGACTACGGGATAGCATCGCCACGTCGTTGCGAGGAGCGATAGCGACGAAGCAATCCATCTCTGCGGTTGCGGCGCGATGGATTGCTTCGCTTCGCTCGCAATGACGGCGGGGGCGCTGTCACTTCCCCGTCTTCACCCTCGTCCACAGCCGGTTGATGATGCGCTGCGTGGCCGGGTCGCGGGCCTGGATGACGAACAGCTTCTTCTGCGCCGCCTCGTCCGGATAGATGTTCTTGTCGTTCAAAATCTTGGGATCGATCAGCTTCTGGCTTGCCAGATTGCCGTTGGCGTAGGACAGGAAGTCGGAATTTTTCGCCGCGACATCCGGACGGTAGAGATAGTTGATCAGCTCGTAGGCCTCCGCGACGTTCTTCGCATCCGCGGGGATCGCGAGATTGTCGAAGAACATCTGCGCGCCCTCTTTGGGAATCGTATAGCCGATCTCGATGCCATTCTTGGCCTCCGCGGCGCGGCTGCGCGCCTGCATGATGTCACCCGACCAGCCGACCACGAAGCAGATCTCGCCGGAGGCCAGCGCGCCCAAATATTCCGAGGAATGAAACTTGCGGACATTGGGCCTGATCTTGCCGACGAGATCAGCGGCCTTTTCCAGATCGGCCTGCTTGGTCGAATTCGGATCGATGCCGAGATAGCTCAAGGCCGCGGGCAAAATGTCATCGGCGGAATCCAGCATGTGGATGCCGCAGTCTTTGAATTTGGCGAGGTTCTCCGGCTTGAACACGATATCCCAGCTATCGATCTTGGCGTCCGGCCCGAGGATTTTCTCGGCTATCTTGACGTTGTAGCCGATGCCCGTGGTGCCCCACATGTAGTTGGCGGCGTAATTGTTGCCGGGATCGTAGGTCGCGAGCTGGCCGGTCACGACCGGCCAGGCGTTGGCGAGATTGGGCAGCTTTGACTTGTCGAGCTTCAGGAAGACTTTTGCGGTGATCTGGCGCTGCAGGAAATAGCCGGTGGGAACGACGACATCGTAACCGGACTTCCCTGCCAACAGGCGCGTTTCCAGCGTCTCGTTGGCGTCAAAGGTGTCGTAGACCACCTTGATGCCGGTTTCCTTGGTGAAGTCCTCCAGCACCCCCGGCGCCATATAGTTCGACCAATTGTAGAAATTGACCGTGCGCTCCTCAGCCCACGCGGGCGAAAGCGACAGCACCACGGCGATCGCGCCGAAAAGCTGCAGCGAAGTCCGGATTGAAACGCGCATGTCTACCTCTTGCGACGGCCGTGCACCGCGTCCGACAGGCGTTCCAGCGCGGTATCCAGCGTTTCGTCCTTCTTGGAAAAGCAGAACCGCACCACCGAAGTAACTGCGTCCTGCTCGTAGAACGCCGAAACGGGGATCGCCGCGACCTTGTAGTCGGTCACGATGCGCTTGCAGAACTCGACGTCGGTCTCGTTCAGCCCGAGCGGCGACAGGTCGACGGTGAGAAAATAGGTGCCTTGCGACTTCAGCACTGGAAAGCCGATGCTCTCCAGTCCCTTGGTCAAGCGGTCCCTGCTCCGCGCCAACTCCCTGCGCATGTCGTAGAAATATTCGTCCGGTTTGCCGAGGCCGTAGGCGACGGCGGCCTGCAGGTTCGGCGCGGTGGTAAAGGTCAGGAACTGATGCACTTTTGCGGCCACGCGCAACAACGGCGGCGCGGCGCAGACAAAGCCGACCTTCCATCCCGTCAGCGAAAAGATCTTGCCTGCGCTGCCGACCTTAATGGTGCGGTCGCGCATGCCCGGGATCGTGATCAGCGGAATATGCTCGCGGCCGTCGAAGATCACGTGCTCCCAGACCTCGTCACATATCGCGATGGTATCGAACTGCTGGCAGAACCGCGCCAGCAATTCGAGGTCCTCGCGGGGATAGACGACGGCCGCCGGGTTGAGCGGATTGTTGAACAGCACCGCCTTGGTCTTGGGATTGAAGACGCTGGCCAGCATCTCTTCCGTCAGCCGCCAGCCCGGCGGCTCCAGCCGCAACAGGCGCGGAATACCGCCGGCCTGGCGGATGATCGGCAAATAGCTGTCATAGACCGGCTGGAAGCAGACGACCTCGTCGCCGGGCTCGACGACGGCCAGAATGGATGACGTCAGCGCTTCGGTGCCGCCCGAGGTCACCATCACTTCCGTCATCGGATCGAGGGCGAGCTTGTGCCAGCGGCCGTAATGGGCCGCGATGGCCTGCCGGAGTTCCGGAATGCCCATCATCGACGGGTACTGGTTGTAGCCGTTCACCGTCGCATCGGCCGCGGCGCGGCGGATGTCCTCCGGCCCGGGATCGTCGGGAAAGCCCTGACCGAGATTGATGGCGTTGTTGTCGCGGGCTGCCTGCGACATCGCCTCGAACACGGTGACGGGAAGGTCGGCGAAGACCTTGTTCATGGACGTCATGGCGCGTCAGCCGCCGGTCCTGGTCTGCAATCCCGCAGCCTTCCACGCCAGAATACCGCCCGCCAGATGCTTGTCATAAGGCAGACCCGCCGCTTGCGCCGCCAGCGAGGCCGTCACCGAACGCTTGCCGGAGCGGCAGGCGAACACCACCTGCCTGCCTTTGGGATCGGGAATGGCCGCCGGGTCGAACGACTGCAGCGGAACCACCACGCCATCGGGATAGGCTTCCACCGCGACCTCGTTCGGCTCGCGGACGTCGACCAGGAGATAGCGTCCCTCCGCCATTCCCTTCGCCACGTCTTCCGGCGTTAAATCGTGCACCTGATGATCCGCCACGCAATCCTCCTGACAACCGGCCCGCGGGGCTCCGATAGGCCCCGGCCAAGCGGGCGCCAAAATCGCCCCTCGCGCGGGTAAAATCAAGCGCTGTAAACGGTTTAAAGCGCCGTCTGAACCTCCGGCCTCAGCTTCGCCGGAGGCGCTGTGGAAGTCCTTTCGCGATGGGCCAGGCCCCATTTCGGGTTTGAGGACCGTTCGCCCGGTAACCTCGCCGAAGGTAGAATTCCCGTGCGTTCGAACTTGCCTCGGCCCGCACTGCCTCGACGCCGCGCCCGCGCATCAGGTGCTCGAACATCGCCAGTAACCCCGCGCCAACGCCACGGCCGGCGAATTCCGGGGCGGTATAAAGCCCCTCCAGCCTGTCCCCGCGAATAGCGCCCCACCCCGCCAAGACGCCGTCCAGCTCGGCAACCCATACTTCCAGCTCTCGCAGCTTTCGTTCCATTCCGGAGCGCGTGAGTTGCGCGGCCCATGCCTGCGCTTCGGCGACGGTCATCGTCGGCGGCGCAAGCTCAAGGATCGATCGCCGCCGAATGTCGTGGAGACCACTTGCGTCCTTGCGCATCGCTGGACGGTAAACGGCACCCATCGTCACCTGCTCCGAGTCAACGGATCTACCGAACCAGCGTGAATCGAAGCGCGAAATCCGCACAGGCACATTAGTCGGGACTTCCATAGCCAATCAGCGGCAGCACCAAGCTGATCCGCAGACCTTATCGCGTGCACTGATGTAAGCGACGATCCGGCCGGATGGCCACCTCGGCTGGCGAAACCGGTGACGAGCCCGAGAGGAATCCGAGCGATTCAAATTTAAACGGCCCCAACCGGGGGGCCGCCAACCCGAACGATACGGGTTTTCTTCCAGCAGTCGGGGGGGCACCTTTCGGCTGGAAGCATTGGAATCATACCTCAGAGATACCGATTGTTCCTCAGCCTTCTCCAAACAATTCTTGGTGTACGGAAATTAAGGAATTAGTGGCGTTCCATTCTACCATTTACCACTTTGTCCCGACGATATTGATTGCGCTCCCACGGAGCGGGCATTCTGATGTGGCCACCTCATTCGGTAGCCTTTTTCATTTCGCGAGCCGGAGAATAGCGGCCCCAGCAGCGGGGGGCTGGGGGGCTGACTGGGACCGCCCATTCCAACCGCCGGCAACGCGGATACAATCGGCCGACGGTTAGCCCAGATTATCGCAACTCCGTTGATCGTTCCGAACTAGTTGGGAGTACCTCGGATGTTGATGGCATCCAGAGCGGACACGCGCGCGATGCGATCAAAACGACGCTGCCAAGGGCTGCCAAAGGTTGCCGAGGGTTGCCGAGCCACGCTGCCTATCCTGCCGCGTCAGGCTGCCTTGCGTGTTTCCTTGATCGACATTTCGAGCGAAGCGATCGTGGCCCTGATGTTTTCTCTGCGCACCGTCAGGCTCCGCGCCAACACCGAATAGGCAGGGTCCGACAGGTCGCGAACGCCAACCCGGGCCTCCTCGCATTCGATGTCGACGGTGAGGAACTCGACAGAACGCAACAGGCTCTCGATCAGTGTCGCGATTTGAAACCTGTTCGTCGCTGCGGTTTCCCGGAGCGTCTCATTCAGAGATGAGTTTGCCATTGGTAGCCTCTGCGCTGGTCTGTTTTGGGGCGCGCTAACGGCGCATTCCTCCAAACAGCAAAGGCGATGCCAATCGTGCCATGAGAACCTCCGTAGTTCTCCGGTCATGAACACCATTTGCCCTTCACACTGCTGTGAGCTGGGCAGCGGCGGCGACTTCAAAGGGCAAAGCAGACCTTGCGGCCGCGCCGCTCGATGCCCGAGAATGACTGCCACGGCATCCAGCAACTTGCAAGGCTGATTGAAAGTTTCAACAGCCGATCTTTTCCGCCTGTTCGTTAGCCTGTCTTAACCCTCACTGGATAACGCTATTCAGGCCGCGATCCATTTGAAAAACAGGAAGTAAATCTCCGCCTTCAACCGGGAAGCATGCTTTGAAAAAGATGGTCCAGGCATACTATCATTTGGTCGATCAGTGGCGGGCGATCGTAGATCGACCGATTTCAAAAGAGGCCAAGCGGGCAGAATGCATGTCCTTGCTTCGCGGCTTCATCGACAGCATCGCCTGGTCGCGGATACGTGGACCCAACCGCCCTCTCCGGTTCTATGCCGACATGATGGCCTTGCATGACCTTCTTCGGCCCAGATTCGCAACAGACGAGTTGGGCGAGGTTGCAATCTGGCCAGCCTACGCTCTGGTAAAGAATTGGCTGGACGAGCATACGGTTGCGTAGAAAAGCTCGCCTTCAGGTGAGTGCTATCGCGTCAACTGCAATAGATCCCAGCGATTTCCATAGAGATCTTCAAAGACCGCGACGATCCCGTACGGCTCCACGCGCGGCTCCTCCCGAAACCGCACGCCTTTTGAGCGATAGGCTTCGTAGTCGCGCCAGAAATCGTCTGTGTGCAAGAACAGAAACACCCGCCCGCCTGTTTGATCACCGATGTGTTGCGTTTGATCCGCCGTGACTGCCTTCGCCAGGAGGACGCGGGTCTCCAGAGAGCCCGATGGAGCAACCAGGACCCACCTTTTGCCGTTGCCAAGGTTAGTGTCCTCGACCAACCCAAAGCCCAGCTGTCCGGTGAAGTAGGAGATGGCTTCGTCGTAGTCGCGGACAAGAAGGGAAACGTATCCGATGTGCTGACGCATGGTGAGATCAGTCTACTCGGCGGGTCCTGGTCTGCAACGGATCATTTTCGACGGATTTAGCGCCGCCTGTGGATACGTCTCACCTCCCCCAGCGCACCAATCCTTCGTAGATCTCCATAATCGATCGCGGCTTTGTCACGATACATTCCTGAACCTTGGGGGACCGAGCGGGGTTGCTCGCATTGCCAAGCAAGGTCAATGATCGGCTTCGCTCGTCCCAGAGCGCATCATGTTGATCCGAGGGGCCGTGTCCAAACGTGAACTTGATGACGCCATCGCTGATGTCCGAAATACTTCCCGGCAAACTGCGGGCGGCTTCAGTTTCCAGCACCACGACTTTTGTCACGCGATCCATCGTAATGAAATAATATTTGACGGTGTTGCCCGGACAACTGAGCGAAAAGGCATCGACCGGGTCCAATCGTTTTGGATCAAATTGCTCCGGCTGATAGAACGTGGAAAGCATTGTCCTGCCATTCACTGCAGTGCATGCATGCTCCATCACATGTCTTCCCACTTCTCCGGCGGGCATTCCCGGCCACGTCATTACGTTGCGCGTGCGGTTGAAGAAAAGAAGTATACGCCCTCCTGCGCCTCTCAGGCTGAGATCCAGTTGCGCGTCATTTGCCGCGATGATCTCACCCGTCAGAATGTTTCCTCCGGGGCGCTCAAATATGAAATGACCTCTCTCGATATCGTAGGTCACGAAATAAGGTTGTTGCTGCTGGAAGTATTTGCCGTCGCAGCGGATGGACGTCGGTTCGGCTTCTGCCCGCACAGGGCAAGCCAGAGCCACGAACAGGAGTAATGTGAGATGGCGCATTGCTCACCAGATTGGCATTCAGCATTCGCGTTTTGCCTGGTATTCTTGTTATCGATACCTCAAAGGGCGTTTATGCCTCGATAATGAGACTGGCGGCTTTTGATCCTTTGGATACCTCGCGTTTGCAGAAAAAAGAGCACCAGCCTTGGCCAAGTGCGGCGCGCCACCTGCTCCGGTTCGTCAATGCTGTTGACGGTAATTCCCCGGAATTGCTGCTGCCCCAAACCTGGTCTGGGATGCCGCATTCATCCACTTCGAGAGAAGACAACCGCCAACCCTGCAATCGAATGCGTACATTGGGGAGACGATCATGCGCAGCACAGCACTGGTGATTGCATTCGTCATCTCGTTGACCGCGCCGGCTTCGGCTCAGAAGGCCGAGATTGAAGCGGTCAACACGAAATGGATTGAACTGTTCAACAAGGGCGACTTCTCCGGGATCGCGTCGCTCTACAGCAGCGATGCGACCGTATTGCCGCCCGGTTCCGCGATGGTACAGGGACGGGCAGCCATCGAGGCGCTGTGGAAAGGCATGGCGGAACAAGCCGGCGATCCCAAGCTCACAACCGTCGACGTCAAGCCGCTTGGCCCTTCCGCGGCACGCGAGATCGGCACGTTCGCCCTGAAGACCAAGGGATCGACGCCGCAAGATGTTACGGGCAAGTATGTCGTTGTCTGGGAAAAGGTCGGAAACGACTGGAAACTCGCCACCGACATATGGAACGAGGGCAAGTAAGGTCGTTCGCAGGTCTGCTTCGCGCCAAAGGTGGCTGCGCGTTCGGTCGTGTTCGCGGCGCCCGGGACAGAGTGTCTCGCCCTACGCGGATTCGGCTCCGATCACTTCGCGTCTTTCGTTTCGAACGATTTCACGATCGAGACCACACCCTCGTGAATGCGCCGCCAGTGCGGAAGTTGGCTTCGAGCGAAGCTATAGCGCAGAGGAACGCCACCGATCTCGAGGCGAACATGGCAGTCCCGAAGCGACTCCTTATCTTCCCACCTTGTACATGCGATTACGGTCGAGTTGTCGAAGGAGCCGCCGTAGAATACATGGACGTCCTGTAGGCCCACGCTAATCTGCGCCTTTACTTTGGTCAGACCAAAAAATCGTCTCTCGGATCGCTTGCAGCTTCGATGAGGGCAGGCCGGTTCCAAACGTCCGGGCTTGCATTGGGCCGAATGACCAAAATGATGATGCCGTCAGGGCACGCCTCAAATAGGTGAGTTTTGAAGCAGCGCAGCGTTTCCGGGCTTGCTCCCTTCAAAGTCGAGAGGGTCGTGATGATCCGCAAGACCGCCGACCACAGCCGTCCCTCGGGGATTTCCGATCGATTGCTGAAGGTCGCAGTTTCCAGGAAGTTTCTCGGCACCCGCCAACGTATGCCACGCATCTGGACCTCGACCGACGTGGTATCCAGTGATGGCACGTATTCAAACGGGCGGACTGACAGCGTATCGTCCTGCTCGGCATCCGCCGCGGCGACAGCCGGTCCAAAGATCACGGCGAGAGCGATAGCGATACCGCACAGACGTTGACTTCTGCTCATTGCTTTTCTCTACAGTGAGCCATCATATCGGGCGCATCTTTCCTAAATTCTGGTTTCTGAAGCCCTCTCAAATTGAGCAGGAAACGTCTTTCCGAAAACACGGGGCAAGGGATCGTTGGAGCGCTGCAAGAGGACGGACGAAGCTCCGGATATCGAAGCCCTCCCCCAATTCCAGTCGAACGCGATCGACATCCAGAACGACATGACTTTTCTCCACCGTCGCCGCGGTGCGCCATCGAGGCTATGTCCACTTGCGGCAGCAAACGGAAGTGCCAACGGTGCTTCATGCAACGAAGCGGCGAAACTAACTTCCGTGTCAGAAACTGTCACATTATTCATTTGAACTGACTGGATCGTTTGGGGTCTGCTGGTTGTCTCCTTTTCCTGCGACCGCATCGGTCGCTGCAATTCGACACGGAGGTTGGGATGAACAACAGGCTCCTTAAATGCCTCACCGCGGGTGCGATGGTTGTGACGCTTGCGCTTGCGTCACCCGTGCTCGCTCGCGGCGGCGGCGGTCATGGAGGCGGCGGTCATGGGGGTGGTTCTGGGGGTGGCGGCATGCATGGTGGAGGCGGGATGCACGGAGGCGGAATGCATTTCGGCGGCATGGGCGGCGGCATGCGGGCCGGCGGCATGGGGTTCGCGGGCAGCCGCGTCGGTTTCGCAGGTAGCCGCTTCGCGGGTCCGCGCTTTGCGCATGCAAGGTTTATCCATCACGGCCGCTTCTTCCATCACCGCCACCACCGCTTTGCGTTCATTGGCGTGCCCTACGCCTACGCCGCCTACGATAGCTGCTGGCGCAGGACGTGGACGCCATACGGACTGCGATGGGTCAACATCTGCGGCGACTACGGCTACTACTGAAGCACATCGCGATTGAGGCAATGCCGCTGCCATATTGATCTCGTGAGTCCGGGTCCAGCGCGTCCCTGCCGTCCGGTCGCCAGGATCCAGACATGGTGATGGTCGCCACCGCATGCTCCCGGAAACGGGATCCGGTCTCCGTAGGTGGCGGCCGTCACCTTGTTCACGTAACCTTCAGACTGCATGAGCGAGTCTCCGGCTGCCTGGCCAGTCGTTCGGAGACGGAAGATGACGGGAGGTCATCGGCGCATTCTGGTCGTTGAGGATGACCCGGAAACCGCCGACCAACTCGTGGGATCGCTCAAGACCAGCGGTTACCAAGTGGATTTGGCCACCAGCGGCAACGAAGCGCTGAGCCGCGGCGCCGCCGGCGACTATGCCGTCATCACGATCGACCGCATGCTGCCTGATATCGACGGCATCGCCGTGATGCGTCAGTTGCGCGACGACGGCATCGCCGCCCCCGTCCTGATCGTCAGCGCACTCGGAGAAGTCGACGACCGGGTGCGCGGCTTGCGGGCCGGCGGCGACGACTATCTGGTCAAGCCGTTTTCGTTCGTCGAGCTGCTGGCGCGCGTCGAGGCGCTTGGCCGGCGCAGCGACACCATCGTCAAGGAGACCATCTTGCGTGTCGGCGATCTCGCACTCGACCTGATGTCGCGGACCGCCAGCCGGCGCGGCAAGGAAATTGTGCTTTTTCCCCGCGAGTTCCAGCTTCTCGAGTATCTGGTTCGCAACGAAGGCCGCGTCGTATCCCGCGCAATGCTGCTGCAGCACGTCTGGGACCTTCATTTCGATCCTTCGACAAATATTATCGACGTCTATGTCGGACGCGTGCGTCGCAAGGTCGACGGCCAGCAGGCCTATCCGCTGATCCATACGGTCCGCGGTGTCGGGTACTCCCTCCGTGCTCCTGGCTAAGACCCTAACGTCATCGACTTTCAAGCAGGCGCTGATCGCGATTGCAACGTTCGGCATGATCGTGTCGGCGCTTTTCGGCTATGTCTATTTGTCCACCTCCTCCTATGTGCGCGGCCGGTCGGATCGCGACATCATGATGGAGCATGCGAGCCTGCAGGGCGCGTACGAACGTTCGGGACGCGATGGGCTGATCACCGAGATTCGAGAACGCATCGCCGACGGCAATTTTGCAAACAACGTTTATCTGCTCGCCGATCCTTCATCGGCCGCGCTGGCCGGCAATCTCCGGGAATGGCCACCGGACATCACCGCGGCCAACGGATGGATAGAGTTTCGCACAAGCCAGGCGCTGCCCGGCGCGGCAAACCGGCCGCTGGTGCGGGCTATGCTCCAGACATTTCCAAACGGCGACCGTCTGCTGGTGGGACGGGATATCAGCGACCTCGACAGCTTCGCCGACCAGATCACGATGGCCATGATCTCGGTCGCCGCCTTGTTGTTCGTGCTTGCGGGGGTCGCGAGCATCCTCGTAACGCGTCGGACGGTGGGGCGGATCGAATCGATCAATGCCACCAGCCGGGCCATCATGCAGACCGGCCTGGATCAGCGCATCCCGCTCCGCGGCACCCATGACGAATGGGATCGCGTCGCGGAGAACCTCAACCTGATGCTGGACCGCATCGAAACATTGATGGGAGAGGTCAGGCAGGTGAGCGACAATGTCGCGCACGACCTCCGCACGCCGCTGACGCGCATGCGCGGACGGCTGGAGAAGGCCTATCACGGCCAGCGCATCGGCGAGGACGACCAGACGCTGATCGGCGACACGATCGCCGACCTCGACGCCGTGTTGCGGATATTTTCGTCGCTGACGCGGATTGCGCAAATCGAGACCCAGGCCCGCAAGGGCGCGTTCCGCACCGTTAACCTGGTGGAAATCGCCGGCGAGGTCGTGGAGCTGTACGATGCCGCCGCCGAACAGGTGGGCACCCGCCTCACCGTCGTCGGCGATCACGAGGTGCTGGTGACCGGCGACCGCGACCTGATCTTCGATGCCATCGCCAATCTCGTCGACAATGCGATCAAGCATGGCCGTGCCGGGGGGCAAGTCGTGGTCGCAAACGAAAACATCGATGGCAAGGCGGTCATCTCGATCGCCGATGACGGGCCCGGCATTCCCGCCTGTGAATACGAGCAGGTCTTCAAGCGCTTTTACCGGCTCGAGCACAGCCGCTACACGCCGGGAAACGGTCTGGGGCTCAGCCTGGTCGCCGCCGTCGCCCATCTTCACGGCGCGCGGATCGAAATGCTGGATAATTCCCCGGGTCTCAAGCTCAAGCTCTGGTTTTCCGCGCCGGTCCGTTAGCCGAGCTCAGCCGCGCGGAAAAACTGGCATTATCGCAGGGTTGCTTTCTAGCTGCCTTGATTTTTGCACTATTTGAGCAGCAAATGGATTTGATATGGCGCTTTGGAGGACTCGCGATGGCAAGGTCCGGACTGGCGTTCTTGCTTGTGGGGTTATTGGGGTCAGTGCTCGGCGGGTGCATGCAATCGACGCTCGCACCGTCGTCGAATGCCAGCTTTACGCCAAGGGACCGGCAGTTGCTGGCCCATGTGCGCTATGCGCAGGCGACTATTCCGGAGACCTATCGCCGGCATATTGTCGACTACATGCGCAAGGAGCAGCCGGGCACGATCCTGGTCGATAGCAATTCGCGTTATCTCTATTACGTCCTGCCGGGAGGCAAGGCGATCCGCTACGGCGTGACGGTGGGCGAGGAGGCGCAGGCCTGGTCCGGCGTCGCGACCGTCGGCAAAGTCGCCGAATGGCCCGACTGGATTCCGACGGCAGAGATCCAGGCTCGGCTCGGCCCCTACCCGAAGCGCGTTGCCGGAGGTCCGGATAATCCGCTGGGCGCGCGGGCGATCTATCTTTACGAGGGCAGCAAGGACACTCTGTACCGGATCCACGGCACCAACCAGCCGGAGTATATCGGCCACGCCATCTCGTCCGGCTGCATCCGCATGACCAACGAGGATGTCATCGATCTCGTGAACCGGGTGAAGCCCGGCGCGATCGTCGTCGTCCTCCCGCCGGGCCGGAGTGCGTAGCGCGCTACGCTAGCGTAAGGCTTCCGCGAAGCTCAGCGCACGGCGACGGCTGCGAATGATCCCAAGAGGACATCGCAGCCCGGATCTACACGAGATAGCCGTGGATGCCGTCCCACAATAATTTAAACGCCGTCACGACCAGCAATCCGTAACAGACCCGATAAAGCTGGTGCTGGTCCAGCCTGCCGTGAAGCCGCCAGCCGAGCCAAACGCCGGCGGGAATGGCGAGGAGGCAGATCGCCATCAAGGTCCAGACATTGCCGGTCGGTCTTACCAGCAGCAGCCAAGGGACCGCCTTGGTCGCGTTGCCGATGGTGAAGAACAGGCTGGTCGTTCCCGCGTAGATTTCCTTACTGAGCCCGAGCGGCAGCAGATACATCGCAAGCGGCGGTCCGCCCGAATGCGCCACCATGGTGGTAATGCCGGAGGTCAGGCCGGCGGCAAGCGCCTTCGGCCCGGACCGCGGCTGCAGCATCACCTTCCCGCCTCCGGCGAACCACAGGCCGACAAAGATCAAGGTGACGACCGCCATTACAATCGCGATGGCGCGGTGGTCCAGGAAACGGAACAGCAGGTAGCCCAATCCGATACCGACCACCAATCCAGGCAGCAGCAGCACAAGGTCAGGCCTGGACCATGTCGAGGGCTTCCAATAGCGCAGCGCGAACAGATCCATCGCGATGAACAAAGGCGCGAGCAGGCCGCCGGCGGTCACCGGGTCCATCACGACAGATAGCAGCGGAATGCCGATGATGGAGAACCCGCCGCCGAACGCGCCCTTCATGAAGCAGATCAGGAATGCGCCGGCAAAAGCGATCAAGACAGTGGTGGCCGTCAGCTCCATGGCTCGTCTCCTTGCCTACGATGCAACTGGCTGTGCGCGGGCTTGGGCGCGCTTCGTTCAAGGCTTCGCAAGCCTCAGTACAATCGGTACAATTTGATTACGTCACGATAATGATCCGAGAAGTGTATCGGTTCAAGTAAAACATTGCACTCGGTACAATTGCGCCGAAGGCGCGCGAAGTATCGGATAAAATGCCGATCAGGCCTCCAGCCCTCAATCAAAGTGTCAGTCGCACGACGTCCAGGGGACCAAGCGCCGCTTGCACTTCCCGGCAAGCAGTTCGATGGGAAGTTCTTGGGCCGTTGTGGACGTCGTTGTGGTTGCCGCGTGGTGCCGAACCGAGCACTTCGACGATCGCTGACCGCAGTTTCCGTCTCGATCCGCATCACGCGCGCGAACTGCGTCACTGCTCGGCGTGAAGCACCTACAGCTCGACGATGCGCCTGTCGGCGCGGCGGAGCCGCCGGCAAAGCTCGCGGTTGATATTCTGCATCACCATCACATACGCATGGATGTCGGCCTTGTAGCATGCGTAGAGTTTTTGGGCCGTGAGCTCGTACAGCACGGTCGGGCTCTCCGCGACGACGGTGGCTGATCGGTTCTGCATTTCGATCAGCGTCATTTCGCCGAAAAAATCACCGGGCTCGAGACCCGCGATGCGAATTGAACGCCCGGAATCCCCCAGCTTGCTCACCACCAGTTCGCCGGAGTGAACAATGAACATTGAGCGCCCCGGCTCTCCTTCCGCTACGACAGTGGCGCCGGCGTCGAAGCGGCGCTCGACCAGCATGGAGACCAGGAGATCCAGGCTTGCGTCCGAGAGGCCACCGAAGAAAGGCGTGGCGACCAGGAACGCTTTCAGATCGGGGGGGCTGACAGCCATCGACCTAACATACTCCCGCTGCCGGCCTCGGCAAGCGGGCCAGGCCGACGGGACGTATCCAGAAGATTTGCGCGGGCGTGCCCGGCTGCCGATCGAGCAGGCAGACTACCAGGCAAAACGAAAAACCCCGGCATGAAGCCGGGGCCCGAAAAGCCACGGCGTACATCCGGCCATGACGATCGGATTCTATTTAGCACGCGGTTCTTGAAGAAAGTGTGACGCGTTCATCGGGCAGCTTTACTGACCGACACTCTCGCCGTCGGAAGGCAACTGCGAGGCCGGGCGCTGTTTCATCAGCGCGTCCATGCCATTCCGGTGCAGCCAGAGCAGCCCCCTGGCAAGCTGCCGCAAGTCATTGCGGGCCGCACCAACCGGCAGCCTTCTTGCCCGGCGCAGCGCGTCGGCAGCCTGCTTTTCCAATGCTGACAACTGGCGTTCCACCTGCTGCTCCGACCCGGTCGCGCGCGTTGACGGAGCTCTCTATCGCATTTCACATGCAAGCTTTGTGAAGAGGCTCACTTAGCGGCCCAGGCTTGCGCTGCATCGGGGGCCCTTGGAGCATGGAGCAGGACCGGATTCTCACTTTGCTTTTCACGAACCTGCAATCTCATGCGGCTGGATTGGACTGGACCTGCTGGACCGGAATGCTCTCGTCTCGTTCCAGCGGCAGGCTGAATTGAAAGACGGCGCCCCCCGCTTCATTCGCGCTCGCCCACATCCGTCCCCCGTGAGCTTCGACCATCGACCGGCAGATGGCGAGGCCCATACCCATGCCCTTCGGCTTGGTCGTGTAGAAGGCGGTAAAAACACGCTCCACATCCTCGGGGGCGAGGCCCGGGCCGGTATCGCGAACCGTGACGAGCACGCCGCCGTCGGCCTCCCTCTCGGTGTTGATCCGTAGTTCGCGCCCACCCTCCTCCATGCCGCCCATGGCTTCGATGGCATTGAGGATCAGGTTCAGGATCACCTGCTGCAGTTGAGTGCGATTGCCTTGCAGCAGCGGCAAACCCGGCGCGAGCCGGGTCTGCAATGAGATGCCATGCTTGAGCGCTTCGCTTCGGGTCAGCACGACCATTTCGAGGATGGCTTCGTTGAGGTCCAGCCAATCCTTCCGCGACGGGACCTTGTGGATGAGCGCCCGGATGCCGCCGATGACGTTGCCGGCGCGCTTGCCGTCCTCGACGATACGGTCGAGCGAGTCGCGAACCTCGTCGAGATCGGGCGGGTCCGCGCGCAGCCAGCGCAGGGCGGCCTGTGCATTGGTAACCGTCGCGGCGATCGGCTGGTTGACCTCATGGGCGATCGAAGCCGTCAGTTGTCCCATCGTGGTGACGCGATTGACATGCGTGATCTCGGCCTGCATGGCGCGCAAGGCTTCCTCGGCAAGCCTGCGCTCGGTGATGTGCCGCCCGACGCCGCGGTAGCCGACGAAGCGCCCCGTATCGTCAAACACCGGCAGCCCGGAGACGGAAACGTAACGCTTGTTTCCGTCGGGGCCAGGCCGGGCGAGCTCAAAATCGCGGAACGGCAGGTGGGCGTTTAGCGTCTCCCGGTGCTTGCGCCAGGCCTCTTCATCAGGCTCCAGGTAAGGCACTTCCCACCGTGTCTTGCCGATTTCGGAGCCCGCCGCCGGCGCGTCGACAAGGCTCTCCGCGAACTCCTGATGAATGAAGCGGTGCTGCGCATCGGTCTCCCAGTACACGTCGAAGGAGAACTGCACGAGGGTGCGAAAGCGCTCCTCGCTCTGCCGCAGCGCTTCTACCGCCCGCTTGCGATCGGTCAAATCGAGGACAAAGCCAACACCTTGACTTGTATCTTCCCCGAACATCGCCCCGCCGATCAGCACCGGCACGCGGCTTCCGTCTTTCCGCAAGTACTCTTTCTCGAATGGTTGGGCAGTCCCGATCCGCTTGAGCTCCGCCACGGTACGCGCGTCGCGGTCGCGCCATTCCGGCGGTGTCAGCGTTGCCCGGTGCAGGCGACCCGAGGTGAGATCCTCCCGGTCGTATCCCACTATACGGAGAAACTCGTCATTGGCCTCAAGAATGCGCCCCTCGATTTCCCAAATGATGATGCCGACGATGTTGGCGTCGACCAGGTGGCGGATCTTCTTGTCGCGCGCCAGGAGATCGCCGTGGAGCGCAATGTTCTCTGCGATCGCTTTCCGCCGGCGGATCGCTTCGAGCCGAGCGAGCGCCAACGCCACCCCTGCCAGGACTACGACAATGATCACGGCGGTCGTGATCAGCCAGGCTTTGCGTCGTTCGAGCGCCTCGGCGCGCCTGTCCTGATCGACGCGCAGGAAGCGCTCGTGGTCCACCATCTGGTCGATCTCCACTCTTATCTCGTCCAGGCTGCGGATCATCGCCATCGCGGCCGGCCCGGAGTAGGTGCGGACCGTTTTGACGATTTCATCGATCTCGCGCAGCTTTGCAGCAACGGTCACCGCCAGATGACCGGCACGATGGCTCTGCAATGGATCGCCCGCTACCAGAGCCTGAAGCGCCTGCGCGTCCCGTCGTACGATTTCGTCGGAGACGCCATAGGCCTTGAGGTAATGCGGATCGAGCGTCAGCAGATAGCCGCGCCGTTGCGCCTCCACGTCGGCGATGACCGCCTTCAGCCGATCCAGCGTCTCGAGCACCTGGCGGTTGCGCTCTTGCTCCAGATTTGCCGCTTGTCGCTCCTGCCAATATCGCAGGCCGAGAACCCCGGTCGTGACGACCACGATCACAAGCGCAGCGACCACCAGCGCCAGCGGACGAGCAAACCACCGAGAGGACTGGCTCAAAGGGACTGACATTGGCCTTTAGTCTTTGATAATCGCATGCGCGGCTGTTTTCTGATGCCGACGCAGAGCATTGCTAGTATAATGAAAATATAGCCATCGTCCGGGAAGGTGAGCGGGAACCGGCGCGCCCACCGCGCGGATTATACCGGCTTAGAAGCCCGTTGGCCCTCTCGCAAGGGGCCAGAACGTCACGGGAAAACTTCGCACTCGCTATAAGGTTCGATCCCTCGGCCGGAGCAACCACAGGGGCAACGCCATGGCTCCAAGTGAAAAGTTGGCTCCAGGTAAGTTGGCTCCAAGAAAGTTGGCTCCAAGTAATTTGGCTTCAATTGAAAAATCGCCTGAAAAGTTGCCGGGCAGCTCCAGTTCGGCCAGCCGGCGCAGCTTCGTCAAGGGATTGGGTGCGGCGGGAGTGACCTTGCCGGCCCTCGCCATGCTGCCGCGATGGAGTTTCGCGCACGATGCCGCCGCCGGCTACGCCAACGCCGCGATCGGCTGGAAACAATTTGCGGGGCAGACGATCACGCTCGCGGGCGCGATCCATCCCTGGTCGAACGCGATCACTCCGCTTCTGCCCGATTTCACCGACCTTACCGGCATCAACATGGTTCCCGACTTCAGATTGGAGACCACGTACCTGGGCGCGCTGCCGATCCAGCTCAACCGTCGCGACAGCACACCCGATGTCTTCATGTACACGACCTATGGTCAGGGCATCTCGTCAGGTTGGCTCGAGCCGCTGAACGCGTATTATGCCGACAAGTCGCTGACCGATCTCGCCTGGTATGACGAGAACGACCTTCTCAAGACGGCCCGGGCCTTTCCGTTGTGGCGGGACGGCGAACGCTACGCCATGCCGATCACTTCAGAGGCGGTGACCTTGTTCATCAACGGCGATGCGCTGGCAGCCAAGAACCTTAAGGTTCCCCAGACTTTCGAAGACCTGCTTGTCACCGCAAACTCGATCAAGACCGATGAGATGTCCGGGATAGCCATGCGGGCTCAAGCCGGCGGCAATTCGTCGGTACCGGCCATGAGTTTCGTGTTCTCCTATGGCGGGGACATGATCAAGGACAACAGGGCCGCCTTCGCGACCCCGGAGGCAATCGCGGCCATCGAGATGTTCGGTCAGTTGCTCAGTCAAGCCGGACCTCCCGGTGTGAGCGGCTACGAATGGTATCACGTGCTGGATGACTTCCTTCAGCGCAGGACGGCGATCGCGATCGACAGCAGCAATTTCGCGACCGACATCTCCAATCCGGCAAGAAGCCTCGTTGCCGGCAAGGCCGTGTTTGCCGCCTTTCCACATGTCGCCGGTCGCACGTCGGTGCCGTTCATGTCGCACTGGCAGGCGTGCATCAATTCCAGGTCACGACACAAGCGCGCGGCATTTTTGTTTCTGCTGTGGGCGACAAGCAGGCCAACTTCGATGCGGACTGCCGCAGCGGGGCTGGCGACGACACGCGTGTCGGCCTGGTCAAGCGACGGCTTCAAGAAGGCCTTCGGCGCCCAAGCCGCCGAGGCGGCGCTGACCAATCTGCAGAATGCCGATGTTGACCGCGCCAAGGCGATCCTTTTCCATCCGCTCTCGAGACCCATCCTGGACGCCTTCATGCTCGGCGTGAATGAAGTGGTCACCGGAGCGCGACCGGCGAAAATTGCAATGACGAACGCCGCCGAGAAGGCCAACGCGGCGATCCGCGGATAGCAGAGCGTTGTTACCGCCCCTCCCCACGAGGTAGCCGGAACAAACTCAAGCCCCCTTGCATCCCGTCGCGAAACATCCATATGCCATCCATCTAGATGGTATATGGAGGTAAGAGCGATGGTGAACAATGTCCGGGAACTTCGGCCCAAGCCGCCCGAAACAGAAAAAATCACGATCAATCTTGGTTTTGTCGACCTAGGTCACGTCGATCTCATGGTCCAGGAAGGGTTCTACTCGAATCGTACCGATTTCATTCGAACCGCGATCCGTAACCAGCTGGAGCGTCACGCCGACGTCGTAAGGCAGTCAACGGTCCGAAAAAGCCTGGACCTCGGGCTGCGAAATTACAGCCGCGAGGATCTCGAAGCGGTGCAGCGCGCCGGCGAGATGCTGCACATCAATGTTCTGGGCCTTGCCAGCATCTCGCAAGATGTCACGCCCGAGCTTGCTCGCGCCGCCATTGCCTCAGTCTCGGTGCTGGGCGCATTGCATGCCAGTCCGGCGGTCAAGGCCGCCCTCGCCGACAGAACACGGTGAAGGCGATGCTGAACCAGGACATCATTCGCGAAGCGACACGCCTCACGCGGGCTGGCCAACTCGTTGAGGCCACCGCGCTGCTTCAGCGCATGCTTCGCGGCGAGCGTGCGCCAGACGCAGCATCGCGTACCGGCAATCGCATAGCTCTTGCAGAACCGCTCATCATTGACGTGAAGGCCAATGCTGTTGAGCAGACGGATAGTCCTCCGCTA
>Ga0081540_1001167_pt1 | contig 23071 bp, 22 predicted proteins | sample TabmetS2T1R1_FD_71024 | JGI IMG/M metagenome (GOLD analysis project Ga0081540, IMG submission 71024) | Tabebuia heterophylla rhizosphere microbial communities from the University of Puerto Rico - S2T1R1 | ecosystem: Host-associated > Plants > Roots > Rhizosphere ... | reverse complement strand
GCGCAGGTCCTCTTCCTGCGCCTGGCTTGACTCCCAGGCGGTGCCGTAGATCCGCTGCAGCTGCGGGTTCTTCTCGCCCCCCCGCCAGTACGCGCCGCCGCTGCGGGTCAGCTTGAACGCCGGGATGTGCCGGGTGGTGGGCAGGTGCGGGCCCCGGCACAGGTCCTTCCAGCACACCTCGCCGGTAGCGGGGTCGAGGTTGTCGTAGATTGTCAGCTCCTCCCCGCCGACCTCGACCGCTTCCTCGACGCTGACCTCGCTCGGCGGCGGGTCCAGCTGCCGCGCGCCGCCGCCGCCCTTCAGGCCGATCAGCTCGAGCTTGTACGGCTCGCCGGCCAGTTCGGCGCGCGCCGCCTGCTCGCTGACCACCCGGCGGGAGAACAGCTGGCCCTGCCTGACGATCGCGCGCATGCGCTGCTCGATCGCCTTGAGGTCATCGGGACCGAACGGCTGCGGCACGTCGAAGTCGTAGTAGAACCCGTTCTCGATCGGCGGGCCGATGCCCAGCTTCGCCGCGGGGAACAGGTCCTGTACCGCCTGCGCCAGGACGTGCGCGGTGGAGTGCCGCAAGATCGCCCGGCCGTCCGCGCTGGCGATCTCGACCGGCTCGATCCGGTCCCCGTCGCCGAGCGGGGTGGCCAGGTCGCGCAGCTCCCCGTTGAGCCGGACGGCGATCACCGGGGTGGCCGCGCCCGCCCCGCGGGTTCCGTTCGGCATGAAAAGCGCCGCGGCGGTCGTGCCAGCATCCACCACGTGCTCGCGGCCGGCGAGGGTGATGCGAAGCTGCTGGGCTGACACGGTCTCTCCCTGGTTCGGATGGTGCAGCACGGGTGGGCACCGGGATGGGCGCCCCGTGATCAGATGGTATCGATGCGCCGCGGCGGGCGCGCCTGGGTTATGAGCCGGTCAGAGCCATTCCTTGCGGCGGAAGATCACGTACAGCGTGCAGGCCAGGCCCAGGATGATCACCGTGGACGTCCAGAACCCGGCCACGCGCCCGAACCCGGGGTACGGCACGTTCTGCCCGTAGAAGCCGGTTACGGCGGTGGGCACGGCGATGATCGCGGCCCAGCTGGTGACCTGCTTCGTGATCACGCCGAGACGGTTGCCGCGCGCGGTGAGCTGCGTCTCCAGGATCGCGGTGATCATCTCGCGCAGGCTCTCGGTCCACTCGATGACGCGCAGCACGTGGTCGTACAAATCCTGGTAGTAGGGCACCAGCTTCGGGTCCACGAGGTCCACGTCGCGGCGCATCAGCGAGTTGACCACCTCGCGCATCGGCAGCGCCAGCCGGCGCAGCTTGACCAGCGACTTGCGCAGCGCGAACGTGCGCCGCTGCACGTCCTTGTCTCGCGGATGGTCGTCGAACAGCTGGTCTTCCAGAGCCTCGACCTCATTGTCCAGCGCCTGCACCGCGTCGAAGTGGGTGTCGACCACGTGGTCGAGCAGCCCGTAGAGCAGGAAGCCGCAGGTGACCTCTCCGACGTTGGTGTTGTCCCAGCGGCTGAGCACGTCGCCGATGTCGAATCCGCGGTCCTTGCGCACCGTGACCATGGCATCGTGGGTGATGAAGGCGGCGACCTCGTGAGCGGTCAGCTCCCCGGTGGGGGTGTCCAGCGCGACCGAGTAGGCCGCCACGAACAGGTGGGTCTTGTAGCGGTCCAGCTTGGGCCGCTCGTGGTCTTCCAGCGCGTCCTCGACCGCCAATTCGTGCAGCCCCAGCTCCTCCTTGATCGATTCCAGGTCGGCGGCGGTGGGCTCGCAGAGATCGAACCAGACCACGGTGGCGGGGTCCGCCAGGTAGTCCGACACCTTGGCGACCGGGAAGTTCTCGGCCTCAAGGACGCCGTTGCGGTAAACGCGGGTCAGTGCCATGCCCGCCACGATAGGGGCCGCCCGCCGGGTTGGGTATCCGGCGGCCTGGTCATCAGCGGCTGAGCCGCTGCAGCCGGGCGGCGGCGGCCGCGTGGCGGGCGAGGATGTCGTGCACCCCGGGGATGGCCAGCGCGCCGTCCCGCACGATCACCCGCCCGGCCACGACCGTGTGCCGTGCGGACACCGGGCCACAGCGCAGCCAGGCCTCCACCGGGTCGGTCAGCGCCCCGGCGAAGGCGACGCCTTCCTGCGGCCAGCACACCAGGTCCGCGGCGGCGCCGACGCTGAGCTCGCCGATCTCCCCCACCCGGCCGAGGCAGCCGGCGCCGCCGCGGGTGGCCATGTCGAGGACCTCGCGCGCGGTCATGCCCGCCGGCCCCAGCCGCTGCTTGCCGAGCAGCAGCGCCGCCCTGGCCTCGGTCCACATCGAGGCGCTGTCGGCCGACGCGGACCCGTCGCAGCCGAGGCCGACCGGGCTGCCGGCGGCGCGCAGCTCCCGTACCGGCGCGAATCCGCCGCCCGCCAGCAGCATGTTCGAGCTAGGGCAGTGGGCCACCCCGACGCCGGCGGCGCCGAGCCTGCCCGCCTCCGCGGGGCTGGGGTAGACGCAGTGCGCGACCCATGTCCGCCGGGTCAGCCAGCCGACCTCCTCGAACTGCTCGACCGGGCGCCGGCCGAAGCGCTCCAGGCAGTAGGAGTCCTCGTCCGGGTCCTCGGCGAGGTGGGTGTGCAGCCGCACATCGAGGCTCTCGGCGAGCTCGGCGGTGCGCCGCATCAGCCCCGGGCTGACGCTGAACGGGGAGCACGGGGCGAGCGCCACCCGCACCATCGCTCCCCAGCCGGGGTCGTGGTGGGCTCTGACCAGGCGCTCACTGTCCGCCAGCACCTCGTCGTCGTCCTGGACCACCGAGTCCGGCGGCAGCCCGTCGTCCTTGACCGACAGGGTCATCGAACCCCGCGTGGGATGGAACCGCAGCCCCACCTCGCGCGCGGCGGCGATCTCGGCGGACCACAGGTCGCCCGCGCCGCGCGGGGCCACGTAGAGATGGTCGGCGGTGGTGGTGCACCCGCCGAGGGCAAGCTCGGCCATCCCCACCCAGGCCGAGAGATACGCCGCCTCCTCGTCCAGGCCCGCCCACAGCGGGTACAGCCCGGTCAGCCACTCGAACAGCGTGCCGCCGGTGACCGGGGCGTAGGACCGGGTGAGGTTCTGGTACAGGTGATGGTGGGTGTTGACCAGGCCCGGTGTGACCAGGCAGCCCGCCGCGTCCAGGGTCCGTGCGGCGGCGGGCGCGGGGTCGGCCGTTGCGCCCACCCCGCTCACGAGCCCACCGGTGATGGCGACCCAGCCACCGGCGAGCTCGCGCTGCCCGGGGTCGCAGGTGGCGACCAGCTTGGCGCCGGTCACGAGCAGGTCGGCACCCTGACCGGCCGGGGTCACCGGCGGCACCGGCTGCTCTCCCGCGCCCGGCTCACCACCGGTGCTCCGGCTCGGCCGGCGGCGCGCCAGCCCGACACACCGCGCCCTCGATCAGCCCGTAGGGACGATCGGCCGCGTAGAAGACCTCGCCGGGGTTGTCGAGGCCGAACGGAGCAAGATCCACAAGGAAGTGGTGCTTGTTGGGGAGCGAGAAGCGGGCCTCGCAGACCGCGGGGCAGGCCGCAAGGACGGCCTCGCCCATCGCGTACAGCGTCTGCTGCAGCGACCGGCTGTGTGTCGCGGCGAACGTCTCCGCCAGTGCCGCCCGCGCAGCGGTGAACGAGGCGTCCCACGCCGCCTCCGTGCCCGCGTAACGCCAGTGGCCGCGCACCGCCGTGGCCAGGATGCGGTCCCGCGTGGGTTCGAGCGTGGTGTAGGGATCGGTCAGGAACCCGCGGAACTCCGAGCCCGACGACTTGAGCAGGACGAGGTCGTCCACGCCGGCCACGACCTCGGTGCCGCCGCCGTCGCGGACGTGGGCGCTGGCGACCCGGGTCCCGGCCAGCCGCTCGAAGGAATGAGGATGAGGCTCGCCGCCCGCGTCGACATGCCGCCAGCCGTACTGCTCGATCCGCACCTGCGCCCGGTGCACGGATGGCACCCGGGTGAAGTGGCGGGCCAGCCGGAGGCCGAACTCCTCGACGGGGGTCACCCCGAACCGCCTGGCGAAGGCGTAGACGGTGTTCTTCTGCGTGTCTGTGGTCAGGACCTTCGCGTTGTCGCCGGTCAGGTACGTGCCCGCCAGGTCCCCCGCGAGGGTGATGCTCACGTTCAGGTCGGCGATGGCGTGCACCGGGCCGCTCCGGTCCACGTGCAGCAGCCGGACCTCCGCCTTCCCGTACTCCGCCCGCCCGAGCACCACGCCCGCCCCGCCGCTCTCGCTCCCGCCGATCATGCCTGCCGCCTCCCAGCGCGCCCTAGCTGCCTCGGTACACGGAGTACCCATACGGCGTCAGCAGCAAGGGCACGTGGTAGTGCTCGCCCGGCCCGGCGGCGAAGGCGACGGTGATCTCCGGGAAGAACGCCGCCCCATGGTGGGCCACCAGGTAGTCCCCGACCGCGAAGACCAGGCGGCAGGTCGCGCGGGCGGGCGGGCCGTGCGGGCCAGGCGCGCCAGGCGGGCCGGGCGGGCCGGGCGGTTCGAAGGCGGGGAGGGCGGTGATGCGCCCGTCGGCGCCGGTCACCGAATCGCCCAGGCGCCGCCAGCCGCCGTCCGACCAGGTCTCGAGCGCAACCGGCACGCCCCCCGCCGGCCGGCCGCGCGTGGTGTCGAGGATGTGGGTCGAGACCCTGGTCATGCGGCAAGCCTCCGCAGGCGCAGGGCGTTGATCTTGCCGATCTCCGCCGCGGCCAGCTCGAGCTCGGTGGCCGGGTCGTGCGCCATGCGCCGGCGAAGCTCGGCCAGGATCTCGTCCGGCCCGCGGCCGGTGGCGCAGATCAGGAACACGTGGCCGAAGCGGTCCTCGTAGGCCGCGTTCGCATCCCCCAGCGCCTCCACCGTCCCGGCGTCCGGGCCGACTCCCGCCTGCTCGCGCCGGGACTGCCCCGACAGGCCCCGCTCCCCGATCCGCGGATGACCGGCCATCGCCGCCTCCAGTTCACCGGGCGCGCGGGCGGCCCATGCGGCATCCGCGGCTTGCAGCAGGTCCTGCACGGATCCGTAAGGGCGTCCGCCCGCCACCCGCCGCGCCCAGCCGGGCGCGCTGCAGCACCCGAGGAGGACCGCGACGGCATCCCCGGCCGGCAGCGCGTTGAGCCGGGCAAGGCCCTGATTCTCCCCCGGTGGGCGCCGGCGTTCGGGCACGCCGCCACCGTAGCGTAGAGGAGCCGGGGCCTCGTGCAGGCGTCCGGCCGAAGCATCGTGGCGGCTGCCCACGGCGTGATCCGGCCAGGGAGCGGGACATATGGCTGAGTACGAGCTGGCGATCCGGGCTCGCCGGGTGGTCACGCCCGCGGGCGTCCGGCCGGCCACGGTGATCGTGCGGGACGGCCGGATCGCCGCGCTCGCCGGGTTCGGCGACTCCCCCGACGCCGTCGGCGCCGAGGAGCTGCCCGGCCGTGAGGTTCTCCTGCCCGGGCTGGTCGACACGCACGTCCACGTCAACGAGCCGGGCCGGACGGAGTGGGAGGGCTTCGCGAGCGCGACCAGGGCCGCCGCCGAGGGCGGCGTCACCACGCTGATCGACATGCCGCTCAACTGCCTGCCGCCCACGACCACGGCTGACGCGCTGCGCCGCAAGCGGGCCGCCGCCCGTGGCCGCTGGGTCGACGTCGGCCTCTGGGGCGGCGCCGTCCCCGGCAACGTCACGGCGCTGGCCGGGCTGCACCGCGGCGGGGTGTTCGGCTTCAAGGCGTTCCTCGTCGACTCGGGGGTACCGGAGTTCGGCTGTCTCGGTCCCGCGGCACTCGACACCGTCCTCGCCGAGGTCGCGCGGATGGACGCGCTGCTCATCGTGCACGCCGAGGACCCCGGCGTCATCGCGGCGGCGCCCAGGCCCGCCGGCCGGCGGTACGCGCGCTTCCTGGCCTCGCGGCCGCCGGCCGCGGAGGACACCGCGATCTCGCGGCTGCTCGCCGCTGCCGTGCGCCACGGCACGCGCGTGCACATCCTGCATCTGGCGTCGGCGAGCGCCCTGCCGATCATCGCGGCCGCGCGCGCGAGCGGGGTCCGGGTCTCGGCCGAGACCTGCCCCCACTACCTGACGTTCTGCGCGGAGGAGGTGCCCGATGGCGCGACGGAGTACAAGTGCTGCCCCCCGATCCGCGACTCCGCGCACCGGGACGGGCTGTGGGCCGGGCTCGCTGACGGCCTGATCGACGCGGTGGTGTCCGACCACTCGCCCTGCCCGCCCGCGCTGAAGCGGCGGGACTCCGGCGACTTCGCCGCGGCGTGGGGCGGGATCTCCTCGCTGCAGCTCGGGCTGCCCGCGGTGTGGACGCAGGCGCGCCAGCGCGGCCACGGGCTCGCCGACGTGGCGCGGTGGATGGCGGCCGGGCCGGCCAGGCTGGCCGGCGTGCCGCGCAAGGGCGTGATCGCCCCGGGCTATGACGCCGACCTGGTGGCCTTCGACGATACGGCCTCGTTCACCGTGGATCCCGCCCGGCTGCGCCACCGGCATCCGGTAACCCCCTACGCCGGCCGGGCTCTCACGGGGGTCGTGCGCCGCACCTGGCTTCGCGGCCGACCGGTCGGCACGGCCCCGGCCGGGAGGCTGCTGGCGCGGGCCGATGACAGAGTGAAACCATGACTGACCCGCATGAGCGACTGAACCTCGCCTCCCGCACGCTCGGCGCGAGCGTGCTCGCTGCCAGCGACGAGTTCTTCGGCGAGAAGGAAAACCTGCTGCGGCCCGAGCCGCCCGGCCACCGCCCAGGCACCTTCGGGCACAAGGGCCAGCTCGTGGACGGGTGGGAGACCCGGCGCCGGCGCGGGCCAGGCCATGACTACGCGCTGGTCCGGCTCGGCGCGCCGGGCGTGATCAGCGAGGTGGTGGTGGACACCGCGCACTTCACGGGCAACTTCCCGGTGGCGTGCTCGGTGGAGGCCTGCGGCGCCGAGGGATACCCGGGCCCCGCGGACCTGCTGAGCCCGGAGACCGCGTGGGCGGAGATCGTGCCGCGCAGCGCGCTGGCAGGCGACAGCGAGAACCGCTTCGCCGTGGCGGACCCCCGCCGGTTCACGCACGTGCGGCTCGCGATCTACCCCGACGGCGGCGTGGCCAGGCTGCGGGTCGAGGGCGAGGTGGTGCCCGACCCGCGGCTGCTGGCCGGGCTGCCGCTCGATCTCGTGGCGCTGGAGAACGGTGGCGTGGTGGAGGCGGCGAGCGACCGTTTCTACTCCGCCCCCGAGAACATGATCGCCCCCGGCCGGGCGAACGCAATGGGCGACGGCTGGGAGACCCGCCGGCGCCGGGACACGGGCCACGACTGGGCGCTGTTCCGGCTGGCCGCGGCCGGGCGGATCAGCCAGGCGATCGTGGACACCTCGTGCTTCCTCGGCAACGCGCCGGCCACCGCCGCCCTGCGGGCGTGTGACGCGGCGGCCACCGGCCTGGACGCGGCGACGTGGTTCGACGTGCTGCCCGAGGCGCCGCTGCAGCCCGACACCCGGCACGCCTTCCGCGTCGATCACGCCGGCGCGTCCCCCGCCACGCACGTCCGGCTGGAGATCTACCCGGACGGCGGGCTTGCCAGGCTGCGGATGTTCGGCGAGCTGACTGCCGCCGGCCGGGCGCACCTCGGCGTGCGCTGGTTCGACCGGCTTCCCGCCGACCACGTGCTCGCCGTGCTGGCACGCGAGTGCGGGCTGGACGTCCAGCAGGCCGCCGGGCTGGCGGGCCGGCGGCCGTTCGGGCGGCCGGCCCGGCTGGAGTCGCTGCTGTCCGAAGGCGAACTCACCGGCCTCGGCGGCGCCGCGGCCCGGGTGCGCGACCTCATCCTCGGTCCCGGGGACCCGCGCCGCCGTTCATGATCATGACTTGGGTGGGCACCTGGCCACACCGAGGCCATGATCACGATCTGGCTCGCCTGCCCGGGGGCCCGCGGCAGGCGCCGCGCGGGGTTGGGGGTGGCCAGCCGTGCGCCCACGGGCTGTACTGTGCCTCATGGAGTTCTTCCGGCCCGCCACCTGGCAGGACGCGCTCGCGGTCAAGGCCGCTCATCCCGAGGCGCTGCCGCTCGCCGGGGGCACCGACGTGATGGTCGACATCAACTTCGACCGGGTGCGCCCGGCCGCGCTGCTCGACCTTACGGGGGTTCGCGACCTGGCCGACTGGTCGGCCGACGACGGGGTGATCCGGCTGGGCGCGGGCGTGCCGTACACGCGGGTGATCAATGAGCTGGGCCGCCGCCTGCCCGGCCTCGCGCTGGCGTCGCGCACGGTCGGCTCGCCGCAGATCCGCAACCGGGGCACTGTGGGCGGCAACCTTGGCTCTGCGTCGCCGGCCGGCGACGCGCATCCCCCGCTGCTCACCTGTGACACGGTGGTCGAGGCCGCGTCGGTGCGGGGAGCCCGGCGCATCCCGATCCGCGCGTTCTATACCGGGGTGAAGCGCTCGGCGCTGGCGCCCGATGAGCTGATCGCCGCGATCCGGATTCCCGTGGCGGCGGGACCGCAGGAGTTCTCGAAGGTGGGCGTGCGCAACGCGATGGTCATCGCGGTGTCCTCGTTCGCGATCGCGTTGCATCCGGAGCGGGGCCGGGTGGGCACCGGGCTCGGCTCGGCCGCCCCGACTCCCCGCCCCGCCCTGGCGGCGGAGGAGTTCCTCGGCGCGGAACTGGCCGAGCGGGGGCTGTGGGACTCGCGCGGGCCGCTGCCGGAGGCGGCCGCGCGGCGTTTCGGTGATCTCGTGGCGCGGGCCGCGGAGCCGATCGACGATGTGCGCGGCAGCGCGGTTTACCGGCGCCATTCGCTCGCCGTGATGGCCAGGCGGACGCTGGCGTGGGCCTGGCGGTCCTACCAGGAGGAGGCCCGGCGATGCGCGTGAGCTGCACCGTCAACGGTTCGCCCGCGGTCGCCGACGACGTGTGGGAGGGAGAGTCGCTGCTGTTCATGCTCAGGGAGCGGCTCGGGCTGCCGGGATCCAAGAACGCCTGCGAGCAGGGCGAGTGCGGCTCGTGCACGGTCTACCTGGACGGCGCGGTGGTGTGTGCCTGCCTGGTCGCGGCCGGCCAGGCCCAGGGGCGGGACGTGCGCACGGTCGAAGGGATCGCTGCTGGTGGCGGGCTCGACGCGGTTCAGCAGGCGTTCATCGACACCGGGGCGGTCCAGTGCGGATTCTGCACGCCGGGCCTGATCGTGGCCGCCGACGACCTGCTGCGGCGTGTCCCGCAGCCCGCCGACCCCGAGATCCGGGAGGCGCTGGCCGGCAACCTGTGCCGCTGCACCGGCTACCAAAAGATCCTCGACGCCGTGCGGCTCGCCGCGGCGCGGCGGTCCGGCGGTGACAGGTCCGGCGGTGACCCGGGCCCCCCAGCGGCGGGCCGGGGCGGGTGAGTGGATGAGCGGCCAGGTCCCGTCGGGCCCTCCGTCCGGCACCGCCGTCGTGACCGGCCGGCCGGGGATGGGCGTCGGCATGAGCGTGCCGCGCCCGGACGGCACGCTCAAGGTGACGGGTGAGTTCGCGTTCTCATCCGACCTGTGGATGGCGGGCATGCTCTGGGGGGCGACGTTGCGCAGTCCCCACCCCCGGGCGCGGATCCGCGCGGTCGACCTGACGGGCGCGCTCAGCCTGCCCGGCGTCGCCGCCGTGCTCACCCACGACGATGTGCCGGGACGGAAGACCTTCGGCCTCGAGGCCGCGGACCAGCCGGTGCTGGCCGCTGGCGAGGTCCGCTACCAGGGCGAGCCGGTCGTGATCGTTGCGGCCGACCACCCGGAAACCGCCCGCCGCGCGGTGGCCGCGATCGCCGTCGACTACGAGGTGCTCGCCCCGGTGACCGACGCGGAGGAGGCCCTGCGGCCTGGCGCGGCGCCGGTCCACGCGGGCGGCAACCTGGTCCGGCACGTGCGGATCCGGAGAGGGGACCCGCGCGTGCCCGCCGACATCGTGGTCAGCGGGTCGTACGAGATCGGCATGCAGGATCAGGCATTCCTGGGAACCGAATCGGGCCTGGCGGTTCCGGCCGAGGACGGCGGGGTCGAGCTCTACGTGGCCACCCAGTGGCTGCACGTGGACCAGGCGCAGGTCGCGGCCAGCCTCGGCTTGCCCGAGGAGAGGGTGCGGCTGGTCCTCGCGGGCGTCGGTGGCGCGTTCGGCGCCCGCGAGGACCTGTCCATGCAGATCCACGCGTGCCTGCTCGCGCTGCACACCGGCCGGCCGGTGAAGATGGTCTACTCGCGCGAGGAGTCGTTCTTCGGCCACGTCCACCGGCACCCGGCGAGGCTCTACTACGAGCACGCGGGCATGGCGGACGGCACGCTCGTCTCCGTCACTGCCCGGACCTACCTCGACGGCGGGGCGTACACGTCAAGCTCACCCGCGGTCGTGGCGAACGCCGCGACGCTCGGGGCCGGCCCCTACCGGGTGCCCAGCGTCAGCATCGACGTCTACGCCGCGTTCACGAACAACCCGCCGTGCGGGGCGATGCGCGGGTTCGGCGCCGTGCAGGCGTGTTTCGCCTACGAGTCCCAGATGGACGAGCTGGCCAAACGGCTGGGCATGGATCCGGTCCAGATCCGGATCCGCAACGCGATGTCCGAGGGCTCGGTCATCCCCACCGGCCAGGTGCTCGACTCGGCCGCGCCGGTCGCCGAGCTGCTCCGCCGGGTCTCGGCCGCGCCGCTGCCGCCCGGCCGGGAGCCTTCCAGCCTGGCCGCGCCGGTTCCATCCGGCCCCGCCGGCCCGGCTCACACCCACGAGCCCGACCTGCGCGAACTGCCGGGCGGGGTGTCCAACACGACGCACGGAGAAGGCGTGGTCCGCGGCGTCGGCTTCGGCGTCGGCATCAAGAACGTCGGTTTCTCCGAGGGCTTCGACGACTACTCGACGGCCAGGGTCCGGCTCGAAGTGGTGGCCGGCGAACCCGCCGTCACGGTGCACACCGCGGCCGCCGAGGTCGGCCAGGGCCTGGTCACCGTCCAGGCGCAGATCGCCCGGACGGAGCTCGGTGTGGACAACGTGGTCATCCACCCGGCCGACACCACGGTCGGCAGCGCGGGCTCGTCCTCGGCGTCCCGGCAAACCTACGTCACCGGCGGCGCGGTGCGGGCGGCCTGCGCCGCGGTGCGGGACGTCCTGTTCCGGCGGGTGGCGCGCCGCTACGGCGTGCCCCCCGGAGACCTGACACTGACTGGCGGCAAGGTCGGCTCGCCGGGCGCGGGCATGCTGGGGGACCTGGCATCCCTGCTCGGGGATGAGGTGATCGAGGAAACCGTCACCTGGCGGCACCGGCCCACCCGGCCGATCGACCCGGTGACCGGCCAGGGCAGCGCGCACGTGCAGTACGCCTTCGCCGCGCACCGCGCCGTCGTCGACGTGGACACCGAGCTTGGCCTGGTCAAGGTGGTGGAGCTCACCACAGCCCAGGATGTCGGGAAGGCGATGAACCCGCTCGCGGTGGAAGGCCAGATCCACGGAGGCACGGCGCAGGGGCTCGGGCTGGCGCTGATGGAGGAGATCCAGGTGACCGACGGGGTGGTGCGCAACCCGTCCTTCACCGACTACCTGATCCCCACGATCCTCGACATGCCGCCGGTGAACCTCGACATCCTGGAACTCGCGGACCCGCACGCCCCCTACGGCCTGCGCGGAGTCGGCGAGCCGCCGACGATCTCGTCCACGCCGGCGATCGTGGCGGCGGTCCGCGCCGCGACGGGTAGGCCGCTGCGGCGGGTGCCCGTCAGGCCCGACGACATCGTGGGCCTCTCGCCGGCCGGCGGAGCGGAGGGAGACGCCGTTGGCGCCGATGTTCCTCACCGGTGACGGGATGAGTGACGGCCCGCTGCACCGCCACATCTCGGGTGCCCCGCTGATCGGCGAGCGGCGGACCGCGCCGCGCTACCGGTTCTACTCGGTCAGGGACGAGTTCCCCGCGCTGTGCCCCGTCGGCGATGGAGGCGCGGCGATCCTCGGCGAGCTCTACGACGTGCCGATGGGCCAGCTCTGGGAACTGCTCACGCGCGAGCCGCCGGAGCTCGAGCTGTCGATGGTCGAGCTGTCGTTGGCCGGGCTGGCCGCCGGCGCGGCGGCCGCGCCCGCGCAGCCCCTGGAGCTGTCGTTCGGCATGGTGCTGCGGCGCGGCGAGCGCGAACGCGGCGTGCACACCGATATCACGCGCTATGGGGGCTGGCGGGCCTACCGCCGGGTGCTCGGTCGCCGCTAGCGCGGGGCGGGGACGGGGGTGCCTGTGCCGGTGATCACCGCCGCCGGCGCCGGAGGTTTAGCTTCCGTGCCGGGCGGTCAGGTAGCGAATGCCGGGCCCGGACAGGGTGCGGAACGAACCTGGGGGATGGCTGGTAATGGCGCGGATCGGCACGTGGAACGTGGAGAACTTCTTCCGCCCGGACGCCGGCTCGCCCGGCGGCGAGGACGCCTACCAGGCCAAGGTGGCCCACCTGGCCGAGACGATCAAAGCGATGGACCCCGATGTGCTCGCGGTGCAGGAGGTCGGGGACCCGGAGGCGCTGGCAGACCTCGCCACGGCGGTGGGCGGGCAGTGGAACCTCGAGACCGCCGCCCCGGACGGGCGGGGGATCCGGGTGGGGTTCCTCTCCCGGCTCCCGCTGAACGAGGTGACCCAGGTGTCCGGCTTCCCCGGCCCGATGCGCGCGGTACAGGTCGACGACACCGGCCCCAACCTGAACGAGATGGGCCGGGCCGCGCTGGCCGCGCGGGTGGTCCTGGACACCGGCCGGGCCCTGGACCTGATCACCTGCCACCTGAAGTCGAAGCTGCTGACCTTCCCAGGCGGCCGCTTCTCCCCGCACGACGAGGACGAGCGGGCCCGCTTCGCCGCCTACGCCCTGTACCGGCGCGCGGCCGAGGCCGCCACCGTGCGTGCCCACGCCACCGCCCTGCTCGACGGCCACGGCCAGGACCGGGCCCTGGTCGTACTGGGCGACCTCAACGACGAGCCCGAGGCCGCGACCACTCAGATGCTGCTCGGCCCGCCGGGATCAGAGATCGGCACCGCCGGTTACGACCGGCCCGACCGGGGCGACGGCCAGCGGTTGTGGAACCTCGCGCCCCGCATCCCGGAAGCCAACCGGTACAGCCGCATCTACCATGGCCGGCCCGAACTCATCGACCACATCCTGGCCAGCCGCGCCGTGACCGTGCGCGTCGCCGACGGCGACATCGACTTCGCGGGCCCGCGTCCGCGCTCGATCGGCGACGACCCGAACGCCGACAGCGGCGCGCCAGCCTCCGACCACCGGCCGCTGCTGCTGGCCGTCGACCTGCCCGCCTGACGGGCCGGTCCCGCCCGACCCGGCCATGGGCCCGACACGGCTGCAGCGTGGCGCGGCTCAGTCTTGCCCGGGTCGACCTGGCGTGAGCGGCCCTGCAGGATGCGCCGAAGGTTCTCGCCCTTCGCGAGCCACGACGCACCAAATGCCCACACCGAGATGATTTCGCCCAGATACAGCGGGGTCAGTTTCCATATGTCGATTTTGAGTGCCCCTCCGATGAGCACCCAGGCGACCCTCCGCAAGCATCAGCGTGGCCGACCTCCGGCGCGCCGGACTCCGGTCCGCCGCAGCACGTACGCTGGCCCAACGCGCCGGCGTCGTCACAAGTCAGAGTCAGCTCGCGCCCGCCTGATACACATCACCACCCGTCCTTGCGGGCATCCTGCTCGTAACGACCTGCGGAGGTGATGGCCGATGACCGGCGAGACGATTCGCGATCTGCTCAAGCCCCTCATCGGTAAATCCGGGTCGATCTCCATGGTCGCCAGCCGGACGGGCCCCATCGGGTTCGTCATCACCGAGAACAAGAAGCTGACCGGCGTGGAGGTTCGCCCGGACGGCCTGGTGCGTCTTGAGCGCGACACCGGGTGGGCCGTGATCGACCCAGGTGAGGTCGTGGCTGTGGTGTGGGACAGCGAGCCGGAGACCTCGGCGGGCCAGTTCCTGTGAGCGCGCCGGCCCGCGGCCAGGCGACTGCGGCCACAACGCCCACGAGGACTGCCCGCGGCCGCCAACCCCTTCATCGTCGGCTTCCTGACCCAGCACAGTGTGCCCCGGGCCGTCAGGACGGCCCGGGGCACACCATCGAACCGGATCAGGGGGCGGCGTGCAGGAAGGTGCTGAAGCCGCCGCCGCTGGACGACAGCTTGCCGGCGTACATCACCGTGACTCCCCCGGCGGTGCGGTCGACTTCTTTGACCGCCGCCCACGGTCCGCGAAGGGTGCCGCGGACGCCGCCGGACGTGACTACACGGCTGCTCCGGAAGGTCCACAGCAGCGTGTTGGAGACTGGCAGCGGCATCACATCAGCGTTGCTGGGGATGACGGACCCCACGAACGCGTGGCGGTATACCACCCTCGCGGACGTGGTCACGCGCACCGTCTGGCTCCGGCCTGTGCGGAGGTTGGTGACCTTGAAGGAATCGCGGTGAGCAGACACGTTGCGGGAGATGCTGATTCTCAGGCTGTCACCCAATCGCGGGGTCAACCGGAAAACGCCTGAAGCGTGGGCAGTAGCGGACTTTTGGTCGAAGTAGAAGATGCTGGTCGCGCCGCCGTTGCAGAGGACGCCAATTTCTGCGAGCCAGGTTCTGCTGAAGAGTTCGATATCGCCGTCTGGGTTCCTGTCGGGGGCGATCGTGACCTGGCAGGCCCTCACCCCCACTGTCGTTGCCACGTACCGGAACCGCCGGGTCTCATTGGACGCAGTGTGGTATCCAGCAAAGTGACGGGTGACGACGACCAACGCCGGCCCCGTGGCCGATGCCGTGTGCTGTCCGGCAAAGTGCTTGTTGCCGACCGGTCGCACCGGCCCCGTGGCCGCGCTTGCGGCACCGGCGGCCGTCAATCCGAATGTTGCGATCGTCGCGCCCGCTGCCGCGGCAGCGAAAATTGCGCGCGTAATACGTCTGCACATGGCGCCTCCCGCTCTCTATGGCGCTCGTTGAGCGCCGACCCTGCCATGCGGCGCCCTTTGGCGCCCGGCCTACATGTGCGGGCTTAATGGTCCGGATGGCCGGTGGCATTGTCAAGAGGCTGAGGCTGGTCGGCCCCGAGAGCGCGGCATGGCCGGACGGCGACTGGCGCGGCCGCGCGCCTTGACGGCCGTGCAGACACTGCTCACCGGCTCCCGACGCGTCCGTGCGGCGCTCCTTGGCGGGAACCTTTCGGCTGCTGGTGGTGTATCCAAGATGCGTGTGCTCAGCCAAGTGAGGAGAGCCATCGACGACGCAGAGGCGGTAACCCGGACTCGTGGCGGCGACCTTGACGCGTGTTTCCGTGCTGGTCGCTAGGTACATGCTGCGGGCGCGTCCGTTGCCGGATCTGCCGCGGCCCCTCCAAGGGCTCGCGGCCGGGCCGGCTGGACGCACCAGCTCCCCCCGGCCTCGGTGCTGACCTTCCCGGCGGTTACGGGACGGGTTCAATGCTTCAGGCGCGATATTCCCCACCGAGGGTCGCTGACAGATCACCGGACGGTTTGCCGGATCGCGCTACGTTCGTCACCTTCGTGATCAAGGCCATTGTGGCTTCGGTGCAGCGCGGAGCCGATGCGTTACGGATCGTGTCCGCTGACTATCTCAGTCGGACAAACCAGCGTGATGGTCCGTAATCCCCTCGCCATTAGTCGACGTTGGATGCGAGGCTTTCGGTCAGAGGGATAACATCGATCACCTGCTCCATCGTTTCGTCTGCGATCTCGTTCCATTTTTTGTATGGGTCGTGATTCGCATGATCTTCGAAGGCCGCCCGGTCTTTGTAAGCCTCGTACAGGTACACGACGCCGGGTTCCTGCTCGGCCTCCCACACGTCGAATCGCCACGTACCGGGCTCTCTTGCCTTGGCTACCTCGACGTCCCAGCGCAAATACTCAAGCAACTCGGGTCGCTTCCCGGGTTTGATCACGATCTTCGTGAGCATTCCGTACATAAGACCCTCCAGGCTCTACCGGGTGTGCTCACCTCACTCAAGATTGTCGCGCCGATCCGGGTGATATGCCACCACCCGGATCCCGCTAGCGAGTTCGTGTTCGTGGCTGAGGTGTCAATGAAGGCACGACAGTTCGGCAGCTGAACCCGCCGTCGCGGAGCCTCAAACAAGATCATCGTTGATGTGCCCTGCCTGCTTGCAATTTTTGATCTGCTGTCTAGAGTGTAGATATGAAAGAGCTAGAAGTTGACTTGCAACAGGTTAGAGATGAACTGGCGGTTACACAGGCAGAGCATGCGCGCTTGGCGGCAAGGATCGAAGGCCTGCAAGCGCAGCGTGACGCACTGATACGGGCGTTGGCGAGCGAGCCGGAGCCTCGCGCCAAGGCGGATGTAACAACGTTCACCAAAGACCGGGCCATCGTCGCAGTTCTGAGACAAGCCACAGCACCCATGCGAATCAACGAGATCGTGGAGGCGATGACCGCCGTAGGGCGCACCGAGACCTACAACGGCGTCTCGGTATGCCTAGACACGTTGCTAAAAGCGGACCGGGTCATCCGAGTTGGTAGAGGCCGCTATGTCGCAGCAGAGCCCTCGCCATAGAGTTTCGTCCCGTCTAGACGCAGGGCCCGAGAACGCCCGCCACTGCCGTCGCTCGCAGTTGAGCCCGACGTGGCCTGGTGCGTGTCAACGCTGGATGTTACGTGCAGGCTGCTTCCGATGCTGGACGGCGTCGCCTCGTGCAGTCATCACTTGCAATGGGGGGATGAGCATCATCCCACAGCGACGACCGGCTCCTGAACTACTCGACTGCCCCACTACAGTCGGCCAGGTCAAACCGTCAATGGCGGCTGTCGTACTAGGCAAGCTACCTGCGGGAAGTGAACCCGCCGTACTTGTCGCGCGTCCCATAACAACCGCAGATCGTGGGGGCTGGCATGACACGACCACGAAGCTCTCCGTCTTCTTGCGGTGGTGGCGGGGGGATGCGCGGCGCGGTCGCCCTTGGCGTGGCGGCGGCGGTGGCGATCGCGGCCGCGGCCTGCGGGGGCAGCAGCAGCCCGGCACCGGCGGCCAGCAGCGCGGCGCCGGCGGCCAGCACCCCCGCGGCGGCAAGCGGCCTGCGTCTTCCCGACCAGCTGCTCGGCCTGAGCAAGAACACCGGCCCGGAAGCCAAGCAGGTGACCGACGCGATCAGCAGACAGTTCTCCGCTCTGTCATCGATAGCGCGCAGCCATCAGGCGGCGGTGTACGGTACCGCGGGCACCCCCGACGTCGTCGTGTTCGCCGCCAGGTGGTCCAGCGCGTTCGCACATCGCGCGGCATCCGCCGCCGTCGACAGGGACGCGGCGGCGGGCGGCACGGCCGGCGCCGGGAGCACGGACGCGCGGTCGTTCCCGGCGGGCCCGCGCGGCGGGGCGTTGAGCTGCGGCCATACGACCCGCGGCGGCCAGCAGGCACTTCTCTGCGCGTGGGCAGACAAGTTGACATTCGGCCTGGTTCTGTACGTCTCCGGCTCAGCATCAAGCCTCAGCGACGCCGCCGAGAAAACGAACCAGGTCCGGTCCGCTATCGGAGCCTGAGCTGGCCCCTGCCCAGCCGTTCAGCCCCGGAACTGGCACGAATCCGCGGAGGCATGCGTCTGTGCAGCCAGAACTGGTGGGCGATACTGGGATCGAACCAGTGACCTCCTCGGTGTGAACTCGTCGCACGATGGTCGCTAACGGTCGCTGGTGCAGGTCAACGGTCTACGGGCAGTTCTGGTGGGCGCGTGTAGGCGTTGTGGTTGCTGCATCTGTTGCTGCACTTGTCCCCGCCGACGATGAGCGGGGCTGGGTGCCTGCCATGGGAGGCGGGTCGCTCCCGGTAAGCCGTCACCGGAACCGTTCCGGTTGCGGAAATGCCAACGAACTGCCGGGGATCTGCCTGGTGAAGCGGCTACTTGGCCGGATAGTGTCGGTGGTTCATCTTGGCCTGTCAGCGGTGCAACCTGCCCTGGATCTGGAGCTCGACCCGGTCACGCCGACGACCCGGCGCCGCGGCTGTCCGCAGTTCCGGGGAGTGCTTCACCGTGTGCAGCTACCACCGCCGGGCGGCGCACATGGACCCGTGGAGATGCGATGGGAAAAGTGATAGCCGACATGTCAATGTCGCTGGATGGGTTTGCCACCGGGCCAGACGATGGTCCGGGCAATCCGCTGGGCGAGGGGGGTGACCGGCTTCATGAGTGGATGGCAGGTCTGGGGGACTGGGGTGAGCGCGACGACCTTACCGGCCCGCATGCTGAGGTCTTTCGCGCATCCCGCGGGCACGTCGGCGCTTCGGTGATGGGCAGGCGCGTGTTCGACAACGGGGTGGTGCCGTGGGGGGACAACCCTCCCTTTCACGTGCCGGTCTTCGTTGTCACCCACCGTGCCCGCGCGTACCTGGTCAAGCAGGGAGGAACGACCTACACCTTCGTCACCGATGGCATCGAACAGGCCCTGGCCCAGGCGCAAGCAGCCGCAGGTGACAGTGATGTGCTACTGGGGGGCGGCGCGGACATCGTGCGGCAGTTCCTCAACGCTGGACTTCTTGACGAGCTGCAGCTTCACCTGGTTCCGGTGCTGCTCGGCAACGGAATCCGCTTGTTCGACCGGATGGGTCCCGAGCTCATCGAGCTGGACCGCATGCGGGTGGTCGAGGCGCCTGGTGTCACGCACCTTAGGTTCCGTGTCATGAAGTAAGCGGGCCGCTGTGCGTGTACGCCAAGTGCATCCATGAGGTGGAGAAGGAAGTCCCGCGCCGGATCTGGGACGCCACCGGCACCGCAGACGATGAGGGCGACGACAGCCGCTGACTCGTCGTGGGAACGTATTGGCAACAACCAGGCCGCGGCGGTCGGCCCCCCGCCATCGGGATATCTCATGATCTCGGCATAGCGCGGGCCGAGCTTGTTTTGCTAGTCGACCAGCCTGGGTGACGCGATAGGGGGCAGCATGGGCAATGAGCCGCCCGGAGCGATGAGTTTGCCTGGCGGGCGCGTCCCGTCCCGCGACGGACAATCATGTCTAGAGGAGACGCGCATGACTGTCGAGGGCGAGGAGCTGCGGCCGTTCCGGATCGCCGTCCCGGACAGCGAGCTGGCCGACCTGCGCGACCGGCTGGACAGGGTCCGCTGGGCGCCGGAGCCGCGCGGCGGCGACCAGGGGTATGGCGTCTCCCTCGCGTTCGTCCAGCAGCTGGCCGCGCACTGGCGCGACCGGTACGACTGGCGCGTGTGGGAGAGCCGGATCAACGAGCACCCGCAGTTCACCACCACCATCGACGGGACCAGTGTGCACTTCTTGCACGCCCGCTCGCCCGAGCCTGACCCGCTGCCGCTTGTGCTGAGCCATGGCTGGCCGGGTTCGGTCGCTGAGTACCTGGACGTGATCGGGCCGCTGAGCGACCCCCGCAGCCATGGCCTGGACCCCGCCATCGCCTTCGACCTGGTGATCCCCTCCCTGCCCGGGTTCGGCTGGTCGGGGCCGACGCCGGACGTGGGCTGGGGCCCGCGCCGCATCGCCCGCGCCTGGGCGGTCTTGATGCGCAGGCTCGGCTACCGGCGCTACGGGGCAGCCGGAAATGACTGGGGGTCGTTCATCTCGCCCGAGCTGGGACGGATCGCGCCACAGGAAGTGGCCGGCGTGCACGTGACCCAGGTGTTCCCGGCCGGGCCGGGCGAGGTGCGTAACGCCTCCTACGGCCACGTCCATGCCGATCAGCCGCAGACGCTGGCCCACGCGCTGGCCGACTCCCCGGTCGGCCTGCTGGCGTGGAACAGCCAGGCCATGGGCGACCTCGACCCGGACGCGCTGCTCACCCACGTCACGATCCACTGGCTGACCGGCACCGCCGGATCGGCCCCGCGCATCTACGCCGAGGAGGACCGGCAGCAGCCCCCAGACGGTCCGACGACCATCCCGCCCGGTCTGGCCGTGCCGCTCGGCTTGGCCCAGTTCGCGAACGACTGGCCGTCTGACCGCGCCGTGGCCGAGCGTCAGGGGGCCCGCATCGTGTCCTGGAACGTCTACGACCGCGGCGGCCATTATGCCGCCCGCCAGGCACCGGACCTGCTGGTCCAGGACATGCGTGAGTTCTTCGCCGGATTCGCAACACATCAGCGGTAGCGCGAACGCTGCTCACCATGACCTCATGCCCATGACGCCGGACACCGCGACGGCGGGTGTCCACCTACCCGTCACCGCTGGCACCCGTCAAACTGCCCAGCTCATCAACTCGGAGCCCACGCGACCTCAGCCCTCGTACCCTCCACAATTGAACATCTTTAGCGGTGGTTTGTTGGGACCGGAGCGTCAATACCGGACCTCAATGAGGCCGTGACCTGCACCTTTCCTGACTCCAACAAACCGCCGTTAGGTGATGCGGCGCGGGTTGTCACTTGCGCCGGACGGCGAACCGCAAGTCGGTGATCTGACCAGAGGTCGCAACCAGTGTCCGCTCCAGGGCGACCGGGCCGAGGCCCGGCGTGTCGATGAGGCGGACGCCGCCGCCCAGCAAGACCGGCACCAGATGGATCACGATCTCATCGAGCAGGCCAGCGCGCAGGCATTGCACCGCGAGATTGGCCCCGAAGACGATGACATCCTTGCCAGCTGCTGCGCCGGTAGCCGTGGCGAGAGCATCGGTCAAGTCTCCGGAAAGGAAGGTGATCGCCGGGTGGTGCTCGGCGTCGGGTGGCCGGTGCGTGAGCACGAACACCGGCCCGGCCCACTGCCCGCCGTAGATCCCCTCGTAGCCGAACTCGCGCACGGCGACGTCGTACCAGCGGCGGCCGCCGAGGATCGCCCCGGCGCGCTGCAGCACCTCGTCCGCGACGGCGGAGCGCTGGACCTCGATGTCGTGGGTGGTCTGACCGCCCTCGCTCCACTGGGCAACCACCCAGTCCATCGCGTCGTTCCGCCCGGCGATAAAGCCGTCCAGCGACATCGTCACGTGCCAGATCACGCTGCTCACCGGTTGCTCCCTCGCCTGCACGCAGACACCAGTCGTGGTCACGCCAATTCCCCCATGTGCGGGGGGAGGTTGAACAGGAAGACTTCCGGCAGTTTCCCGGTGGATTCGCCGCCGCGGACCCGTTGTTGTGGGGCAGCGAAACCTGGTGATGGAGCCGCTTCCCCCGGAAGGGTGGAAGCAATCTTGGCGCGGTCGTGCGGCCTGGCTGAACGCCACCACGGAGGGCCCCGCACCTGGATTGGCACGCCGAAGCCGGGCGCTAAATCAAGGTACGCGGGCCGGTCAACTGCGGCCCGTATGCCCGCGCCGCCCGACCTCGTAGCCAGTCCCTCCCCATCCCCCCGACAGGCGCAGGACATTGAGCCGCCCGGACCCGGACGGCGAGCGCGACCCGTGGGGACGGCCTTTTGACGACCGCGTGGTGCTGATCTTGTCCACCTGGTCCTACGAGGGCACTGGCTACGCCGTCACGCCCGCCGCCGAACTTGCCCCTGCCTCCGCCGCCCGCGCCCGAGCTCACGATCCGGCCGACCGTGCCACCTAACAACCTGTCCCGCTCCCCGAGAGAAGTGATCATTGTGAGTGTTGTTATCGCCCGTAAGTGGTACTCAACGGCTGAGGTCGCCCAGATGCTCGGCTACGGGCTGTCCAAGACGAAGGTGCTGGTACTGCCCGGGCAGATCCGCTCGGTCAAGGACGGCCGCCACCGCCGCATCCTGCCCGAGTGGGTGGATGATTACATCCGGCGGCTGGCCGCGGAGCAAGCCGCGTGACCGGCCGCAAGCGCGCCCGCGGCAACTCCGAAGGGTCGATCTACCCGGTTCCGGGCGGCTGGCGCGGTTATGCGGGGGTCACCGGCCCTGACGGCATCCGCCGCCGCAAGTACGTCAAGGCCACTACCTATGAGGACGCGCAGCGGGCCTGGCTGCAGCTGCGCGCACAGGCCGATCGCGGCCCCGTCGCTACCGGCCTGCCCAGGCTCAGCGAATACCTGACCGGATGGCTGGCCGAGGTAGTCCAGCCGAACCTAGCTCCCAAGACGTACGAGAAGTACGAGATGTTCTCCCGGCTGCACATCGTGCCCTACCTGGGGAACAAGCGCCTGGACAAGATCACTCCCCGCGACGTACGGCACTGGCTTAACCAGCTCCGCCAGGCATGCCAGTGCTGCGCCCAGGGCAAGGACGCCGCCCGCCCCGAGCACAAGCGGCGCTGCTGCGCCACCGGGCACTGCTGCGGGCAGGTGGTCTCCGCGCGCACGCTCAAGGACGCCCGCGACGCGCTGCGGGCCGCGTTCGCACACGCCATCGCCGAGGATGAGCTGATCAGCCGTAACCCCGCCGGGATGGTCAAGCTGCCCGCCCCGCGCTCCCGCAAGGCCAGGGCCTGGTCGGTGGCTGAAGCTTGCGCCTTCCTCGACTCCGCCCGAACCGGCAGCGATCCGCTGTATGCCGCCTATGTGCTGATGCTCGTGCTGGGCCTGCGCCGGGGTGAAGCCCTCGGCTTGCTTTGGACCGATGTCCGCCTCGACTCCGCCGAGCTGGACGTGGCCTGGCAGCTCCAGCGCTCGGGCCGCCAGCTCTACCACCGTCAGACCAAGACCGGCCACTCTGACGCTGCGCTTCCGCTGCCCGCCATCTGCGTGACCGCGCTGAAGCACCAGGTCGAAGCCCAGGCCACCTGGCAGCAGACGGCCGGGCCAGCGTGGCACGACACGGGCCTGGTCATTACCACCACCTACGGCACACCGTACGAGCCGCGCAACTTCAACCGGCACTATGCCGCCCGCTGCCGCGCCGCCGGGGTCCGCTACATCCAGCCGCACGGCATGCGCCGTACCTGTGCCTCCCTGCTCGCCGCTCTCGACGTGCACCCGCGCGTAGCCATGCGCATTCTGCGCCACAGCAAGATCGCGGTCACGATGGAGATCTACACGGAGATACCCGACCAGATCACCCGTGACGCGCTGCGCCGTCTCGGAGACCAGCTTGACGGCTAACCCTGGCTGCTGCACTTTGCTGCTGCACCAAGATCGAGAAAGGCCAGTCGCAAGATCGCAACTGGCCCGTGAGCTGGGTGGGCGATACTGGGATCGAACCAGTGACCTCCTCGGTGTGAACGAGGCGCTCTCCCGCTGAGCCAATCGCCCGCGCGGCGGGC